>Ga0247727_10008102_pt1 | contig 19666 bp, 4 predicted proteins | sample WisWelCaveWW1625_FD_202498 | JGI IMG/M metagenome (GOLD analysis project Ga0247727, IMG submission 202498) | Biofilm microbial communities from Wishing Well Cave, Virginia, United States - WW16-25 | ecosystem: Environmental > Aquatic > Deep subsurface > Groundwater > Cave microbial mat | place... | reverse complement strand
TCCTCCTGGAGCACGGCCTCGATCTCGCCCAGCTCGATCCGGAAGCCGCGCACCTTCACCTGGTGGTCCGTGCGACCCAGGCACTCGAGCTCGCCGGTAGGGAGCCAGCGCGCGAGGTCTCCCGTCCGGTACATCCGCGCCCCGGGCGTCGGATCGAACGGGTCGCGCACGAACTTCTCCGCCGTCAGCTCCGGCCGGTCCAGGTAGCCCCGCGCCAGGCCCGTGCCCCCGATGAAGAGCTCGCCCGGCACACCGATCGGCGTCGGCTCGCCGTGCGCGTCGAGCACGTACACCCGAGTCGCCGCGATCGGGCGGCCGATCGTGATCGGGCCCCCGCGCTCGATCTCCTTGATCGTCGACCACACCGTGGTCTCCGTCGGACCGTAGAGGTTCCACAGCTCCGGGCCCCGAGCGAGCAGTTCCTCCGCCAGGTCCCGAGTCAGCGCCTCGCCGCCGCAGAACATCCGCAGACGCCCGTCGCCCTTCCAGCCGGATAGAAGCAGCATGCGCCACGTCGCCGGCGTCGCCTGCAGCACGTCCGGACGCAGCCGCTCCAGGAGAGCGACGAGCTGCGCCCCGTCCGCGGTGGCCTCCCTCGGGGCGATCACGACCGTCGCGCCCGTGGTCAACGGCAAGAGGAGCTCGAGCACCGCGATGTCGAAGGAGAGCGTCGTCAGCGCCAGGAAGCGTTCGCCCGCGCGCAACCCGGGTTCGCGCGCCATCGACTCGAGGAAGTTCACCAACGAGCGGTGCTCGATCTCGACGCCCTTCGGGCGGCCCGTCGAGCCCGACGTGTAGATCACGTACGCGCGAGCGTCCGCCGGAACCCGCACGCCGCTGCGCTCCGCATCGAGCCGTGCGATCCGCTCGCGCTCCTCGTCGAGGAACAGACGCCGCGCACCGGGCGGAAGCAAGCCGTCCAGGCTGCGCTGGGTCACGATCAGCGCGAGGCGAGCGTCCTCGACCATGTACGCCAGGCGGTCCCTGGGGAAGGCCGGATCGAGCGGCACGTAGGCCGCCCCCGCCTTCAGGATCGCGAGCTGCGCCACCACCATGTCGAGCGAGCGCTCCACGCACAGCCCCACGAGCGACCCCGCGCCCACGCCGAGTTCGATCAGGCGCCGGGCGAGTCGGTTCGCGCCGGCCTCGAGGTCGGCATAGGAGAGCGCGACGTCGCCGGCCGTCCCGGGCATCACGAGCGCCGGAGCCCCGGGCGTGCGCTCGGCCTGGCGCTCGAAGAGTTCGTGCACGCTCCCGGCCGACCGTGGGACCGCCGGGGCGGCATTCCAGGCCCGCAGCGCGCGGCGCTCGGTCTCGGACAGGACCGGGAGCTCGGAGATCGGCCGATCGGGCGCGCTCACCACGCCCTCGAGCAGGACGACGAACCCGTCCAGCATGCGCCGGATCGTGGGGGGATCGAACAGGTCCGTCGCGTACTCGAAGCCCACGGTGAATCCCTCGCGATCCTTGCGCGCCGAGAGCACCAGGTCCGTGCGCGTCACCGGCAGGGAAAGCGGGTAGTCGCGCAGTTCGAAGCGCCCCATGCGCCGCGACTCGCCCGTGTCCTCGTCGAACACGAAGAAGGCCTGGAAGATGGGCGTGATCGAAAGGTTCCGGTCGGGCGCGAACTCGTCGACCAGCTTCTCGAAGGGCGTGTCCTGGTAGTCGAGCGCGCCCACGAACGCGTCGCGCACCCGCCGCAGCACCTCCCGGAAGCTCGGCTCCCCAGCGAGGTTCGCGCGCAGCACGAGCGTGTTCACGAAGAAGCCGATCAGGTTCTCGACCTCGGGGCGCGTGCGGTTCGCGGTCGCGGTGCCGACGATCAGGTCTTCCTGGTTGCAGATGCGGCACAGGAACACGTCGAAGACCGCGAGCAACGCATTGAAGAGCGTGGTGCCCTCGCGGCTCGCCAGGCCGGACAGCGCCTCGATCCAGGGACGCGGGAGCTCGATCTTCTCGTAGCCTCCGGCATAGGTCTGCAGCGCCGGACGCGGGCGATCGGACGGGAATTCGAGCACCGGCAGGTTGCCGCCGAGCACCGTGCGCCAGTAGGCCATCTGGCGCTCGCCCTCCGGACCCGACAGGAACTCGCGCTGCCACACGGCGTAGTCGGCGTACTGGACCCTGAGCTCGGGGAGGCGCGGCGGGCGCTCCTCGATCGTCGCTTCGTAGAGCTCGACCAGCTCGCGCACGAACACGGCCTTCGAGAGCCCGTCGAACAGGATGTGGTGCACGAACACGCACAGCACGTGCTCTTTGGGCGCCAGGCGCACCAGCGCGCAGTGGAAGAGCGGCCCGCGTGCGAGGTCGTAGGGCTGGCGGATGCGCTCGAGCAGCCGGCGCTTCACCTGCGCACGCCACTCTTCGGGATCGAGGCCGTGTTCGTCCTGGACGCGCTCGAGCGCGAAGTCCCCCGGCGGGGCGATCCCCTGCGACGGCACGCCTTCCGTGCTCTGGAAGGTCGTGCGCAGGATGTCGTGCCGCCGCACGATCGCGGCCAGGCTGCGTTCGAGCGCGGAGGCGTCGAGCTCGCCGTCGAGCGTGAGCGCCAGCCACATGTTGTAGGTGACGAGGCCCGGCTCGAGCTGATCCAGGAACCACAGGCGCTGCTGCGTGAACGAGAGCGGGATCGGCCCGGATCGCGGCCGCGGAAGGATGGCTCCTGCGCCCGTGGCCGTCGCCTTCGAGGAGAAGAGCTCGAGCAGCACCTGCTTGTGCTGCTGGAGCTCGGCCCGGAGCTCGGAGGTGAGCGCCCCCTTCGGAGCGTTGATCTTCAGCTCTCCGTTCTCCGCCCACACCTTCACGTGCAGGGCGCGCAGCCGCGATAGGAGCTCTGTGGTGTTCACGGCGACGGACGGCTGGGCCTACCTCTTGCGGCGCTGCATCAGGACCTTGCGACCCGCGGCGAGGCTCGCCTGGCGTTCCGGAGCGAGCTCGGGCGGCGCGCTCGCGTGCCGTGAGTGGATGTGTCCCGCCAGGGCGCGCACGCTGGGGTACTGGAACATCTCGATGATCGACAGGGCGGGATCCACCGCCCGGCGCAGCTTGGCTTGGGCTTCTGCGAGTAGCAGGGAGTGACCTCCGAGGTCGAAGAAGTTGCGGGTCACCGAGACCTCCGCGAGCTTCAGCACCTCGCCCCACACCTTGGCGATCCGCGACTCGAGCTCCGTCTCCGGAGCCACCGAGGCCTCGCTCGACGGCGCGTGCGCGAGCTCCTGCTTCGACAGCGCCTTGCGGTCCACCTTCCCGTTCGGCGTGTGCGGGAACTCCAGGAGCTCCAGGTACGCCGACGGACCCATGTAGCTCGGCAGGCACTCACCCGCCTTCGACCTCAGCGCCGATTCGAGCTCGCGCCCCTCCCAGCCCGGCTCCGCCAGCCAGTACGCCACCAGCCGCTGGTCGCCGCCGCCTGCGTCCTTCACGATGCACGCGCACTGGCGCACCCCCTCCACTTCCGTCAGCACCGACTCGATCTCACCCAGCTCGATCCGGAAGCCGCGCAGCTTCACCTGGTTGTCGATCCGGCCCAGGCACTCCAGCTCGCCCAATCCTCCCTCCGACCCCCGCTTCCAGCGCGCCACGTCGCCCGTGCGGTACATCCGAGCCCCGGGCACCCCCGAGTAGGGGTCCGCCACGAAGCGTTCCTCCGTCAGCTCGCGCCGGTTCAGGTATCCGCGCGCCAGGCCTTCCCCGCCGATCCACAGCTCGCCAGGCACCCCGCTCGCCAAGAGCTCCAGGTTCTTGTCCAGCACGTACACCCGCGTGTTCCCGATCGGGCGACCGATCGCCACCGCGCCCTCGCCCGTCTCCACCTTCTTCACCGTCGACCAGATCGTCGTCTCCGTCGGGCCGTACAGGTTCCAGAGCTCCTGGCCCTTGCCGAGCAGCTCCTCCGCCAGGTCCCGCGGCAGCGCTTCGCCTCCCGAGAACATCCGCAGGGTCTCCGATCCCTTCCAGCCGCTCAGGAGCAGGAGCCTCCACGTCGCCGGCGTCGCCTGCATCACCTCCGGACGGATGCGCTCCAGGAGACCCATCAGCTTCGAGCCGTCTCCCACCGCTTCCTTCGGCGCCACGATCACCGTGCCCCCGCTCACCAGCGGCAGCAGCACCTCCAGGACCGAGATGTCGAACGACAAGGTCGTCACCGCCAAGAGCTTCTCGCCCGTATGGAAGCCCGGCTCCCGCTGCATCGACGACTGGAAGTTCGACACCGAGCGGTGCTCGATCTCCACCCCCTTCGGACGCCCCGTCGAGCCCGAGGTGTAGATCACGTACATCCGAGAGCGTGCGTCCACCGAGCGCCCGAGCGGGCTCGCGGGCTCCGCCGCGATCTCCGAGCGCGACTCGTCCATCAGCACCTTCGACACGCCGCCCACCAGGTCCGCCAGGTCGCTGCGGCTCACCACCAGCGAGAGGCTCGCGTCCTCCGCCATGTACGTCAGACGGTCCCTGGGGAAGGCCGGGTCGAGCGGCACGTAGGCCGCCCCTGTCTTCAGGATCCCCAGCACCGACTCCACCATCCCCGTCGTGCGGTCCAGGCACAGGCCCACGAGGTCGCCCACATTCACGCCCCGCTTCACCAGGTGGTGCGCGATGCGGTTCGACCGCGCGTCGAGCTCCGCGTAGCTCACCGTCTCGTCGGGGCCGCCCGTGAGCGCGGGGTAGACCAGCGCGATCGAATCCGGCTGGCGGCGCGCCACGTCCTCGAAGCGCGCGTGCAGCGCCTGCTCGGGGAACGAAGACGTCGTCGCGTTCCACTCCTCCAGCAAACGCGTGCGTTCTCCCTCCGGCAGCATCCCCATCCGAGAAACCCGCGCTCCCGGATCCCGCAATGCCGACTGCAGGATCTGCACGTAGTGGTCGAGCAGGTCGTCGATCGTGCTCGGATCGAAGAGGTCCGTGTTGTACTCGGCCCAGGCGAAGAAGCGGTCCATGTCGAGTACGACCCACAGCGTCAGGTCCGCGCGCGCCACGACCGCGTCGAGCACGAAGGGCTTGAAGGTGATCTCGTCCGCCCTGGTGGGCGCGTTCGGCACCAACTCGACCAGGAACATGGTCTGGAAGATCGGGCTGTAGGCGAGATTGCGCTCGAGCGCGAGCTCGTCGACCAGGCGCTCGAAGGGCATGTCCTGGTGCTCGTAGGCGGAGAGGCACACCTCCCTGACGCGCGCCAGGAGCTCGCGGAAGGTCGGATCGCCCGAGGCGTCCGTGCGCAGGACGAGCGTGTTGGCGAAGTACCCGATGAGATCCTGCACCTCGGGACGGCTGCGGTTGTTGATGGCCGTCCCGATGATCAGGTCCTCGAGGCCCGTGTAGCGCGCGAGCAGGGCCTTGTAGGCCGCCAGCAGCACCATGTAGAGCGTCACGTCCTCGCGCTGCGCGAGCTCCTCGACCGACTTGATCAGGCTGCGCGGGAGCAGGCGCTCCTTGTGCGCGCCGTGGAAGGTCTGGATCGGCGGTCGCGGCCGATCCGCCGGGAGCTCGACGATCGGGAGCGAGCCCCCGAGCACCTTCTTCCAGTAGTCGACCAGCCGCTGGTAGGTCGCTCCGCGATAGTGCTCCTGCTGCCAGGCGGCGAAATCGGCGTACTGCACCGGCAGCTCGGGGAGCGGCGAGGGCCTGCCCTTCAAGTAGGCCTCGTAGAGCGCAATCAGCTCGCGCAAGAGCACGCCGGTCGAGAGCCCGTCGAACACGATGTGGTGGACGGTGATGAACAGGATGTGTTCGCCCGGGTTGACGCGCACGAGCGAGCAGCGGAAGAGCGGGCCCGTGCGCAGGTCGAAGCAGGTCTCGATCTGCGCGAGCATCCGGCGCTTGATCTCCGCGCGCCATTCCTCCTCGGAGCGTCCGGCCGCGTCCTCGACCTCGCCGAAGCGGATCTCGTGCGGCGGCAGGGGGACCTGGGCCGGCCGTCCGTCGACGTCGGGGAAGGTCATGCGCAGGGCCTCGTGGCGCCGCAGCACCTCGCTCAGGGCGCGCTCGAGCGCGGGGACGTCGAGCGGCCCGAGCAGCCGCCAGCCGAGCGGGATGTTGTAGGCCGCGAGCTCGGGCTCGAGCTGAGTCAGGAACCACAGGCGTTGCTGCGTGAAGGAGAGCGGCAGCCCGCCGGACCGCGGCCGGCGCGGGATCGCGGTCGCCGCCGGCGAGCCGTCGGTGGAACCGGTCGAGGCGGCCGAGCCGAGCACCGCCAGGATCTCCGCCTTGCGCCGCCCGAGCTCCTCGCGCAGATCCGCCGTCAGCACCCCCTTCGGGGCGCTCACCTTGAGCTCGCCGTTCGCCTCCCAGACCTTGACGTTCAGGTCCTTGAGGTGGGTGAGGAACTCGGACGTCTTCACAGCGTGAACTCCTCGGTGTCCTCGGATTCGCCGCCGGCGACCGGCACGGCCGACACGGCGCGGATCGACTCGATGCGCTCGGCCAGGAGCGCCACCTCGGGCGTCGCGAAGAGCTCGCGGATCGGGAGCGAGAGACCGTACTTCGAGCGCAGCCGCACGTTGAGCTGCATCATCACCAGCGAATTGCCCCCGAGCTCGAAGAAGTTGTCGTGCACCCCCACCTTCTCGAATCCGAGGAGGTCGGCCCAGATCGCCGCGATCTCGCGCTCGATCTCGCTCGCGGGCGCGGCGAAGGCGGTGGCGAGCGCGGGCCTCGGCTGCACCGTCCGGCCGGCCGACAGCTCCTCCTCCGCGGGTCTCTCGGAGGGGCTCTCGGGCTGCGCCTCCTCGGCCGGCCGCCAGGCGAGGTCCATGCGCGCGCGGAAGTCCTCGCGGCGCTGGAGCGCGCGCGGGGACACGACGATCTGCGGGAAGTCCGCCGCGAGCAGGCGGCGGAAGGCGTCGCAACCCTCGCTCGAGGCGATGCCGAGGCGCAGGCTCTCCTCGCGGCCCTTGCGCATGACCTCGGGCACGGCCGTGTTCGCCGCCATGCCGACCTCCTGCCAGGCGTCCCAGTTGGCGGAGACGACGCGCGTCCTCGTCCCACGGCGCCAGCTCTGGGCGACGAAGTCCATGTAGGCGTTGGCCGCGAAGTAGTCCACCTGGCCGACCCCCACGCACACCGAGGAGATCGACGAGCAGAAGAGCACGAAGTCGAGCTCGCGCCCCTCGAAGAGGCGCTGGAGCACGCGCGTTCCGCCGACCTTGGCGGCCATGACGGCCTGCGCCTGCTTCCTCGTCTTGAGCTCGATGATGCCGGCGCCGGCGATGCCGGCGGCGTGGATGACGCCGTGGATCGCTCCGAAGCGGCGCGTGGCCTCCTCGACGACGGCGCGCATCTGCCCTTCGTCGGTCGAGTCCGCGGCGGCCGCCAGGACCTCTGCGCCGAGACCCTCGAGCCGCCGCACGTGGCGGATCTTGACGCTGGTCGGATCCGCCTCGCCGTGCTCCTGGATCCAGGCGTCCCAGGCGGAGCGGTCGGGCAGCGCGGAGCGACCGACGAGCACGAGCTTCGCGCCCACCTCGCGCGCGAGCGCCTCGCCCAGGGCGAGACCGATGCCTCCGAGACCCCCCGTGACGAGCACCACCGATCCGCGGCGCAGGGCCGCGGGCGTCTTCTCGGGAGACGGGAGCTTGACCGGCTCGTAGGCGAGCGCCCAGCGCCGGTTCCGCTGGAGCGCGACCAGCGGGTGCTCGGGAACCGTGCGCAGCTCCGCGAGCAGCCTTCGCGCGCCCTCGTCCGACGTGACGAGCGCAGGCTCGACGTCGATCGCGCGCGCGGTCACGCCGTCGAGCTCGAAGGTCATGCTCATGCAGGGGCCGAGCACCGTGGCCCGCTCGGGCGTCGGCGAACGATCCGCGAGCACGTCGCCGAGCCCGGCGGTGACGGCCGCGACGCGGATCCCGCCCTCGACCGAGCGGCCGCCAAGAGCCTGCCCCAGGAAGAGCAGGCTGAAGAAGCCCGCGTCCTGGAGGGCGTCGAGGGCCGCTTCGCTCGTCCCCTTCACCGGATCGACGCTCCAGAGGTGCACGACGTCGCTCGGCGGACCGCCGTCCTTCGCCACCTGGTCGAGCACGCGTCCGTGGTCCTCCGCGCTCCTCGGGTCGATGACGAAGGCGCGCTCCCCCTCGCGAGCGAAGGCCGAGCCGGCCTCGACGGTGAACACCCGCGCGCCGGAGGACTCGAGCTCCTTCGCGATCGCCCGGCCGAGACCGCTCGCGTCGAGGAACAGGAGCCAGCGCTCCTGCTTCGCTCGTGCCGGGGACGGCGGGACGAGCTTCCAGGTCGGGACCGAGAACCAGCGCGCGACGTCGGGGTCCTTGCGCTCGGGGAGCTGAGCGCTCGGCGCCTCTCCCGCCGCGGGCTGCGGCCCGCGCGGCTTCTCGATCCAGTAGCGCTTGCGCTCGAAAGGATAGGTCGGCAGCGGCACCCGCAGGCGCTTCTCCGCTCCGCGCACCGCGCCCCAGTCCACCTGGGCTCCCGATGCCCACAGCTTCCCGAGAGCCAGGTGCAGCACCCCCACGTCGTCGCCCTGCTCCTGCGGATGGCGCGCGCTCGGCACCACGCGCGCTTCCCCGCTCGGACCCAGCGAGAGCCTCGACAAGGTCGACAGCGCCTGGCCCGGCCCCACTTCCAGGAGCAGCGCGTCCCCCTCGGAAGCGAGCGTCTTCACCCCGTCCGCGAAGCGCACCGCACGCCGCAGGTGCTTCACCCAGTATCCCGGATCCTGGGCCTCGCTCGCGGTGAGCCACTTCCCCGTCGTGCAGGACACCACCTTCTTCACCGGCGCTCGCGGGCGCGTCTTCCGCACCTCCGCCTCGAAGGCCGCGAGCACCGGGTCCATCAGCGCGCTGTGGAACGCGTGCGAAGTGTGCAGCCGCCGCGTCGACACCCCGCGTTGCCCCAGCCGCTCCTCGAGCTTCGCGAGCCCCTCGTCCTTCCCCGACACCACGCACAGGCCCGGAGCGTTCACCGCCGCGATCGAGAGCTCTCGCGAGAGCTCGCGCTCCAGCTCCGCCTCCGACAGGTGCACCGCCAGCATCCCTCCCCCCGCAGGCAGGCTCCCGATCAACCGCCCGCGCGCCGCCACCAGCGCGAGACCCTCCTCCAGCGTGAACACCCCGGCCAGGCAGGCTGCCACGTACTCGCCCACCGAGTGGCCCAGCATCGCCGCCGGCTCGACCCCGAAGCTCGAGAGCAGCCGCGCGAGCGCCCACTCCACCACGAACAAGGCCGGCTGCGTGTTCTCCGTCCTCTCCAGCTCCCGCTCCGCCCACGAGAGCTTCTCCGCCGAGGGATAGATCAGCTCGCGCAGGTCGCGTCCCAGGTGCGCCCGCAACACCTCGCACGAGCGGTCCACCTCCGCGCGGAAGAGCGGCTCCTCTTCGTGGAGCCCGCGCGTCATCCCCGCGTGCTGCGAGCCCTGGCCCGAGAACAGGAACGCGACCGGACGCGCGCTCGAGCCCGCGGATCCCTGCGCGCTCCGGCGCCGGTCCGCGCCGCCCAAGACGCGCACCGCCTCCGCGCGATCCCCCGCGAGCACGGCTCTGCGGTGGCGGAACGCGCGCCGGCCTTCCTGCAGCGTGAAGGCCACGTCCGCGAGCGGCTGCGAGCGGCCCGCCGGGCTCGCGAGGTGCTCCGCGAGCCGGCGCGACGCCGCTTCCAGCGCCGCGGGACTGCGCGCCGAGAGCAAGAGCAGCTGCTGCGCGCGCTTCGACGGTCCCGAGGCCTGCGCCGGCGCCTCCTCCAGGATCGCGTGCGCGTTCGTGCCGCCCATGCCGAGCGAGCTCAGTGCCGCGCGCCGCGGCGTCCCCGCAGGGGTCCACGGCCGGAGCTTCGTGTTGACGAAGAACGGGCTCGCGGCGAAGTCGATCTCGGGGTTGGGCTCCTCGTAGTGGAGGCTGGGCGGGATCTCGCGCTGCTGCAGCGCGAGCACGGTCTTGATCAGGCCCGCGACGCCGGCCGTCGTGTCCAGGTGGCCGACGTTCGTCTTGACCGAGCCGATCGGGCAGAAGCCCCGGTCCGCCGTCTTCGTGCGCCAGGCCTGAGTGAGCGCGGAGATCTCGATCGGATCGCCGAGCGGCGTGCCCGTCCCGTGGCACTCGACGTAGCCGATCGTGCGCGGATCGACGCCGGCCACGGCCAGCGTGTCCAGGATCACCTGCACCTGGCCGGCGACGCTGGGGGCGGTGTAGGTCACCTTGTCGGTGCCGTCGTTGTTGAGCGCCGTGCCCTTGATGACGGCGCGGATCGAGTCGCCGTCCGCCAGCGCGTCCTCCAGGCGCTTCAGGAGCACCAGCGCGACCCCGTTCCCGCCGAGCATGCCCTTGGCCTTGGCGTCGAAGGTGCGCACGTGCCCGTCGGGAGCGAACGTGCCGCCCTCGACGAAGTGGTAGCCCTCCTTGTAGGGCGTCGGGGCGGTGACGCCGCCGACGAGCACCATGTCGCTCTCGCCCGAGAGCAGGCTCTGGCAACCGAGGTGCACCGCGACGAGCGAGGTCGAGCAGGCGGTCTGCACGGTCATGCCGGGCCCGCGCAGGTTGAGCTTGTAGTTGAGGCGCGTGGCGACGAAGTCACGGTCGTTCACGATCCACGCCTGGATGAACCCCATCGACTCGAGCACCCTGGGATTCGGGATGACGTTCTGCCACAGGTAGAACATCATGCTCGCGCCGGCGAAGACGCCGATGCGACCGGGGTAGCGGTCGGGGTCGTAGCCCGCGTCCTCGAGGGTCTCCCAGCCACACTCGAGTAGAAGGCGAATCTGGGGATCCATGACCTCGGCCTCGCGCGGACCGATGTCGAAGAAGCCCGCGTCGAAGAGCTCGACCCCCTCGAGCCAACCCCAGGCCTTGACGTAGGTCGGGTCCTGCAGCGTCTCGGGAGCCACGCCCGAGGCGGCGAGCTCCTCGTCGCTGAAGAAGGAGATGCACTCGACCCCCTCGCGCAGGTTCTTCCAGAATTCTCCGACGTCCTTGGCCTTGGGGAAGCGACCCGCCATGCCGATGACGGCGATGTCGGCCGAGTGGTGCGTCGTCTCGCGCTCGCTCATCTGCGAACTCTCCTTCTCTGCATCAACGCTTGCCGGCCGGACGCGAGGTTCCGGCTGCGTTCTCCGGGGCTCGCCGCGGACGAACCGCGGTTCTCGAGATGCGCGGCCAGCGCCCGCACCGTCGGATACTGGAACATCTCGATGATGGTCAGGGCGGGGTCCACGGCCTGGCGCAGCTCGGCGTGGGCTTCGGCGAGGAGCAGGGAGTGTCCGCCGAGGTCGAAGAAGTTGCGCGTCACCGAGACCTCCGCCAGCTTGAGCACCTCGCCCCACACCTGCGCGATCTTCGACTCCAGCTCCGTCTCGGGGGCCACCGACGCCGCGCTCGACTGCGCCCGCACGAGCTCCAGGTTCGACAGCGCCTTGCGGTCCACCTTCCCGTTCGGCGTGTGCGGAAACTCCGCGAGCTCCACGTACGTCGACGGCGCCATGTAGCTCGGCAGCCGCTCGCCCGCCTTCGACTTCTGCGCCGTCTCCAGATCCTTTCCTACCGCTCCCGACTCACGCAGCCAGTACGCCACCAGGCGCTGATCCCCGCCCCCCTCGTCCTTCACCACGCACACGCACTGGCGCACCCCTTCCACCTCCGTCAGCACCGACTCGATCTCCCCCAGCTCGATCCGGAAGCCGCGCAGCTTCACCTGGTTGTCGATACGACCCAGGCATTCCAGCTCCCCCAGACCTCCGTTCGCCGCACGCCTCCAGCGAGCCACGTCCCCCGTGCGGTACATCCGAGCCGCCGGCACCGGCGAGTAGGGATCCGCCACGAAGCGCTCCTCCGTCAGCTCGCGACGGTTCAGGTATCCGCGCGCCAGGCCCGCTCCGCCGATCCACAGCTCGCCCGGCACACCGATCGGCAGGAGCTCCTGGTTCCTGTCCAGCACGTACACCCGCGTGTTCGCGATCGGGCGGCCGATCGTCACCGCCCGTTCTCCGTGCTCCACCTCCTTCACCGTCGACCAGATCGTCGTCTCCGTCGGACCGTACAGGTTCCACAGCTCCTTGCCCTTCCCCAGCAGCTCCTCCGCCAGGTCCCGCGGCAGCGCCTCGCCACCCGAGAAGATCCGCAGCTCACGCGAGCCACGCCAGCCGCTCAGCAGCAAGAGCCTCCACGTCGCCGGCGTCGCCTGCATCACCTCCGGACGGTAGCGCTCGAGCAGTCCGGCCAGCTGCGTGCCGTCTCCCACCGCCTCCTTCGGCGCCACGATCACCGTCCCGCCGCTCACCAGCGGCAGCATCACCTCCAAGACCGAGATGTCGAACGAGAGCGTCGTCACCGCCAGCAGCTTCTCGCCCGCTCGGAAGCCCGGCTCGCGCTGCATCGACGACTGGAAATTCGACACCGTCCGGTGCTCGATCTCCACCCCCTTGGGGCGCCCCGTCGAGCCCGACGTGTAGATCACGTACATCCGCGAGCGAGCGTCCACGGTGCGGCCGAGCGCGCTCGAGGGCTCCGCAGCGATCGCGCCGTGAGACTCGTCGAGCAGCACCTGCGACACGCTTCCCACCAGGTCTGCGAGGTCGCTGCGGCTCACCACGAGCTTCAGCCCCGAGTCCTCCGCCATGTACCTCAGGCGATCCTTCGGGAACGCCGGGTCGAGCGGCACGTAGGCCGCGCCCGTCTTCAAGATCCCGAGCACCGTCTCCACCATCCCCGGGGAACGGTCCAGGCACAGCCCCACGAGGTCCCCGGGATGCACGCCCTTCTTCACCAGGTGGCGCGCGATGCGGTTCGCCTGTGCGTCCAGCTCCGCGTAGCTCAGCGTCTCGTCCGGGCCCCCGCCGAGCGACGGGTAGATCACCGCCATCGAATCCGGGTGCCTGCCAGCCATGCCCTCGAAGCGAGCGTGAAGCGACTCTTCCGGGAACGGCGCCGGCGTCGCGTTCCAGGACTCCAGCAGGCGCCGGCGCTCCGGCTCCGGAAGCATCCCCATGCGCGACACCCGAGTCCCGGCATCCTCCAGCGCCGACTGCAGGATCTCCAGGTAGTGGTCCAGCAGCGCCACGATCGTCTCCCGGTCGAAGAGGTCCGTGTTGTACTCGGCCCAGATCGAGTATCCGTCTCGATCCTGGTGCCCGGTGAGCATCAGGTCGGTGCGCGCGACCGCTGCTTCTAGCTCGAGCAGCTCGAGATCGACGTCGCCCATGCGCGCGCCCCGTCCCGACTCGTCCTCGATCATGAACATCGTCTGGAAGAGCGGCGTGTAGGCCAGGTTGCGCTCGGGATGCAGCTCCTCGACCAGGCGCTCGAAGGGCACGTCCTGGTGCTCGTAGGCGCCGAGGCACAAGGCCTTCACGCGTCCGAGCCATTCGCGGAAGCCGGGATCCCCCGACAGGTCCGCGCGCAGGACCAGCGTGTTGGCGAAGAAGCCCACCAACCCGTCGAGCTCGGACCGGTTGCGATTCGCCACGACGGTGCCGACGACGACGTCTTCCTGGCCCGAGTAGCGCGCGAGCAGGACCTCGTAGGCCGCCAGGAGGAGCATGTAGAACGTCACGCCCTCGCGCCGCGCGAGCTCGCGCAGGCCCTGGACGAGACCCGGCTCCAGCGCGCGGCGCTCGTTCGCTCCGCGGTAGCTCTGCACGGCCGGACGGGGTCGGTCGGTCGGGAGCTCGAGCACCGGCAGCGTCCCGCGCAGGGTCTCGCGCCAGAACTCGAGGTGCGGCCCCAGCGCCGGCCCGAGGTGGCGTCGCTGCCAGATCGCGAAGTCCGCGTATTGCAGCGCCGGCTCGGGCAACCCGCGCGGACCTCCCGCGTGGAACGCGGGATAGAGCTCGGACAGCTCGCGCAGGAACACGCTCGCCGACCAGCCGTCGAAGACGATGTGGTGCACGAGCAGGAAGAGCACGTGCTCCTGTTCCGAGACCTCGAGCAGCGCCGGCCTCAGGAGGGGCTCGTGCTCGAGATCGAAGGGCTCCCGGGCGCGCTGGGCCAGCTCGCTCCGGATCTCCGCGCGACGCTCGCCTTCCGTGCGCCCCGCCGGCCGCCAGACGGGCTCGAGCCTCACCTCGAAGGGCGCGGCGATCACCTGGACCGGGGCGCCGTCGCGCCACGCGAAGTTCGTGCGCAGGACCTCGTGACGCCGCACGAACTCGCCCAGGCTCTGCTCGAGCGCGTGCACGTCGAGCGGGCCGCGCAGCGTCCAGGCGAGGGGCATGTTGTACACCGGCGCGTCCGGCTCGAGCTGCCCCAGGAACCACAGGCGCTGCTGGCTGAAGGAGAGCGGGATCGGCTCGCGGTCCTCGGTGCGCCGGACGGGAGGCAGGGCGCGCGCCGGGTCGCTCGCCGCGAGCATCGCCACGATCTCGGCCTTGTGGTCGCGGATCGCCGCGCGCAGCTCGGGCGTGAGAGCGCCCTTGGGAGCGCTGCAGCCGAGCTCCGAGCCCTCGACCCAGAGCCGGACGTTGAGACCGTGCAAGCGCTCGAGGAGTTCGGAGGTCCTCACAGGCGGAACTCCTCCGTGTCCTCCGCGGCGCTCGCGGGCCCCGCGCGGCCGACCTGGGCCACCAGGCGCGCGGATTCGATGTGCTCGGCCAACCGCGCGACGTCGGGTGTCTCGAAGAGCTCGCGCATGGAGAGCGCGACGTCGAAGCGCGAGCGCAGCCTCGTGCTCACCTGCATGAGGAGCAGCGAGTTCCCTCCCAGCTCGAAGAAGTTGTCCGACACTCCGATGCGGTCGATGCCGAGGAGCTCGCCCCACAGCGCTGCGAGCTCGCGCTCGAGCGTGCTCCCGGGAGCGACGAACGCGTTCGCGAGCGCCGGGCGCTCGTGCAGCGTCCCGGAGACCTCCTCGGCCGGGCTCTCGTCTCGGTCCGGCGCCTCCGGCGCGGCGGTCGGGCCGTTCTCGCGGACCCGACGCCGTTCGAGGTCGCGGGTGGAAACGAATACCACCGGGTGGGGAGCCCTCAGGGCGCGCAGGAACACGTCCCAGCCTTCGTCCTCCGAAAGCCCCATTCTGAGGCTCTCTTCGCGCGCTCTTCGCAGCACTTCGGGGATCTCCGTCTCGGCCGCCATCCCGACGTCCCGCCACGCTTCCCAGCAGATGGAGACGATCCGTGGGCCGGGAGTTTCCTTCCGTGTCGCCGCCCAGGCGTCCAGGAATGCGTTGGCCGCGAAGTAGTCCGCCTGACCCGGACCGTCGATCACGGTGGCGAGCGAGGAGCACAGGACCACGAACTCGAGGGGTTCGTTCGCGAGCAGGCGCTCGAGCACGCGCGTACCCCGCACCTTCGGACGCAGGACTTCTCCCGCGGCTTCCGGCGAACGCAGTTGCAGGAGGCCTCCTCCCGGCGTCCCGGCGGCGTGGATCACCCCTTGGATCGGTCCGAAGCGCTCTTTCGCCCTGCCGAGCACGCGCGCGAGTGCGCCCTCGTCCGCCACGTCCGCGGCCCCACAGAAGACCTGGGCGCCGAGCCCCTCGATGCGGCGCAGGCGCTCGATCTTCTTGCGGGTCGCCTCCGCCGGCCCGTGCCCCCCGATCCAGGCGTCCCAGGCGTCGCGCTCGGGCAGCGCCGAACGACCCACGAGCACGAGTTTCGCGCGCACCGAACGCGCCAGCCCCTCGGCGAGCGACAGGCCGATGCCGCCGAGCCCTCCGGTCACGAGCACCACCATGCCGGGGTGGAGAGGAGTCGGTGCGCCCGCCTCGAGTCGCACCGCCTCCACGTCGGGCAGCCAGCGCTGGCCGGCGCGGTGGGCCACGATCGGTTCCGTCGCGCCCGAACGGAGCTCGCGCACGAGGTCGTCGAGACTCCGGCCCTGCAGCGGAGCCCGCGCGAGCGTGGGCGCGACGTCGATCGCACGCGCGCGCAGGCCGGGCACGTCGAGGTTCATCGCGCGCACGACGCCGAGAGCCAGGGTCTTCTCGGGCACGGGGCGCTCTCCCAGCACGTCCTGCGTGCCGCTCGTCACGACGTGGACGCGCACCTCCCGGGCCAAGCGTTGCGCCGCGAGGGCGCGAGCGAGCCCGAAGAGATCGAAGAAGCTGCGCTCGCCGAGGGTTTCGAGCGAGCGAGGATCGGTGGCGACGGCCTCGGCCCCGCACACGTGCACGACGTCGTCGGGCATCGTCCGGTGCGCTTCGAGCTCGCGGAAGAGCGCCTCGTGGTCGACGGAGCCGCCGCTCGCGCGGACGATCGTCGCCGAGTCGCCCTCGCGGGCGAGGCGCCGCACGAGCTCGTCCGCGAAGCGCCCGTCCTCCTCGGCAAGGACGAGCCACCGGCGCGGGCCCGCAAGGGAACGTGGGAGCTTCGGCGCCGGGAACGCGGAGCGCTTGAAGGACGGCAAGTAGAACCAGCGCGCGACGTCGGGTTCCTTGCGCTCGACGGTCGCCGCGCTCGGCGCGGCGGCCGCGTCCGCCGCCACGACGCCGCGCGGCTTCTCGATCCAGTAGCGCTTGCGCTCGAACGGATACGTCGGCAGCGGCACGCGCAGGCGCTGCTCCTCCCCGCGCACCGCACCCCAGTCGATCGTCGCCCCCGAGACCCACAGCTTCCCCAGCGCCAGGAGCAGCACCCCCGCGTCCTCGCTCTCCTCCTGCGGATGGCGCGTGCTCGTCACCACGCGAGCCTCGCCGCTCGCTCCCAGCACCAGCTTCGAGAGCGTCGAGAGCGCCTGACCCGGACCCACCTCCAAGAAGAGCGCGTCACCCTCCGACGAGAGCGTCTTCACCCCGTCCCCGAAGCGCACCGCGCGACGCAGGTGCTTCACCCAGTACCCAGGATCCTGGGCCTCCGACGCCGAGAGCCCTTTCCCCGTCGTGCACGACACCACCTTCTTCGCCGGCGCCTGCGGACGCGTCTTCCTCACCTCCGCCTCGAAGGACGAGAGCACCGGGTCCATCAACGAGCTGTGGAACGCGTGCGACGTGTGCAGCTTGCGCGTCGACACCGCGCGCTTCCCCAGGCGCTCCTCGAGCTGCGCCAGCTCCTCGTCCTTCCCCGACACCACGCACAGGCTCGGGGCGTTCACCGCCGCGATCGAGAGGTTGCCAGAGAGCTCACGCTCCACCTCCGCCTCCGACAGGTGCACCGCCAGCATCGAGCCCCCCGAGGGAAGGCTCCCGATCAGCCGACCGCGAGCCGCCACCAGCAACAGCGCCTCCTCCAGCGTGAACACCCCCGCCAGGCACGCCGCCACGTACTCGCCCACCGAGTGCCCCAGCATCGCCGCGGGCTCCACACCGAAGCTCGAAAGCAGACGCGAGAGCGCCCACTCCACCACGAACAGCGCCGGCTGCGTGTTCTCCGTCTTCTGCAGCTCCTCTTCCGCCCACGAGTGCTTCTCCGCCGAGGGGTACAGGAGCGCCCGCAGGTCGCGACCCAGGTGCGGCTCCAGGAGCGCGCATGCGCGCTCGACCTCCGCCCGGAACAGCCCCTCGCGCTCGTAGAGCCCGCGCGTCATCCCCGCGTACTGCGAGCCCTGACCCGAGAACAGGAACGCGACCGGACGCGCGCTCGCACCCGCGCTCCCCTGCACGCTGCGGCGGCGATCCGCCCCTCCCAGAACGCGCAGCGCCTCCTCGTGGCTCGCCGCCACCACCGCTCTACGGTGACGGAACGCGCGCCGCCCTTCCTGCAGCGTGAAGGACACGTCCGAAAGCGACTGCGAGCGCCCCGCCGGGCTCGCGAGGTGTTCCGCCAGCCGGCGCGACGACGCTTCCAGCGCTGCGGGGCTGCGCGCCGAGAGCAAGAGCAGCTGCTGCCCGCGCTTCGACGGCCCCGACGACTGCGCCGGCGCCTCCTCCAGGATCGCGTGCGCGTTCGTGCCACCCATGCCGAAGGCGCTCACGCCGGCGCGGCGCGGCTCCCGGCCACGCGGCCAGGGGACGAGCGCGGCGCTCACGAAGAAGGGGCTCGAGGCGAAATCGATCTCGGGGTTGGGCTCCTCGAAGTGCAGGCTGGGCGGGATCTCGCGGTGCTGCAGCGCGAGCATCGCCTTGATCAGGCCCGCGGCGCCCGCGGCGGCGTCCAGGTGACCGACGTTCGTCTTGAGCGAGCCGATGGCGCAGAAGCCCTTCTCCTTCGTGCGCGCGCGGAAGGCCCCGGTCAGCGCGGAGACCTCGATCGGATCCCCGAGGTGCGTGCCGGTTCCGTGGCATTCCACGTAGCCGATCGAGCGCGGGTCGACGCCCGCGACCTCCAGGGCCTCGGCGATCACCGCCGCCTGACCCTCGACGCCCGGGGCGTTGTAGCTCACCTTCCGCTGCCCGTCGTTGTTGAGCGCGCTGCCGCGGATCAACGCCCGGATCGAGTCGCCGTCCGCGAGCGCGTCCTCGAGACGCCGGAGCACCACGATCGCCACGCCGTTCCCGCCCACCTGTCCGGCGGCGCGCGCGTCGAAGGCGCGCAGGTGGCCGTCCGGGGAGAAGAACCCGTCGTCGACGTAGAGGTAGCCCTTCTTCGAGGGGTGCGTGATCGAGACGCCGCCCGCCAGCACGAGATCGCACTCGCCGTTGAGCAGGCTCTGGCAGCCGAGGTGCACCGCGACGAGCGAGGTCGAGCAGGCGGTCTGGACCGTGACGCTCGGCCCCGAGAGGTCGAGCTTGTAGGAGGTGCGCGTGGCGAGGAAGTCCTTCTCGTTCGCCAGCATGGTCGCCACCGGTCCGAGGGTCTCGATCGTGCGACCTTCGGCCAGGAGGTGCTCGAGGAAGTAGTGGTTCCGCCCTTCGCCGGCGAAGACCCCGATCGAGTTCGTGCCGCGGCTGGGGTCGTGCCCCGCGTCCTCGAGCGCTTCCCAGGCGCACTCGAGGAAGAGCCGCTGCTGGGGGTCGAGCAGCTCCGCCTCGCGCGGCGGCACGTCGAAGAAGGACGCGTCGAAGAGCTCGATGCCGTCGAGCCAGCCGTAGGCCTTGACGTAGCGCGGATCCGCGCGGAGCCGCGGGTCGATCCCCGCGGCCGCGAGCTCGGCGTCGCCGAAGAAGGAGATGCTCTCGACGCCCTCGCGCAGGTTCTTCCAGAGCTCGCGCACGCCCGGCGCGCCGGGGAAGCGGCCGGCCGCGCCCACGATCGCGATGGCTCCGGCGGGGATCTCCTGGTTCGCCATGGCCGCCCTCAGGCTCGCCTCCGGGCCTCGCGCGCCGCTCGCCGGCGCGCCCCGCGGTCGAGCCCCTTCGCCAGGGTGCTCGAAGGCGCCCCACCATCCTCGCGCGCGTCGAGGTACCCCGCCAGAGCGCGGATCGTCGGATGGCGGAAGAGATCGACGATCGAGAGCGCGGGATCGAGCTCGGTCTGGAGCTCGGCGTGCACCCGCGCGAGGAGCAGGGAGTGCCCGCCCAGCTCGAAGAAGTTCGTCGTCGCGCCGACGCGTTCGAGCCCGAGCGCGCGACTCCAGACGCGAGCGATCGCCTCTTCCGTCTCACCCTCCGGAGCGTGGAATTCGGCCGGTTCGGTGGCCATGGACTGCGGTGCGGGCAGCGCGCTCCGATCGACCTTGCCGTTGGGAGAGAGCGGCAGCGCCTGCAGGAACACCACATGGGAGGGGACCATGTATTCGGGCACGCGCCGTCCGAGGAGCTCGCGCATCTCGCCCGGATCCGCCTCGGCACCGTCCTCGGCCACGACGTAGGCGACGATGCGCTTGTCGCCGGGGAGGTCCTCGCGCACGATCACCGAGCACTCGCGCACGCCCGCGATGCCGCCCAGCGCCGCCTCGATCTCGCCCAGCTCGATCCGGAAGCC
>Ga0247727_10008101_pt1 | contig 19666 bp, 12 predicted proteins | sample WisWelCaveWW1625_FD_202498 | JGI IMG/M metagenome (GOLD analysis project Ga0247727, IMG submission 202498) | Biofilm microbial communities from Wishing Well Cave, Virginia, United States - WW16-25 | ecosystem: Environmental > Aquatic > Deep subsurface > Groundwater > Cave microbial mat | place... | reverse complement strand
GTGATCAAAGAGCAGGGATTTGCCAAGCAACTGGCGGCGTATATTACGGCGGTGGAGGCGATGTGGCCGGGAGATGAGGTGAGGTCTGCTGTCTTATTGACGGAGGTGGGGGAGGTAGTGGAGGTGAATAATTGACGAAATTTAACAAAAATGATTTGACTTTCTCCCTCCCTATCGTTATAATTACGCCACAATTTTACGCCTAATCGCTCTTTCAGGGGTTTTCCAACGTGACATTCCTCTAAATTGGTGGGGCGATCTTAGGAAACGATCAGCATCTGGGATTCGGCAGCTCTGGGCACGGGTAGGAGGTGTGGGATGCGCATGTGGGTTTCCTTCCATCCATTGCATATTTTCCATCTGCGGCGTCGCGATCTGTGTCTACTCCCTAAAGCTATGGGCGGTGCGTTAATAAGCTGCGCGATCCTATTGGTGGCACGTCGTTTATCACGAGTATGCGCAGCCATCGAGGTCGGCTTGCTGTTGCTCTTGAATATTTTCCCCTCTCCCAAATATTTCACCAGCATCATCTATAAAATTGTAGCCGTTTTCTTTCTGGGAACTGGTTTTCTGAACTTAGGGTGTTCCAACCCACCCAAAGTGCCTCCACTGCCCCCAGAAGTGCCAGTCGAGGAATTCACCTCAGAAGTCGTTGCTAACATTTATGTGGATGGTACTCTATCGATGTTGGGCTTCGTCAAGCCCGGTGCCAATACGAGATATTGCAAGGTGATCGAGGCTCTTGAAGGCTGCATTATTAGTGGCTGGTCGCAGGCCGAGGTCAATTTTTTTAAGTTCGGCGATGACATCGTTCCCCTTCAAGGTAGAGAATACATCCGCGCTAAAGAACCTTCGTTCTATGAGAATGACAAAATCAATAGATTAACGAGGATTCAGCGCGTCATCGATCATGTTGACACAGTTTCGATGAGCCTTATCTTGACGGATCTCTTTCAAACGGACTCAGATGTAAACTTGCTGATCCGTCAGATCAAAGAAAAATGCTTTCAGCAGAATCTTGCATTCGGCATTCTGGGCATCCGCAGCGAGTATGATGGGAATATCTACGACCTCGGTCCGAACAAGCCAGCGATTTACTATCAAAGTCATAATCAGGATGAAAGCACTCTTCGGCCTTTTTACATCCTCCTTCTCGGCAGACATGTCGATATCGTTCATTTTTATGAGCAGCTTAGGTCATCCGGGCTCGATTTCAGTATTAACGAGTTTATGGCTTATTCGCCATACTTGACGAGCAAGCCAGTATCTTTCAAAGGTGCCATAATTGATTCTGCATTTTTCTTGGCTGAAGTTCCCAATTTGATTCCTTACAGTCTCTCTGATTCGCGAGTAAAGCAGTTTCGCATTCAGAGCAATCCTAAGGTTGCCGCTTTCGTGGCCACTGTTGCTTATGCGCCTGCTCCTTATGGAATGTCTTTTGACCAAAGTCAACTCGAGGTTGAGATCTCGGCAATCCAGTGCTTGCCCGATACTTTTTTTTCGAATCCACAAGCAGCCTCGGCGCTTTCTCTCACAGAGTGGCAAATTACAAGCAGTGGGATGACTCTTCGCGGCGAGATTTCGCCAGCTCTGTTGCCGGGGGATGGATTATATTTCTACGAAGTCGTTCTGCGCCCAAAGCTTGACGCCTACCAATATCCATTGTGGTTCAGTGCGTGGGACATGGAAAAGGCGGCTAGCGTGAGCAACGGCTTCAGTATAAGTGCCGGCCGCAAGCCCGCAGGCGCGAGCACCTTGAATCTCTATCGACTCTTAGTCGATTTGTGGAAGTCGAATGTCGTCATTCATGAGCCGCGTCTGGCGACCCTATATTGTTATTTCAGGATGGGATGAGAATTCATACGTAAGAGGTCAAGAGATGAAACATGCATTCAGTCTTGCTGGAATGTTTGTCGTAGCGGTTGTTTTTTACCTTGCGTTTGTTTTGGTTCTTGAAGGACAATGGCTGCTGCCCCAGCGAGTCATTCCGGTCGCCGGCGTGCGGCTTGATCAGTGGTTGGAAAGCTTCAAGATGTGGGCAGGCATGGGAATAGCTGCCGCTTTTCTTGCCAGCTTTCTGTGGTACGTGGTGGCGCAGATCGTTTATCGTGTCAATAATCTATCAGATGCTGCTACCAGGGTCGTGTGGTTCTTGTTTATGCTGATTCCGGCTTTGATGGCCACTGCGGGATCAATTTTTACCCGCCAGGCGCAGGCCGGTATGACTTGGGCTTATGTGTTCTATTTCTTGAACAGCCTGCTATGTTATTATGTCGCGACGGTCTTTTTTTCACCATCATCGCACAAATACACCCCACTGCTGGCAAGCGCCTTAAGGCCATCTAATTGGATTCCTTATTCTGCAAACAAATAAATGAGGGAGCAATGAGTTGCTACGTTATTGGCATTGGCGGCACAGGCGCCAAATGTGTTGAAGCCTTGACCCATCTCTGTGCTGCCGGCATGTTGCCCAGAGAAAATCTCTATTGCCTGTTTGTTGATCCGGATCGGTCCAACGGCAGCCTTGGGCGTGCGAAAATCACGTTGGGTCAATACCAAGATTGTAGTGAGCTCCAGCTTGGGGACAAAACCGAAGTTTTCGGCACAAAAACCTCGATTGGCGACCCGCATGTTTGGTCTCCATTTACCGGCAAGCAGCAACCCAATCTGGGCGACTTCTTCGAATACGCGACGCTCGAGGGGAGAGTTGACAAGTCTGCCCAGTTGTTTGACGTGCTCTTCAGCGACAACGAAAAGAAAACCGGCTTGGAGATGGGGTTTCGTGGCCATCCGTCGATTGGCGCAGCCATCATGGCACGCACCGTGAGCTTGAGCAAGACCGAACCCTGGAAGACGTTTCGGAACAAAGTCAGTGCTGACACGACGGCGGGCCAACAAGCCAAGATCTTTATGTTTGGCTCCATCTTTGGTGGAACCGGGGCCTCTGGGTTCCCAACGATTGCACGATTGATAAGAAATGAGTTGAGGCTGCATGAGGTCGAGCTTGTGAAAATCGGCGGCGTGTTGCTCTTGCCTTATTTCAGCTTTGTGCCGCCGTCCGAAAAGAAAGAATTACGAGCCGTCTCGGAAAACTTCCTGATGAACACGCAGATGGCGCTGCAGTATTATCAAAGCCGCCAAAAGCAGCACGATATTATCTATTTGCTTGGCGAGGCCAACCCTACTTCCGTGCAGTATTGTCTCGGGGCCTCAGAGCAAAAAAATGATCCGCACTTCCTGGAGCTGTATGCGGCGCTTGCCGCTATTCACTTCTTCACTGGCAAAGAGCTGAAAAAGGGTTATGCGATGATTGCTCGCCAGGAAAGCGATTATGTGAAGTGGCTGGACTTGCCGGATGAGAAGAACGGAAACGAGCTTAAAAAGCATCTCATCCATTTGGCGCGTTTTGCCTTTGCTTACTTGAGCGTATTCTTCAAGACCTGGGAAGCAGTGCGCAAAAGTGGCGGAGCTTATCGTGCGCCCTGGTACATAGACTATTTTGTGAAAGATGGCGGTAGACTTGAGCGTGCCGCTGTTGAGGCAAAACTGGATCAAGTCAAGCATTATTGTGAGTCATACTTGCTTTGGCTGGCCAATCTTGCTGCCTCCGTCGGCACGAAAACCACCGTCCAGTTTGTCAATTATGCCGCTTTCGCCGAAAGCAAAAAGCATGGGGATAGAAATGTGATCCAGTTACGCCCGCAGTTTCTCGAAAAAGAGTTTGGGAACTTGGCGCTGCCGGAGGAAAAGGAAAGGCCAAATGATTTGGCGAAGGTATGGGAACGCATGTCTGAAGGCAAAATAGATGCTCGCGGTGCCATTGGCCTTGGCAAGTTCTTTAATGCGCTGTATAAAGTGTGTGCTGAGTGACGCAGGGAAAGTTGGTAGTAATCAATTGCCTGAATGGAGAATTGAAGAATGCAACCTCTTTTGCCAAAACTGAAGAGCTCCTTGGATTCTGCGGGCATAAAAAGGCTTGCCGAGATCGCGAAACCCGGCATCTGGGAAATTGGCACCAGCGGCGATCTCAACGATCTGGCTGGAAGCCTGGAAATCGGCAAGATCGATCCCAACTACTTGGAGGTTGACTCTATTCCGGATATGTGGGCAAGACCACTTTTGTTTGAAATGGCATTTTTCGACAAGAATCATTTGCTCCACGATCGAATCATTGCCGAATGGCGCGGCCTGCTCGCGATGTTGGCATTGAAAGAAATCCGAAACCTGCCGCTTGATGCATCGGAAGTCAAAATCCCCAAGCGAGAAAAGCGTGTATACCAAAGCGATGAAGAGAAGAAAACTGAAGTGGCAGCGCCGGACTTTTTGCAGGCTTTGGGCGATCTGGTTCCAGAGGTTTACATTGCCAAGGATACGGACTGGCATCGTGTTTTTGTTATCCTGTTTAAAGGCCGGCCCATTGGCATGACCTCGCCGACCACGTTGGTGTGTACTGCCGTGAGCTGCTTCAATCGCATTCACGACGTGCCGTGGTTTAACGGTCGATTGCTGGAGAACCCTGTATCCTTCCTCAATGATTACGAGAAGAGATCGCTCGTGAGTTGGCTCGATTATGTGCGGGCAAATCTGGCAGAGGTTGACATTCAGCCTGACAGCAGTGATCTGAGAAACGAGCTAAGCCAACAAATGGCCGAGTTTCAAAAGGAGCTTGGGAAGAAGGAAGGCCAAGGAGTCGAGCCAGTGCCATTGAGCCAGGCAGGCATGCATTTGGAGCATGGTATTTACCAATATATCGACAAGCCTGTGAAGAGGAGAGAGTATGATCCAGATACATCCCACGTCAAACTAATGCCGTCGCGAAAGGAGCCGACGCCATCGCCGACTCTTCTGGTCGTCGATAAGCAAATCGCCAGACAATGGAACACTGTCGAGCAAGACGTGGTGGTGATTGGGTCAACGACATTAAGCTCATTTCCCTTCGCCGGGCTTGGCAAAGATCGCAAAAGTTTTGGCAGCACTTTTCTTGAGGGTGCTGAGTGGATAAAGCCCGAGATGTTCTTCACGTCAAAGCTATTCTATGTTGATCAGCGCAATGCCTTTCCGGGATGCATCGAAATTGAAGGGATGAAGGACATCAATCTTCAAAACAGGCCGATCACGCCTATCATTCCTTTGCAGCCTTGGGTGTTAAAATACTTTACCCTTGACGATCTCAAGAAACGCATTGCGTTTGAAAAAACAAATGACGGGGTTTTACTGCGCTTCACCTTGCCGCTGCAAGGCCATGACCAATCGCAGAAGCCTACCGGCAAAGTGAAGGAATTTGTGATTAAGAAGGAGTATCGCAACGCTGACAATGATCTTTTTCTCTTGGAAGGTCCTAAGCTTCCGGTTGTCGAGATCTGGCCTAAGTTCATTGCTGACAGATGGGAAGCCTACTACACTTATTATTCGCGCCAGAAGCCTGCCAGAACTTTTTATGCCGAGCCCATCACACCTGGCGTGGAGTTGGAACGGCAGTCCGAGGAGCTTAACCCATGCTCAACGCCGACTGCTGGAGAGTGCTTCGAACAGATTGTAAAATTAAATCGTTTCCCAGAGGCGATGGCTTGCTATTTTGATGTACCGGTTACTAGCGTCGATGAATTCGAGACTATTCCTGCTGGAGTTTTGCTCTTGAAGTTACCGCAAAAAGTTGAGCCTCAGAGCGATTGGAAGATAGGCATTGACTTTGGCACGACGGGAACGAATGTTTTTTATCAAATCGACGAGGCGGCGGCGAAGGATGAGCCGGACTTGTTGAAGTTTCAAGATCATTTCATACGAGTTACTGCTGCTTCTGAAGTAAATTACGCGGACTCGATCTTCTACCGATTTGTGGCTGGCGAGAATGCCAACGCGCCCTTTCTTACGCTTTATCACAACCTGCGAAGCTCGATTACTCGTCGAGGCGTCATTCGGCCTCTACTAGATGGGCACATCTTTTTCAAGGATCGCAGAACGGAGTTTTATGCCGGAGACGAAAGCTTTCAGACCAATTTGAAATGGGGAAAAACCGAAGAAGACCGGCAACGTGCTGAAGCATTTTTGACACAACTCTGTCTGCAGTGTGCAGCGGAAGCAGTTTCTCAAAAAGCTAGGCAAATAAGCTGGCGGTATTCGTTTCCGACTGCGTTTTCGCCATTTCAAAGAGATTCCTATGCGCGTGCTTGGAATAATGCCGTTGAGTGGTGCTACGATCACACCGGCATTGGCATGGTTTCAACAGGATTGGAAGATACGAAAGACGAGGTTCGGAGGGAAAGGCTAAAGCCAATCAGAAAGACTGAGAGTGTTGCCTCCGGCCAGTTTTTTGCCGACAAACCAGACATAAAAAAAGCAGGCGCTCCGTTTGGCAGTGAAGCCGCTTGCATTGACATTGGCGGTGGCACAACGGACATCTCGATTTGGAAAGCCAGCCGCCCGATCTGGCAAGCTTCTCTCCGTTTCGCCGGACGCGATATGTTCTTGAGTTTGTTGTATCAAAAGCCTGGCTTTTTGAGTATTTTTGAGAGTGATATATCAAAGCTGTTGACTTTGGCTGCGCAAGGTCATGTTGTGAGGTTTTATACCCAGCTAGATGTTCTGCTTAAGGAAAATTGGGCCGATTGGCGAAGGATACTGCATCAAAAAACTGGCACGCCAGCATTTGAGGGCTTCATACAACTCATCGCTTTATCACTGTCAGGAATAATGTTTTATGCTGGCGAAGTGCTTGGCGCACTTAGCCAAGATGTTGGTATTGGGTTTCCTTCCCAAATTCCAAACGTTTTTGTCGGTGGCAATGGAGCCCGTATGTTTGATTGGCTGACAGGCGGGGAGAGCTACACTGTTGATTCAGAGATAAGCGAGCTTTTCAAAACCATGGTGATTGCAGGATCAGGATTTAATCCCCGGAACCAAAACTTTAAGATTTGTATCAGTCCTAGCCCCAAGCATGAGGTGGCCTATGGCTTGGTGAGCGATGTAACAAACCTTGCAGGTGTTGAGAAGCAGGAATCTCTCGGCGTCATCGCCGGCGAAGCATTTATTGAGCAGCGCGCAAGAAAGGAATGGCACGAATCTATCAGTGCCAATCGCCTACATACCGGCCTGGAAAAGACCGGCAACCTGCTTCAGTTCACGAAGTTCCTCGAAACCTTCAATGGCTATGCCAAATCCCAATCGGGCGGTAGGGTGAAAGCGATCAAGGACTATGCGTCTCCGATGGAAGCTGCGGGCAAGGCTTTGAGTGGCGATCTGAGCGCATACAAGTACACAGATGAGGACAACATCGAAGTTCAGCCTTTATTCATCATGCTGGTGAAGCACTTCGTGGATATCAAGGTTGGACAGTGGGTGAAGACGCAGCAATCGGGATGAAAGCTTCCATGTGCATGAATGGGTGAGGCTATGGTTCGCGGTATTATAAAACTGAGCATAATCCTCTTCGTTTTTTTGTGGCTTGTAATGACCTTACCGGTGATTGTCGGCAATGTACCCAACGCGAAACAGAGCGAGTCAAAACCGCGAGCCCCTTCATCCTCTGCACAAGCCCAGATAACACAGGACAGCTTTCAAGAACTCACGAATCTGATGGCAGACGTTGTAGCCACGTTGGACTCCTGTAAAGACGAGCTTAAGAAACATCGGCGAGATGAGTCAACCAAACAAGAGCAAGCCTTTTTGGATGGGATGGAAAAATGTGTCGACGGAGAATTTCAGCGTTTTACTAACCCCGAAGTGATGTTCAGATATGAAACACTGAAAAAACGCCAGATTGAACAGCTTCGGGAGCAGGCAAGGGTGGTCAGAAGACAGATTCTCGAACTGCGGGCGACAATCAAATCCAGAACACGAGAGATTCACATGAAGGAGTTGTCTGCCAGCCTGGACAGTAAACTCCTTGACGCGCTGAATGAATTACGTAACGCGATGGCCTACAAGTCTTACTTCTCCATCGCTATTATCATCTTCTGCACTTTGCTATTGGGAGGAGCGGGATACTGGGGCTATCGCCTTCTCCAATCTAAGAGGTTGATCCTTCGGAAAAGAATCTTAGAGCAACCACATCTATTCCTGCAACTTATGAGCGCCTTCGGTAAATTTCGCGAAAGCATTAAACAAATAATCGCGCGGGTTGAGAAGCGCCCGGAACAGGAAACCGCTGAAAAGACATCGACCGATCGGCCAAAGACTCCTAGGTCGCCGACACAAGCTCTGATTGATCTCTACAATGCGGTCGTCTACCGGAGCGACAAGATTGGAGATTTCTGGAAAAGCTATGAGAATAGAATTGTGACGCTTGGTCTTACCAACGCCAAACAGCGAGTTGAAAACAACGAGATCCCGCCAGAGTTTGGCGAAGCTGATAATGGCGAGTATTATGCCGTCGAGATTGAGCCTGATCAATACGCAGTTGTGCCACGCTTTGGCCTGCTTTTTTCCAAAGCAAAATACCAGCGCGGCGGTTTGGGGTTTGTATTTCAATGCCGTGACGCCGAACGGGGACATGAGGGAAGTGCCATTTTGCTCAAGCAGCCTGCCCTGTTTAGGAACGACACGCAGAGCAATTCCTGGAGTCTGCAACAGAGGGGTGAGATCAGTTTGGGGACGGACGCGTGATGAGCGCGAGATAACTGCATCTTTGAGAGTTTTACAGCCCTTCCCACATCTGAGGCCCCCGGCCATAAACTCTACGTAATTCACCATTCTTCAAGCAAGGGTTTTATGCCTTCACGAAAAAAGAAGGTTTGCTTCGTTTTGATGCCTTATAAAGGAGCATTGAGAGCGGTTTATCAAAAGGCGATCAAACCCGCTTGCAAGGAGGCTGGTTACGAGGCCAAACGCCTCGATGAATCTAAAAGGACCATCAGCATCGATAAAGAGATTGTTCAATGGATTTTTTCAAGCGATATAATCGTTGCCGATATGACGGGGTGGAATCCCAATGTTTTCTATGAGATGGGAGTGGCCCATACGATTGACAACAAGACCATCCACATCATAAACAAAACCGGTGACTTGCCTTTTGACGTTAGACCCTATCGCTGCATTCGGTACTCTCAAACCCCGAAGGGCTTAACGGAATTGAAAAAAGACCTGTGCGAATTCATTGGTGAGTTTGAAAAGTGGCCTGGCGAGCCGGGTAACCCAGTGCAAGACTTCAAGCCACGCAAGGTTTATTTTTCCAAGCGCGACGTCTCCGAGCTGAACAAGAAACTTCACCAAGCGAAAAAAGACCAAAAGAAACTGCGCCTCAAGTTGCAATCAGCGGAAAAGCGCCTGTGTTGCCAGCTTCGCTCAGAGCCGCTAGAAAGAATAGATGTTCAAAAAGTTAGAAGCATACTCAGCGACAATGATTTCTTTGATAGCTCATCGAACGGATCTGGAACTGGCATCTACCACAACTACACAGTCATTGCAAGGGAAAGAAAAAAAATGGTGACCGATACCATCACTGGTCTAAGCTGGCAAGCCGCCGGAATTGCGAGAAAGGTGAGCTTTTCAGGAGCGAAGAGGTCTATTTCAAACTTGAATAAGAGTCGTTTTGGAGGCTTCGGCGAATGGCGTTTGCCAACCCTTGAAGAGGCAATGTCTCTAATGGAGCATGAAAAGAATCGCTATGGTCTCTACATCGACGAAGCTTTTAGTGAAAAGCAGCCATCCGTCTGGACTTCGGATAGCGAGAGTACAAATGAAGTCTGGATTGTGGACTTCAAACGCGGTAAGTGTGAGAGCACGGGTATGGAAAACCGCTATTATGTACGCGCGGTAAGAACGACTCAGGCCTCTGATTTAGCATTGCTCGGATACAAATAACCTTTTGGATGCATGCAAGCGAACGAGAATGCTTTGGACTGTGAACAACCTGTGACTTTCGGAGATGGACGAAATTAAGAAAAATTGGCTATCCAATCACCTCAGACACAAAGAATAGTATTATGGCACATCTTCTTGAATTTCTAATCCCCGAAAATCCAGCAGCGCTGGCTGTTGTTCTTCTCATCATCCTGACCTTTGGTGCGTGGTTGATCGGGCTCTTCCGTTCTGGCCGCAGCCTATTGGCCGCCAAGGGACAACTCCTTGCGCTCGAAAACGTGAAAGATCTGGTCGAGGCGCGCAAGAGGTATTTGGTTCGAAAAGATGCAGACGAAGATGCGGTAATTGCACAACAGGATTTCGATGACTGTTTGCGAGCGAGAAATCTTACCCAGCCAATTCAAGCTATTGTTACACATTTGAAGAGCATTTACATAGCCGGCTGCCGCGAGGGTCAGTTGGTTGCCGCGGAATTGATCCGACACACTTTACAAGAACTGTTTCGAAGGCACCATGCCTTGCGCACTACACTCGCGATGTTTATTGTCATGGGTTTGCTGGGCACTCTTTTCGGCCTTGCCGACAGCCTTGCGGAGCTTGCGCCAATCATGCAACAAAAGTCTGCCAGCGCCACGGCGCTGACAAACAATGAAGCGATTGTCGTCGGTCTAAGAGCGCTGCTGCGGGAGCTTAAGAGCGCCTTTGCGCCAAGTATCTGGGGCGTCGGTTTAACGATTTTGGGCATGGCGCTGCACATGCGCTTCATGGGTCGCCATGCGATGCCTGTGCAGCAGACACTGGAAAGACTCACCCTTACAGTTTGGATACCAAAGCTTTATCCGACTCGCTCGCAGGTTTATATCGAAACCATTCAGGAGACAGCTAAGATACTGAAGGAAAGTGTCGATAGCGCGAAGGAGGTTGGCGATTTCGCAGAGAAAATCAAAGGCAAAACCGGCGAACTCTCGAAGGGCTTGGACAAGTTAGTGACCAGAACAGAGGCTGTTTCTTCGACAGTAGAGAAGGCCGTTGAGACCATTCACGAAACTTTTCCCGATCGTCTCATCAAGGTCTCCAAAGACTTTGCTGAAAACATAGCCTCACTCAGCAATTTCCAGAACGACATTTTGCTTTATTACAAGCAGATGTTGGAGGACTTCCGTCTCAAATATGGTGAAACGCTCGATAAGCAGAACGTAACTCTTGGGCAAATCCAGTTTGGCTTGAAAAGCTACGAAGATGCCTATGTAAAGCAACGGCAAGAGATTGATGCCGATATGCAGAAGTTTTTAAAGGAAGCGACGGCAGCCAGTGAAAGCGTTAGCGGCGAAAACAAAAGGCTTATCGAAAAGCTAAGCAACCAGGTCGATGTGCGATTGGCTGATATACAGGATAAGTTCCAAAAGCTTTATGAACCTCTTGACAAGACGGCTGGCAATATTAGCGGTTCATTCGAAAACTTTTATAAGCTCACTACAGAGCTTATTCAGAAATTCGGCGCAGATATTAGAGGCGTCATTCAAGAAAAACTTCTAACTCAGTTCGAAGAACAGAACAAGCAGGGTAAGGAGCAACTGGATTCGATAAAAAGTCTTAATACCCAAATAGTCGAATTACTCTCGCAACTAACAGCCAATAGCGCAACTCAGGGCGAGCAGACCGGAAATCTAAGTGGAACTATTGTCAAACTTGCGGAATCCATCAAAAACACGGGCAGCGTCCCCAAGGACTTAGTCGACGAGCTTCGCGCGATGGCTCGCGATATGAAGCAAGTTCAGGCAGATATCAAGAAGCAACTGGAAAGGCAAGTTGAAAGGCGTGTTAGGGCAGAAGGTGACGGCCGGCAACCAACTCCGTCAGAGCAAAAAGGTGTAATACGCTCAATAAAAAGGTGGCTGTGGCCATTTGCGAGGAGGAGCTGATTTATGCCAGACGAGGAAACTTTCAGCTTCAATTTCTGGCCGTCCTTTGCCGACTTGATGCTGTCGGTCGTGCTCATCTTGATTCTTGTTATTTTTTTGATTTATTCTGTGCTTTCGGCTGGCACGGTAAATCTGAGCCACGTTGAAGAACGGCAGCGCGTTATGATTGCGAGCCTGGCAGCTTCGTTCGGTTCGATTCCAGAGGAGACCGAAAAAAACATCTATGTAATCTCGATCAGTCGCAGCAAAACCCGTGATGTGATTATTCGCAATTATCCCACGTTGCAGCGTTTCAGCTTTGGCAGTCACATTCTTTTTCCTCAAGACGAGTATTTGTTGTCGGAAAACGGCAAAAGAGTCCTCAAGACCTTAGGCGGTCTCCTTAAGCAGCAATTGCCCAAGATAAAAGAAATACAGATCCAAGGCCATGCCGATCCGGTACCAACACTTAAACATGGATCCAACTTAAAGCTTGCCGCTCTTCGGGCTGTGGAGGTGTTTCGTTTTTTTCAACAATCTGTTGGCATCGATCCGGCACAGAATCTGATGTCCGCCACTTCTTTTGGTGAGTATAAACCAGTGCAGCGCTCGGATGATGATGAGTCCTATAATATTAAAAGGCTCAATGCGCACAATTTCATCGAAACGCAGAGAACTCAAAACCGGCGGATTGAGCTGTTGTTGTTTTATCGATATTAGATGAGATGTCTTTAGATATGGAGTCAATCGCGATATGAAACGACCGATTCTGGCCTTTCTGGTTCTGTATATGGTTGCCGATTTCTGCGCAAAGCCAATCTATTCGCAGGACACCATAAGTTTACTCAATAGTGGTCTTCAGGTACATATACTTATCGATTGCTCAAAAAGTCTTTGGGCGAGTGGCGATCCAGAAGACCTAAGAAGATGTCAGAAGCAGGTACTAAAAGAGGTAGTGCTCAGCCTACGACCGAGCGAGGATAATGGAGACTGCGTAGCTATTTATTTCTTCTCTGATAGACTCTCGGAAGCAATGCCACTTCAGCGTTTTGGACAAGACAAAGCCATTCCCGAAAAAATGTTGCGGTTATTCGATGGTTGCATAAAGAATTCGACTTCCGATGCGACTCGGAATCTTAGTCGCAAGTATACAAATCTTTCTACAGTACTTGACCAGGCATATGATGTTCTTGAGAGGGCTTCATGCCCCATCGGAGTTCAGCAAACTAAAGTGCTGTTGATCATCAGCGATGGAATTAACGATCCAAATGATACTGTTAGCCGCAGCAACACAGAATTAGATGTAGCGCCTCTTAGAGATGAAGATGGCCGTATAACGAAAAGACTGTCCGAATTTAAACACCTCTCAAAGACGGAAGTTTTTATGATTCAACTGCCATATTGTCGTCCAGAACCAGACCTTCTTCGATATGCGCATCGCGAGTCGTGGTATTTCTTACTGCGTGAAAACCGATTTGCCGCTGCCAATTTGCAGGCAATAACGTCAACAGTTGCCGAAGCGTTCAGAAGAATGCGTTCTGTGGCCTTCAAAGAAATCTGTGTACAAGTGGATGCTATGCAATATGACAAATGGAAGTTTATAAGTGGTGATCTGGAGTTTTGGAGCATTAACTTACCACTTCCTCCTATAGATATTGAGATAAGGTTAAAAGCGATCCTCGACGAGCACAAAAATGCAGTTTGGAACGATGAAGACGTTATTGACAGTGGACAAAGAAAAAGACTACTGTTTTTGACGCGTTTGTCTTTCACTACTAGAAGACAAAGAATTCCGGTAATATTCCAGTTGCCTGATGAGGTCAAACTTGAAGAAGCGTGCCGATTTTTGGTACTTGATATAATTCCCAAAAACGTTCAGACGATACACGGCAAATACTATTTGTCGTTTTCCTTTAGGAATGCATGCGATGGAGCAAGCTTTAAGAGAGCCCAATAACTATGAATCTTTAAATAGAAAGCCGCAAGTGGCATGACAGATATGTTTCAGAATTTTGATACAACGAATGTTGTAATCCTCGAGCGAGAATCACAGCTTTGGGGGTTTGATTTCTTGCTGCCGTTTTCATATGTGCTCTTTTGGCTTGCGCTCATCATATTTTTCGTGGCTTATCTGCGTCGCCATCACGGAATGTTCGCACCTGCTGAATCTGTCTATTACAAAGTCTACGAATGGGATAACCAAATTAGGCGTATGGCGACAAGATGGGTTTTTCGACAGAAAGCTAAATTGAATGGGGGTTTCCCATTATCAACACTGACGAATCGTGATTTAGCAGGCCAATATGGCACGTGGGAAGTAAAATTTCTACCCCAGAGTGCAAAGGAGCTTGTCTTTCTTCTAAAGCCGAAATATAGGGATTTCGTGTGTATGGCTAAAATCGAAAGCAGCAAGAAGGGCGCGAGCAAGAAGAAAATCATTCCCCTAATGCATCCGGTGATCACGAGATTCCGATTAAATGACAGCACTGATAAAGCATCAACCTTCCTGCTGTGTTATAGACCTGGAGGACCCACAAGAGTTCTATCTGTACACTTAAGAATCAATAAACTTGACGCAGGAAACTGGCTAAGGAAGTGGGTACATGGCGTAAAGAAACGCATATCCGACAAGCTTGAATCGCACTATCCAGAGCCCAGTAAGTGGGAGAGGGCGGCTGCTTGGACTGTTCTCAGCAGCATGGTGATCCAATTAATCTGGATTGTTAGCGATTTCTATCATTTTTGTTCTCACGAAGGTAATCCCATACATTTTGTCAGTGAGATTCCACTATTCTATCATCTAAGCCTCATTCCTGCGATAATCTTCTTCATTAGCATGATACTTTCAATCACCAGAAAGCTACCTCTCGCAAAAATAGTCACTGGTGCATTTGGAGCTATCTTGCGAATTCCCCTTGAATGGTTTCGTGATAATTTTGACGCGCAAATGGGCGATAGCATTTGAGGGGGTGGAATTTTCATGTTTCATTCCAAACAGGACATTATCCAAGATGATTCCCAAATCTAAACATCGGAAAACATTCGTTGGCTTTGCCTTGCTGTGTGCCATTACTGTTTTCACGGCTTGTTCACATGGCCCAGGTGCAGAGCAATACCACTTCAATGGCCAAGGCAAATTGCTATCCAAGGTTTCTCCTGATGGCAAAACTACCGAATACAAATACAATGATCAAGGATTGCTCACCGAGATAAATTTCGACGAATCAACTGTACAATTTGGCTATGACAAAAACGGCAACCGCATCTGGATGCAGGATGAGACCGGAACGGCTGAATACTATTACGATGCATTTGATCGAGTGATTGGCGTTATCTCGAAACACAGCCCGTGGCGGCTCATCGCTTACGATTACGACCCATGGGGCAACTTGATTTATGTGGCGATATATAATCTACAAATGCTGGAACAGGAGTTGAAATTCAGAGAATTCCTGAATGAATTGAACCAGGACCTAAACTTAAAACAACAAAAATGGCTGGATTTCGAATTCAAGCTCAATGAAATGATGCACCAGGTGCGGCAGGAAAATCTTGTCAACAAGCAACGGTGGCTGGAATACGAGGTTGAGTATCGCTATGATTTGTTTCGTAATCTGACAAACATTCAGACAAAGTGGGGAAACATCCATTATTCCTACGATTCAGAGAAGGGGCTTATCGAGCGACGATTGCCCAACGGGATTAACACGCGGATGACAACCGGCCAAGATGGCTTGTTGAAATCAATCCGTCACGAAAACAGTGCAGGCGGATTAATTGCTGAGTATCGTTATGACTACAATACTGCTGGTTACGTGGCAAAAGTGCATGAAATAACGCCCCAACGTTCGAGCATGATCGGCTATGTCTGGGACACCCGTGGATATCTCAAAGAGCTTCACTTGCCAGATGGAAATAAATTACGCTACCAATACGATGCAATGGGTAATCGCATCCTGAAGCAAGATGCAACAGGAACGTTGCAATACAACTATGACAACTTTGGAAAACTTGTCGGTGCCGGGGACACCAAATACGAGTGGGACGCAAATGGCAATCTCGCCTCTCAAATAGACAGGCAGTTTCACACGAGAATCACCTATGATGATAGAGGCTTACCACAGGTGATTATGGCACCCGAGGCCACTGTTCAATATAATTGGGATGGCAATGGCAATTTAATTTCCAGAAATGCTGGAGATCAAATTACTCATTATCTGCAAAACCCGCTGGCGCCGCTTGGTTTTACATTGGCGGAATACGACCAGTCCAACAGATTGACCTCGTCTTATCTTTACGGTGATGCTCTTCTTGGTCAGCAAGACATAAATGGACAGATGCAATGGCTCCTTGAGGATGGGTTTAATTCTATCCGGCGAATAGTTGACATAAACGGAAGAACGCTTGGTCAGGTAGATTACACTCCTTTCGTTGAGCCAATTAATATACAAGGAGGTATGCCCGTTAATTTTCGTATGGCTGGGGAAAGATTTTTACCAGAGATGAAAACGCTTGTAATTGATACGCGCCTTTATGAACCTAACTTGGGACGATATTTCGCGGCTAATTCATTTCCGGGATTTATGGATAGGTTTGATAGCATGAACAGATACGCCCACGGATGCAATGCTGCGGGAAATTTTTCGGCACCGAGGTGCAATCAAACACATAAGAGTAATCGGTTTCTGTCCCCTACCGACCTTCGTAGATTCTGGAATCCCGAGGGTGAGCCTCAAGGAATGCGTAATTTTTTGGAATTTCTTGGTCAGAATTCCAACTGGATTGGGCATCGAAGAAGTGGTGGTGAATGGATTGAACCGAGATCGATTGGGAATACAAGAATCGAACCTATAAACCGATTTGACGAAGTTGGCAGGGCACATGATATTAATATATATTTAAGCAATTTATACCCACCAGGCACTCGAGTTCTTGTGCCCGGTCCACGGGGTATGGAGGAATTCATTGTCCAACCCAATTGGCGGGCTCGGTTTTTTCTCCCTTGGGAGAGGCTATTCAAGTGGAGATCAACCGAAAAGAATAAAGATAAAGAAAAGCCACGCCGTCGGAAACGTGATACTATTGTTCCACCTATGAATAACTATCCACTATTTCCTCCGCCACCTCCATGCCCGCCATTTTGTGGGGAAGGTGATGGTGATACAACGGATGATCCACCAAAAGACAGCGAGCCTGCGGGATGGGGTGGTCCCGGTGGGCCTGGCGGCCTAGGTGGTGGTTCTTTTGCTGGTGAAAGTCCCCTTAATGATCCATTCAAGACTATTGATAATCAACTCGGCGGTATTGAACTCACCGCAACCGCAGAGTTCATTGGTGATTTAGGAAGCATAAGCGGTGCAGTTTATGATCCCGAGAAGCAATGCGTCGTGCTTGTTGGCGAGCGTGATATATCCTTGCCTCCCATGAAACCGGAAGACTTAGCGATTGCTTTGCTTTCTGTTTATGCTCCCGATCCGCAAGACTTGCAGTTTTCTCTCGACCCTGCTGACCCTCAAAATCCACGAGGCGAATGGCTGAAGAAGGTTTATTATCCAGAAGAAATTCTCGCCGGAACGTCTTTTGGCAAAGCGATGTTTGAAGCAGATTGGCTGCTAAAGCAATATGCTTTTGGCGTGAGCGTTGACAGTACCGGAAGAGTGAGCGAAAGAAAGTCTTCCGTGCGTGAGTTCAAAAGTACTGCAGACTTATCCTTTGAAGGAATGGGAAATGCGCATGGAAAGGAGAGTTGGGCACGATTGTGGATTGTTGCAGATGACAAGGATGATGACGAAGAACACAACATGACATTGAAATTGGCCACCGATAGTAACTCTATTTATTATGACATAGCCAAAATGGCGGTAAAAGCGAAAAAACAGATAGCCGATCCTACAAGTCCAACAGGACTAAGGGATGTTGATACCGATGAGGATGCAATTGCGACTGAGTTTGCAGGAATATTTTCTGAGTTCTATGATGAGATTTCAAAAGAGGCTCCTGAGTTTGGGCGCGTGAAAGAACTTGCCAAAGCGGTTGCTCTCGCCAAATGGCTAAAGCAACAAAGAGTACTTGTAGATTTAGCTTGGGTTGCTGAGTTTGCCAATAAGCGCATACCAACCGTCGGACAAATTTCAGCACTTTCTGTAACCAAAGAGAAAAGGTATACGAATTATATTAGCAAAATTTATCTTTTTGGTGGAGTTGATGCAAGAGTAGACCCGAAATATGTCAAAAATGATGGTACGGCGGATAAATTACAGGAAACGGTAATTTCTAAATTGCGCAAAGCAGATGTCGGCCCGATTTTTAGTGTCCAGCACGACGGAAAAGTCCTTCGAGCTGCAGTTTTGCCCATTACCAGAAACGGACAAGACCTGTGGAAGAATTCGCCTGCCTTGGAGGTTAATGGTACCGTATATCAATTCAATAATGGCGGAAAGTTAATAAGGGCGACAAGTGGCGGTGGAAATGGTTCCGGGAATGGTAGTGGTGGGAGAAGTGGAGATGATTCGCACTCGGATACCCATGGACATCCGGAGGAGGATTCAACTGAATACAGCTATGGTACAGACGGCGGGCTCGAAACAGTGACGATATCAAAGAGTAATGGATGGAAGATGATTGGAGAAAAAAATGGGAATGGATCGCTATGGACTTCCAAAAGCCCAAGAGGCAACTCATTCAAATATGAATACGATGCGTCTGGTTTTTTGACCGAAATTGAAGTAGATGGACAGAGGTGGGCCACTTATGAAATTGATCAGAATCAGTCAAAGGCTACTGTTCGGTATCATGGCTACACTGAAAAGATCAATTACGATGGCGCTGGTAATGTCACAGAGTATGAGCGCATACCGGAAAGCGGTAGCACGACAGCAGCGCAGGAAACTGAAAAAATAATTCTGGAATATGATAAACGTGGCAATCTGATAAAAATTCGCGGGACCGGAGTGCCTGCGGTTAGTGTTTCTTATGAGAACGACGGTGTCAGACCAGCTATGATGACAACACCGCAAGCTGAAGCGCGCTTTTCATACGAGGCGGATGGGCGGGTTAAGGAAATAACTCATTCCAGTGGTATTTCTACTGTTTATAAATATGACGGTGATCGACTGAAGCAATTGCAGATTGCTAATCAAGACAAACAAGCAGAATATTGGTTTAGTGAAAATGGCATGGTCAAGAGCAAGGATTTTCTTGGCGGCGTTTCGGAATATGCTTACACCAACGGAAGATTAACCTTGGTAACACAAGCCCAGGATACCGCAAAGTATGTTTATGATGATCAGCATAGACTACGTGAAATGCACTTTCCGGATGGCGGCTGGATAGAATATATATATGAAGGTGGAGAGAAGCAGGGTGAGGCAACCACTGATACTCAAGGCCAGGTAGTGACAATCATAACTCATCCTGCGATTGCCAAAGAACCATGAATGATTCCCAGAAAAAATTTGCTCAGGTGGGGCTGGTCGTTTTAGCGGTGATACTATTTTTGATGTCGTGGAAAATTCTACCCCCAGACGATTTTTGGCTAGAGTATTCTGATAGAATTGTATTTGACATCGGTGACGATAAAGAATTTGGTTTTGAGTCACGTTTCGATAGTCTTGTAGAATCTTTTCTCGTCGGATTTGCTCTGCCGCTTGTTCTGATTGGCGCCATGGTTTTTATCAAACTTGGGGATTCGGATAATTCAAAGAAATAATCTAAGGTTCATCATAGGGGCAGGCAAATAACCTGCTAATGGATTTGAGAAGCAGTTTCTTCACTCATACCTCAACGACTCCACTGGATCCAGACTGGCCGCGCGGCGGGCGGGGAAGAAGCCGGCAAGTAAGCCAATGCCGATCAACAAACCGATGCAGGCTCCGTCCCGCTTCATAAAAAGCTATGGAAACGGAGCGGGGTGAGCAGAATCGGCATTGAAACTTGCGGCCTGCCGAAGTAGGCCATCGCGCCTTCCT
>Ga0247727_10008100_pt1 | contig 19667 bp, 17 predicted proteins | sample WisWelCaveWW1625_FD_202498 | JGI IMG/M metagenome (GOLD analysis project Ga0247727, IMG submission 202498) | Biofilm microbial communities from Wishing Well Cave, Virginia, United States - WW16-25 | ecosystem: Environmental > Aquatic > Deep subsurface > Groundwater > Cave microbial mat | place... | reverse complement strand
CTGCAACGGCCGCATGGCCCCTACCACGACAAACGTGTCCCGGCGATCCACGACCGTCGACGGTCCATTGTCCACGGTGGAAAAGGCGTAGACGTGGGGAAAGCTGCGCCGGAACGTGTTCAGGATGGCCCCCAGAAACTTCCCCGAGTGGTAGATGTCCAGAATGTTCATGATGTAGACGCCCTGCGAGCTCATCAACTGGCGCAGCTTCAGGTTGAACTCGAGCGTGGTGAGGTGAAAGGGCACGGCGTAATGGTTGAAGGCGTCGCCGTAAACGAAGTCGAAGGCCGGGACCGGCTCGCCCCGCTGCTTGCGGCGCAGCAGATCGTCGACGTGATTGCGGGCGTCCAGGTTGTAGATGCGCATCGGCGTGTCGAAGGGCAGGCCGAAAGCGACGTGGGCGGCGCGCGTCACCTGGGGATCGATCTCGGCGACTTCCACGTGGCTGGCCGGCCATTGCAGCAGGATGTAGCGGGGAAAGACGAATCCGCCGCCGCCGATGAACAAAGTCGAGACGCGGTCGCGCCCGGCCATCGCCGAGCGGGTGATGGAGGCGTAGAGCTTCTCGTAATCGTACTGCAGGTCGCCCTGGTTGCCCATCACCACGTAGGCGTGGATCAGGTGGTCGAGCGACATGGCCCGCATGCCGGGCGGATCTTCCTCGATCTCCACCTGAATGTGGGAATACTGGCTCTCCTCGACGTAGATGACGTTGGCGAACCGCTCGCGCAGGAAACCCAGGCGCGTGGCCAGCTCGGTAGTCTGGGACCAGGGACCGATGATGGCCACCACCAGTCCCAGCGCGGCGGCGGCCCACAGATAAGGGAAGAACGCGCGGACGCCGAACAGGATCGCGACCAGGGCCATGAAGATCCCCACGCTGACCAGAACGGCGATGGTGCCCATACGGGAGATCAGAACGAAGCCGGTGAGGAAGGTCCCCACGATGCTGCCGACCGCTCCCCAGGCGTAGACGCCGCCCACGGTGCGTCCCTTCTGGCGTCCCAGATCGAGGGCCATCTTGGCGGCCACTGGACCGATCGAGCCCAACACCCCCGAGGGCAGGAAGAAGACCAGAAAGACGTGCGCCGCAATCCGCAGCGCCCACTCCTGCTTCCAGAGCAGCGGCCAGTTGCCGACCACCTTGTTGAGCACGGGAGCCGAGAAACAGCACAGGGAAGCCAGCGAGAACAACACTCCCAGGACTCCGGCCGGGCGATAGCGGTCCGCTAGCCGTCCGCCGATCCAGTTGCCGATGGCGATGCCGGCCAGCACGACTCCGATCACCGAGGTCCAGGTGTAGAGCGAGCTGCCCACGTGACGCGCGATCAGGCGTCCGGCAACCAACTCGACGACCATGATGCACAGGCTGGCAACGAAGGCGGTGGCGTTGGGGACGGCGATCGCCAACAGGCCCACACTCGCCGGGCGGTCCTCTGACGGAGGGCTCTGCAATGGCGCCGGAACCATGGTCTGTGGGCCGCTGTCCAAGCCGTCAGTATATAAGAATCGGCGGGATGGGGCCGCAGGCTAGGCTATACTACGGATTCCAGGAGGCGACTCATGCGCAACCGCCGATTCGGCGCCGTCCCGGCGGCGCTTCTCGTTCTGGGGACCGCCGGCTTTCTCGCGGCCCAGGAATCCAAACCCACCCCCATCTCGGTCGACGAGCTGAAACGGCTGGTCGACCAGAAGAAAGACTTCTTCCTTCTTGACGTCCGCGAGCCCAAGGAGATCGAGGAGCTGGGCAGCCTGAAGGGCTACGTGAACATCCCCATCGGGCAACTGGAGGCGCGGCTCAGCGAGGTCCCCAAAGACCGCTACATCATCGCGGCTTGAAACGCCGGCGTGCGAGCTGCCCGTGCGGCAGAGCTGCTGGCGAAGAATGGCTACCAGACGGTCCAATACTGCGGGCTGAAGGAGTGGCGGGCAAAGAACTACCCACTGGTCTATCCGGAGAAGCCGAAAAAGTGATCTGGCCGCAGCCGCGTCCTTACCGCCTCACAGCTCCAGCGACGCGGCCAGGGTGATTCGCTTCCCCGCTGTCCGGTCCTCGATGGTCAGCCTTCCTTGCTCGAGCTTCACGTCGTCGACCTTGCGGAAGCCCTCCGGGGCGCGGGTGTAGAAGAACAGGAAGCGGGACTCGATGCTGGACTTGGCCGGAAGCCAGCGGTAGACCGGGGCGTCGAACAGGGAGCGCATGTCGATCGCCTCACGGCGGGGAACGTCGAAGGGTTGCGTGGAGAATTCCAGGCCGCGCGCCATTTTCAGGTTGGGCGGATAGTTCTCCCAGTTCTGCAGCCAGGGGAATTCCTCGCGCCTGAACAGGTAGCCGAGCAGCAGGCGCTTGTCGAGGTGCAGGGCGGTGACGAAGGCCAGCTTCGGCGAGGAATCCATCAGGCAGGTGGTGTGATCGATGGAGGCCGGATGCATCGGCGCGGCGCGCAGGTCCCGAACCTGGCCCACCACGCCGGGCGCCATCGGCCAGTTGAAGTCCTGGAAGGGCGCCAGGCGCGTTAGCAGCGGCCGCGACTGCGGGGGGTGCTGGCGCGTCTTGCAGCGCTGGGCCGACATATCGACCACCGTCTTGACCGGTTCGAGGAAGGGCGCTCCGATGGTGGCGTGCTCGGCCCAGCAGATGGGCCGGTCAAAGGCCATCAGGTTCTCCAACTGGTTTTCCACGTAGACGACGTTTTCCCCGTCCACCAGGCGCCAGGTGCGGGTCAGCGATTCCTGCACCAGCGGGAGCCGGACCTGGAAAGTGACGCTCTGGGTGGCGCCTGTTTTGCCGGAGGCCTGCTTCTGCCAGGGCAGGGTGTGGGCTTCTCCGTGTCCGGGCATGCCGGCGGCTCGCTCTTCGCCCGACGCGGGGCCGAAGCCGTCGACGCAGACGAAGTGTCCGATGGAGAATCCGGTGGAGGGCTTTTGGCCAGCCTCGCGGGCCATCCGAATCGGATTCCAGAAGGGGCTGAGCTTCTGCGGATCGTCGTGGAGGGTCAGATGAGCCATCGCTCCCCCGACGGTCAGGATGGTGAGCTCCAGCTTGTCGTTGGAGAGGGTAACAGCCGGGCGTCCCTCGTAGGTGGTCTCCTTCAGGGTCTGGGAGGCGGCCGGCAGCGTGAGGCAAAGGGTCAGGCACAGGAACCAGCAACGCGATCGCATAGCTTGAACAATTATAGTAGGGATGGCGGCCCATGTTGGCGGCGAGTTCCAGCCGTTGCACATCGGCGTCCAAATATGCGACATTAGCGGGCAGGAGAGCAACCCTATGGGTAGAGCATGGTTGGCGGCTGGTTTAGGCCTTTGGTTGGCGACATCGGCTGGGGCCGATGATTTCTGGGCGAAGAAGAAATTCACCGAGTGGACCGACAAAGAGGTCCGTCAAATGCTGACCGATTCGCCATGGGCCAAGAAAGTCGAAGTAGCGATGGGAGGACCGGCGATGACGGGCGGCGGCGGGCGTGGCGGCGGCCGCGGCGGCGGTGGGGCGCGGATGCCCCCGGCGGGCGGGGGCGAAGGCGGATTCGGCGGCGGTGATCCTTCCGGCGGCGGTGGGGGCGGCGGCGGGGCGCCCGGCGGCGGCGGTCCTGGCTTCGGAGGTGCGGGCGGCGAAGAGTCCAGGGCCCCGGGGGTCAGCCTGGTGGTTCGCTGGGCCACGGCTCGGCCGGTGAAACAAGCATTGGCCCGCGGCCGTTGGGGCGTGGAAGCGGCCACCTCGCCGGAGGCGGCCAAGTTCCTCGAGCGCGCCGAGGAGAGCTACATCATCAGCATCAGCGGCCTGCCGGGCCGCATGTTCGCAGGCGGAGCGGCCGAGAAGGTGAAGTCGGCCAGTTTCCTGAAGGTCGGCAAGCATCCGCCTATGGCGGCCGTCGACGCCAAGGGCAACGCCAGCCAGCAGGGCGCCGAGATCTTCCTGGTGTTTCCGCGCTCACAGGGCGGCGGGCGAGTCATCACCCTGGAAGACAAGGAGGTCGAGGTGCTGAGCCGGCTGGGCCCCATGGAAGTCCGGCGCAAGTTCCGTCTCAAAGATATGGCCGTGGACGGAAAGCTCACGCTGTGAGGGCGCGGCCACCAACAGTAACGCGGGTTGATAGCCTGCCTAGCCGGCCGTCCCCGCCGTCACCCCGACAAACGGCTACAGCTCAAACAGGTGGTTCCGGTCCCAAAGGGCGACGCCACGTTCCTGGGCGAAGGCGATTGCGTCCGCCGTGAAGCCGCTGGGGCACGCCAGCACCCCCCTGGCGCCGGCGACCTGTCTGGGCAGAGCACCGTTCAGTTCTCGAATCACATCAACCCCGACCGGCGATGCGTGATTCTTGCATTGAACGTAAAGCACCACTTCCACACCCACATCGTCATGCCGCCGCGCGATGAGGTCGATTCCCCCGTCGCGGGTGGGCGGCGTGCTCTCAACACGCCACCCCTTGCGCTCTAGCAGGCGCTTGACGTGCAGTTCGAAATCCACCCCGCTCAGAGTCGCGTAGTCGGGTGAGGCTTCGGCGCTTCCTGAGGGCTTCACATGGCTAGGCGGGGTCAGCCCGAAGAGGCCGAAAAGTTCCTCGCTGCTCAGTTTCGCCTTCAGGTCAATGGAGACGTCGTCCACAAGCTCATCAAAGAGCAACTGCTTCTGTTGGAGAATCTGCCCGATCCGCTCTTCGACGGTGCCTTCACAGGTATATTTGTAGACGTTGACCGGCAACGTCTGACCGAGTCGGTGACTTCGGTCTTCCGCTTGATGCTCCACGGCAGGATTCCACCAACGATCGAAGTGGAAGACGTAGGGCGCTTCCTGCAGGTTCAGACCCAGTCCCCCGGCGCGCAGAGAAAGGACAAGGACGTTCCGCGAGGGATTTTCTTTGAATTCCCGCAGGGCGGCGTCCTTTTGAGATGCAGAAAGCTCGCCTGTGTAAACAACAGGCCGAAACGGCTCGAGGCCCGAAGCGATCGCCTGTACGCCGTGGTGGCTGTCTGTAAATTGCGAGAAAATGAGCGATCGATGCCCTTCGCACGACAGGGTGCGCAGTCGTTCCCGTATGTCATCGAGCTTCGCCGAGTGTCCGGTGCCGGGACAGAAGTTACAGATTTGTTTGAGCCTCAGGATCAGCTCCAGCACGTTCTCCACCCGAATGGCATCCCCCTTCTCTCGCAGTTGAAAGATGCCTTCAGTTTCCGCCCGCTCATAAGATTCGCGCTGCGTTCCATCGAGTTGGAGCACGATGTGGCTGACAATCTTTGGAGGAAGCTGAGGCAGCACCTCCGATTTCTTGCGGCGCAACTGCAGGGCCCTGTGCCTTTCGGCAAGATAGGGCCCCGGCGTCAATCGCGGCGGAGCGTCCCCTTCTCCGAGGGTCGCGACAAATTCAAGAATGGAACAAAGGTCATTGGCGCTGTTCTCCAACGGCGTTCCCGTCAACGCCCATGCCCGGCGGCGATGAAGTTGCTTGCATTTCCGGCTAACCTCAGCGTCCCGGTTTTTTATCACCTGGGCTTCGTCCAGGATCACGAGGTCCCAAACGCGGCTACGTGGAGGCGAGTGCGGGTTATCGGTGCAGTCGGAGCGAAACGTTTCATAACTTACCAGGTACACGTGCGCGGATGCGTCCCACTGCCAGGTCCGTTCGGTTGCCGGGCCACGGATCGTTGAGATGCGTAACTCCGGAGCCCAGCGACGTAACTCTCTCTGCCACTGAGTGATGAGGCCCGCGCGAACAATTAACAGAATGGATTCAATGCGACGCCGCAGGACCAGGATTCGCAGAGCGCCAATAGCCTGGATCGTCTTGCCCAGCCCCATATCGTCTGCCAGCAGAAGTGCGTCGTGCGACATCAGCGCCTTGATGCCTTCTAATTGGTACGCAAACAACGTCGCTGGCCACTCTAGAGGCCCAACCCCCGAAAGGAGCAGGTCCACGGAAGGCTGAAGCAAGTAGGCAAGACGCTTCGAAAGTGGCACGGGTGTCTGGAGTGGCCGACGTGTCTCCCTTGGCTCACCAGAACCCAGTTGTAGTCCTGCGGCCAGCCTTGGCGGAGCCAATGACGCGAAGGGCTCTTCGTTCAGCAACACACCTACAAGGGAAACGCTTCCGCTTGCAGGAGTGGGAAACGCTTGACCGCCGGAAATGAGATTCGTGGCGGGCGCAAGGGCTGGTTCTACAGCTACCGAACTTGCTGCGGAGAGCGAAGTGTTTGAAGGCGAGACGTTCCGCGGGGTATCAGCTTTCAGCGCCGGAACAGCCACGCGCCTGGGGTCTCGTTCCTGAAGCCGAACTCGGCGAGGGAAGATGCCAAACCACCGGACGCGAAAGGCGGGGGCTTCAGTGTTGTGCCTCCACCAGTGTTCTTCGCCAGTCATGTTGTGCCGCTTAGTGGCGCCCCGTAAACCTCACGAAGGCCAATGGAGGCTCGCTGGAGCGGTTCGAGGAGCAGTCCGCGCGAGGCCAACTCGCGCACAAGCCGCGATTCTATGGATTCGCCCTTTGGCCTGCCCGGAAACCAGAACAAGTTCAGAGGCTCGGAGACCTGAACCGTGTCCTGAATCTCCGCGCCAGAAAAGGCTGTGGCTTGAATTGCTGGAGCGAATCGACACACCGGTATGGAGAGCTGCAAATCCTGACAGAAGAGCTCGCTCCCCACTTCTTCGGACAGGCAGAGAATGAGCCGGGGTGTTTTGGGACAGAGAGCCAGGAGCGAGGCGGTAAGCTTTCTTGCGGCGTGCCGCCGGATGTCATCCTGTCGCCAGAGGAATGTATTGGGCGTGTCGATTCGATTGTAGGTAAACTCGATGGGCTCCCCCCGTGCGTTGATCAAGAACAGCGCACCCCAATAGCCAGAGCCCGCCGATGACGGCTCAATCTTGAGGAATCCCGCCGTGCCCAGTTCGTCCAGCTCATCGGCGTTGCGATACGGAATTGGCATGGATTCGACCTTGCGGCGCTACTGCCCGTCGTTGGTAGTCGTTTCTGGATCTTCTCGCTCCAGGTTGGGCTCCTCAGTGTAGTCCTGCTTCAGCTCAATCACCTCGATCTTGGGGCTGTACCCGGGGTAGAGTCTGTTCAGGTCCCATTCCGTGATCATTCCTCTCACGTGCTCTCGCATGCGCTTGGCGCCCAGGCGCTTGGCAAAAGAGAAAGAGACCGGTGGCGGTTCCCAGCCATACGCCGCAGCGTGAATCGACCGGACAGTTTCGTAGGCCTGTTGCAGGACCGTCTCGTCGGGGGCCTTCAGAGGAGTCCTTTCCCGCTGAATGATCCGCATGCCCCGTTCGGCTTGACTTGAAAGCTGGGGATCAACTCCTCTCGCCGAGAGTCTGGCGGGCACGTTGTTGAGATCATCCTTCCTTTCCAGACCTCCCCCTTCGAGAACCGCAGACGAAAAGTCAGGGGTGATTGCCAGCACCGCCGTAAGCCCTGGGAATTCAGGCCCTTCCAGCTTTCCCATCCAGCGGGCTAACTCCACGTAAGATTTTGCCCGCTGCATCAGCGAGTACCGGGCAATGAGCTCCACCTCATCGATAAGCAGGACCCACCCTGCGTAACCAGCCGTAACCATCAGTCGGGAGGCGAACTTGAATCTTTCCAAGGCAAGTTGCCGCGTGGGAGCCTTGTCTATCTTGTACGTCACCGTCTCACGGCAGGCTCTAAGTCCCTTCTTGATTTCCCCAACGGCGATTCGCTCACCGGACCAGAAGCGGATGATGCGGTCCTGCAGCTCCGGGTCAAAGGGCGTCCGCTCGAATAAGAAAAGCGTTGCAGCAAATCTTGAATTCAGATCCGCCCCGGGGCGATGCACCCACTGATACAAGTCCGCGTAGGGCTGGCTTTTGAAATTCAATCTGGTCGCGATTTCGGTGAGAGCTGCGCCCCTCTTCCCGGGCACGACCGCTGATTCCACGGCCGCTCGATAAAACTTCACCGGGTCATGAAGCGGAGTTTCCTTGCTGATGACGACCTTGCTGCACACAAAGTTCTCTGCCAAGGCAATGTGCGAAAGGTATTCGAGCAGGTGCGATTTTCCAGTCCCGAAGTCTCCAGCCACCAGCATTCCAGGCGTCCCCGAACTATTGCGCACGCTCTCCCCGACCCGATGGAGCTGCTCCCGAAACTTGCCCTCAATCTCCGGTTGCGCAGACTTGAGCGCCTGAACGGCGTCGCGGTTTGGGACACCAGAGCGGAGTGCCTCGATAGCCCGCCGATGTGTTGTTTGGTCGCTTCCATTCATAACCACACCCCGGCTACGGGACTGCTGCCGACGCCTCCCTCCAGGACGAGAGCCGGATCAAAGACCCCAACGGGTTCTGCCGTTCTTTGTCATGAACCTCATCCCAGATCCGCAGCTTGAGGGCGTCGTAACAGCGCAGACCCCTCCGATCATCGGTCAGGAATGCCTGAGGGGCGATGACGACGATAAAAGTGGACTCCATCTCGTCAGTCCCGTCGATGAACTGGCGGAGGACCTCGTACGCATCGAGCGTCGCAGGCGCACTGTAATAGAGGCCATCATCGGCGGCCGGTTGGACCGCCTGTGCCGACCAGCGCTTCTCCAGCTCCCCCGATATGTAAGCCTCGAAGTTCTCCATTTTAAGCGCTTCGCGCTCCTGCTCGTCGTCGTTCTCCGCTGGCAGGTGGCGATTCTGGCGCTGATCCCGTGGACGCCTCGGAACAGTGTATCGAGAGATATCCAGAACCAGAACCAGGCCTCTTCTACCCACCAGCTTAACCCAATGAGCAAGTGAGAACAGCAGGTGGCGGGCATTATGGCGCGCGACTTTCTGGAAAATCAGTGCGTCTTTGAGTGCGGAAATCAGCCGAAGTTCTCCACGCAGCCACTCCATGACTGGGGCGCCCAGAACAACGCCTGGCTCTACTTGAGCCCGACACAGACGGATCATGGCAATCCGGAACTCCTGGCTCATTTCAAAATCTTTATAAATCTTTTTCTCAAGCCAGGTCTGAAATTCCTTTCGGAGGAAGTTCTCTTCACGGTTGTTCAGCAAAGCTATCTGTTGAAGATTTAACTCATCGGTCTCCGACGGCAGAGAGTAGTTGTTTTCTCTGAAGAGCTGAGTGACAAGAGAACGGGCCATGCCATCCCAATCGACTTGCTTCGCAACTGCGTGGAAAAGCTTGTCAACCATATGGATCTTCGTGGAGGCGGCATCGACAAAGGTGAACAAGAACCCCTCTTCCTGGGCTGCGATGCGTAGTTCCTCACGCAATTGCGCGTGAGAGGCCTGCTCCGCCGGTACCACGAACTTCACCGCCGCCCCACCGTGACCGATGAACTCTTGCAGGTATTCCCGGCGAACAATGCTCAGCCAATCCTGCGGTTTCATAGACACTCCAAGAGTCTACCAAATCAGGCCTGCGTGAAGCAGATCCCGTAGTAGTTCTTCTCCCGGCCGTCCTGTGTTATCACCGTGATCATGGCGCCAGAGACTCTGGTCCCGGTGCTTGCGGGGAAGCTGACAACCTGGCCCCCATTAGTCCGGGTGATTCCCTTCTGATCGAGGAGGTAGATGTCGCGCCCGAATTCCGGGAGAGAGTATTCCTTGGACTGCTCGGGTAAGAGTGTAAGCAGGCGATAAACCTCGCGCAGCTTAACGACGGGTCCTGTGCCAAGCAGATCCTTGCCTCGGGCGGCGACGAGATGGGTGTAGGCCGAGAACAGGCACTCCAGGAACGCCTCCGCCTTGAATCGTACCGGCTTATTTTGCAATTCCTTCAGGTGGGCGACCAATACGGAAGGACGCAGCCGCCTCTCTTTAGCCTTATCAACCAGGACCGACCGTTCCCCAGGTAAAAGCCGAATCAGCAGAGGGTAGCAGTAGAGACGCTCATCCTGCTCGAAAATGTTCACAGCCTTTTGCCGCGCAGTTTCCAGAAGCTCCTTGTAAAAGTCACTACTGGACAAGTAGGCGTCTTCATCGAAATCCCAACTTTCCTTGGCATTTACGAATTGCTGTCTGAAGATAGTCGTGGCCTTGTCTGCCGCCTCAATCGTCTTACGCAGCTCGCGGAGGTTCCCGAGGCGGACGGCGGCACGAAACTTCTTTAACGCGCCGACCGCCGCCGTCGCTGCCTTCAGAGCGGCGTCAGCGTCAGCCTCGGTTTTGGCGAGCGCCTTTTCGAGACGGTCAGCCGGCATTTGCTCTCCTGTGGCCTTACAGCCTAGTAGGGTAACCACAGGGCAGGCTGTGTGTCAACCAGCGGATGCGCCAGCAGCCAGCGCAGTCACTCGCTATGGAGGGACGAAAATGAGGATGGGAGGCGGCGGCAGCTTCGCCAAACCGACGATCTGCTCTCCCACGCCTTTCTCCTGCTGCGCTAGCCTCTTCGCTTTGCTGGACCTCGCCGGAAGCCGGAATGCCCACGCTCGGCCTCTCCAATACCTTCTGGTGCGTTCAAGGCGGCTCGGAATGACCGGATAACTGTCGCTTGGCCGAGGCTCAGCCTGCGGGCGATTCGGGCTAACTCCAGCCCGCCTCTCGGAGCCGGAGCACCTCTGCCGCATCCACATCCGCGCGGGGGCGGCCAATGGGACGGCCCGACCGCGTCCCGTCCCGGCGGGCGTTCTCAAGCCCGGCTTTGATTCGTTCCCCCAGGTCCGTCCGCATGGTCAGATCTCCAACTGCCGCACGGCGCGCTGGTAGCCGCCCTGCACGTCGGAGTGGACCGACTGCATCAGGCGCTTGATCCGCTCCTGGCTTGAGGAATTCGTGGAGAATCCCGCAGCGTGACTACGCAGACCTTCGAATGGGAACGAAGCGGAGCTCGATTCCCTGATTCAGCGCGCCGGCGATCCTACGCAGCATCGCCAGCGAGTGGCCTTCATAGTCCGCGTCCTCCAGGCGACAAATGACCGAGGCTGTCGTGCCGATGAGCTCGGCGAGTTGAGCCTGGGTGAGTCCCGCCGCGGTTCGGAGTTCGTAGATCTTGCGACCGCCTTCGTCGTTGGCCTGCCTGGCTTCGAGTTGCCGGATCCGCTCCGGCTTGCCGTCGTAGAACCGTCGATGCAGGATGTTCAATGCATTCGTGGTTGGCTTCCGCTTTCTGGGCATATCAGAATTCCTCCCTGCTGTGCCGCTGAGGATCGCCTTCAAACCGGAGTTTTCGCCGAATCGCCAGCTCGATATCACGATCGGGCACGTGGCGCTCCTTGGCCAGGCCGTGCGCCACTACAGCAGCGATCCGACCGTGGAAGAAGTAGAGCACCCGGTAGACCATAAAAGTTCTGAGCCTATGCTACCCTAAAATTCTCTTATAGAAACGATAACCGACACCCGAGGGGATGCAACTGAACGGGAAAGTGGCGGTGGTGACCGGCGCCGGCCGGGGGATCGGCAAGCGGCTGGCCATCGCCTTCGCCGCCCAGGGATCCCGAGTCGGGTTAGTGGCGCGGACCCTGCCGGAATTGCACCTGGCCAACCTGGAGATCAGCCACGCCGGAGGCGCTTCGATGGTCGCCCCCGCCGATGTGGCTGACTACCGGCAAGTCGCCGACGCCATGGACGCGATTCGCCGCCGTTTCGGCGCCCTGGATATCCTGATTAACGCGGCAGGGATTCAAGGACCCATTGGTCCCACCGCCGAGGTCGATCCCGAGGCCTGGGACCAGGTGATCCGGACCAACCTGGCGGGCGCTTTTTATTGCTGCCGCGCGGCCCTGCCGGAGATGATCGAACGGCGCGCCGGCAAGATCATCAACCTCACGACCGGCGCCAGCAGCTCGCGGCCGTTTTTCTCCGGTTACGCCGCCTCCAAGGTCGGACTGGTGGGCTTCACTCAGGCTCTGGCCGAGGAGGTGGCGGCGCACAACATCCAGGTGAACGCCATGGCGCCTGGCGCTACCTATACCCACTTCACCGACCAAGTTCTAGAGGCCGGGGATCGCGCCGGGATCCGGGCCCTGGAGGAGGCGCGCCGCACGCGGGACACGCGAGGCGTCCCGCCGGACAAGCAGATCGCCCTGGCGCTGTTTCTGGTGGGGCCGCGCTCGAGCCACATCACCGGCAAGCTGATCGGCGTCCAAGACGATTGGCAGCGGCTGGGCGCCGCCACGGTCAGCGCCGATCACTTGACGCTGCGCCGGGTAAGCCGGCCGTGACCAGCGGTCCGGGCAAGGTGCTGGTGACCGGAGGCGCCGGGTTCATCGGCTCCCACACGGTCGATCTGCTGCTGGCGCGCGGCTACCCGGTCCGGGTCCTGGACAGCCTCCAGCCGCGCGTCCATCCGCGCGGCAAGCCAGCTTACCTGCCCCCGGAGGCCGAGTTCCAGCAGGGGCGCGTGGAGAGCCGCGAAGATCTGGGCCACGCCCTGGAGGGCGTGGAGACGGTGCTGCACCTCGCCGCCTACCAGGACTATATGCCGGACTTCAGCACGTTTCTCCACGTGAACGCGGAAAGCACGGCGCTGCTGTTCGAGCTGATCGTGGAGCGCCGCCTGCCGGTACGGAAAGTCGTGGTGGCCGCCTCCCAGGCGGTGGCCGGCGAGGGCAAGTACCGGTGTCCGGAGCACGGGGTGATCTATCCCGGCCCCCGGCCGCTCGAGCAGCTCGAGCGCGGCGACTGGGAGGCGAAATGCCCGCACTGCTCCGGCTCGCTCGCCCCGCTGCCCATCGATGAAGGCGTCTGCCGGCCGCACACGGCCTACGGGATCTCCAAATACGCTGTCGAGCTGCTGGCGCTGAACCTGGGACGCCGCTACGGCATCCCGGCGGCCAGCGTGCGGTACACCTACGTGCAAGGCCCGCGCAACTCGTTCTACAACGCCTATTCCGGCGTCTGCCGGATCTTCTGCCTGCGCGTGCTGGCGGGACTGCCGCCGGTCGTCTATGAGGACGGCCTTCAGCTCCGCGATTACATCGATGTCGCCGACGCGGCCCGGGCCAATGTGCTGGTGCTCGAGGATCCCCGGGCCGACTACCGCGTTTTCAACGTAGGACCGGGCCGGGGGATCACGGTGCTCGACTTCGCCCGGGTCGTGCTCCGGGCCGCCGGAAGCGGTGAGGAGCCGCTGGTGAGCGGGGAGTTTCGCGTCGGCGACACGCGCCACACCGTCAGCGACGTGACGGCCCTGGAGTCGCTGGGCTGGCGCGCCCAGGTCCCCATCGACCGGACCGTGGCCGGCTATCTCGAGTGGCTTCGCGCCTTCTCCGACACTCGCCAGTACCTGGACGCCGCCGAGGCGGCCATGCGCCAGGCCCAGGTGATTCGGGGCGTGCGACGTTAGTTTCTAGTTTCGCTAGAATCATCGTCACCAACTCTCGTGCGCCCCGGCCGGGCCAACCGAGATCTCTTGCTGGCCGCCGCCTCGGGCCAGCCGTCCTTCCCCGGCGATGGACTCGCGCCGAAGTGGTCCCGGAAAAGGTTCATCATTTCAGTGATCCCGAGCATGGGAGCTTCTGCTTCGCTCCACCGTTTGCTCGGCGTCATCCTGAGCAACGCCAGAAGAGTCAAGGCGGAAGGCTCGTTTTGCTGCTCCCGTGGCATACTCAAAGCCTTCAGGATGGTGAGGGCTTCGGCCACGCGTCTCGGAATCGACGAGCGTGGAGTTCAGGAAGGCGGCCAGCCCTCTCGCCACGGTCGCTGGCAGCCCCGAGCCCTGAAGATGGTAGTAGTTCAGGTGGTTCTCGAATGCGACCCGGTCGCCCGGGATGTCGGCAGGATCGTAGACCGCTGCCACGACCCGACGTGGCTCCTCCTTGGCTGAAAACCTCTTTACGAGCACGTAGTGCCCTGCCGGAACGAGCAGGTCGTCGCTTTCGGGAGCCGAGATCGAGGGCGTTCGGCTTCCGCGTACGGGCGCTCGGCCACTCCACGAAACCGCCCTCCAGGTGGCACGGATAGATTAGAGGAACCGTGTTCCGACCTGGGTGAGCGCGGAGCAGATCCCTCGCCCGGAAGTCTACGACTCGTCCGGTGGAGACAGTCCGGCCGAGATCCGCCAGGCTCGCCTCCAGGCTCGCTATCTGACGGCGGATCGGATCTCCATCGCCGTCAGGAACGATATGGATGAAGGCATGGGGATCGCCCAAATGAACAAGATCGTCATGCTTGATCGTTCGAATCCGGAGGCTCGATTCGTCGGGGTCCAGGCTCGAGGAGACGACGACATCGGCGCCCCGATGATCCGTCGTCTTTTCCGCGCGGAACACAACGTTCTCCTGCAGAACCTCGTCACAGACGCCCCAGCACCCGCACGGGCAGGAAGAAGCGGGGCCGGCAGGAGATCCAGCGGCTGCCATCGGGGGAGAGTCCGCCACCGGTGACCACGCAGTGCAGATGCGGGTGATGCAGCAGATTTTGCCCCCAGGTGTGCAGCACGGCGAAGAAGCCGATCTCGGCGCCCAGGTGCTTGGGGTCGACGGCGATGGTGCGCAAGGTCTTGGCCGCCGCCGGAACAGGATGCTGTAGACCACTTCCTTGTTCTGGTAGGTGATAACAGCAAGCTGCTCCGGCACGGTGAAGACCAGGTGGAAGTACTGGGTGTCGAGCAGCTCGGATGGCGGTCCTGGATCCACTTGGCGCGAGCCAGCGACTGGCACTTGGGACAGTGTCGATCGCCGCATGAGTTATAGCAAATGCGCTCGTGGCCGCACTGATCGCACTGCTCGAGGTGGCCGCCGAGAGCCGCCGTGCGGCAGACCTCGATGGCGTGCATGACGCGTCGCTGTGCAGAGGACAACGACGCGCCATGCTGTTGGCGATAGGCTTCTCCGTAGCGGCGGAACAGGTCCCCCACTTCCAGTTTCGGGCGATCCATAGGGCCGCCGCTCAGAGTTGTGCGGGCGTGGCCGGCTGAGGGGTGGCGGCGCCCAGCAGGTCCAGGGGGCTGGTAGTGGAACAGACCTTGCTGGTGGAGATCCGCAGGTAACGGGCGGTGGTGGCCAGGCTGCGGTGACCCAGCAGCAGTTGAATGGTTCGGATGTCGGCGCCGGACTCGAGCAGATGAACCGCGAAAGCGTGTCGTAGCGAATGGGGCGTAATCGGCTTGCGGATGCCGGAGCGGGGCCGGACCTGGCGGCAAGCCTTCTCCACCGCATCGGTGCTGAGATGCCTTCCCGGTAAACCACCCGGAAATAGCCAATGCTTGGGATGCGCCACCCGCCAGTAGCGCCGGAGCGTCTCCAGCAGTTTCGGCGAGAGCATGACGTAGCGGTCCTTGTTCCCCTTGCCCTGGTCGACACGGATCACCATGCGCTGGCTGTCGATGTCGCCGGGCTGGAGGCGGACCGCCTCGGAAACCCGCAGGCCGGCGGCGTAGCAGGCGGTCAGGAGGGCGTGATGCTTGACGTCTTCCACACAGCCAAGGAAGCGGCAGACTTCCTCCGGGCTGAGGACGATCGGCAGTTCTGTGGCTTGCGGGGCGCCGGGATGATCTGCCAGACTTTCCAGTTCTTCTGGAGGGTGACCTGGTAGAGAAAGATGTCAGCTGCGTTTCAGCCCGTCGCGCCAGGCGATGGCTTCGAGTTCGACCCGGACTGCGTCTTCGACGGCAATCACGGGTCGCGCCTGGAATTCGAAAGCCGGGTACGTCGAGCAGAACTTGTGAAACGGCCAACGGATCTTCGCAGTCCACTAACACGTGCCCACCCCACTCGTCCACTCGCACTACGAACAACTCGATCCTGAATCCGGCGGGCGCCTTCCATTGACCGAACACCTCAAGTATCCGCTTCTGGGCATTCTCGTACTCCGCAGGCGAACCTTGCGGGCGTTCGAACCAGCTGATCATGTACTTCATCGCCATCCTCCTAATTGTGTTGGTCCTCGGAACGATTGCTGTTTGAACGGGCTAACGGCTCAGGCGTTCAGCCGCGAGCGGCGCAGGTAACGGCTCGAACCTGCACCACCCGCTCCGGCGCCGCTCGCCGGTTGCAGCGCCCTGTTAGCCACGGGGCAGTGTTTGCTCCAGCCACGCTCGGGCCCTGTGCCCGCCGGCAGCGCCTTGCGCCGACGCCGGACTGCCAGGACATAGCATACCTCGAATTCGGGGCCTCCCGCCCGCCCTCGCTGCCGGTCTGGCTAACTCCTAATCCCGGTCCCGGGCGGCCTAACGCGCAACAGCCCCGGCTACCGCCGCCGGCAACTGCCTTCATTGCAATCTACCAAATACCTCAAGCTAGCTCCCGGTTTTAGGCCGACTGGCCGGTCGGCCTAGTCCGCCGCCCCCATGCGACGGACGAACTGCGGCGCAGTTGTTCATTGCCCGATACCCAGTATTGCGCACCCCGGCGCTGGGAGCATGCCCATCAGACCATGGCGCCACCTAGCCAAGGGAGCGGAGCGCCCCAGCGCATAATACGGTTCCCGGTGATCTCGGTGAAGTAGACATTGCCCTCCGCGTCGGCCGCCGGACCCTCGGTGAAAACGATCGAGACCGCCGTTTCCAGGCGAGCCCCGGATTCAATCAGCGGCAGCGCGGATCCTCCTTGGGGAGAGGCCGGGAGGAACTCGAAGTGCCGGATAATCACTTCCGTTTCCTGCCGGTCCCGCGGCCTTCGCCCGCGAAACAGCCACAGATTGATCCGGATATTCTCTTTTCCAGCCGCGGGGATGCCGCGCTCGTAAATGAGCGCGCTCGGCGATCAGGCCGCCAGCCGCCTCCGAGACGCCGGCCCAGCTTCGGAATAGCGCCCGCTCCGGGGTCCATACCAGGCTGTGGACGCTGGCCGCGGCCCCTGCCGGCGCCGGGAAGCCATGAGTGCGATCCGGAAACCCGGCCGGCTGGACCACGAACTGGGCCTGGGCCGAATCCCGAGGATTCCCTCAGCGTGATCCACAGCCCAAGCAACGATCGGCTCATCGGATTCGACCAAATCGGCTCGCCAGACACGCAGCCACGCACCCACCCAGGGTGAGCAGGCTCACCCAGCCGCAGAACCGTTGCTCCGGACTGCCCACGTAGCGCAGGCGCAAGCGCCCGAGCGGCTCCGGATAGGGCTCGATCGCCAGGAAGCCCAGCGGATCCCGCCAAGCGCGGATCTTCTCCCCGCCTTGAAAAACCTGCCATCCCTCGTCGTGGGAAACGCGCAAGGAGACCAGCATGCCGGCGGGAAACTCGCCGCTGACCTCGACCTGGTTGGGCGAGATCCAGCGGGTCTCGAGCGCCGGCCGCTCGGCGTCGCCCAGGGCGGCCAGGTAGCGGGCGAGCGGTTCCAGGTCCAGCCCCTGCGCCGGGGCGCGGGCCGGCAATTCCCCCTCGCGCACCAGGCTGGCGAGCCGCACTCCCGGCACTTCGTAGATGGTCTCCTCGGCGGAGAGTCGATACACGGCCGGCAGCAGGCCCTCGAACTTGGCCGGGTTCGGAAAGTCATGATACGCCAGCGCAGACTTCGGCGAGTGCACAACCACGTAGCGCGCCCCCAAAGCTTTCAGCAGATCTACGGCTATGGCCCCCTCGCGGCCGGCGGCGGCGTTCATGCCGCTGCCGATCTGGAAGCTCAAGCCCAGAACCAGTTGGTCGCGGACCCCAGGATCAAACCAACCCTTGACCTGAGCCACGTTGAACCAGCCGTTCAAGCTCATCCCCTCCGATCCCAGGATGAATACGCGGTTGTCGGGCGAGACGTTGCGGCTGAGCCAATGTCCCAGCCGGTACTCGGGCCATTCCAAAGCGACGGCGGGCCGCAGCAGTCGCCAGGAGCTGGTCAGGAAGTAGCGCGCCTGCCAAAGGGAGAGGACAGCCAGCGCCGCCACGGCTGCCGCCTGGATCCGCCTCGGCGCCAGCCGCGCCGCCTCGCAGGCCAGCAGAATCAGGAACAGCTCGAACTCCGGCACGTAGCGGTGCGGCTGCGGGATCATGTGCCAGCCTAGCCAATAGGCGGCCAGGGTCAGGTAGCCGAAGAAGAAGGCGTTCAGCGACAGGAAGCATAGGTATCGCCGCTCGGGGAATTTGCGAAAAGCGAGGCGGATGGCGATCATTCCGGCCAGGGCCCCGGCCAGGATCCCGAGCATGGCGAGACGATAGTGATAGGGGCCGCTGACGCTCTGGGCGTTGAAGGCAACGGTGCGCACGAAGGCCGGGGAGATCCAGAACGCGGCGAGCAAATAAGCGAGAACCCCGGCTGCCAGCGCGCGCGCCAGCCTGGGGCGCAGCGGCGAATCCGGCCAGCGTCCGGAGAGGGCCAGCAGGAGACAGAAGAACACGACGCCCAGGGCAAAGGCGCCGACCCAGTTGATCAGCACGGTCGCGGCCAGCAGGACGGCCGCCCAGACCAGCGGGGGAAAACCCCGGCGGTGGACGGCCATCCACAGCGCGCAGATCGCCAGGGGCAGCAGCGCCAGCGCCGCCGTGTGCGGTCCCTCGCCCCACTTGACGAGCACTTGCAGCCGCCACGGGGCCGGGAAGCCGGTCCATTCCCCTCGGAGCTCCCGAACCAGCCAGACCGCGGGGCTCGACAGGCTGATCAGCATCCCGGCGGCGAAGGCCCACCCGCGCGCCCCGGTGAGGCGGTAAGCCAGATAGGCCGCCGTGGCCGCGCCCAGCGAATACATCGCGGCGCAGACGGCGTGGTAGACCTGGCCGGGCTCGAGCGCCGGCGCCAGCCGCATCATGAGCGCGTTCAGGTAGTGCAGCCCGGGCGTATAGGTGAACTGGACCGGCGTTCCTCCGTACCAGAAGGGGTACCAGCCGAACGGGTTGAAATTCTCGGAAAAGAAGCGTGCCAGCCCGATGAACGCCCCTTCAATCGATCCGTTGAAGCGCACTCTTTCCGTCAGGAACAGCGGCGCGATCAGGAGGGCGTTGAACAGCGCGATGGCCGAGGCCGGCAGCAGGAAGGCGCGTGTCGGCGGACCCGGCGTCACAACCGCAACCTGCCCCGCACCGTCTCCACCACGTAGCCGCCCACCCGGACGTTGTGGGCCCGCTCCCCGTCGAGCGACGCGGAGGCGAAGATCCGGCTGGGGCGCTGAACGAAGCGGCCCTGATGAATCAGCAGGATCCGGTCGGCCGGCCAGCGCTGGTGACGGACCAGGAAGGCCGCCGCGCAGCCGGCCGCGCTTCCGGTGGCGGGATCCTCAAAGCCGGAAAAACCGGAGTCGAACATGCGCGCCTCGAAGGCGTCCTCCCCGGTGGCCAGGTAATAGGGGAAGTGGACGCCAAGCTTGTCCAGCATCGGCCGCAGGAGACTGTGCCGAGGCGCCAGCCGCTCCAGGGCCGCGCGGCCCCGCAACGGAACGATGAGGAAGGGCACGCCGGTGGAAACGACCTGCGCGGGGTACCGCCGGTCGAGGTCCCCAGCGGTGATTCCCAGGGCCGAGGCCAGCCTCTTCGCCTCGACACGGGGACCGAAGAGGGGGTCCTTCTGCCGCATCACCAGATAGCTGCGTGCCCCGCGGCGGGAGACCTCGACCGGGATCACCCCCACTTTCATCCGCAGCCGGATCACGGATTGCTTCCGGCGCCGGGCGGCCACCACGAAAGCCGTTCCCAGCGTCGGGTGGCCGGCGAAGGGCAGCTCCTCGCGCACCGTGAAGATCCTGACTCGAGCGTCGCAGCCTGGACTAGCGGGGAAAAGAAAAGTGGTCTCCGACAGGTTCATCTCCCGAGCGATGGCCAACATGCGGGCCGTGCTCAAACCCGCGCCGGAGTGGAAAACCGCCAGCGGATTGCCTTCGAGCTTTCGTTCGGTGAAGACGTCGACCTGCGTGAATTCGAGAGTGCTCA
>Ga0247727_10008099_pt1 | contig 19667 bp, 21 predicted proteins | sample WisWelCaveWW1625_FD_202498 | JGI IMG/M metagenome (GOLD analysis project Ga0247727, IMG submission 202498) | Biofilm microbial communities from Wishing Well Cave, Virginia, United States - WW16-25 | ecosystem: Environmental > Aquatic > Deep subsurface > Groundwater > Cave microbial mat | place... | reverse complement strand
CCATCAATCTCCTTCAACAAGAACCTTCCCCTCGAAGCATCAACCGAAAACGTCTCCTCGCTGCCTGTGACAATCACTTCCTCGCTACCGTCCTATTTAAAATTTAGATGCGATTGCCCTGGACAAGGCCCTCGCCTGGCTTTACAAGGCTATCCGGCGTCCCGTATAATAAAATACTTTCGCAGCAGGCGACCTCACCCGCAGAAACAGGAGAGACGCATGGCCGCACGTGAACAGGATAAAGAACGACAGGACAGAGAAAGACAAGATCGCGAGAAGCAAGAGCGCGGCAAGGCGCTTGAAGCGACTCTTAGCCAGATCGAGAAGCAGTTCGGCAAAGGCTCGATCATGAGGCTGGGGCAAGATACCAAGCTCGACATTCCCGCTATTTCAACCGGCGCCTTAGGATTGGATTTGGCGCTTGGAATCGGCGGGGTGCCGCGTGGCCGGATCGTCGAAATTTTTGGCCCGGAATCCTCGGGAAAAACGACGCTGAGCTTGACGATTCTCGTTGAAGCGCAGCGCGCCGGCGGGGTGGCGGGTTTCATTGACGCCGAGCATGCTCTTGATCCTAGTTATGCGCGTACAATTGGCGTAAACCTGGATGATTTGTTGATTTCGCAGCCCGACACCGGCGAGCAGGCGCTTGAAATTGCCGAGGCGCTGGTGCGCTCGAATGCCGTAGACGTGATCGTGATCGACTCGGTGGCGGCGCTTGTTCCGCGGGCCGAGATCGAGGGTGAGATGGGCGATCAGTTTATGGGCCTGCAGGCTAGGCTTATGAGCCAGGCGCTGCGCAAGCTGACGGCAGCTATCGCCCGCTCGAAGACCTGTTGTATTTTCATCAACCAGATCCGCGAGAAAATCGGCGTGATGTTCGGCAACCCTGAAGTAACGCCCGGAGGCCGCGCGCTTAAGTTCTATTCATCGGTCCGTATCGACTTGCGGCGCATTGAGAGCATTAAACAAGGCGAGCGAGTAGTTGGCAACCGCGTGCGCGCTAAAGTCGTGAAGAATAAAGTGGCGGCGCCCTTCCGGCAGGCTGAGTTCGATATTATGTTCGCCGAGGGGATCTCGAAGCCCGGCAGCATCCTGGATCTGGGAGAGACCTTTGGTGTTATCGCTAAGCAAGGCAGTTGGTTGTCCTATGGCGAAATAAGTCTTGGCCAGGGACGAGAAAGCGCCAAGGCTTTCTTAAGAGAGAATCCGAAATTGCTTCAGGAGCTTGAAACGCAAATCCGGCAGAAGTCGTTGGCCAATGATGCTCAGTTTCGCATTAAGCCTTCACCGGTGCCGGAAGAGCAACCGGTTGAAGCTTGATAAGACTCAAGGAGTCAGGCCATGAACCCTAAACTCGTTAGGAGCATTGGCTCGGCGGCAGGTTTGGCGCTTGTTGTTGGCATGGTGTGGATGATCCGCGCTGACGGCAGCTTTGCCGGGCCAAAAATGTTTCCTTCAGCTGGAGTGGCGTTGATAGATACCGCTCAGGCCGAGGCAGGTGTCGCCGAATCGCTTGAGAAAGATTTTATTCGCGTTAGCGAGCAGGTAGGCCCTGCGGTTGTCGGCATCGCCACCGAGCAAATTGAGCGGGTGCGGCAATATTACCAAGGCCATCCGTTCTTTGGTTCCGGCGGCGAGGCGTTTGAGGAGTTCTTCAACCAGTTTCACGGTGGAGAAGCTCCCCAGTCGGAGCGGCGGCTGTTTGGGTTGGGTTCGGGCGTAATCATCGATGCTCGCGGCTACGTGCTCACGAACGAGCACGTGGTCGCGAACGCCGATGAGATCAAGGTAACACTTGCGGATGGCCGGCAGTTTATCGGACAGATCAAAGGCAAAGATCCGCGATCGGACCTGGCTATCGTGAAGATTGACGCGCAGGACCTGCCTTTCGCGAAACTAGGCGATTCCGCGAGCTTGCGGACCGGCCAGTGGGCGATAGCGCTGGGCAATCCTTTCGGCCTTATGACGGGCGGGTACGGCGGCATGGCCAACGAACCGACGTTGACCGTTGGTGTTATCAGCGCCATGAATCGCAGTTTGCCTCGCGTATCGCGCGATGATCGCGATTATTCAGGGCTTATTCAAACGGATGCGGCGATCAACCCGGGCAATAGCGGCGGACCGCTGGTCAACCTGCAAGGTGAAGTCATCGCGATCAACGTGGCGATTTTGACAAGCTCGCGCGGGTCGGAGGGCGTTGGTTTTGCGATTCCAATCAATAAGGCTAAGCGCATTTTGGATACGCTGATCGAAGGCCGTCGTGTGGTATACGGCTGGCTCGGTGTCCAGGTTCAAGATATTCCTGAAGACATCGCGGAGTACTTCAAGCTGAGCGACCGGCGGGGCGTGTTGGTCAACGAGGTGCTTCCCGGGGCTCCCGCGCAAGTGGCGGGTTTGATGCGCGGGGATATTATACGGAGTTTTGACGGAAAGTCCGTGTCCGTTGCGCGCGAGTTGGTCGAGCAAGTCGGAACGCTTGAGGCTGGGCGCGAGGTGGATATTGAAGCGCTGCGTGACGGCAAGCCTATTCAGTTAAAATTGAAGGTAGGTGAGCGTCCGTCTACGGAAGAGCCGGAACTTACAGGCGATCAAGAGGATGCTTGGCGTGGTATTCAAGTGGCGAGCCTATCTTCGGAATATGCGGAGCCATTCAACTTGCCGCCAGGTTTGACAGGGGTACTCGTTATTGATGTCGAAGCAGGCAGCCCTGCGGATAAGGCCGGCATAAGACCGGGCGACATTATTGATGAAATCAACCGTTTAGCTGTCGGTGATGTTGATGCCTATCGGCAAGCGGTATCGCAGATTCGCGGCAACGCCTTGGTTCGTACGAGCCGCGGGTATCTCGTTGTTAAGAACGGGCAGTGAGCGGAGCTAAAGAGAAGAGACGAGCGTCTGAGCAGAGCCAAGCGCTTTGGCGTAGGCTCTGCATTTTTGCCAGGCGCAGCGTGCGTTCTGTATCGCAGGCGCGCATCTTTCTGCAGCGCCATGGCGCATCGCAGGAAGAATCTTTGCGTTTGCTCGCGGCCTTGCAGGCGCAGGGGGGCCTTGATGATCGAGCCTGTGCCCGGCTTTGGGCTGATCATTGGGCAAGAGCCGGCTGGGCATCCGAGGCTATACATGGCAAGCTGTTGCAAAAAGGCCTGAGCGTTTCTACGGTTGTTTCTGCAATAGCGGCGATGGGTCTTGATGTGGAGGATGAGGCGCGCGCCCGTCAACTCATCCGCCAACGGGGTAAACGAAAGTCCTCGCGTCTTAGCCTATCGAGACTCTTGGCTGCGCGCGGCTTTGATGCTGGATTGATCGCGCGTGTCTTGGGCGCATCTGAAGAAGTGATCCCTTCCGAATGACACAGAAAAAATCGTTTTCTTTAACGACAGCACAGTTGCGTGACAGGTTCTTGACGTTTTTTGAACGCCGTGCGCATGTGCGCAAGCCGAGCGACTCGCTCATTCCTTCGGACGATCCAACGGTGCTGTTCACCTCGGCTGGTATGAACCAGTTTAAGCCGAATTTCCTGGGTATAAAGACGGATCTCAAGCGCGCCGCGTCTTGCCAGAAGTGCTTGCGCACAGGCGACCTCGATGCCGTTGGCGATGCCAGCCACCATTCGTTCTTTGAGATGCTGGGCAACTTTTCATTCGGCGATTATTTCAAGGAACAAGCCATCGGCTGGGCTTGGGAGTTTCTAACGGGAACCACTGACTATGCGGGCAAGCTGAGCCCGGACAGCGACACGCTGTGCCTTGCGCTTGCTAAAGAGAATTTGTGGGTCAGTATCTACGAAGAAGATGACGAAGCGTTTGATCTTTGGCGCAAATTAGGTGTTCCTGAGTCGCGTATCCGGCGTTTCGGGCAGGGTGATAACTTTTGGCCGGCTAACGCGCCCAAGGAAGGCCCTAATGGTCCGTGCGGCCCCTGTTCGGAAATCTATTTTGATGCGCAAGGCCAGGTAGCGGGACCGAAGTCGGTCGAGATCTGGAATCTCGTTTTTACCCAGTTTGACCGGCAGTCCGACGGCAGCTTAAAACCGTTGCCTCGCAAGAATATCGATACAGGGATGGGGCTTGAGCGGCTTGCCAGCGTGATCCAAGGCGTAGCGACGGATTATGATACCGATGGATTTCGTCCGATCATGGACGCGATCCGCAAGCTTGCTTCAGGGCACTCGGCGTCGCTTTCAGATGAAGCTGTTCAATACGCCCAGCGGGGCATTGCCGACCACATACGCGCGATCGTATTTCTCATCGCTGATGGGCTGTCCCCTTCTAATGAGGGCCGCGGATATATCCTGCGCATGATGATCCGCCGCATGTGCTTGCGCGCTGAAAAGGGGCTGGGCATTAAGGCTTTGGATCCTGGGCTGAGCACAACGATAAGAGGTTTGGCATATGTCGTGGGTGAGGTGGCGCACAAAGAATCGCCCTATGGCCAGGATTTAATGCCTAAATCCGTGTTGGTTCAAGCGGTGCTTAAGCAGGAAATCGAGCAATTTCAACTGACGCTGCGCTCCGGTATGGATCGTTTTGAAGTTATCGTGCAGCGGCTTTTGGCATCCGGACAAAAGACAGTTCAGGGTGAAGAAGCTTTTCTTTTGTATGATACTTACGGTTTTCCGCTTGAGATGACACAAGAGCTCGTGCGTTCGCGCGGCTTAGCTGTCGATAAAGCTGGTTTTGAAAAATCATTGGAAGAGCAAAAAGAGCGTTCACGCGCGGGCAGCCAGTTCGGCGGGAGTATTTTTGTCGGGGACACGCTGCGTGTTCGTGAGGCGATCGCCGGAGTGCCTTCTAAGGAACAGCATTTTGTCGGTTACGAGCAGGTGTCGGTCGATGGCGCTCGGATTTTGGGGCTTTGGACCGGCAAACAGTGGGTCAATTCCGTTAAAGCCGGGCAAGAAGTCGCTATCGTGCTTGACCGCTCGCCGTTCTACGGCGAGTCGGGCGGGCAGGTCGGCGACCGCGGCGAGCTTGCGGGTGACAGCGGAAAAGCGCTCATCGAGCAGACGACTTGGAACGATGAGGCGCTGCTGCACCATGCGCGCGTGACCGATGGTTCGTTGTCCGTTCAGCAGCCGGTGCGCGCGCGTGTGGACGCACAGAGGCGCCTGCAGGTTGCCAGAAGCCACACCGCGACGCACATGCTGCACTGGGCGCTGCGCAATGTATTGGGCCCTGAGGCTGTTCAGGCCGGCTCCTACGTGGAAGCAGATCGCCTGCGCTTTGATTTTTCTTCGACCAAGCCGCTCCATGAAGACCAGCGGTATCAAGTGGAGGCCTTGGTGAACGCTCGCGTGCGCCTGGCCGATGGCGTTCAAACCGCGCAGATGCGCCTTGCCGAGGCTAAGCAATCCGGCGCGGTGGCCATGTTCGGCGAAAAATATAGCGACCATGTGCGCGTGGTTTCAATCGGCGATTATTCGAAAGAGCTCTGCGGCGGGACGCACTTATTGCATACAGGCTTCGTGGGAACGTTCAAGATCGCTTCCGAAAGTTCTATCGCCTCCGGAACGCGGCGCATCGAGGCGCTTGTGGGGGCCTCTGCCGCGCAAGAAGAGCAGAGCCAGTCGCGCCTGTTGCAAGAAGCGGCCAAACGCTTGGGCCGCCCTGCGCGCGAGCTGGTGGCGGGGATCGATGACCTGTTGAATCAAATCAAAGCGCATGAGCGCGAGCGGCGTGTGATGCAAGCGGATCTGGCCGTGGTCCAAGCCGAGCGCTTGAAGGCGTCCGGCGCATCCATCAATGGCGCGATTTATATCGCAGCTAAGGTAGACGGAGTCGACCGCGAGCAGCTCAAGATTTTGGCGGACGCGGTGCGCAACTCGCTTTCGGGCGAAGGCGTTGTGCTGCTGGTTTCTCATGAAGGCGGTCAACTGGCCTGGGTAATGGCGGTGACGGAAAAGACCGCTAAGCGCGTGCATGCGGGGCAAGTGCTTAAAGCGGTGTCTGCGCTGACTCAGGGAAGCGGTGGCGGGCGAGCGGATTTTGCGCAAGCGGGCGGACGGGATGTGGCCCGTATTCCCGAGGCGCTTAAACAAGCTGAGCTGCTCGTGCGGTCGGCATTGGAGAAGACGGGGACATGAAGATCCTACTGCGCAACGGCAAGGCGTGGCAGCGGCTCTGCTGCCGGCAGCTTACTCGGCGTCGAAGAGTCGAAGATGCGGTTCGCCGGATCATCGAAGATGTGTATGCGCATGGCGATGACGCGCTCATGCGTTATACGCGCCGCTTCGACGGCGTTAAGCTTGCCCCCAAGCAGCTGCGCGTTACTGAAGCCGAGATTTCGGGAGCCTTTCAAAACCTAGACCCAGGGCTTATGATCCAGCTTAAAGCGGTCATTCAGAACGTGCGCAATTTTTATGCGCGGCCGCGCCTAAAACCGGTTCGCATGGTGGATGCGGATGGCGTGGCGTTGGGTGAGAAATTTGACGCGATCGATACCGTCGGCGTTTATATTCCGGCGGGCACGGCGAGCTTGCTTTCGACTGTTTATATGACGGTCGTGCCGGCCCAGCAGGCGGGTGTGCGGCGAATCGTCATGGCAACTCCTCCCAAGCCGCATGGGGGCGTCGATCCGCATATTTTAGCTGTTGCGAGCTTGCTTGGTGTCGGCGAGATCTACAAAATGGGCGGTGCCCAGGCTATTGCCGCCATGGCTTTCGGCACGCGGACTGTACCCAAGGTCGACAAAATCGTCGGTCCTGGAAATGCTTTTGTGGCCGAGGCTAAGCGTCAAGTGTTCGGTTTCACGGCGATCGACACGATCGCAGGGCCATCTGAAATTGCGGTCGTTGCGGATCGTTTCGCGCATCCTGACTATGTGCTGGCGGATCTGCAGGGTGAGGCCGAGCATATCGGCGGCATCTGTTTTTTGATCACCAACTCCAAACCCCTGGCGAAGCTTGCGCGCAAGCAGATACCAGGCGGTTACTGCCTGCTGGTGCGCAATCTGGATGAGGCGGTAGATGTGGTGAATCAGCTGGCTCCCGAGCATCTGAGTCTTTTGACGCGTGCGCCGCAAAAATTAGTCAAGCGCATCCGCCATGCGGGCGCGATTTTTGTGGGGCCTTATTCGCCGACGACGGTCGGAGATTATATAGCCGGGCCAAGCCATGTGCTGCCCACCGGCGGGTCAGCGCGCGCTTTTTCGGGCCTTGGCATCGATGATTTTGTGCGCCGGACGCACATTGTTTCATACACGAAGAAGGCATTGGAAAAGAATCGGGAAGTGCTCGAGCGTTTGACGACTATCGAGAACATGCCGCGTCACTTCGATGCGGTCAAAGTCAGGCTAACTTAGAAGTTCTTAGCCAAAGGGAGCGGTGATGGCGCGATCAGCGCAGGTGGCGCGTAAGACAAAAGAAACCGGGATTGAAGTAAGCCTGAAGTTGGACGGAAACGGAAAGTGCTTCGCCAAGACAGGCATCGCGTTTTTGGACCACATGCTGACGCTGATGGGCGTGCACGGATTATTTGATCTTAACGTCAAGGCAAGCGGTGACTTGGAAATCGACTTGCACCACACGAATGAGGATATCGGCTTGGTCGTGGGGCAGGCGTTTGATCAAGCGCTGGCCGACCGCAAAGGAATACGGCGCATCAGCACGAGCTTTGTGCCTATGGATGAGGCGCTGGCTCGGGTGGTGGTCGATATTTCCGGCCGGCCGAAACTTGTCTTTCAAGATTCGCGTAAGAAGCAGGCTAAGCCCATTTGGGGCTCTAAGAGCACCCACTATAGCTGGGGAGACGCCGAACATTTTCTGGAATCGTTCGTGCGCGCGGCGAAAATGACCGTGCACATCGATGTTTTGTCGGGAAGCGATTTTCACCATACGCTTGAAGCGGTTTTTAAGGCGTTGGGCCGCGCGCTGGATGACGCGACGCGCATCGATCCGCGCGTGCGCGGCGTTCCGTCTTCTAAGGGGCGGCTTTAAACCTTAAGCGGTTTTGGAATGATTACGATCGTCGACTACGGCATGGGCAATTTACGCAGCGTCTCGAACGCGCTGCGAACCATTGGCGTGCCGGCGATGATTACTAGCGCACCGAAGTTGGTCGCGCAGGCCGAGCGGCTTATTTTGCCCGGTGTGGGGGCTTTTGGCTCGGCGATGCGAGAGCTGACAGCGCGCGGTTTGGTGGATCCTATTCGCGAGTACATCCGCTCAGGTAAGCCCTATCTTGGGATTTGTCTCGGCCTACAGTTGTTGTTTGATTCGAGTGAAGAAAGTGCTACGACGCCTGGGTTTGGGGTTTTTAAGGGTTCCGTGCGCAGGTTCCCCGAGCGTTCCGGCCTTAAAGTCCCGCACATGGGTTGGAATCAAATCAGCCGCACGCCAAACACAAAAAAGAAAAACGCGTTGTTGGACGCGGTTCCTGACGGCAGCTTTGTGTATTTCGTGCATTCTTATTTTGCCGATCCGCAAGATCGCTCGCTGGTCACGCTAGAGACCGAGTATGGAGTAAAATTCGCATCGATGATCAGCCAAGGCAATATCTATGCCACGCAATTCCACCCTGAAAAGAGCCAGATGCTCGGCCTGTCGCTGCTTGAGCGTTTTGCCCGTGCATGATTATTTTGCCTGCGATCGATTTGCTCGACGGCAAAGTGGTCCGTCTGGCGCAGGGTAGACGCGAAGCGGTCACCGTATATTCGGATGATCCGGTGTCGATCTCGCGGCAATGGGCTAAGGCCGGCGCTTCTTGGCTGCATGTGGTGGACTTAAACGGCGCGTTTGACGGCGCGTACAGCAACCTGCCGGTAGCCAAGCGCATCATTGAAGAGTGCGGAATTGCCGTTGAGCTCAGCGGCGGCATCCGCACAGCCGAAACGCTCAATCAAGCGATTGCTATCGGCGCTTCGCGGGTGGTTTTGGGAACGAAAGCCTGCGAGGACCCGGCCTTTGTGCGCGAAGCAGCCCAGCGATACGGCGATAAAATCGCCGTGGCAATCGACGCGAAAGCAGGCCAGGTGGTTTCCCGAGGATGGATTTCTTCGACAACGCTCACTCCGGCTGCTTTGTCGAGCCAGATGATTCAACTGGGCGTGCAGACGATCATTTGCACGGATGTTTCGCGCGATGGCATGATGCGGGGCCCGAACCTCGCGCTGATGGGTGAGGTCTTGGACACCAAGCCGCGAGGGCTCATCGTATCCGGCGGCGTTTCCACGTTAGACGATTTGAAGCAATTAAAACCGCTTGAGAGTCGCGGCGTGATCGGCGCTATCGTTGGCAAGGCCTTATACGAGCAATCGATTGACCTCGCTCAGGCCTTGGCTGCGCTTAAGTGAATTCTATGCTGGCTAAGCGCGTTATTCCTTGCCTTGACGTAACGGGCGGGCGCGTCGTGAAAGGCATCCGATTCGTCGAATTGCGCGACGCGGGCGATCCGGTCGAGGCGGCAAAAGCGTACAATGATGCTGGCGCAGATGAGCTTGTTTTTTTGGATATCACCGCCAGCTCCGATGAACGGGATATTTTGATCGATGTGGTTGAGCGCACGGCAGCGGTTGCTTTTATGCCGCTTACGGTAGGCGGAGGTATCCGGTCGGCGGATGACGTGCGCCGGCTGCTCAACGCCGGGGCCGACAAAGTTTCTTTGAATACGAGCGCGCTCGAACGCGCTGAGCTGATCAACGAAACGTCTGAGCGTTTCGGCTGCCAGTGCATCGTGGTCGCTATTGATGCCAAGCGCGCAGGCCAAAGTTGGGAAGTGTTCACGCACGGTGGCCGGAAGGCGACCGGAAAAGACGCCATTGTCTGGGCTAAGGAGGCCCAGCTGCGCGGAGCGGGCGAGATTTTGCTCACCAGCATGGATGCGGATGGCACGAAAGCAGGCTTTGACGTGGCGCTCACGCGCGCGGTCGCGCAAGCGGTGGGCATTCCGGTGATCGCATCCGGCGGCGCGGGAAAGCTCGAGCATTTCGCGCAAGCCCTCACAGAAGGATGCGCGGACGCGGTGCTGGCCGCTTCGTTATTTCATTTTGGAGAACTGACTGTTGGACAAGTGAAAACATTTCTTCGCAACCAGGGAGTAGGTGTACGGCCATGATAAAAACGGCAGCCATCACCAACGAAAACGGTATCGATGCGCTTTTAACCGCCATCCAATTCGGCGAGCTGGGGCTTGTTCCCGCCGTGATTCAGGATGCGGTTTCCAAACAGGTTTTGACACTGTGCTACTTGAGTATCGAGGCGTTGCGCAAGAGTTTGCAGGAAGGCAAAGTGTACGTGTTTCGCCGCTCCCAGAACAAGCTGATGCTTAAAGGGGAAATATCCGGGCACGTGCAAGCCATCCGGCAAGTGCTGCTTGACTGCGAGGGAAAGTCTCTGGTCATACTGGTGCGGCAGCATGTCGCGGGTTGCCATACGGGTTTCTTTACCTGTTATTTCCGTGGTTTATCCAAATCCGGCAAGTTGAAGGTTCTCGGCCGCCGCGTTTTCGATCCGAAAAAGGTCTACAAGACCGGCTGATGCAGATTCGCCCTTCGCTTGCGGAGTTTTTGGCGTTCGCCAAGAAAGGAAATGTCATCCCCGTTTATGGGGAGGTTTTGGCGGACCTCGAAACGCCGGTAAGCGCCTTTCTGAAGCTGGATGACGCCCGCTACAGTTTTCTCCTAGAATCGGTGGAAGGATCGGAAAAGTTGGCGCGTTTTTCCTTTTTAGGCAGCTCGCCGCGGCTGGTTTTCAGCAGTACGGACCGGCATATCGAAATATCCGAAACGCGCAAGGGGCTCTCCACAATCGTGCGGCGTTTTGAGACGGATACCGACCCGCTGGCTGAAATCGAACAGCTCATGCGCCGCTTTCGCTTTGTACCGCAACCCATGCTTCCGCGTTTTTGCGGCGGTTTGGTCGGATACCTGGGCTACGATGTGGTGCGTTTCATCGAGCCGGTGCCCGCGCCTGCCGATCGCGATTTGGCCATCCCCGATGCCATGCTTATGCTGGCGGATACCATGGCTATCTTCGACCATGCGCAGCACAAGCTGCTTTTGGTCGCAAACGCCATCATTGAAGGCATAAGCCCAACAGTTGCGTACCGGCGCGCGGTCGATCAAGTCAAGCGCATGGCTGCGCGCTTACAGAAGCCTATTCCAAAGCCCCGCAAGCGCTCGCGCGCTCAGACTCGCCAGACTTCGGATGCTGTCCGGTCGAATCTGTCGCAAGCGGTATTTCAAGGTATCGTACAACGGGCCAAGAGTTATATACGCGCAGGCGACGTCATCCAGGTCGTGCTGTCGCAACGGCTTGAGCGAGCAATTTCTTGCGATCCCTTTGACCTTTACCGAGTTCTGCGTTCGCTCAATCCATCTCCCTACATGTTTATGCTTCGCTTCGGGGGACTTGCGTTGGTCGGCTCATCGCCTGAGATGCTCGTGCGCTGCGAAAACGGACATTTAGAGACGCGTCCTATTGCCGGAACGCGCCGTCGGGGCCGCGATGAACGCGAGGAAGAGCGGCTCATTCAGCAGCTCAAGACAAGCCCTAAAGAACGCGCCGAGCACTTGATGCTGGTCGATCTTGGGCGGAACGATTTAGGGCGCGTTGCGCAGATTGGAACGGTCAAAACCTCTGAACTGATGGTGGTCGAGCGTTATTCGCATGTGCTGCATTTGGTAAGCGGTGTTACTGCGCGGCTTAAGCCGGGCAAAAATGCTTATGACGTGCTGCGCGCGGCTTTTCCGGCAGGAACGGTGACCGGCGCTCCCAAGGTGCGCGCTATGGAAATCATCGCGGAGCTTGAGCGGCAAGATCGCGGCGCTTATGCGGGGGCGGTGGGTTATATCGGTTTCTCAGGTAATTTAGATACGTGCATCACGATCCGTACGATTTTGGTGCAGAATGGCCGAGCGTACGTGCAGGCGGGAGCCGGTATCGTGGCCGACTCGCAGCCTGAGCGGGAGTATCAGGAAACGCTCAATAAAGCCAAGGGCATGTTGCTGGCTATTGAAACGGCAGAGCGTGGATCGCTAGGAAACGGTGCTTCATGATCTTGATGATCGATAATTACGATTCCTTTACCTACAATCTCGTCCAGTATTTGGGCGAGTTGGGTGAAGAACTGGTTGTTAAGCGAAACGATCAGATCACCCTCTCAGGCATCAAGCGCTTAAAGCCCGCGAGCATCGTGATTTCGCCAGGGCCCGGCCGTCCGCAAGACGCGGGCGTTTCAAGCGATGCTATCCGGACATTCGCAGGCGTTATTCCGATTTTGGGCGTTTGCTTGGGGCATCAGTGCATCGGCGAAGTGTTCGGCGGTGATGTGGTGCGCGCTTCGCGGCCCATGCATGGAAAGACCTCGCGCATCTTTCACGACGGTAAGGGCGTTTTCGAAGCGCTTCCTAATCCTTTTGAGGCGACGCGGTACCATTCGCTTCTCGTCAAACGCAAAACGCTACCCAATACGCTGCAAGTGACCGCTTGGACCCAAGAAAAAGAAATCATGGGCCTGGCGCACCGCAAGCTGCCGGTGTACGGCGTGCAGTTCCATCCGGAATCCATCCTCACGCAATCCGGAAAGGATCTTTTGAAGAACTTTCTTGCGGTTGCCAAGCGCTTCCGCACACGAAAAGGCCGCTTATAGAATGGGTGCTTACGAAAGACCTCTGTCCTACGATGAGATGACGGGTGTGATGCGCGACATCATAGCCGGCCGGCTGTCCGACACGCAAATGCGAACCTTCCTGACAACGCTTGCAGAGCGCGGTGAGACCGGCCAAGAGATAGCAGCAGCCTCTCAAGTGTTGCGCGAGAACGCTGTCAGCTTGCCGCTTGCCGATACACAGGATCTGTGCGATACCTGCGGCACCGGCGGCGATGGGCTGGGTACCATCAACGCGTCGACACTTGCCGGGATTGTGGCTGCGGCGGCCGGTGTGCGTGTGATCAAGCATGGCAACCGAGCCGCTTCCAGCCTTTGCGGCAGCGCGGATCTTTTGGAAACGTTGGGCGTTAATTTACAAGCGACTCCTGAACAAGTGGCGCGCTGCGTGGCAGAAACGGGGTTTGGCTTTTGTTTCGCGCAGCGGTTTCATCCCGCCATGAAGGTTGTGGCCGGCGTTCGCAAAGCCTTGGGCACGCGAACGCTATTTAATCTTATCGGTCCGTTGGCTAATCCCGCGCCGCTGACGTTCCAAGTGCTGGGTGTTTCGGACAGCCGTTTTCTGATGCCGATGGCGCAAGCGCTTGTGCGGCTTGGAAGAAAACGCGCGTTCGTGGTGCATGGCGCGGACGGCATTGACGAGGTTTCGGTGACGGGGCCTACCCAGGCGCTGGAAGTGCACGACGGCCAGATCCATGAAAGGGAGTGGGAGCCTGGAACGTTCGGGATCCGCCCCCATCCGATTAACGGGCTCAAGGGAGGCGATTCAGCGCGTAATGCAGAGCTAGCGCAAGCGATTCTTTCGGGGTTTGCTTCGCCCGGCCGTACGCTGGTTTTGGTCAACGCAGCTTGCGCGATCTTTGTGGCGGGCCGCGCGTCTTCCTTGGTAGAGGCCGCTCGGCAGGCCGAGAGCGCGATCGATGCCGGAAAGGCTCGGCTGGTACTTCAGCGTGTGGTTGAGCTGACGCATGGTTCTTGAGGAGATTCTCGCCAGCAAACGAATCGAAGTTAAAGCCGCCCAGGTAAAAATGCCGCTGGGCGAGTTGAAGGAGCGGCTATCCCGCCACGTGGCCGAGCGTGACTTCTACGAAGTTTTATCCAGGGCCGGCCGCCTGCACCTTATCGCGGAGCTGAAGCGCAAGTCGCCTTCAAAGGGCATGCTGCGGGAGCGCTTTGATCCCATCAGCCTGGCGCAAGAGATGGAGCAAGCGGGCGCTTCGGCCTTATCGGTGTTGACCGATGAGCCGTTTTTCTCAGGGCGCCTTGACTACCTGCGTGACGCCAAACAATTCACCGAAATTCCCGCGCTTCGCAAAGATTTTATCCTAGAACCGTATCAAGTGTACGAAGCCGCTTTTTACGGCGCCGACGCGGTCTTGCTGATCGTGCGCATTCTGGATGAGAAAATGCTCAAGCGGTGTATCGAGACCGCTCGCGGCTTGGGTCTTGAGGCGCTTGTTGAAGTGCACGCTGATAAGGAGCTCCCAATCGCTTTGCGCGCCGGCGCCCGTATTATCGGGATCAACCATCGCGATTTGGACTCGCTGAGTATGGATGAGGGTTTGTCGGCTCGTTTGGTTCCCAAAATCCCAAAAGGCGCTCTGGTTGTCGCCGAGAGCGGTATTCATACCGCGCAAGACGTGCAGCGCATGCAGCAGTTAGGCGTTTGCGCTGTGTTGATAGGAGAGGCTTTGATGTCGGCATCAAGCGCTTCCGGCAAGATCAGGGAATTGTTTCAATTCGTCTGGCTCTAGTCGCTCTTCTTGAGCCTTAGGCAAGCCGCGCCATGGTCACTAACCAGAATATCTCCGCGGTCATTCGCGTTTTGAAGCAAGCGGTGCGGAGTTGGAAGATTCCCGCCGTAGGGCATTACAAAGCCGATCCTTTTAAAGCTCTCATCAGCTGTCTGTTAAGCCTGCGCACGCGCGATGTGACGACGCACGCGGCCACGCAGCGGCTGTTTGCGCTCGCGAAGAATCCTCAAACCATGCGCGCTTTTGCGGCGGCGAGCGTTGAGCGCGCCATCTATCCCGTTTCTTTCTACCGCGTGAAAGCCCGAACGATTCTGCGGCTGTGCGAGATTCTTGCGAAAGAATATGAGGGTAAAGTTCCCGATACGCTGGAAGGGCTCCTGGCGTTGCCTGGGGTTGGCCGCAAAACAGCGAATCTGATCGTGACGCTGGCGTTTGATAAGCAGGGAATTTGCGTCGACACGCACGTGCATCGCATCAGCAATCGGTGGGGATATGTGCGCACGCGCGCACCGGATGAAACCGAGACCGCCCTGCGCGCACAGCTGCCTGCGCGTTATTGGAAGATTTATAACGACCTTCTGGTTGCTTTCGGACAGAACTTGTGCCAGCCGGTCTCGCCTTGGTGCAGCCGGTGCCCGTTGAGTCAGGTCTGCCCGAAACTCGGTGTGACGCGCTCGCGCTAAGGCGAGGGCAAAAGCGGAACCCCGGAATTGTTGGCGCCGCAGCCGCCGGAGCAACCTCCTGAGGGGCTTTGAGAAACAGTTGGATCTGTGGCCGCCTGCCCAGCGTTTGCATCATTTGGCTGCTGCGCGCACATCCCTAGGCCTGTGTGGAAGACGCTGAGATTTTCAAAGGGTGCGTACCAGCGCAAGCCTTCCAAATGGTAGAGCAGGTATTGGTTTTCCCATAACAAGACTGGCGCTTTTTTGATTTCCAGCTCTTGCGCAAACGCAGCATCCGCTTTAAGCAGAAGCAGCCCCTCAGCTTGTTTAGCCGACAGCTCTTTTTTGCTCAATCCGGCAACCTGAATCGCCTGCGGAGCCGTCAGGTCTTGCCGTGCCAGCAAGTAGTCGCGTAATTTATCCGGATAATCCCGTTGGATAACAGCTTGCAGGCCGTCTTCCCAGATTTCTTCATTTCCATGCGGGGATATCAATCTGCCGGCTTCCTCCCGCACAAAGAATCGCAAGCGAATGTTCAAGCGTTTATCCGGCTGCGCTTTCTGGAAATTCATCAGTATGCGATGTTGCACTTGGCTTGCTCGACAAAACGCCGCACCGAAGATTTCGAGCTGATTGGGGATGCGTTCACGCCCGATCAGAAAGTAACCCGGAAGAATGGGAAAGGCTAAGCCGCGGCTGATGTAGCCTTGGCCGATGCGCTCAATATAGTTTTGCTTTAAGAGGGTGGCGAATTGAGGATGTTTCTCAATTGCTGCTTCAAAGAAGAGAACAGGGAGTATCTTGCGCTGAGTTTGGGATAATTTTTCCTGACCTTGAGGGCTATCGGCGGTGGCGCATGCTTCTAGTTGCGCTCCCGGTACAATTCCCCTCGCGAAAACCATCAGATTGTGCACGCGCGCTTCTTCGCACGTCACGTCCACAATGCTAAGAAGAAAAGAAGCATCTGCCGGCTCCTCGGCGCGTACGGAGGTCGGGTTCAGCAAGAAGCTCGCGATAAGTAAAAACAGCGATGTTTCTTTCAGCGCACACGCGGTCATGTGTTAAAGATACTCGAAAAAACATCGGCCGTCTACGCTTGCGATAGCGGTTGGGGATTCGTTTGCCGCTGGGCGAATTTTGCTCGCCTGATTTCAGAATTCTTGCTCGTAAAATCCGAATTCGCGGCGCACAAATCCCCAACCACTATCTCGTCCATGCAGCTGGCAATGAATTGTTCGGTAGATTTACACTTCCACGCGTGGCCGTTATACTGACGCTTATGTCGGGAACAATTGCTTTGCCGCGCGTGCGCGTGTTTGCTTGGTGCCTCGACTGCCTAGTCGCCATCGGGCTTGGCGTTCTTTTTGGCGGTCTTGGCTGGCTCGTCAGCCTGCTGTACTGGCTCATCCGCGATGGACTTTTTGACGGACAGAGCCTCGGCAAGCGCCTGATGCGCATCCGCGTCGTTGTCGGCCCCGAGCAAAGCCGTTGCACGTTCGCCGTTTCAGCGGTCCGCAACCTGCTTTGGGTTCTTCCGGTCATGAATATTGCTGTTGCTCTGACGGGTTTGTATTACCTGCTGCATGACCCCAACGGCCAGCATTGGGGCGACCGCCTGGCTCGAACGCGTGTGGTCACGGCCAGCGCCGAGCTGTGATAAGATATCCGTACCTCTAGACCGTAACAGCAAATATATAGGAGTAAGCGCACATGACGAATCGAAAAAGCATCAGCCTTGTTGTTGTGTTATGCCTGTTCGCCAACGCCGGCACCGTTTGGGCAAACCCTTTCCAGATCGCCGGCCAGCGGAGGGCCTCGGAGGCCAAGCAGTCCACGCAAGCAGCCAACTCGCCATCTTCCGAATCTTCGGCGACGCCCGCAAGCGTGCCAGAGTCTATCGCGCAGCCTTCATCCGCTGCTATACCTCTGCCGCTCGCGCATCCGCTGAGCGCTAAGCGTCAGCCGTGCACGTGGCAGACTCAACAGATCGCGGACAAGCTGGGGCGGGGAGCCGGTAATTTGCTCAGCGGCTGGATGGAAATCCCCCTTCAGATCGGAAAGCGCAGCGCGTCGAGCAACGACAAAGCCACAGGATTTTTTTCAGGAGCGGTTATCGGCATCGGCAAGGCGCTGCAGCGCACGGTTGTAGGTGCTTTTGAAATCGTAACGTTTCCATTTCCGTTCGAGGGCAAGCAACCTATTCTGCCGACGCTGGATTACTACGATCGCAGCAAAGAGCGCCAGCGGCTTCCGCTGGAATAGTTGCGTGGCGCCGGTTTGGGCCGGACAGGTTTTTCGATGAAACACCTATTGATTGTCGGGCGCGCCGGCACCGGCAAGACGACTTTGATGAGAAATCTTGCCAAAAGGCTGCGCGTCCATGCTATTGATGGTTTTCTCACCGAAGAGCATCGCGAAGGCGGCCAGCGCTTGGGTTTTTGGTTGAGCTGTTTGGATGGCCGCCAAATGTTGTTGGCGTCGCGGCAGTTGCGCACAGGGCCTCGCGTCGGGCCTTATCACATCAACGCATCCGTTCTGGATGAAGTGGCGCTTCCGATTCTGCAGCGTGGCATCAAACATTCTGTCCTGATCCTTTTGGATGAGCTTGGGCGCATGGAATTGTGCTCGCCGCGTTTTGAGCAGGCTGTGCAGGATTTATTCGACCATGGCCCGTCGGTTGTGGCCACCATCGGCATTAGCCCGCTGCCGTTTTTGACCGCGCTCAAACGCCGAAAAGATGTCGAATTGATTCCGCTTACCGCGTCTAATCGCAAGGCGGTTGAAGAAGAGCTGCTCGCGCGTTTGGAATCTCTGTGCGCTGAGGATGAAGCGGTGCGGCATCTGCAACGCTTGGCGGATCGGATATCCGAGATGATCGTTTCGGAGGATGCTCCGCTTATCGATATCGAGATTCAGCAGGAAGCGTTGCGGCAGGAAGTCGCGCGCGTTTTTCCCGATAAGGAGGCGCTTTATCAGCTCCTTTACGAAAGCCGGTTCCGTCGTTTGTGGCAGCAATTCAGGCAGGATGCATAAGAGCCCCCTGTTGGTGTTCTGTTAGGGGCTCTAAGGATTTTGAATGAGCGCATATGGGTGGGCATTGATAACGGCGGCCATCTGGGGCATTGTTCCTATGATGGAAAAAGCGGGCCTTGGACAGGCGCCGCCGGCTGCGGGCGTGGCTATCCGCAGCTTAGGCGTGCTGGTAGGGCTTGTCGTCTTCAGTTTGATCTGGTCGCCGTGGGCCGCTTGCGCAGCGATGCCTGCACGTTCGATCGTTCTCTTGATGGCAGGCGGATGCCTGGCGAGCTTCGTTGGGCAAATGGCATTTTATGAGGCGCTTAAATCCGGGGCTGTTTCGCAGGTGACTCCGGTTGCCGGCGCCTACCCGTTAATTAGCGTGTTATTGGGATGGTTGATTCTGCGCGAGCCATTTACGCTTTCGCGAGCGCTAGGCGCTTTGTGCGTGGTGGCGGGTATCGCGCTTCTAAGACGATAAGACAGGAGAAAACGCTTAGCGGCGATGGATACGACGACCTTGATCTTGACCCAACAGGATGTGGCGCGTTTGGTGGACATTCGCTCCAGCATAAAGGCGGTTCATCGCGCATTTGTGCAGCAGGCACAAGGACAAGCGCAAATGCCTTCGAAGCTTTACCTACAGCTTCCCAAGGGCGATTTTCGCGCGATGCCGGCGGCGCTGTTTCACCCTTCCTCGGTGGGTCTTAAGTTCGTCAATGTGCATCCGGGCAATCGCAAGCTTGGCCTTCCGACAGTGATGGCGGTGATGTTGCTGAATGACCCGGCAACCGGCCGGCCGCTTGCGATCATGGACGGGCTTTTGATCACCAAGTTGCGCACGGCTGCCGCTGCCGCTGTCGCGGCCGATGTTCTGTCGCGACGTGATAGCCGCGTGGTGGGTTTGATCGGCTGCGGCGCGCAGGCCGACGCCCAGATGCTGGCGTTGGCTGCGGTCCGCAAGCTATCCGAGGCCCGCGTATGGGGCTTCGTAAAAGGGGAAGCGGCTCGGTTCTGCGCCGTTATGAAGCGACAACTGTCCAAGATTCGCTGGCAGCCGGTCGAGACTATTCGCGATGCGGCAAGGGATGCCGATATTCTTGTGACGCTCACCCCGTCTCGCAAGCCGCTGGTAAAAAGCGAATGGGTGGCTGACGGCACGCATATCAATGCCGTCGGCGCCGACGGTCCGGGAAAGCAAGAGCTGGATGTTAAGCTGCTGCGCCGCGCGAAGGTTTTTGTCGATGACCGCGATCAGGCGATCCACGGCGGAGAACTCAATATCCCCATATCTCGCGGCCAATTCAATCCCCGCGATATTCATGCGGTTTTGGGCCAGGTGTTGGCTGCAAAAGCTTCCGGCCGCCGCAGCGCGCGCGAAATCACTCTCTTTGACTCGACGGGCCTGGCCATCCACGACGTAGCGCTTGCGCAAGTCGTCTATCAGCAAGCTCTTAAGCGCCGCATGGGTCGCAAGATTCAAATTTTTAGCCCCTGACGCCCTGCTCCCCCGTTGACTCATAACAAAACCTTACCGAAGGATTGAATCGTTGACTCATAATTGATGTTACCGAGCGAGCTGTTTGATTTTGATGATTTTAGCATCGATAGCTTTGCGTAGTTGGAAGGGATTG
>Ga0247727_10008098_pt1 | contig 19667 bp, 15 predicted proteins | sample WisWelCaveWW1625_FD_202498 | JGI IMG/M metagenome (GOLD analysis project Ga0247727, IMG submission 202498) | Biofilm microbial communities from Wishing Well Cave, Virginia, United States - WW16-25 | ecosystem: Environmental > Aquatic > Deep subsurface > Groundwater > Cave microbial mat | place... | reverse complement strand
GCTGTGAATAAATCCATGCGTCGCCACGTGCAAAAATTTATGGCCTTTAATTTTCTGTTTGAAATTTTCTTCCGTAGCCTCTTGCTTGAGAAAAGCCTGGCCGCAGCCTGCAAATGCCGCCAAAATAACTTGAACTTCATGAGCGCTGTGCGGAAGCGCCTCCAAGGTCTTGCCGTCACGGGTAATGAGAAAAGTCTGATTCTCCTTTGCCGTCAACGCACCCAATAACGAATCTTCCGGATCGCCGCGAAAAATGGCGCCATTTTTTGCGGTTGCATCGAAAACGGGCGCAAAGCCCGCAAAAAGATTGTCGTGGTTTCCGTTTTGCCGTTCTTGCCGGCTTTTCAAGAATAGCGTTGCCGAATAGTGATAAGAAATTTCATGCTGCTTGATCAAATAGGGTAACGTTCGATAATCGGCATTGGCGCTCGGCGACCCCTTCGCGTTGAGCAGCGCTTCAAAAGGAATTTGATGCAATTCGCCGTCGGGAATGATGATCCATCGCGGTTTATCGCCAATATGAGCGGCAAGCGGTTGGACGAGCATTCGGCACAAACTGGCGGCGCTTTGCAGGTAAATCGTTTTCGAAGTCACATTTTTAAAGGAATTGGCCAGAGAGGCCACGATGGCATTGCAGGATGAATCTCTGGGAACGGCAACGACCTCAAAAGCTTCCTTGGTGATGGCGAAGATAGAAATTGCGCTGTCGCCGAGAAAATACTCCAACAGCGCGGTTTGCGCATCGAGAGATTTTTGCAATTCTGCAACCGCAGCGGTGGCGGCCTTGTATTTCAGGCCAAAGTATTTGGGATAAGCATTTTCCAGTTTTTTAATAACGCTTTCGTGCTTTCTTTTCAACACAAAATACCGGCTTTCGAGACCGACCATCTTCAAGCTGTCTCGGCCTCCGTCTTTTAACTTTTCCTGCTGAATTAACATTTCGTACTGGGCGAGTTCGTTTTTTAACGCCCTTTCCTGTTCGCGAAGGCTTGCCGGAATTCCGGCAAATTGTTGGGCTTGCGATTCCAGCAGAGATTCGAGCAAAATCCGCGCTTTGTTCTTCTCGGCAAAGCGAAACGCCGCCTCTTTATAAAGTTGTCTTCCGGTCATTGCATAAAGCCGCAGCGCGATGCGGATGCCGTTATCGTAAATTTGGGCGGCTTTTTCGCTTAAAAAAATTTTAGAGCGCTCGGCTTTGTAACCGCGCCGCATAAGATCAATTAAATCTGCGGCGAGCTGAAAGGTGGCAAAGCAGGCTTCGAGATCCCTGCTCTGGCGTGTTTTGCGCGCATAGAACTTTTCCAAAATTACCGCTTTCATGAAAAGCACGGAGAACAAATCCGGCTCAGAGACGAGGTTGCGCAGAGCGGGATTGGCGTAAATCGAAGTGTCTTCAAAAGTCCCTGCCAGTGCAACGATGGCTTTTTGAAAATTTTCAAGAGCGGCTTTAAACTCATTTTGTTTGTAATACAAAAGGCCGAGTTTTTCATAAGTGGCCGCCACCGCCGGCATTTTCCTGCCATAAAATTTGATTTGTATTTTCAAGGCTTCCTGATAATAGCGTCTGGATAGAGCAAACTCGCCCTTCTTGTCGTATAGATTGGCAATCTCTTCATGCGCCGAGGTTTTGGAACGAGGAGTGGCGCGCTTACGTTTTAACCAGTCTTCATACTCATAGTATAAATACTCGATCCCTTCGGTTTTGCCCATGCCCGAGGTCAAAACTCTGCGCACGTCCGGCCGGTTTGAAAAATATGGTTGGTGCTGCTGCAGCGCCACCGCTTTTTCGTAGTATTCCAAAGCCTTGTCGAGATTGCCGCGAAGCTCATAAATTCCTCCTAGATAAGAAAGGCTGTCGACTGTGGTAAAATGTTGATGACCAATTTTCAGCGCTTTTTCGAAATTGATGACGGCGTTTTCGATATCGCCCCTTTCTACATAGATCCACCCCATATTATGATAACATTTGCTAATATGAGGGTGCAGTTCGTGGTAGGCCTTTTCCCAAAGTGCAGCGGCTCTTTGATAATATAACAGCGCGTTATCGCCGTCTCCCTTATAGCCATAAGCCAGCGCCGATAAGAAAATGCTGTAAGCCACTGCCGGATGTGCTTCACCGAGTTTGGCAATTCCTATTGTCAGCGCTTCATCTAAACATTGCTGGGCCTTGTCCATTTGTAAAAGCGTGCCACCAAAATGCTTGATCATGCGATTACAGCAAAACACATAATTTCCCCATAATTTGCGATCATTGGTTTTTGTTGCCGCGATTTTATAGATTGACCTAGCGCTTTCCAAATAATAATCCACGCTATCAAATTGTGCGATATCGGAAAGTTGCTCGGCTCGGCAGAAATAAGCATTTGCCCTCGCGGTGTCAGGCAAATTGCTGGAAGGGATATTCTGGCTCTGCGTTTTGGCGCAAAACAAAATAACCAAAATGCAAACAATGGTTGAAGTATGGCGTTGCATAATCTCCGTCTTTCGCAATCATTCGATCGGCTTCTCGACAAAAAATTTCCCCAAATACAACGTTTCGCCGTGCTCGTCAAGCGTCCAATAATAAAGCCCCGGCGCCAACTTCGCCTTGAGAATATATTGCCCATTCTCGACCGTTGTGGCGTACACGGACTCTTCATGGTTATTCAAAATTTTCAATGCGAACGCGCCGCGAAAATCTTCCCCGTCTTTTTTAGCTTCCCAGCGAAACTGAATATCCCCGCTAAAATTGTCGCCGATTTTCGGCGCATGCACGGAAAGTGAGAACTCACCCGAGCGCAGTACCTGCCCGACGCGACTCTCCAGATGCGGCAATTCTGCAAAATTCGCGGCATCAATATCCGGCGTTTCGGAGCGGCGCAAAAGTTGGGTAAGCGCCAAACCGACGAGCAACACCGCCGCCGCGCCGGCATAAATCCACACATTCGGTTGCAACCGAAAAAAATCGAGGATTGACTTCACTAGGCTCACCGGTCGGCGCCGGGTGTGCGTCGCCACGGCAGTGACGCGCTCTTCTTTAATCAGCACCATCATCTGCTCGCGCAGGCGCAGCTCTTCCAAACACGCCGCGCAGCCGAAAGCGTGAATCTCAAAAGCTTCGGCTTCCGCCGGAGAGAGCTTGCCGAGCAGAAACTCATCAATGCGTTGGTCGCGATTTTTAATTTCACATGGCATTGTTTTTTCCTCTATGGAAGTAATAGCCAAAATAAGCCCAATATTGACGAACCGCTGTTCTTTTTTTCATAAACTTTGCGCAAAAGTTTCAAAGCATAATTAATTCTCTCGCTCACCCGGCGCGGCGCGAGGCCGAGCTGCGCGCTGATTTCCGCCACGGATAATTCCTGAAAATAGCGCAGCTCCAAAACTTCTTTGTATTGTGTGGCGAGCTTGGCAAGGCGGGAGCGCAGATGCCGCCCCAGTTCCTCGTTTTCCAAAAAGTATTCTTCCACGGCCGCGGCGATTGGTTCAGAGGGTGGGTCGGCATGAAAAAACTTGCGGTCGCGTTTTTCTTTTTTAAACCAGTCGCGGATTTTGTTGTTGGTGACGCCCCAGACATATTTTTCCAATGAATCCCATTTCTCCGGCTGGAATGCCGCTTTGCGGATGCCCTCTAAAATCGCGACGTAAACTTCACTCGCGAGATCGTTGATATTCTCCCGGTCGGTTTTGATCTGCCGGCAAATTTTCCAAAGAATGGGATTTTGATAGCGGTGAAATAGCTCACTTTCCGCGGCCCTATCGCCGCGTTGAATGCCCTGCACCAGCCGAAGTTGCTCCTCGTCCCGCATGTTTTTTTAACCTCGTTGTCGCGTCGAATGATGAGACCAAACCCGGCGCCGCCCGGCGTCGTCGTGCCACAAAAGTTGGTGAATGGCTCTATAAAACCCGCCTGATGGCGGCCTGTCGGCCTTGCGTCCTTCCTCGTGGAAGAAGATAAGAAGCCGGCGATGAAAAGCAAACAAAAAAATGCGTCGCGGCGATTCATTTGACGAAACTGTAATTTTTGCTTGGCGAAAAATTTGTTGAAGAGGGCAAGGGTTTTTGTTATATTGAAACACCTAATCTAACGTGGAGAAAAAATGAAAACTCAAACTCTCGCCTTAAAAACCAGGAAGCGGCCCGTGGTCGGAATCAAAAATGGCAATCTTCAATCTATCAACAAACGGCTGATTAAGATTGAAGATGAGATCGCCGCTATTCGTCGAAATCTGGCTATAGCGACTCCATCTTTTACATCAGAAAAACCGAGCAAATCCAAACGAGAATTCTTCGCCGGTTTTTGGGCAGATCAAACGCAATTACAGCAAATAGTTGATCAGCTCTTCAAGGAATTGGCCATTGAAGGAAAGCCGATCCCTGCTGAAGAGCTGCAAAAGCTGATGAGCGAAAGCAGCTTGGAGCCTAATGAACTGAGTCAAGCCATCACCGCAGCAAGGGAGGAATAGATTGTGATATGGTTCTATTTTGATGCCAATGCGCTCGTCAAGCGCTATTCGACAGAAACCGGAACGGAGTTGATTAATGAGCTATTCCGTGGTGTCTCTGTTACCCAAATGACCTGCCTGACACTCAGTGTTCTTGAAGTTATGTCAATCCTGGTGCGCAAGAAGAACGATGGCCGGCTTTCCCCAATAGCTTTTGATCAAGCCATGATAAATTTTCGTTCGGAAGTGATCAATAGTAAGGAGTTTGCCAAAGCGGCAATCAATGACATCCTTGTAATGTCCGCTTTTGCCTTCATTGCCAAGCACAGTATCAATTCTACAGATGCGGTTATTTTACGTTCAGTCTTGAATTTAAAAAATGAGCTAGATACGACTGGTGATCAACTTGTTTTGTTGAGTTCCGACAAAAGACTGGTCAAAGCGGCGCGAAATGAAAATGCCATCGTTTTTGATCCGGAAGTCGAGACGCTGACAAGCTTGCAGCAATTGCTTGCAACCTCGATCTAAAAAATCTGCCTTATGAAAGAACCACAAAATTTGGCCGAAATATTGGCCATTTTGCAACGGCACAAAAATATGTTGCAGGAAAAATTCGGTGTGCACAATCTGGCTGTTTTCGGGTCTTATGTGAATCATGAGCAAACCCAAACGAGCGACATCGATTTGTTTGTCGATTTGAAACCCGAATACAAAACATTTGACAATTATATGGAATTGAAATTTTTCCTCGAAGAACATTTGCAAAAAAAATCGATTTAGCAATTAAAGAATCCATCCGCAATGAGCTGAAGGCCGATATCTTTAATGAGGCCGTCTATGTCTAAAAGAGATTGGAAACTTTTTATCAAAGACATTCATCAATACTTTGGAATTAACGAAGAAATTCTTTGGGATATCATAAGCAATAAAATCGCGGCATTCAAACCCCAAGTCGCCCAAATTTTAGGCGAAATCAATGCGGCAGGAGAGGCAAAATGAAAATTGCGCGAAAACTGCTTTGGATTGGCGGCATTTTTTTAGCTCTCTTTCTCGCTTTCACTTATCTCCCACTGCCCGGCCTTGAGTCATCATCTGCGCAGCATTCCGTGCAATGGCGCGGCCAGACGGGACATGCCGACAACAGCGTGGCGCGCGCCGAAGATCATTTTAATTTGATTCTCGCCAGCACGAATCTCCAACGGCCATTTCCGGAAATGCCGCAGCGAGCAAACAATCCCGCGACGCCGGAAAAAATTGAGTTGGGAAAGTTGCTTTACTTCGACCCGATTCTATCCGCCGACAATGACATTTCCTGCGCGCATTGCCATCATCCGGATTTGGGCTTTTCGGATAATCGCGGCCAGTCGATGGGGCGCGGCGGCAAAGGCATTGGGCCGCAGCGTGAAGGCGGCGCGGTGATTCGGCGCGGCTCTCCGACGATCTGGAATGCGGCGTACAATCATTTGCAATTCTGGGACGGCCGTGCCCGCGATCTCGAAGAGCAGGCCGGCAAGCCGATCCAAGATCAAAACGAAATGGCGCAGGATAGCACCGAGTTGGTGAAAGAGCTGCAGGCGATTCCGGAATATGTTCAGCTTTTTGAAAAAGCCTTCGGCGGCAGCAACGGCGCGACGGTAACTTTCGAACGCGCGACTTATGCGATTGCCGCGTTCGAACGCACGGTACTTTCACACAATTCGAAGTTTGATCGCTACGCCAATGGCGAAGTGAGCGCCTTGTCGCCGAACGAACGCCGCGGCTTCAATTTGTTTCGCTCGCTCAAAACGCGCTGCTTCGAATGCCACAATCTGCCGGCGTTTGCCAATCCGGATTTCAAAGTAATCGGCGTACCGCCGTTGCCAAACGGCGCGCCGGATTCGGGGCGTGCTGAAGTCGCGGGCAAAGGTTACGCGAACGCATTCAAAGTTCCGACGCTGCGCAATGTCGCCCTCACCGCGCCATACATGCACAACGGCGCTTTCAAAACGCTGGAAGAAGTGCTCGACTTTTATGCCAACGGCGGCGGGCCGGGACGCGGCTTCAATGTGCCGAATGTCGATGACAAAATTCGCAAGTTTGATTTGCGCCGGCAGGAGAAGGAAGATTTAATTGCATTTCTGCACGCGCTGACCGATGAAACCAACAAGCCGGAAATTCCGCGCCGCGTGCCGTCGGGATTGCCGGTCGTGCCGTCTCTCTCCAATCAATCTCTGGAAATGCAAATTTTCAAAGCGAAACCGGCGGGGAAAAAATCAACGCCAATCACGCGCGTGGGAAAACGGCTGATCGTGAAAGCCGGCGAGTCCATTCAAATCAGCATCGACGCCGCGCAGCCGGGCGATACGGTCGCGGTGATGCCGGGCGTTTATCATGAAACGTTGACAGTCGATATGGCTGGACTCACGTTGTTGGGCCTCGAGCAAAACGGCCAGCGTCCGGTGCTGGATGGAAAAAATATTCTCGCGGACGGCTTGATTGGCTCGGGCCGCGATTTTGAAATGCGTTTTTTTGACGTCAAGAATTATACGGCCAATGGCGTGATGATCAACGGCGGGGTGAATGTAAAATTCCGCGATCTCTATTGCGAGAACCCCGGGCTTTATGGCGTGTATCCGGTGGAGTGCATCAACGTGCTGGTCGAGCGCTGCACGGTGACCGGCGTGCGCGATGCGGGAATTTACGTCGGCCAGTCGCGCGACATTGTGGTGCGCGATTGCAAAGCCTATGCGAACGTGACCGGCATTGAGATCGAAAATTCCGTGAATGCGGTGGTGGAGAATAACGAGGTTTACAATAACGCCGCGGGTATTTTAGTTTTTCTGCTGCCGAACAATCCGTCGAAAGTTTCGCAGAATTGCAAAGTCGTGAATAATCGCATTTATGAAAACAACCACGTGAATTTCGGCGATCCGGCGGCGATTGTGAGCCGCGTGCCTTCGGGAACCGGCGCCTTGATTCTCGCGGCAGACGAGGTCGAAGTGACGCAGAATGAAATTCGCGGCAACAACTCCGTCGGCGTCGCGGTGCTGGGGCTGGATATTTTGTTCGGCAAAAATTCCTCCTACGACGTGGAGCCGACGCCGGAATTGTGCTGGATTCATGAGAATCAATTTTCAAATAACGGCGCGCAGCCCGCGGGAATTTTGAAAGAATTGGGATTGTCAGGAAATGATCTGCTCTGGGATTTGAGCGGCGAGAGCAATAGCTGGCATGAGCCCGGCGCTTCAAAGTTGCCGGCGCTGCTGCCGAATAAAAATTGGCCCGGTTTCGTCCGCCGCGCGAACTGGCGCTTTTGGAAAGTGCTGGCGAAGATAGCGGGGTAAAAACTGCCCCAACGGATGGAAAAACGACCAACGGCTAGAAACAGTTGAAAAAAATGACGCCAGATTTAAACGATTACGCTGCGATTAACGCCAACAACACCATGCTTGCAAACGACGACGGTATTGGGCAAAATTTACGGCGCGAGGTCAAAGCCGTTTCGCTGGATTTGTGGGGAACCATTTTTGACGACAAGCCATCGCCCTCCGATACGGTGCTTTACAACGGGCGGCGGCAAAATTTTTTGCGCGAGGAATTGCAACGCTGCGGCTATGAGGTGGCGCCGGAGCAAATGCGCGCCGCGTATAAAAAGGCGTGGCAATATTTCGACGAGCTGTGGAAGCATCAAATCGCGTTCGGTGCGGCGGAGGGCGTGCAGGAAATGTTGCGCGCGCTCGACGCCGAATTGCCGCGAGAGCGTTTTGAGCGCGTGCAAAAGTATTTTGAAGAGGCGTATCAAGATCCGCAGCCGCTCGACGGCGCTTTATACGCCGTTCGCCAACTCGCGCAAAAATACCCACTGGCGTTGATCTCCGACACGGCATGGACGCCCGGGCGCGTGTTGCGGCAAATTTTCGCGCGTTATGAAATTCTCGATTGCTTTCAGGTTTTAGTTTTTTCCGGCGAGGTCGGCAAAACGAAACCGCATCCGGAGATGTTTGCGCTCGCGCTCGCCGGCCTCGGCGTGCAGCCGCACGAATGTTTGCACGCCGGCGATTTGCAACATACGGATATCGCCGGCGCCAAAGCCGCGGGTATGCGTGCCGCGTGGATTCATCGACCAGTGTACGCCGGCGCCGAGCAAAAAAATCACGGGCCGGACGTGGTGGTGAGCGGCGTCAAGGAGATGATGGAGAAACTTTTGCAATGAAAAATAAAAAGCCCCGCTTAAAAAGCGGGGCTTTTTATTTTTAAAAACTAACGACGACAGGTGAGACTGCCGGTGCCACCAATTAAAACCGCACCGTGAACGACACGAACTGCACGTTCTCCAGCCGGCCGTAATCGGCGTAGCCGAAGTCGAGTTTTAAATTCGTTCCCACCGCGTCGTAACGCAAGCCGCCGCCGAAAGTAAACTTTTGCTCGCTGTTATTGAGAAACAGCGCTTTGTACCCGCCGCGCAGATAAACCTGATTGCGCAAATTGATCTCCATGCCGGAATTGACATACTCGGAATTGTCGTTCGGATGCACCGCGTCGCTGGCAATCGTCACTTTCAAATTTTCCTGATTGATCACGTCGTAAGCCAATCCCAAGCGCAGCGTCAGCGGCAAATCATATTTGCCCAAACGATACAAGGCCGGCACTTCCGCAACCGTGCCGGATTCGCCGAGCGGATCGTAATTGAAATACAGATCGCGGCCTTCCAGCTGCATTTTCGTGCCGAAGTTGGCGATCGCCGCACCGATGCGCAGGCCGTTGAACGGCGTGACGTAATGCGTGCCGAGATCGAACGCGACGCCGCGCGCGGATTCGTTCCACAGGCTTTCCTGCACGTATTTGCCGGTGAAGCCAATCGCAAAACGATCCGTCAACATGCGGGCATAACTGACGGCGAGCGCGATGCTCGACATGTCAAAGCGCTCGCCGGTGCCGTCGGGAAAATCATAATCGCGCACGACATCTTCGGGCACGCGGAAGGAAGTGACGGCCAACCCGAGCGTGCCGAAGTTGCCGGCATTGAGCGTGACGCCGGCAAAATCATACGAGGTTTCGGCGAGCCACTCGGCGTGATTGAACGTGGCCTCGCCGCCGCCGGAAATCGTCGCAATGCCCGCGGGATTCCAATACAACGCGGTGACGTCGTTAGCGACGGCGACGAAGGCGCCGCCCATGCCGATCGACCGCACGCCCGCGCCGATTTTCAAAAACTGCGCGGCGGTGGTGCCGACTTTGGTGATGGACTGCGTGAGCTGCGCGTGGACGAGGGTATTGATGATGAAACTAGCAAAGAGCGCGATAACAACAAAATTTTTTTTCATATTCATTTCTCGTGATCATCAGAAACCATACCCAACCGGTTCAACGAATAAAAAAAATCCATACCCGTTGGTCGTTTTTTAATCCGTTGGGCACATTAGACTTCGGACATTTGACCTTGGACCTCGGACTTACTTAATCACCGCGAATCTGCCGATCTTCGTCCCCACGCCGGGCGCATCGACGTGGTAAACATAAACGCCGTACGCGGTGGCTTGCGATTCCAACGTCAACACATTCCACGCCGCGAAATCGCGCTGGTCGTTTTTCTCCACCGTATCCACCAGTTCGCCGGTGATGGTGTAAATGCGAATCGTGCATTTTTCCGGCAAATTGCGAAATTCCAAACGCCGCTCATCACGCGTGCCGACGCGCGCGCCGGCGCTTTCACCCGCGCTGAAGGCAATGTACGGATTTGGCACAACGTAAACGTCCTTCAATTCCTGCTGCGCGGCTTGGGCGTCAAACTTCGCGGCTTGCGTGGTGAATTGGTATTTGTCGCTGGCGTCAAACGGCTTGCGCGAGAAAAACAGAAACACGTCGCCATCGCCGGGGTATTTCGCTGGTTGGCCGGGCGGCACTTCGAATTGCACTTCGTACATCGGATCGATGCGGCTGCCCGGCTGAAAGACGTGAATCTTTTCCGGAAAGTCCCATTGCCGGTTGCGCAGCGCGGCGTTCGATTCATTCACGTGCCAGTTCAGCTCCTGTCCGGTTTCCGTGTTAAAAACGCGGAAATTGCTCACGATATTGGTGAACGAAGTGTCGGCCGGATTTCTGAGCCGGCCGCCGGGCAGCGTGTCATATTTTGTAAAACGCAATTCGATGTCGCCGGGATATGGTTTTGATCGCAAATTAATCGTCGAGATCGCCACTTTGGAAGTAAAATTCGTGCCGGTCTGATTGACTTTCCAGCCGCTACGACTCGGGTCAAGATCGGTTTGATCGTTTTGCACGAAAACTTTGACGCCGTCAAACACCGGATTAAAATCCTGGCGATTTAAAGCGGTGCTGTTGTAAACCGGATAATATTGAAACGTCGCCGCATACGTCGCGCCGTTGCGCAACGCGCCCGCGGTTTTGCCGCGAATACGGCCGTCAACGAAATTGACTTCGTAACGGCTGGGATCGATGGTGGCGCCGGCGGCGTCGCGCAGCGTCAACGTGCCGGGAACGAGCGGTGCCACCGATAAATCCGCAAACACCGTGTCGCGCGCCGTAAAAGAAACCGTGCGCGGCTTAAGATCGGCAATTGAATAAACCGGCGGCGTGCCGGGCGAAAATTGCAGCTCATATTGCTTGTTGTCGCCGACGAGCAGCGGATCGATGAATTGCAGGTCAATGCGACCGGTGGCATTGCCGGCCACGCGTTGCACATTACCGTTATCCAGTTTTGGCCCGACATACCCGGCAGCCGGCGGCCCGGGAATCACCATCGCGGTGTTGACGTCCAGCGTAAATTGCCCGGTCAATGGATCGCGATCGACGGTGCGTTGCGTTTCCGTCGGTGGAATGAGCAGCGTGTTGTCGCCGTGATCGTAAGCGACGACGGCGTAAAAATAACGTTTGCCATTCACGACGTTATTCGAATCGACATACGAATGCACGAGGCCGGTGTTGTCGCCGAGATTGAAACTGACGCCGCGGCCGCGATAAGCCACCGGCGAAAAACCGGAAAACTCATTGACCAAATCAAATTGCGCCGGCACGCCGCGGCCGCTGCGCAACGGCTCCGAAAGAAATTTCAAGCCGTTTTGATCGGTAATGGTTTTGGTGTCGTCAAACGAAAAATCTTCGCTGCGGTAAATGCGGTAGCCTTCGAAATCAAAACCTTTTGCCTGCTGGCCGGTGCCGCGCGCGAGAAACGGATCGAACGAAGTTTCGGCGCGGGTATCCCAATACAGCGTCACTTTTTTATCGCCCGGCACCGCGACGAGCCGCGGCTTGAGCGGCGGTTTGGCAAAACGATAATCTGCTTCAAACACTTGCTGCGAAGTTTCGGCGTTTTGCACGAGATCCTGCAAATTATCGCCGAGCACTAACGCAATTGAAAAGCGCTGGCTTTCACCGGCGGCCAATTTGAACGGGCCGCAGCCGTAGATAAAAACGTTGTCGGCTTCCTGCTCGATTTCGACATTCTCCAGATTGCCCGTCATTTTTTCCCACATCAGCTCGTCATTCTTTGGGCGATTGTTGCCGCCAAACAGAATGGCGTTGAAACTGGTGAGGCCGAGTTGATCGGATTCGGCAATATCGCGAAACCCAAAATTCGGCTCGCTGCCGGCAAAACGCATCCCCGGCAGGCGTGACTCCGACGACGGCTCGCCGAGGTCGTATCTTCCATTATTATTCGTATCGGTGAAGTAAAGCTGCGAAGGCTTGGCGTCACCCTCGCCGTAATCTTTGGTCGCCGCAATACCGTCCACGCCGACGTCGTCAAATTCGGCGTTCCAATCGCCGTCTTCATCGCCGGACCAGTGCAATTTCGGCTGGCCGTAAATTCCAATTGGCCCGAGCGCGAACACGCCGGCGTCGTTGAACGGGCTTTCATCGATGATCTGATCGCCGTCGTTGTCTTTCGCATCGTTGCTGAGCGTCGGGCTTTCGAGAAATTTATAGCCGAAATAGCCGGTGCTTTTCCCGCCCTGGCCGCGTCCGTCCTGATCATAGGCATACAACATGTTGCGGGCATTGAACGGAAAGCTCGTGTTCAGCGGCCCAATAAAACCTCCATAATCATCGGAAAAGTCATTGGCGCCGCCGACGTGCGGATCGCCGAACATGCCGAGATAAACTCTGTCGAGATCGCGTCCGCTGGCATTGGTGATCGTGTAAACAAAAAAAATGATGTCTTCGGCGAGCGGATTGTTAAATTGGAAAAAGCGCGCATCCATTTCCAAGCCGAGGCCGCGCCGCGTGGTGTCGCTGGGAAATGGATAATATTTAAACTCGGCGTTGCTGAAATCATCGACGCGATACACCGCTTCTTCATCCGGCGCCGTCGCGTCATCGCCCAAGAACGCCGGCCACACATAGCGGCCAAGCGCAGGGTTAAACCACGCCTCTGGCCAACTATCCGGCTTGCCGTCGCGATTGTTGTCTTTCGCGGTAATGGTTGCAAGCTCCGGTGAGTTGGGATCGGAGAAACCCACCTGCGGCAGCCAACCCCACTTCACCGCAGTGCCGGGCTGATAGTCGCCGTCCGCCGCCAAAATAAAACCGTCATCGACGATATGAACCGTATCGCCTCTGGCATCGACCACTTCCGCGGTGACCAGCGGCCCAAATTCATACGCATAACCGAGGCGTTTATCCGGGCTTTTGGGCCATTGTAAATCGAGGTCGGAAATGCCGGGGCGCGAGATCGAGCCGTAGTTATAAATCACCGTGGTGATCTGGTTGCCGCTGATGATGACGCGTTTCTCTTTTTCATGGCCGGGATGATTGGCGCTTTTGCGCAGGCTGCTCATGCGCTCGCGTGCGGCGCGAACTTGCTTCATCCATTTGTCCATGAACTCCCGCTGCTCGGCCGGCGACAGGTGCTTGAACTCTTTTTCCTGAGCAAGGGCGGTGGTTATTAAAATAACGATGATCAGCAAACAACGAGGTAATTTAAAGTTCATATTTTCATCCAAAGTTTGGGTTAATGATTCCAAGCATCCGGCATCCAATTTCACACCACCCACGCAAAAATTTTTTTGCCAGACACCTTGTGCTCTTTAAAACCATATTCTTTTGACGCGGCTTCGCGCCGATCAAAGACGACCAAATAACCGTGATCTAAATTTTCACTGCGCAGATATTTCACCAACTGGCTCAAGCCGGTTTCATAACGGCGCTCGCCATACCAGAGCTTAAGCTCGACGACTTCTTTCTGATTTTTATAACAACAAACCACGTCGATCCGGCCTTCGCCGGATTGCACTTCTTTGAACGTCCAGCCCTTGCCATTGACCAGAATATCAAGATAACTCAACAACAAAAGCTGCCCGAAAGCCTCTTCAAACTCCGGTCGTTTTGAAATCGTGGCGCCTTTGGATTTCATAAAATCCTGAAATTTGTCAAAAACGCGCCGGAAGTCCAGTCGTCCGCGTTTATCATGCAAGCGATTGCCCGCAACAATTTCTCCCACTTCAGAATCTTTTATATCTTCTTCAAAGTGTTGATAAAGCGCCTGCACATAAATAAGATTGGCGATAATCAATTGCCCATCTTTTTCGGCAAAAATCCCATATTTGACGCCGAGATCGATATCATCTCTCTGAATATTGTATCGGCTTTGCCTGCCATTGAGCAAATCTAACACCACCGGAAAAAACTGTGGCTTGCGGGCATTTTTAAACAGGCTTGCAAAATTCGGATTGCGTGTTGCCAATAATTTTTGCACGGCGACTTCAACCTGTTCAAGCTGAATTTTGCTTTTACGCTTTTGGGCAATCGTCTCAACGAGCAGCTTTGCCAACATCGAAACCAGCCAGGGATGGCCGCCGGTCACATGGTGCACACGGTCAATCACCTTTTCGTCAAACGGCTGGCCGGTGTCCGCCGTGTGTTGCATGAAATATTGCCGAATATTTTTGCGGCTGAACGGCGGCACTTCGTAATCAATCGCAATGTTGAAGGGCGAAGCCGAGCCGATGGATTGTGTTTCCTTGCGATAGCGCGCTTTGAGATTTTTGATATCGTGCACGCCAACCAAGCACACGGCATGTGGCGCCGGCTCACGATCGCGCGCGAGAAACATCTCGCGCAATCCAGAGAGAAAGCCGATGACGGTGTTTTCCGGCACGGCGTCGATTTCGTCGATAAGCAACACCAGCTTGCGCGATAAAAGCCGGCAGGTTTCACTCAACCAGTTAAAAAAATCACGCCGGCTGTTGATAATACCTATAGTTGATCGCTGCTTCTCTTTTTGAATAGCAACCACGCGGCCCAATTCTTTAACGATGAGTTGGCTTACTTCAGAATAGAATTCAACATCCGTAATATCGACGCGTTGCACAAAGCTCTCAAACGAAATCAGCGCCGGCGAGTAATCTTTGGACGCCTGCAACGCGCGCGCGAAAAAATCCAGCAGCGTCGTTTTGCCGAATTGCCGCGGCCGGTTAATGACGAAATAAGTTCCCTCTTTCGCCAGCGCCATCAGCTTGCGGATTTGCGGCGCGAGATCGACATAATAATGTTTCGCCGGTATGATCTTGCCGGTGATATTGAACTTCCGCATGGGCGTCACCGCTTAAAATGACACACTAAATCCGGCCCGCACTTCGCGCGGCTCCGAAAGCCACTCGGCGCGGCGATAGAAATTGTCCAGCTCCCGGAGCGGCGGGAACAACTCCGGCCGGCGCTCAAATTGCCGGCGAATGGTGTTTAACGCGCTGGCATTGGTCTTTTCTTCAATCGCCGACAACGCGCTGCCGCTGCTGCTCCACACGAAATTTTCGTTGCGGCTGTCGAAAACATTCTCGATCTGCGTAAAAACGGAAAACTCCAATCGGGCCAGCTTAAAAAATTTCTCGGCGCGGAAATCGACATTGAGAAAAGTCGGCCGGCGGGCGGAGTTTTCGCGGAACGTCACCGGCGACAGCGAGGCGGGCAGCACCGGCGTGTACGGACTGCCCAGCCACAAGCTCGACAGCGCACTCAAGTTCCAGTTGTTCGGCTTGCCCAACGAAAACGTGCCGTTGAGCGTGTGCGTGCGGTCGTGATCGAGAAACACGAAGGTCTGCTCGGTCTCTTTGCCGCTTTTCGCGTCGAAAAAATTGTCGGTCGGATTCGACAGGTTGCCTTCGGCCACTTGGTAAGTATAATCCAGCGACGCCGAAAACGGGCTGCCGACCGCGCGGCGTTTTAATAACGAGAAGGTGAAACCGCGCACGTTGGCATAAGCCACGTTGGTGAGAATATTGAAAACGCGGTCGCCGACCGTGCCGGCCAGCACCTGCCGCGTTTGCAGCAAATTATTGACGTCCTTATAATAAATCGCCAACTCGAACTTGAAATCGTCGCCGAGCTGCTGCTGCAGGCCCATTTCATATTGAATGCTGCGCTCCGGCTGCAAATTCGGATCGCCGTAAGTCGGCGTGACGATATAATTGAAAGACTCGAAGTACGGGTTCCGATACAAACTCGACAGCGTTGGCATTTGATAAAAATGCCCGTAGGAAAAACGGATAATGCCCCGCTCGGTAATTGGATAACTGAAGGAAATGCGAGGTGACAAACGTATTTTCGAGGAAGACGTTTGCAGATTCTCGGCAGCGTCCGGGCTGTCCACGTTCGCCACGAGATCGGTGTTATAATTTGCTTTGGTGTCTAAATACTCCAAGCGCAGTCCGGCGTTGAGAATCAACGTGCGCGAGAGTTCCATCTTATCGAGAATGTACGCGGCAAATTGTTGCGGCCAGCGCCGGTAATAAGTGTAACCGGTGTAATCCGGATTGAGCGAACGATACGGCACGATCGGCGCTTGCCCGTTTTTCGCCATCGTGGTGTCATAAATCAACGTGAAGGCTTCCAGCTCCAAACGATGCAGACGCGCCTCGGCACCGAGCTTGACTTCATGGTTTTTCAACACCTGGCTGACCGCATCCAATTTCACGTTGTAGGTGCGCGCATCAAGGCGAACATGATCGAGGTCCGTGCCGCCGGCCAAAAAACCGGTATTCGGAATCACCGTCGCCAAATCGCTCGGCACGTAGCGCGAGTCGTAGGGATCTTCGTAAACGTAACTGCGATCGACGCTTTCACTGTAAGCACCTTTCAGCGTGTAAAAAAACTTGTTGCCGATCGCCTGGGTCAAGCCGAGGCTGTGGCTTTGCCCGGTGCTGCGAAAAGTGGGGCGACCGTCGGGATTGTATTTATACGTGCGGCTGAAGCCTTGGCTGCGGCCGCGGTCAAACAGCAGATCGTACGTCAATTTGATTTTATTGGTCGCGCGATAACTCAGTTTGGCCGTCGCATTCGTACTGATAAACTTGTTCATCGGCACGTAATTGTTGTCGCCCGAAGGCAGGTTGTCGCCGTAGGGGTCGATGAGAAAACGCGAGCCGTCGATAATCAAACCATCGGTCGGCAAATAGAGCCGGCGGCCATACAAGTAACCTTTGTTGTCGACATACACGCCGGAGGAGAAAAACGTTAGCCTGCCGCCGGTGAACGGCACCGGGCCGGAGAACGTCGCTTCGGTGCGACTGTTGTTGAGCGGATCGATATCGTCGATGTTTTCAAATAAGCCGTCTTTCGTCGAAGAAACGTTGTCGCCGGTCCAAAACTTTAAATTGCCTTTGTAATTCGGCCCGCCGTCTTTGGTGACAAAGTTGATCACGCCCGAAAGCGCGTCGCCGTATTCCGCGGAGAACGTGCCGCTGGAAACTGTCAGTTCTTCGATCGCGTTCGTGGCGATGCCCACGGCCTGCGAGTTGTTGAACGCATTCGCGACGCTGATGCCGTTGATCAAATACGCCACTTCATTAGTGCGGCCGCCGCGAATGTGAATGTTGCCGGAGTTGTCAACCGTAATGCCCGATTGCAAACGAATGACGTCTTGCACCGCATCCACCGGCAGATTGTCGATGGTTTCGGAATTAACCGCCACCGTGGTGTTGGTCAAATCCTGCCGGACCAGCGGTTGGCGCTCGCCGATGACTTCCACCGTGCCGACTTCGACACTCGTGGCTTTCAGTTTTTGATTGAGCGTCGTGGTGAAATCAACGCTGACGCGGACTTCTTTGACGCGCACGCCTTGATACCCGACAAAGGAAAACGTGACCGTGTAAACGCCGGGCGGCACGTTGAGAATAACGTAGTTGCCGTTCACGTCCGTGGCGGCGCCGAGCGTCGTGCCTTCGATCACGACATTCGCGCCGGGCAAGCCTTCGTTATTATCCGCATCGGTGACGCGACCGGCCAGCTTTCCCGTCGTGCCGGCGAGCAGGGGGAAAGAAAAAAGCAAAAGGCAAAAAGCAAAAGGCAAGATGATAAAACGGTGAAGAAATGTTAAAGACAGGCGGGGAACAGTTTTGCAGGTCATTCTCTCTCCTTGCTGTAAACCTGTTTCGTCGTGACGCCTTCAGGCGTTAATGGCCCAAATTGCCATGCCAATTTTAATTTCTCCGGCGAAGCGACATTGGCAAGCACTGAGAGAGAAAAATAAGCCGTTCGTTTATAATTGGCGGCTGTCCTGCGGATGAATCGATAAATCAACCATTCGCTTTCCGGCGTCGAACCAATTTCTCTCCCTCGCGAAATTGGAAAAATATAATCATTTTTAATGAGGGTGTCAAGGAATAAATCGCGTCTTATTGGCGATATAAAATGGCTTTGCCAGCAGGCCGAAAACTACGTTTTGCCAGCAATTTATTTCTATTGACATTTGACGAAAGAATTTTTATTTTCCTTGGTGATCTTTTTTCTAGGTGAGAAAAACCATGGAACTCGTTATTCACAGTAAGTTCGTCTATGATGCGGCCGGCAAAATAATTGAAGTCATATTGCCGTTCCACGAATTTCAGGAACTGCGCCGGCGCGCCAAGAAAAATGGCAGTGACCTCCATACACCAGCAGAGGCGCCGATTGAATTTTACAACGATCTTTCTGCTGCTGAAATGACGCAAATCGCATTACAAGGCGGCGCCTTTGACTGGTTGAAGGATGAACCGGAGCTCTATTCCGATGCCGATGGAGAGCCGGTATGAGCCAAATTGCGCTAGCGCGTGGCGACATTGTTGTTGCGGCCTTTCCCTATACTGACCTCTCAGGACAAAAGCGGCGTCCCGCGCTCGTGCTCAATGAAAATACTGAATACGGGGACGTGATTTTGGCCTTTATTAGCACCCAAGTACCTGCCTACTCATCACCAACTTCTATTTTACTCGCAAATACCGATCCGGATTTTCAACAAACAGGATTAAAAACTGATTCTGTCATTCGATTGGACAAGCTTGCTACAATTGAGCGCCGGCTGATTACACGGCGCTTGGGCAAACTTGGACAGAGCAAATTATCTTCAGTAGATAAGGCATTGCTTGTTGCCTTGCATATCTCACTTAGCCAACCATAAGGTTGGGCAAGCTTTTTTCTATTCCTACCTTTCTTTTCTGATTTTTGCTAAAATCCTTCTTGACTTACTGTTTTACAAGTTTTATATTGGCAAGCAGTACAAAACGCTTTTGTACTTTTCTTCTATGATTTCCATTCTTGATTTTTCTAAATACACACATGTCGGCAAAACATGGCCTTTCAAATTTGACCCAAGGAGGCTCGTACAATGAAGATTAACCATGACAAATGGTCACTTTGGGAACGCAAACTTCCCGCTATAATTGGTGTTCTTGAGTTGGTCATAGGATTAATTTTAGTATCAATTGCCCTCTTCACGCCTTTTACTGTCTCAATATCTCCAAAGTTGGTGGAAGTGCTATCGGATTTAGGAATAGGTTTATTTGCCGCAGGTATTGTAACAGCAACACTCGAGCCAATTAGCCGGAAACGATTACAACGTGACGTAGAAGAAATTAAGCAGGCGCACCTTGAATCTATACTCAAGGGTTTTATGCCAGAACCTATTTTTAAAGAAGTACAATCGCAAATAATTGGCCAGCCTTTTTTGCGTATGAATTTTCATATGAATATCGAATTTAGTTGGACAGATGAAAAAAAAGAGTATCTACACAACTCTCAGATTAGTGTTTATGATATAGAAAATATATCTAGGGCAGTGGCCGTTTATGAACTGCGTACATCTGTTGAACAAATGAATGAAGATAAATTCCCCGGATGTTCATCTATCCAAGAGATTAGAGTGCAACCCTTTTGGGGCATACGTGTCAAGCTAAGCGGGCTGAATTTGAGCCAGCATAGCCAAAGGATATATTCGTTTGTTACTTTTGCCTTTGAGGCATTGTCGCATGATAAACGTCGTGGCGTTCTGTAAAATTTGGG
>Ga0247727_10008097_pt1 | contig 19667 bp, 16 predicted proteins | sample WisWelCaveWW1625_FD_202498 | JGI IMG/M metagenome (GOLD analysis project Ga0247727, IMG submission 202498) | Biofilm microbial communities from Wishing Well Cave, Virginia, United States - WW16-25 | ecosystem: Environmental > Aquatic > Deep subsurface > Groundwater > Cave microbial mat | place... | reverse complement strand
CCAACCGTTGTCAAAGGCGTGGCCGAAGCAAGCGCGAAGAGCAAGGCTATGGACTTGTTGCACAAAGTCGGCTTGTCCACGCATGCGCACCACTATCCTTCGCAGCTTTCCGGCGGACAACAACAACGTGCCGCCATCGCGCGCGCGCTCGCCATGGAGCCGAAAGTCATGCTCTATGATGAGCCTACTTCTGCGCTCGACCCCGGCTTGGTCGATGAAGTTTTAAATGTCATGAAAGCTCTTGATGCTGAAGGCATGACGCAAATCGTGGTCACGCACGAAATGCGTTTCGCGCGCGAAGTAGCGGATAAGATTGTTTACTTCGAAGCCGGCAACATCGTCGAAATCGGCCCGCCGGAAAAAATTTTCACTTCGCCGGAAGATGAGCGCACGCGAAAATTCTTGAAACGTTATCTCTAGCGCTTTAATTCAAGCCTTGCCACTCTTCCCTCCGCGCCCGCGGCCCAAATGGATTCAACGGTCCCGCCCGTGCTCATCGTGTGATAGCCCACCGTGCTGATATTCCTCCACGTCAAACCTTCATCAAGCGAATAATCCGCGCCTGAGGGCCCGACGGCAACGAGCAGAACTTTCCCATTGTGCGGCACATATGCGACGCACGAACGATAGGCCACGGTTTGATTCGGAAGCAACGTCCACGTCTTGCCGCCGTCTGCCGTGCGCGCAACGTTGGCGAGCACTTCTTTTTCTTTGCGATAATCGCCTCCCACGGCCATGCCGTGCTTCTCATCGCGAAACGCGAGCGAGAACACGCCGGACGATTCCGTGCCGCTGACGATTGGCGTGCTCGCGACCGACCACGTTTTCCCGCGATCCGCGGAGTGAAACACACGCGCAGCTTGCCCTCCGGTGCCGATCCACACGTGACTCGTGTCGCGCGCGACGATGCTCGTGCCGCTTGCAGCAAAGGCATACTCACCCTCCACAACTTGTGGCGCGTTTTCCGGCGCGAGGCGTTGCCACGTTTTGCCCGCATCGTTAGTCGTGAGAATAAAAATGCGGCCCGCAATCGGGTCACCGAAAACGATGCCGTTGCTTTCATCCCAAAAAGTGAAGCCGTCAAGAAAGCCCGTGGAATCTTGCAGCGTGTATTGCATCGTCCAATCTTTCCCGCCATTCGTGGTTTTGTAAATGCGCGAGCGAGCGCCCGGGCCGGCGCTCATGAGATAGGCCGTGTTCGCATCGAACGCTTGCACGTCTCTGAAATCAAGAGCGCTCGCGCCGGCGATGGAGTCGGCTTGCCACGTCTTGCCGCCGTCGAGCGTGCGCGCATATTTGCCGTTCGCGCCGCTGATCCAAGCGATTTGTTCATTCACGGCACTGCAACCACGCAAAGACGAGCTCAAACCGCTCTGTTGCGATTGCCAAGCAAAACTCGGGGAGGTTTGCGCGAAGCTTGCGGCGGCGATAAGCAGCGAAAGCGCGATAACAATAAAACGTTTCATAACGGATTCTCCGCATAACTTTGATGCGAGACCACAAAAATAGTTTTGCCAGCAATCGTTTGCCTTTTAGCATCATTCCAGCGCGCCGGTGCGTTGCGCATTTTGTCGAAACATCGGCCACGTCGTTTTGTGTTGGCCGTCTTTATTATTGAATACCGGCCACCGATCTTTGATAAGATGAATGCCGTTGTTCGCGCCCACCACAATGTCGAGCATACCGTTGTTGTCAACATCAGCAATCAGCGGGGAAGAAAAGATCGCATCGCCGCAATCGATAGGAAAACCCTCTGCGATTTTTCCATTCTCATGAAAAGCGTACAGGCGATGATTGCCCGCGCCGATAACGAGGCGAACTTCACCGCCGGCGATGCGCGCGATTGCAGCCGAGCCGTTGAGCTCGCCGCCGAGGCGCGCGGGCCAGCCGAGCGCACAATCGCCGAGCGCATTCCACACGTGCAGCGCGCCGTCGGTCGTGCCGATGATGATCTCGAGCATGCCGTCGTCATTGATGTCCGCAAGCGCCGGACTCGCTTGCACGGCCTCGCCGATCAACCGCGGAAAGTGGGGAAGCTCGCTGCCGTCCAAACGAAACGCGTGCAACAAGCCCGCATCGTCGCCGACGATGATTTCCACTTTGCCGTCGCGATCCAAATCGGCCAGGCTCGGCGAGGAATCCGAATCCATTTTCAGGTGCACGGGAAAGTTGGGATAAAGCTCGCCGGAGAGATGCCACGCATACAAATAGCCGCGACTCGTTTCGCCGCGCGTTAAAGTTGAAATGACGAGCACGTCGCCATGCCATGCCGGACTCGCTGAGGCCCAACCACGAATCTCTTGCGGCCACCCCGCTACCGCGTTGCCCTTGCGCTCAAACACAAACATCCGCCCTTCGCTGCCAATTGCGAGCAAGGAATCTGCAATGATCGCAGGCGAAGACCAAATTTGTTTTTCTAAAAAAATCGGAAAGCCGCTCACGTTTGAGCCGTCGCAGCGCCAGCCGTAGAGCGCGCCCTTGTCACTGCCGATAAAAATTTCCGGCGTTTGATCATGATCAATATCCCACAAGGCCGGCGAAGAAAAGAATCCGGCGCGCGAAAATTTCGGCCAGCCGGGAAGGTCGCGCAGTGAATCATCGAGCAGATAGCAGTTGCCGTCGAACGACCCAATAAGAATTTCTTTGCGTCCGTTATCATTGCAATCGAGGGCGACAGGCGAGGAAACGGTTTCGGCCGTTGTGGCGCGATAGAGATGGTCGGGCGGAAATTGCACCGGTTCGCAAGCGATAACGCAGAGCGTGCTCAATGTGCCGAGAATTTCGAAAAAGTAGGGCAAGCGCAAAAGTTAATCTGTGTGTGATAAAAATCAGTTGTCGGGAAGTGTTAGACGGCGCGAGCGTTAAAGTCAGGTAGTTGACGCACACGATAATGAGTGGCTTCAACCACGACAAAGGAATGGAACAGCGTCTTTTCATCAAGTTCGTTGAGCGCGCGTGTTAATTGCCCGTGTACTTGATCTTGCGAACGCGGGTCAATGCGCAGGAAAATGACGCCGCCACTCTTGATGTGCCGTTGAAAAACGAGTGCGCCAAAGTCTTTGTCGCGCGTGAGCAGAATCATATCGTGATCGGCAGCATACTCAAGAATCACCGGGTCCTTTGCTTGAGCAAGACCGACGTCTTGCGCCCGTGTCACGCTATGGCCAGCATGCACCAAATACTTGATGGTCTGGCCATAGACGTCATGGTCACTGAAAAAACTCAAGCCGCTTTCCCTTGTGCAAAATGAAATTCTTCGTTATGAATGACGTGAATAGCATACCGGAGGCAGGCCCGAACTTGCTCTTCGCTCAAATCGGGGTAGTATTGCTCGACGATTTCACGAAGCGAAACTCCGGCTTCGATTAGTTCCAATACATTTGCAACAGTGATTCTGGTTCCTGCGATGCAGGGCTTTCCGAAATGAATTTCGGGATGCACGGTGATCAGGGATTTTTTGTCGAACATGATTCAGCCTCGCTAATTTTGCCTGCAAGATACTCAATTATGAATTGAGACTCAAGTCGCAGAATTCTCACAAAAATATTCCACCAACTCCCACTTCAACGACGAAGGCCGTATATCAAACTCCGACAGCCGCTCGAGCGGGAGCCAATTTACCACACAGTCTTCTTCGAAGCCAGCGGTGTTTTCCTCGGGCAGGTTGGCGTGATCGGTTGCGGCAAAGAAATACCAGTGACTCTTGTTTGCCAAATGATACGGACCGAACGGCCGCTGCAAAGAAACGTGCAACCCCATCTCCTCGCGCAGCTCGCGCGCGGCCGCTTGCTCCGGCGTTTCGCCTGTTTCAATGCCGCCGCCGGGAATGCGCCAATAGCGGCCTTTCGCGCCGTTGAAAAAAAACGTGAGCAATTTGTTCTCGTGCACGATCAAAGCTCCTGCGCGCGAACGGTCTGGCCGCCAATCGTCTTCGGGCAAAGGCCAACGCCCGCCGAGCCACATGGGAAAACGCGCGGCGGATTCTTTCCCAAAATTTTCGTGCAGCCATTTTTTAAGCAAAGCAGCCTCGCTGAAATCGCGGCGCAAGCAAGCAAAGTCAAAAGCATTTGGTTTGATGAAAAGCCCGCGCGCGAGGCCGCTATAATTTTGCCCCAGCTCGGGCGCGCCGTTCTTTGTGTAATAAACGCGGGTGCGTTCGTGCGCCGCGGCCGCTGCGGCTTCGTCGCGATAAACCGGCGAGTCCATCACGAGCAATCTGCCGCCGGGCCGGAGCACGCGCGCGGCTTCGGCGAAAAATCGCCGCACGTCGTTCGCATAGTGCGCGCTCGCATTTGCGATGATGAGATCGAAGCTATTTGAGGCGAGAGGCAAGCATTCTAATTCAGCTTGCACGGTTAGGAAGCGGCGTTGTTCGATGGCAAGAGCATCGAGGCCGTGCGGCCCGGCATTCACATCCGTTGCCAACACCTCGTGCGACGCCGCGAGCAAACGGCTCATCCAACCGCTGCCCGCGCCCGCGTCTAAAATGCGCAGCGCTCGAACGCCGTATTCTTTCTTCAACCAAATTTGCAGTTGTTGAAACGACTTCGCGCGCAGCCGCCATTCCGCGAGGTGTTTGCCGCTGCGATCTTCAAAAGGCAGGCACAAATAAAACTCCGGCTGCGTGCTCGCCCAGCCTTCTTGCAAACGCAGGCGGTCATACTTCTCGCAAAAGGCTCGCAGGCTTGGCGCGCGTTCCGGCACGAGCAATCGCGGAATGCCGTTCGCGAGCGCATAGCGCGTCGCGCAATTCGCGCATTGGAGCGCGCGCGCGCCGCCATGACCATGAACAACAAAATGCCCGCGACATTGCGGGCAAATGAGAAGTTCGAGCCAACGATACAAAAGGTTGTCGGGGAAGTCGGACTTTCGCTCACGCATGATTCGAGTTGCAATTACTTCTTCGAACTGTCATCCCGCAGGGACCCTTTTAAGTGCTGGGTGCGCGTTTCAAATCAACTGCATTCCCAGTGCTAAAAAAGATTCCTTCTGAATGACAACGCTGGGGATTTATGAACGCAGCCTCCCCACCTTCAAATGCAACGGCCATTTGATGGGCTTCGTGTTCGCCGCTTCGCCCCAAGCCTGCGCCAAACGCTCGTAAATTTGTTCGCGCGGGTCATCGCCATGTTGTGCGATGAATCTTTGCACCGAAGACCACGTGCCGAGATAGCCGAGCAAATCTTCACAGCGCCAATATGCTTCCATATAAAAACGCGGCGAATCTCTTATTTGAAAGGGAAATGGAATGTCGCGATAATTGCCCTCGATGAGCTTCCGTTCCGGCGGCCAATAGGGCCCGACGATTTCACTATAAAACTCATTGAGAAGGGCGTCGACGTCCGGCTCGCATTCGAGCAAGTTGTAACACCACGCCGCGAGCACGCCGTTCGGCTTGAGCACGCGGCGTACTTCCACGTAAAATTTTTCAAAGTCGAACCAGTGTAAGGCCTGCGCAACGGCAATGAGATCGATCGAATGCGTGGGAATGTCGGTTTGTTCTGCCGGTGCGACGCGATAAACAATCTTTTCGTGCGGCGCAGCATGCGCAATTTGCTTCGCGCTCGGATCGGTCGCAATGATTCTTGCAAAGTGCGGCACGAGACCGAGCGCCGCTTGACCGTTGCCCGTGCCGCAATCCCACGCGCGCTCGTGTTCCGCGACGAGAGTGGAGAGATAGGCAAAGAGCGCCTCGGGATAATCGGGCCGGTGCTTGGCGTAGTCCATGGCTTGCGTGGAGAAATGATCTTTGAAGGACATGGCGCAATTTATCCGGCAGAACGACACAATATTGAAAGAAAAAGCCGGCACTGACTCTCGGCATTCCAATTCAGTGACGGCTTCAAAATTAAATCCTGCGTTTGGCGCGCGCCGCGAATCGTCGGCGTCAAATTCACGGCTTCATCTCGCCGCTCAAGTGAGCCTGAGATTTTCCAAACGCGTGATGCGTTCTTCCATCGGCGGGTGCGTGCTGAACAAGCGCATCAAGCCGCCGCCGGTCAACGGGCTGACGATGAACATGTGTGCGGTCGCCGGGTTGGCGTTCATAGGCAATTGTTGCGCGCTCTGGTGCAAACGTCTTAGCGCATTGGAAAGAAAGCGCGGATTGCCTGCGATGCGCGCGCCGTCTTCGTCGGCAATGTATTCGCGCGAGCGACTCACTGCCATTTGAATCAACATCGCCGCGATGGGCGCAATGATGATCATTGCCAAGCCGCCGATCAAACCGCGGCCGCCCTCTTCCTCGTCGCTGCTGCGGCCGCCGCCGAAGATCATGGACCATTGCGCCATGTTCGCAATCATGCTGATCGCGCCCGCAATCGTTGCGGCAATCGTGCCGATGAGAATGTCGCGATTTTTGATGTGCGCCAGCTCATGACCGATTACGCCGGAAAGCTCCTCGCGGCTGAGCAAGCGCATGACGCCTTCGGTCGCGGCCACGGCCGCATGCTCGGGATTGCGGCCGGTGGCGAAAGCGTTGGGCTGCGCTTCGGGGATGATATAAACTTTGGGCATGGGCAAGCCCGCGCGCGTGGCGAGAGTGCGCACGAGGCCATACAACTCCGACGAAGGACCGGCTTCCTGCGCGTTGTACATGCGCAGCACGATCTTGTCGCTAAACCAATAACTGCCGAAGTTCATGGCCATGGCAATGGCAAAGGCGATAAACATGCCGCTTCGCCCGCCGAGCGCGCCGCCGATGAAAACCAACAAGGCCGTGAGCGCGGCCAACAAGATAAAAGTACGCATGGTGTTCATGATGACTTTTCCTCGTAGAAATTGAACCGTGGTTATTGTTTCGAGAAGTGAATCTACAACCTCTGCAGACGACTGCGGAGAACTTTTAGTTGTGCGCAATGTAACGGCGGGCAGGAAATAATTCAACTCAAATTTTGAGGCAGGTAGGCGGGAAAAAAGAGAACAGAGGCCGGCGTAGGCCGGCTGATTTTTTTTTGGACTAGACACGGATCAAAAGCGCACGCCGAAAAAGCTTTTCAGGGTGTGTTACTGATCAGAGTGCGGTCTGCTTTTTTTGATTGCGGCTCATCCGCGTTGGGCAATAGCCGCAACAAACACCCGGCTCCTGCGAGCGTGTTTGAAAAGTGGAGCACCCGGCTATTCCCCCCTTGAGGGGGCTAGGAGGTGTTTTTGAGGGCGACAATGCTAATCAAGATTATATTAATTGCTATAGCTCTCTTCAACATGCACTTCAATTTGATAACGATACCGAGCGACACCCCCCGAACCCCCCTTCAAGGGGGGACTTTTCAAACACGCTCTGAAGTATCTGCTACGAACGCGGCTCTTCAAAAAGTTTCTCCTTTCGCAAGCTCGCGGCGAGAGCGACGACTTCACGCAAGAAATTTTCCAGCGGCGCGCGGTGTTTTTCTTCGCGCCAATGGCCGAAATCGTCGAGCCAATTAAGATCGTGCGCGAGGCTTGCTTCCCACAAGAGCGGGAGCACGCGCGCCTGGCGCATCACCGGCATGAGATCCTGCATCACGCGCAAGCCGCCGAGCCAGCCGGGAGAGAGATCGCAGAGGCCGAGCACTTTGCGGCCGCGGCCGCGCAGCAACGTTTTGAAAATATCCTGCAATGCCGGTGAGGAGCCGTAATTGTATTCCGGCAGAATGAGCACCATGGCCTCCGCGCGTGCGCAGATCGTGGTCAAAGTTTCGTCCGCTTCTAAACTCGAATACGGCGAGGCCGTGCGCACTTTGGGAAGCTCGACAAATGTGGTATCGACATGCTCAAGCTGCATCAAGCTTTTGAGCACAACCTGAGCGACGCGTTCGCCCACACGCTCCGGCCCGAATGCGCCGAGGATGACGGGAACAAATAGTGATGCCGACGCAGGAGATGGCCGCACACTAAACGTCGCGCGGGTGTCTTTATAATTTGCCAAAACGCTGTTGATCTCTTCGTGTGAGCGCAACAAAAGTCCGGGCTGGAAAGCTTTTGTCATTTGAGTCGCGCGGGCTAAAGTTTGATTCGTGGCAATCATGTGAAATGACCTCGTTGGTTTTGCGTTTATTGCTGGAACGGATTCAATCTCGACAATACCGCGGTTTTAATTTGGCCGATCCCCTCAACGTGTCATTCTGGAAGAATCTTCCCTCGCGCTGGGAAGAGAGCCAAGCACGAGGGAAGTTCCTTCAGGATGACATTTCAAAGAGGGGAGTTACAAAACAATTACCAGGCGCATTTTAAACGACCTCTTCCAAATACGCGCGCAGCAATTCGCCGACGCTCCATGCTTGCGCCGTGCAGCCGCGCGGCGCGTGCGGCGGCTCGGCGTCGAAAATTTCGGAGATCGTGCCTAAGCCCGCGTCTTGCAAGTGCGGTTTGATATTTTCGATCACTTGTCGCGCGCGTTGCCGTCCGGCTTCACCTTCAACACGAACGAGCGCGCTGATAAAAGGCCCGAGCAGCCAGCTCCACACCGTGCCTTGATGATAAGCGCTATCGCGCGACCATTGATCGCCGCCATAGTGCGGGCGATAACCCGGCGCGCTCGCGGCCAAGCTGCGCAAGCCCATGGGCGTGTAGAGCTTTTCTTCCACCACGCGCAAAACCTGTTTGGCCTTCATGCCCTCCAACAAAGGAAACGGCAAACTGAGCGCGAAGATTTGATTCGGGCGAATCGCCGCGTCGCGGTTGTCGCCGTCGACATAGTCATACAACGCGCCCGCGGCTTCATTCCAAAAGACTTCGTTGAATTTCATCTTCACCTGTTCCGCGCGTTGAGCGAACCTCTTTGCTTCGGCTTTATCGCCCAAGCGGCGCGCAAGCTCGGCATAGATCGCGAGCGCATTGTGCCACAGCGCGTTGATCTCCACGGCCTTGCCCTGGCGCGGCGTCACCACCCAATCGCCGACCTTCGCATCCATCCACGTGAGCTGCACGCCGGGCGCGCCCGCGGAGAGCAAGCCGTCATGATCAACGTGAATGTTGTAACGTGTGCCGCGCTCGTGCCATGCAATAATATCGCGCAAGATCGGCAGCAACTCCGCGCGCACAAACGCCTCGTCTTTGGTGTAAGCGAGATATTTGTAGAGGGCGACGAAAAACCAAAGCGTCGCGTCAACGGTGTTGTATTCCGGCTGCTCGCCGGCGTCGGGAAAACGATTGGGCAGCATGCCTTGATTCACGCTCTGCGCAAAGGCCAGAAGAATTTTGCGCGCGTCGTCAAAGCGGCCGGTGCTCAAACAAATGCCGGGCAGCGCGATCATGGTGTCGCGGCCCCAATCGGAAAACCAATGGTAGCCCGCGATAATCGTGCGCAAGTCCGCGCCGCGGCGCACGATGAATTGATCCGCGGCGAGCGTGAGCGTTTGAGCAAACTCGTCTTGCGCGATTTTCGCCGGGAAGAGTTTTTCGCGGCGCGCCTTTTCCTGCTCAAAAAGCTGAAACGCCTCGCGGCCCGCGGGATTGTCGATTGACGCGATCACGCCGAAACGATCTCCCGCGCGCAGCGTGCGTTTGAGCACGCCATATGTAAACAAATCTTCGCGTGCGTCCAAGCCGCGATACTGCTCGACGCCGTATTCGAAGTTATAGTACCACTCCGCCTGCGCGGAGAACGTCGTGTTCGGCGCAAGGAGAAACAACTCCGGCGCGCCGTCATAGGGTTGCACGCGCAAGACGCCGTTCTCAAATTGCACCGCGCGGCGAATGTTCTCGTTCGCGTGCGTCATGCCATGATAATCGCGATACGCCACGAACGGCCGCAACTCCATTGCAAACGCCGCGGGCGCGTGGAGCACTTCATACAAAAGCAACGTGGTGTTCTCGCCATTCACCGCCGCAATGGTCTTGCGCAAACGCACGCCGCCGGCTTCATATTCAAACGCCGGAAACAGATCGCGCGTGAAGGACACGAGATGCTCGTATCCGCGCGGATGCACGGCGCCGGGATAGCGATTGCAGCTCAACTCATAACGCTCGCCGTTGAGTCTGAGAGTTTCGTCGAGCTTGGACAGCAGCACCATTCTGCCCACGGGCGGCTGCGTGGCAGCGACGAGCAAGCCGTGATAACGGCGGGTGTGCGCACCGGCTAACGTCGAGCTGGCCCAACCGCCGAGGCCGTTGGTTTCAAGCCATTCGCGGCGCAGCGCTTCGTCGAAGTTTTGGGTGATAGTTTTATCGAATGAGATTGGCATGGTGATAAACAAGAGTCGATTGTTCAGTCATGGCTTGCGTCAAACCCGGAGTGCCAAACTTTAGTTTGGCAGCGCGGCGGTTTTAATCTGGGCAAGCTGAAGCTTGCCCTCCGCACTCCGACTTTCGCACGCGGTCTTTTTTTGTGAGCGTAACGTTGCAGGCTTTTGATCTGCAAAAGTTGCGAAATCGCGCGCGCCAGTTTTTCGTTGTGTTCCTCTTTGCAAACGAAGCGATCCGCCATCCACGTGCGAAAGTCTTGCACGAGCGCGGTCGAGCTGGCTTGAAACAAAATTTTGACGCCGCGCCAGCGCTCGGCAAACGCGGCCAGCTCTTCCAAACGTTGATGATCAAGATCGAGAATCATAAGATCAACGGCAACGTCGTGCAGCGTCGCGATGATTTCATTGAGATGCTGCGCGGACCACACGCGATGCCCTTGTTGTTGCAAAGCGGAGCGCAGGTGCTCGTGGCGCTGCGGATCGGATTCGTTGAGCAGGATCGTAGCCATAAACTCGCCCTCGCGGCGTGAGACGTGATCAAGTTGCGGCGCACGCTCTAACTCGCCTTCGCACTTTCCGAAAAGCGAGCAGAGGCGCGCGCCGCGTGGGAATGTATGTAAAATGTGGCTTCGAAAATTGGTCGGCGAGAGGAGGGGAACCTTACAGGTATATTATAATAGAAGAAGCGCGAAGAAGAGGGGGGCGATATTGAGGTAAAACCCAAGAACAGGCGCTCAAAATTCGATGACTGCCGCAATCGCTGCAACGATAGATCGCATAACTTCCGGAGAGACGCTACCGAGACGTTCAATAAATCTCTGCGTGTCGACCCCGCGCAACGGCAAAGTATCGACCGCAGAAATCTTGGTTAGTCCATTGGCGTCATCCGGACTGATCTTTACATGCCAAAGATTTTGGGCGAGATACTCTTTCCATTCCGTCAACGGCGCCACCAATTTGATCGGCAGTATCCCGATAGCATCCGAATTCACAACCACCACTGGGCGTGGCTTGCGAATTTCTGCGCCAACGGTAGGATCAAGATTAACCTTCCAGATTTCACCACGATTAATATTCATCCACAAAATCTCCCGCTTGCCATGCTTGACGCTCTAGTGCGGTTTGTTCGTAATGCGCTTTCATTTGTTGTGCTTGGAGAGTCAAGAGGCGGCGACGTTCGCTTAAAGGCAAGCACAGAAAGTCGGTTTGTGCTGATTGAGAGGCCATTTCGCGATCAGCCAAATCGATCAATAAACTGTATGCAAACGTCAGCTTGGTAGCAGGCAGACGTTGAACTACTTCCTGGACTTGGGCGTGAGTGATTGCTTCCATAAAGTTTTCCTCTTTCTGATGAACGAGAGAAAAAAACACAACGGTTCGAGGGCTGAGGCAAATATAGAAGAAAATCGTAATGATGCAATCTTCATTTTCCTCACATCAAAAATTTCGATTCAACCGAAAGCTGATGAGCACATCTTCGCCGCCTTGGTCCGTGCGTTTGGCGAAGTTGAGACGCACGCGACCGTCTTCATCGGTCAAGCCGAGGCCGAGGTCGGTTTTGAGTTTGTCGAAGGTGAAATAATCGAACGAGGAGGTGAGTTTGGCACGGTCATGCGCGAACCACGTCAAGCCCGCATCGGCGAAGAGGATGAGGTTTAATTCGCCGAGCAGGGGAATATCGCCCAAGCGGCTGCGGCCGGCGTCGATACGATATTCGACGTTGCCGAGCAGCATGCGATCGCCCGTGAGTTCTTTAAAGCGCAAGCCTTGCAAGGTTGAAATGCCGCCGAGGTCGAATAAAAATTGCTCCGGCAAAAAGCCGCGAGCAGAACCGGCGCGCAAACGCAGATCGAAATTTCTGCCTTCGCCCAACGGTTGATAGCGGCGCAGATCAATAAGCACACGGTCGAAATCATAGGCGCTCTCCAAGTTGGGACGGCTGAACTCGGCCTCGATTTGAATGCGCCAACCGCGATCGGGATGCGCGCGATGATTGCGCGTGTCCCACACGCCCTGCGCGAAGTAACTCGCCAAGCGGCCGTCATGAATCAGCGGGTTCACGCGAAACTGTTTGCGATTGACGAAGAGCGACCAATCCGTTTCGTTGGGAAGAGAGAGCAAATTCTCGCGGCGATAGCCGGCGGTGAGCTTGGCATTTTCGGAAAGGCTTTGGCTGAAATAGGCGCTGAAGCCCTCGCGGCGAAAGTAGTCGCGGAAGTCTTCATTGATGAACGCCGCGGCAAGGCTGTTTTCATCGGTGGGGATGAGCCACTCGTCTTCGGTCGCGGTGTGATCGTGCGCTTCGATGCCGACGAGCGTGCGCCAATTTTCTCCGAGATACAGCTCGCCGCCGATTTGATATTGCCACTTTTTGCCGGCAAAGGCATGGCCGCCGAAGCCGAAAACTTCGAGGCCGGAGTTGCCGGTGTAGCGCGGCGGAAGCGCAATGCCGAGCAAGAGTCCGTCCACGCGATTGTAATGCGCCTTGCCTTCAAAGGCGGGAGCATAACGCCGGCGATAACTTTTCCAACTGTGCGCCCGATCGCGGCGCGTGCGAGGCGTTTGCGCAAGCGAACGCGGCGAGGCTTCGATTTGATCGCCGACAACTTGGCTGCCGCGCGCGCGCTCAATGTGGCCGCCGATGCAAATCACGTCGCCTTCGATCACCGCGGTTTCGCGCAGCTTGACGTTGCCGCAAATGACGAGCACCGTGCCCATGACTTTGCCCGCAATCGTGGCGTCGCCCTCGGCGACCACGAGATTGCCGTCTTGCGTGAGCTCTGCGCCCAGCTCGAAATCGCCGGTGAAGCGCGAGAGGCTGAGCGCATCGCGTTTTTTGAGATACATCCTTTCCGCGTGTTCTTGCAAGCGCGCGTTGCAATCGCGGTCGTTGAAGGAATCGTCGCGCGGCTCGCGGCGGTCTTCGCGCCAAGTCACTTGCGCCCGCGCTTGGTCTGAAAGCAACAGGCTCATGAGCAGCAGCAAGGAGACGATGACGACGATGAAAAAGAGCAGTTGTTTGAGCATCGTGCGATTGGTAACGGTTTCCGGCATGGCTTCCTCCGATCCAAAAAATTCATTCGGCTTTTTTATAAACAAAACCGTTTTACGCTTTCACAAGCCGCGTGCCAATGACGGCACCGCGTGCGGGACTTGCTTTGCAGTTTGGTGCGGCATAAACAAATGGAAAAACGGGCTTGCTCGAAGTACGCCGAAAGCGTGGATACCGGCGTGTGCGTGAAGGCCTGCGTGCATGCGCTACAACTGTGCGTGAATGGTGTTGTGAAGGCACACAGGGCTATACTCGTGCGAGTAAAATCGTGCCGCCGGCGACGGAGTCGAGCTTCTTCCACGCGCCCTTTTCTTTGGCATCGAGCAGGTCGAGATATAATTGTCGCGGCCTCGTTTCCGCGTCATGCGCGACGAGCACTTGCTCGAGAGCTGCGGAAAAAAGCGGCGCGGTGGAAAAATTATGAGCGCCGGGCGCAGCTGTAGAGACCTTTTGTGAAGTTTGACGATCAAATTCGATGAGGCTCAACCACACGGTTTGACCGTGGCTTGACGAGAACGCATGCCACGGCCGAGCCGTGGCAGAGCATACCGATTGTTTTGAGTTGATTGAAAAAAAGCGCGGTGTAAAAGTTTGAGACAATCGGCCTCGCCGGTTTGAGCATGGCTTCGCGGATGAAGCGCACGTGAAGAAATTTTTATGGCAGCTTTAATTTTTAGTGCAATCTAAGACATAAGACGTCCCGTGCTCCGGCCGCGGCAAAGTCTTCCGACAAGCTGCACGCCTCTTGCTACTCAAACGGTTTTCAACTCTCACGCGTCATCTCATCTTCATTGTATAAAATTTTTTGCTGTGGTGCACGAATGCGCAGTTCGGGCCAGGGATAGCTTTTAGTTTAAATTCGTATGACAGGAGATTGCGTTTTATGGGTCGATGGTTGTTGTTAGGCGTTCTCAACACGGCGGTAGGTATCGCGACGGCTTTTGCTTCCTCTCCTTCAAGCTCGGCGCAAGGCGGGCGCTCGACGCACGTGGATTCGCTGCGCCGCGAGTTGGGTCTTTCCGCGGACGTGAAATTGGAATGGCGGACGAGCACAAACGGCGTCGATACGCTCAAGCTCGTGGATGATTTCAATCGCAATTATCTCGGCGATACATGGGACTATGACAGCCGCTATTGGGAAATCAAAGACGGCGAGCTGGTGTTGAACGCCAATGCCGTGAATGAATGGCGCTATTTGGCAACGTTCACGCCGGTGTTCAATCACGGCGATCGTCAAATCGTTTCGGTCTCCTATCGTTGGGGCAAGAAGGCGGACGCGGTGGGCATCGGCGAAGGCGCGCACGCGTTGCTGCTGGATAAGCCTTCGAAAAACGCGGGCGGCTATTGGCTTTGGCGCCGCACGAATCAAGAGCGCGTTTTTCTTTACGCCATCAAAGACGGCAACTGGGAGTATTGGCCCGATAGCACAAAGGCCTATGAGATCAAACAATCGCACGCGCCTTTGCCCAAAGCCGGCGACGTGATCAACGCCGTGATTCGCAACGAGCCGGCCTCGGTCTTCTTCGATTATTACATCAACGACCGTTGGGATGCGACGCTGGAAGACACTTCCAAGGAGTTCGGCGGAAACGTGGTGTGGTACGCCGGCGTGTTCATTCACGGCCAGCAGCTCAACAATCAAGTCGACGATTTCACCGTGAAGTGGGTGCAGCGCGACGCCATTGAGCCCGCGCGCGTCGGCGATTTGCGCGCGCTCGATAGCACGAAGAGCAGCGTGAAACTTGAATGGACCATGACCGGCGACAATCAGCTCGAAGGCAAGGCCGATCATTTGGAAATTCGCTATTCCACTTCACCCATCAATGCGCTGAATTTTTCCGGGGCCAAGCTTGCCGCGAATATTCCCGCGCCCGCGCAACCAGGAACGAAACAGCAATTCACGGTCACCGGCTTGCAATTGACTACGAAGTATTACTTCGCCCTGCGCGTGCACGACGAATCCGATAATGCGAGCTTGGTTTCCAACGTCGCGCCGTGCAACACCAAAGCCGAGAGCATCGCGCAAGAGCTGAGACTCGTGAGCGGTTGCGATCAATCCGCGATCGTGGGGCAGGCGCTGCAAAATCCGATCATGGTTGAAGTGTTGGATCAATACAGTTTGGGCTTCAAAGGCAAAGTGGTGAAGTTTATCGTCATCGCCGGCGGCGGCAAAGTGCAGAGTAAAGATAGCGTTTCGGTCACCACCGGCACGAATGGCCGCGCTTCGACGTCGTGGACTTTAGGCCCCGCGCCCGGCTTGAATCAAATGACGATACGCAGCGCGGGTTTGAGCGGCTCGCCGTTGCAATGCCAAGCGAACGCGATGACGGGAATACCGGCGCGCATTGTTTTAGACCCCAATTTTGTCAATCCTCATCCGATCAACACCACGACGGATTTGCCGCAGCTCAAAGTCACCGATGCGTTGGGCAATGGCGTGCCCGGCCTCGTCGTGAATTACAAGCTTGCGCTCGGCGGCGGTTCTTTTGTGAATGGACAACCTCCTGATCAAAAACTCTTTTCCAGCACCACGGACGCTCTTGGCGTTGTACACGCCAGTTTCAACACGAGCGCAACGTATGGGGACACTTCAAAAATCATGATGGAGCTTCCGGCAAACAACGCGCTGCAAGCATCGCTCGCCGTCATCGCCGCGGCGCCGGAAACTTTGTTGGCAGTGAGCGGCAATCAACAAAGCGCGATGGCGAGCGAGACTTTGCCGCAGCCGTTTCAAATGCGTATTCTCGATGCGACCGGCGCGCCGGCGAAAGAGTATCCCGTTACTTTCACCGTGATTGCCGGCGGCGGAACGATCGGCAACGGCGTGACGCAGCTCGAGCTTAAAACGAGCGCTCAAGGTTTTGTGCAAACGTTTTTGAAGCTCGGGTCGACCGCCGGCGCCAATCACGTGCGCGCGACGGCCAAGTTTAAAAACGCACATCTCGAAAACTCGCCGTTTGTGTTCACGGCCACGGCCGTGGTGGGGCAACCGAGCGCGACGCTTTCAACGCTTGCGGTCTCGCCGGCCTCCGGCGTTCCCGCGGATAGCGTGAGCGCGGCAACGATCACGATTTCGATTCGCGATGAGTTTGACGCGCCGATGCCGGGCAGGACCGTGCGGCTCCAAGTTTCCGGCAAAAAAAATTATCTCGAGCAGCCTATTGCACCCACCGACGCCAACGGCGAAACGAGCGTCAAGCTGCGCTCTACTTTTGCGGAGCTGAAAACGATTCAAGCGTTTATTCTGCCGGAAAACCTCGCGCTGAAAGATTCCGTGAAGGTCCGTTTTCTGGCTTTGGCCGCGGCGCGCATGCGCAAAGCGAGCGGCGACACGCAAACCGCGAAGATCAATCAACGCTTGCAAGACTCCGTGGTGGTGCAGTTGCTCGATAAGTTCGGCAATCCGCCCAAAGCGACGAGCGTGATTTTCAGCGTGACCGCGGGCAAAGGAAAAATTCTCGGGCCGTTCGTCGTGACCAGCGACGGCAAAGGGCGCGCGCGCGTGGCTTGGCAATTGGGGCCGGAAGTGGGCGAGAATAAACTCGAGGCGCGCGTCACCGGCTTGCAAGGATCGCCGGTAGTTTTCACCGCCACGGCAGACCCCATATCCGCGGTTGATGAAACGGAAGAAGCCTTGCCGCACGCGTTCGCGCTATATCAAAACTCTCCGAATCCCTTCAATCCCGAAACCCGCATTCATTTTGAGTTGGCGGAGGGCGCAGAGGTAACGCTGGAGTTGTTTGATTTGAACGGGAGAGCGCTCGGCAAAATTTTGCAAGCGCGCATGCACGCCGGCAAACATGCGGTAAGATGGAACGGCAAAGAGGAATCGGGCCGGCAGGTTGATTCGGGCGTTTATCTCTATCGCTTGCGCGCGCGCTATGGCCGCACGCAGAAAGAGTTTGTGGCTACGAAGAAACTCACGTTGCTGAAGTGACGGCCATCGCGGCGGGAAGCGCTGCGGAAAACCGCTTGAAAATGCTCCTTCGATTAATTAGGTTCCGAGCGAATAGAGACAGGTCCTCATAACGCCGGAGGATGCCATGAAATTCGCCGACCCACGCACCGGCTTCGCGTTCAAAAAAATCTTCGGGAACGAGCAGGCGAAAGACGTTTTAATCAGCTTCCTCAACGCCGTATTGCACCTCGACGAGGCCCACGCCGTCGTTGGCGTGACGTTGCTTGATCCTTACGAAGCGCCTAAAACCAAATATCAACGCGACAGCTTCCTCGACGTCAAGTGCCTCGACGTGCGCGGCGCGACGTACGTGGTCGAGATGCAAGTGGCTTACGTCGCCGGCTTTGAGAAGAGAGTGATTTACAACGCCAGTAAGGCCTACGCGAATCAACTGCTCAAAGGCGAGCTTTATCCCAAGCTCAATCAGGTCCTCGCCATCAACATCCTCGACTTCATTTTGTTCGATGATTTCGAGCATTATCTCTCCTGCCATGAAATGCGCGAGAAAATTTCCGGCAATCGCTATCTCGACGAGATTCGCTACTACTTCATCGAGCTGCCGAAATTTCATAAAACCGGCCCAGAACTGGAGAATCACGTCGAGAAGTGGATTTATTTTATCAAGCACGCCAGAGATTTGGAAACCATTCCTGAAACGCTGGACGAGCCGGTGTTTCATCACGCCTTTGACCTCGCCAACCGCGCGAATATGACGCTCAAGGAATTGGAGGCCTACGATGCGAGCATAACCGTCATGCTGGATGATCGCGGCCGCGTCGAGGGCGCCCGTGAAATCGGCCAGAAAATCGGCCAGAAAATTGGCGAGGAAATTGGTGAAAAAAGAGGTGAGGAAACCGGTATCCAGCGCAAAGCCCGTGAAGTTGCCCTCGCCATGCGCAAGAAGAACATGGCGAGCGGCTTGATCGCCGAGTTGACCGGCCTCGCCGTGGAAAAGATTGAAACTCTTTAGCAAACCTTGCGAAGGTTATACTCCTTCGCAAGGTTTGCTTCATATATAAAAACCGCCTCGGGTTTGATAACAAGAATCCGAGGCGTTTTGCTTTTTAGATGCGCTCATGCGGCGCCAGAAAACTCTGCGCGTCCTCCCCTTCGTTGCAGAGCAGATCCAGCGCAGTCAAGTTCGGCACAAACGCACCGTATTGTTGATGATAAGGCCGCGGCGCGAAGTCAAAATATGTGAGCGCAATGCCGGCCTCGGCAAATTTTTCTTCATGTAAAATTTTTTTGTTGGCGCTTGCAGTAACATAGCGTTTGCCGCCCAAACGCCTGCCCATTTCCACAATCCTATCAGCGCCTCCCGCGCTTATCTCCCACAAAGAACTGCGTTGCCATGTGCAGCGCAACTTCAGTTCGCGGTGCAGAAATTCAAAAGTCACGACATTCAAATCCGCGAGATACTTCCACTCCCGCCGGAAGATTTTCTCCAAATGATCGGCATACTTCTCGAAATACGGCGCGCGGCCGTAATGGCAACGCAGCGTCTTCCAATGTTTTTGCCTCCAATTCAGTGCGTGATCGATTTGCACGTCTTTGATGAGCTGGCCGGCTTTCCCTTTGGTGAGCACGGGCACGGTGAGCCACATAGCGCCCTCGTTGGTCTTGATGCGCATGCGATTGCCCTCGCCGTGCGTGGTAAACTGGAGATCGTCGGCGAGCACAAAATTTTGTGCCTGTGCTGCTTTAAAAAAACAACTCATACTGGGAAAGTAGTTCGGCGGCTGCGCAGCAAATGCATGCACTGAGATCGGCATGTAAAACTCCGAAAACTGTTCAGCCACGGCTAGGCTGTGGCTTTTTTTGCCAAGGGGCAACTCTGAAGAGGCCAAGAAAAGCCACGATCAAACCGTGGCGGAACTATCACGTTTTGTTAGCAAATAGAAAATTTCTTGCGGCATCGGCTTTGCGTTAAATCATCCACGACCTGCAAGCGCGATGACTTTAACGCTCACGCTTTCAATAAGGTTATAGCAACAACCTGAAATGTTCAAGGCCAATTTCGAAATCGCCGTGCTTACGGAATTGAAAGCGTGAAGCGTGCCTCCGCAAGGAAAATAAACGTGGCTTGGAAAAAATCTCTCTCTCCGAAAAAGATGGGGCAGGCATTGTTCGGCTCGCGACTCAGCGCGTGGATTGATTTGCCCTCTTCGTTCCGACGCTTCGTAATCGCAAGTGTTGGCTGCATGCTCGCGTTCGCCGCGAATGCGCTCGTCTCCGAGATTCGTCCATACAATGTTTGGGGGTTGGTCTATGGCACGCTCGCCGCGCTCTTCATGCTTGGCGCAGCCTTGCTCGGCGCGCGACGCCGAATGACAAAAACGGCATTGCAACATCGTTTGGGCAAAGCGCAAGCGTGGCTGCAATTTCATCTTTATGGCGGCATGCTCTGTTTGCTGCTCGTGCTCATGCACACCGGCTTTCGCGTGCCGCACGGCGTGCTCACCTGGTGGCTGTGGCTGCTCAGTATTTGGGTCTC
>Ga0247727_10008096_pt1 | contig 19668 bp, 22 predicted proteins | sample WisWelCaveWW1625_FD_202498 | JGI IMG/M metagenome (GOLD analysis project Ga0247727, IMG submission 202498) | Biofilm microbial communities from Wishing Well Cave, Virginia, United States - WW16-25 | ecosystem: Environmental > Aquatic > Deep subsurface > Groundwater > Cave microbial mat | place... | reverse complement strand
ACTGACTTTGCCGTCCAGCAGTTTTGACAAGCCCGTGGCGGTCGTTTGACCAAAGGAGCTAATCAAGTAATCGCTATACAAGTCCAGGATTTGGTTGTTCATGTCAATCTCCTTGACCTGATTTTAGTCCGTTATGTATCAGCCAGGTGCGTAACGTGAGGTATGAGTGCTGCATTTCCATAGGGTTCACCACCCCCAATGAACCCTCTCACTCCCCCGCCGGATCGACAAATATCACTTCCGGAAAACCCAATTCACGAAACAACAGCGAAAAATATAATTCCGCATTCTGCTGGGCGGTGAGGAGAATGCCGTCTTCCAGCGCGGCTTCCATGATGGATTCTTCCGCCACGCGGCGGGCTTCCGTTTCCAAGTTCACGTCCCCCTTGGTCAGCAGGCCGGTCTCGCGGTCATACACGTAGGATTTATCGTTGTCGAGCGTGGCGATAAAAATTTCCGGGACAGGCAGGCGGACGTACAGGACGCCATTCACCACCCACATATCTTCCGGGCCGAGCTTGGACATATCCGTCCCGGCAATGACGATCCCGTGCGCCACAAACAGGAGTTTGTCGCCAAACAGGGAGCCAAACACGCCCTGCCCGGTCTCCGCCGAAATCACGCGCTCAATACTGTATTGCACCGTTTCCATCCGGGCCAGCGCGCGCACATCGTGAATGAGCACCACCGGGTCGGGCAGGATGGTGGGCGTCGGGTTGAGAAACTCGGATACCTGTGTCCCCAACTGGCCGGCGGCGTCCTGCAAATCCTGGATGGGCTGGAGCGTGCGCTCCGTGGCCGCCGAAATCATGTTGACGAGGGCAAACATGCCCCACGCAATGATCACGAGAACGCCGACGATGAAGACCCAAGCCTTTGTGTTTTTCATGCGTCTCATTATACTTGGGTGATCGGTTGACCGGTTCGCTGGTTGACTGGTTTCCTGATTGCCTTGTTGCCTGATTGCCCCCTTTCCCAGGTTTTGCAACATGATCATCGGCGTACTCAAAATGGAACTCAGCCTGCCGGGTTGCGCCTCGCTCAAGGAGAAGCGCAGCCGGCTCAAGCCTTTCCTGGCGCGCCTGCACCGCGAGTTCGACGTGTCCGCCGCCGAGATTGACCGGCACGATCTGTGGGGCAGCGCCGTGGTGGCCTGCGCCATCGTCACGAACGACGCCGGTCACGCCGAGGCCTGCTTGCAAGCCATTGTTCACTGGGCGGAAACCCACTGGCCCGACCTGCCGCTGGATGCGGACGAAATCGAAATCATTCAATGAGGCAACCCCTATAAGGTGACAGTCACCTTCGTTTGCATATAACCATGCTGAGTGATTTTCAGGTGACTGTCACCTGCCTTTATGCAACTTATTGAGCGCTCAATTCAAACATGGACAATGATGTGTCATTTCGAGCAGAGCGAGAAATCCCCGCAGTGTTGATTTTTAGCAGATCGGTGCAGGGATTCCTCCCGTTGGTCGGAATGACAGATTGTGCGTTTTCGATTTGTTTGCTCAATTAGGAGTGACAAATGGATTTGCACCTTAACGACAAACGCGCCCTCATCACCGGTGCCTCCCGCGGCTTGGGCTATGCCACCGCCCGCCTGCTCGCCCTCGAAGGGGCTGCCGTTGCCATCAATGCGCGCAATCCCGAAAAACTGGAAACAGCCGCCGCGGCCATCCGCGCCGCAACTTCGGCCAAGGCGATCGCGCTCCCCGGAGATGTCACAGATCCCGCCCTCCCCGCCAGCCTGGTCGCCCGCACCGTGGACGAATTTGGCGGGCTGGACATCCTGATCACGAACGCGGGCGGGCCGCCGACCGGCTCCTTTGAGTCGTTTGACGACGCGGCTTGGCAGCGCGCCATCGAGTCTTCCTTTACCAGCCATGTCCGGCTGATCCGCGCCGCCCTGCCCCACCTGCGCCAATCGAGCGCGGCAAGCGTCCTCACCATCACCTCCATCTCGGTCAAACAGCCGATCGCCAACCTCATCCTCTCCAACACCGTGCGCGCCGCCACCGCCGCACTGACCAAATCGCTCTCGCAGGAGTTGGGGCGCGAGGGCATCCGCTTCAACTCCATCCTCCCCGGCTTGACCGAAACGGAGCGCTTGACGACCCTGATGAATGAGCAAGCCACGCGCAGCGGCCACACGCTTGAGGAAGAAGCCAAATTGCGGGCCGCCAATATCCCCCTCGGCCGCATCGGGATACCGGAGGAATTCGCCAACGCGGCGGTCTTTCTCGTCTCGCCCGCTGCGTCGTATATCAATGGCGTCATGCTGCAAGTGGATGGCGGATCGTATGCGGGGTTGTTTTAAGAGCGGTTATTCCGGGCTATAATCGGCTCATTGCCCAACCCTATTAACCGAAGGAGCACTCATGTCCAATCCCATCGAAGCATTGATCGAAAAGCTCTTTGACGATGAAGACGGCCTCAAGGAGAAGTTCAACTTTGGCGCGCGGCGGCTGACCGCCTATGAGATCGGGGAGGCGCGGAAAGTCTTCGGGGACCGGCTGGATTATGACGAAGTGAAAATTTTCGAGGGCGCCGGCCTGCCCAATTTCATTGATGACATTGGCCGCTTCCTCAAGAAAATGCCCAAACGGGCGATTGAGGTCAAAAACGCCATCACCCTGGGCAACAACTGCTTCTTTGGCCGCGAACTCAAAACTGACCTGATCATCAACCCCGAAACCCAACTGGATGGCGGCCAGATGATCGAAATGAGCTGGCTCATCCATGAGCTCACCCACGCCTGGCAATACCAGACGCTCGGCTGGGACTATCTCTTCGCAGCCCTCGACGCGCAACGCAAGCTGGGCGAAAAGGTCTACGAGTTTGGCGGGGCGGATGGCCTCAAAAAACGCCGCAAGGAAAACGCCGCGCTCAAGGACTTCAACATGGAGCAGCAGGGACACATCGTCCAGAAATATTACGAGGCCCTCAAGAACGGCGCGGACGGCAGCGCCTACGAACCGTTCGTACGGGAAATCACAGGAGCGTGAAACATGGAAACGTTGATCATCGGGCTTGGCCCGGCATTTGCCGCCGGGTTTGCCATCCAGCAACTAATCGAAAAAATTGACCCGCTGTTTGCGAAGGTGAAACAAAAAGGTGTGATCCTCGGCCTGCTCTCGCTTGCCCTGGGGATCGGGCTGGCCTTCGGGGCCGGGATCAAAGTCCTGGAACCCCTCGGCTCGGCGGCCCCGGGGTTTTGGGATCAGATCATCACCGGGCTGATCATCAGCGGCGGGAGTGAGGGGATCAATTCGGTGATGAAATTTTTAGGATACAAAAAGGCGGAAGCCAAACAGGCGGCGGGAGACGTATAAACAGATTTTCCGGGGGAGCAGGGGGGAACCGGTATCCCCTCCTTCGACTACGGCGGAACTGGCGTTCTGCCTCCGCTCAGGATGAAAACTCATCACGCTGAGCGGAGGGCGAACAGGTTCATCGTTCGCACGCAGTCGAAGCGCTCTTGCCAGCTATACACTCGTCACCAGCGCGGCCGGGATATTCGCCCGATGCTCCACACACCGCACGGGGATATTCATGGCCTTGAGCTGGAAGGCCAATTCGTCTGTACCCGGCGGGCCGCCAAAACTTTTGGCATGGAGCAGGACGACTACCGGCTTGAGACCGCGGCGCACGGCATAATCGAGTGTGATGGACAATTGAGGCCGCACCGACGGGGTAATGACGACAAGGGTGCTGCCCCGCGAGAGTTGCGGGGCTTGCGCCTCGATCAGCCCGGATAATGGGAGCGAGCCATCTGCGCGGAGGAGCGCCAGCGCTTCCAGTACCTTGCCCAGTTGCCGCCCGCCGCGATCTGGCGGAAGCAGGGTGGCGTTCTGGCTGGAATTCACCAGCCCGAGGGCCCGCCGCTGGCGCAGGTAAAACCGGGCCAGTGAGGCGGCCACGGTGGCCGCATATTCTTCCGTTGCCGGGGGCAATTTGATTTCATCAAGATGATTCTGGACAAAAATATTTTTGGATAGATCCGCCGCGGTGTACGGCAGGGCACAATGCACCTGGCGCTCAGCGTCTACAAAGAGCCAGATATCCGCTTGCGGGTCCAGCTCAAATTCCTTGACCATCAACTGGCCGCGCCTCGCCGTGGTCGGCCAGTGGATGCGGTTGAGGCTGTCGCCCGGCAGGTAATCGCGCACGCCCGCGGCATTGGGCGTGACGTGGTGCGTGCGGCGGCGGAGGGCCTCCCCGCCCGTCAGGACGCCCGGCGGGTTGGGGAAACTTTGGACATCAACCATCAGCGGGTAGACGAGCAAATTATCTTCGGCGGGGATCACCCGCTCGACAGGGAAAAATCCAAAGGGGTCGCCCGCGGCGATGACCGTGGGCCCGAGGGCGAAGATGCCGCGCTGCATCAGGCGCGAGCGCGCCAGGTACGAGCGCCGCTGGCGCCCGCCGATCAGGGTGATGACGTGCGAGCCGCGCGCGCCGGGCAGGTTGGATTGATCATGGACTTCGATCCACAGGCGGGGCAACCTGCCGGGGTTATGCACCTCAAAGCGTTCCTCAAAAATCTGGCCGATGGCGGCGCGGCGCAGGCGCGTTTTCCGTACCAGCTTTACTCCCCGCAAGGATACGCGCGACCACAACCCATTGCCAAGCAGGAGGATCACCCAGAGATAGGTCAGGCGCGCATATATCTCGGAGCCGGTGGCGGCCAACGAGATCAGGCTAAGCCCCAGGAGGATCCAGATCACGCGCCTGGAAGCCGCGGTATGCATGGGTTGGATTATGGCAAGAATCGCCCGGAATCGAAGTCGCTGTCATTCCGAACACATTCGCTTCGCTCAGTGTAAACTCCGTGAGGAATCCCCGCAATGATCGGTCGGTAATGGTCTGTGCGGAGATGTTTCGCTCCGCCCAACATGACAGGCAATGTTCGGGGTGGTTTGTCCATTAGCTTTTCGGACTCAAATCCCCGCCGGGGGCCGGGATGGTTTTCAGGATTTCAGTGATGATCTCGTCGGCGCTGACATCCCGCAGGCGGGCCGCCGGGTTCAGGATCACGCGATGGGAGAGGGCCGGGATCGCCAGGGTTTTGACATCATCCGGGAGAACGCATACCACGCCCAGCGTGGCAATACGCTCCTGGGATTGCATAGCGGCGCGCGCCTGGCAGGCCCGGTAAAGGGCGAGACTGCCGCGCGGGCTGGCCCCCAAGTACACCTCGGGATGTTTCCGGGTTCCCGTCACGAGATCGACGATATACCGCTTAATTTTATCGTCGGTATAGACAGCCTTCACCGCTTCCTGCGCCTCCGAGAGTTCCGTAGCTGAAGCCTGCTGGGTGAGGTCATCAAAGGGATGCCGAAATTGCTGGCGGCCCAGCACCTGGATTTCCGCAGCCGGGTCGGGATACCCCAGTTGGACGCGCAACAGGAAGCGGTCAAGCTGGGCTTCGGGGAGCGGGAAGGTGCCTTCGTACTCAATCGGGTTCTGTGTCGCCAGCACCATAAACGGCTTGGGCAGGGTGTGCGTGGTGCCGTCCACCGTCACCTGGCCCTCCTGCATGGCCTCCAGCAGGGCGGCCTGCGTCTTGGGAGTGGCGCGGTTGATCTCATCGGCCAGGACAATTTGGGCGACAATCGGCCCCTCGCGAAACTCGAATTTTTTGCTTTCCTGGTTATAAATGGACACACCCGTCACGTCGCTGGGGAGCATGTCGGGTGTGAACTGGATGCGGCTGAACGAACATCCGAGCGATTTGGCAATACTGCGGGCGAGCATGGTTTTGCCCACGCCCGGCACGTCTTCGATTAACAAATGTCCCTGGCAAAGCAGGCTGGCCACGGCCAGCTCCACCGTCCCCCGTTTCCCTACAATCACTTTCTCGATATTTTCAATCACACGCTCGGCAAAGGACTGGACATTGGTCATAAAACTCTCCCACAGCAGGAATTTGGCGCGGTAAGAATACCACGGGAAAAATAAAGGGTAAGGAGCAAGGGGTAATCTCTAATTAGCCATTTAACAAAACGGCCAGCAGGATCAGCCACAGGAAGGCGTAGTTCAGCGGCCTTTTGAGCCGGTAGCGCGCCGCAAACAACACGAATGCCAGCACCAGCCCACAGGCGAAACGGAACATACCCGTCGGTTCGCGCACCGTGGAAAACGGGAGAAAGGGGATGATCAGGGCGTTTAGCACCAGCGCGGCCACCACCACATTACGCTCCCCCGCCAGCCAGCGTTTGACACCCGCCCACACCCCCCAGACCGCGGGCAGGTAGAAAAACGGCCCCCACATCACCGCATAGGCTAGGAGCATGGTCTGGCTGTATGCCCCAATGCGCAGCAGCCCCATAAAGGGGACCAGTTCAAACCCGGTCGCCAGCGCCCCCCCGGAACCCAACCCGATTGCGCCAAATTGGATCAGCAGCCAGCCCTGGAACAGGAGAAAGGGGAACACGGCGATCAGCGCCAGCCCCAGGACATTCCGCCAATTTTTATGCGCCAGATCCACCACGATTTGTGCGGCGACAAAGAGGATCACCACCTCCTTGGCAAATACAGCGAGGGCGAACAGGCCCCATCTCACCGGGCTTGCTCCGCCCGCTGAGCCTGTCGAAGCGGCATTCGCGCGGGGCCGCGTTTCCCCGTAAAGGATGCCTGCCCCGATCAGCGCACAAGCCAGGGCATCAGGCAGGTCGAGGCGCGCCGCCAGGAGGAAGCCCACCCACAGCCCGTAAATGAGCGCGTAACATCGGCTGACGCCGTACCCCTCCAGCAGGCGCGCCACCATCGCCGTCCCCCACAGGTGCGCGGTCACCCCGATCAGCCACAACGCCCACGGGAGGGCCGCAGTATTCCCAAAAGACAGGGCACGGGCAAGCAGGGGCAGGAGGATGCGCTGGTAGCGGTAGGCGGGCACGTCGAGGAAGGAGGCCACCGTGGCCGGGTTGGGGTCGCGGGCGATGAAGTAGGTGAACTGGCCGTCATACCAATCCGGCGACCAGGTGGCGGCGTTGGGCGGGATGCGCGCCGCGGCCAGCGGGTCGCCGCCAACGGCTATCAGCGCCGCGCCTAGGTAGAGGAGGAGGGCGAGGAAGGTGAGGGTGACGGGGTGGAGGAGATTACCAGCCCGCTTACGAAATGCGGATATCATGGTATGCGCAGGTGGCATGGATGAATCGTACCACCGCCAGATTGTCACATCGAACGAAGTGAGATGTCCCTGCGGCGCGACGGCGATACGAGCCAGGACAGGGAATGAAGGTGATGGTTGATTTGCCAGCAATCATCACGATTTGCAATGGCAACGGGGATTTCTCACTTCGTTCGAAATGACAGAGATGTTCGATGTGCCAACCATCATCAGGGTCTGCAATCGTCATGGGGATTACTCCCGGAACTTCCACTGAGCGCCGCTGAAGTGGTTGAAATGTAAGCCATGTCACATCGAACGAAGTGAGATGTCCCTATGGCCCGACGGCGATTCGAGCCAAGGCAGGGGAATGAAGGTGATGGTTGATTTGCCAGCAATCTTCATGATTTGCAATGGCAAGGGGGATTCCTCCCTGCGTTCGTAATGACAGCAGGTGCGTGGCACGTTAAACGTGCCACGCACCTTTCTTGAAAAAATCCGCCCGCCTACGGCGGGAGGGAAAAGAGTCTTGCCAAGCAAGGAGCCTGTTGTGCGGACAAACCCCAACAGGACGCAGGAAACAGAAAACAGGAAACAAAACATTAACCGGGGAGAACCACCACCCGAAAACCAACATTGAGGTTACTGTTGCGCGGGTAGCCGTTGCGGCGGGCAGACAGCCGGGCGTAGTCCATATCGCTGCCCCACGAGCCGCCCCGCAGCGCCAGCGAACCACTGTCGCCCTGTCGAAAATTCGCCTGCCATTCCCAGACGTTGCCGCCCAGATCAAGGACGCCCGCCGGACTTTTCCCCAGCGGGTACGCCCAAACCGGGGTGGTACGGTTGATGCCGCTTTTGGTGGTATTGGCGCGACGGAGGAGGGCGGTTTCATCGCGGGATATTGTACCGGCTTCGTCCCACGGGAAACGATCTTCCCTCACCCCCGGCCCCTCTCCCGGGGGGAGAGGGGAGTTGCCCGCCGCAGCCGCCCATTCCGCCTCGGTGGGCAGGCGGATGGCGGCGGGTTTCAGGGATGGGTTTGCACCGCTTTCCGGCTGCCCTGCCCAATGCCGCACCAGCCAGCGGCAGTAGGCATTGGCTTCATACCAGCTCACGCCCAGGACCGGGGCGGCGGGAGAATCCGAAGCGCGGATCGTCCCAATAACGCGGCAATGGTCTGCCGCCCGTTGTTTGGGCACGAACGCCCATCCAATCTTCCGGCTTTTGCAACCAATCCCAACCTTTCCTCCCCCAATCCCCCTGCATTTCCTGGCTGTTCTGATCGAATTTGGGGAAATCCTGCCAAAGGTCTTGGTCCAGGTAATCTTTGGCCTCCAGGAAACGCCGGTATTGGGCGTTGGTGACGGGGTATTTGGCAATGGAGACGGGATACGGAAGGCCGGGCAGGGGGATGAAGTTGTGGAGGTCGTCCGGCTGCCAGCCAAGTTCGTCGAGGGTGTCGGCGGCGGCGGCACGCTCAATGGGCGTGAGGCTTTCGGTGTGAAAGAGGCGCGGGAGGTTCGCGAGGATCCCCACTTCAAAAGGCGAGGGCTTCACGAGCGCCCGCCGGTAGAGGACGAGCAGTTCGGCTGCCAGCCAGAGGGCGCGCCAGTCGCGCTCGATAGGGCTGGCGGGGAAGGGGTCGGAGAGGTTTTCAAGCAATTCATTCATCCGCCCGCGGTCCCCGCGCTCAAAGCACAGGTATTCGGCCAGCAATTTGACCGTCTCGCGCCAGCGATCATGCCGCTCATCCAGCAGGCGGCGCACGGCTTCCCCGCCCTGGCCTTCCAGATGCCGGGCGGCCAGGTATTTCTGAAATGTCAGGTGCGGGAAGGTGTAAATCTTGCGCGGCGGGGAGTCGGCGCGTGCGCCCTGCGGCGTGAACGTCCCCTGCAGCATGAGCAGGCCGTTGGCGCTTTGTGAGTAGTCAAGAAAGGTCTGCACTTTCTTCAAATCCTGGAGGTACACCATCATTTTCCCCGCCACCAGTTCCTCCGTCACCAGCCCGCCTGCGGCCTTTCCGGCGGCATCCTTCCGGCCGGTTTCATGACTGCGGTGGGCCTCGTAGGCGATCTCCCACAAGGCCAAGTCCAAAGGTTTGCGCGGTACGTCCAGTTCGGCCAGCAAGCTGCGCGTTTGCTCCTTGCCCATAATCGAGCGTTTGGCATCCCATTTTTCCAGCAGCAGATCCACACAGCGTTCATAGACCTGGGCACGGCTGTCAGGGAGTTCGTAGCTGGCGTGGACAACAGCCATCACGGTCAGGATGATCGGATAGGACGCAATTTCGTGGCGGCGGCGGCGGTCACTGGGCTGGACAGCGGCGAGCAGTTTTATTTTCTTGGCGGCATAATCGATGGCGCGGCTTTGATCGAGGCGCGTGTGCTGGTCATACCAGGCCGTCACAAATTGCTCAATCTGCGCCGGGTTGAGGAGAGCCAGTTCAGGCGAAGGCCAGTCTGCCAGCTGCCAGCGCGCATCCTGGTAGGACAAGGTGCGGCAGGTGACGAGGAAACGGGATTCCGCCTGCTGGCTGTATTTCTCAGCGAACGCTGCCACCGCTTCCACTACCACGGGGCGCAGGGCAAAATCCGCCACTTCGTCCAGCCCATCAAAAAGGAACAGCCCGCCGGATTTTTCGAGGATGGCGAGCAGGAGGGGCGCAAACGCGCCGGCTTCCGGGCGCGCGTCGTTGCGCAGGGTGGAGACGAGGAAAGTTTCGATCTGCTGCGCCGTCCCGCACCTGACGCCCGCGGGCAGGCTTTCGGCAAACCGCCCGAGGGCGACCGTGACCGGTAGGAGAGCGCGGCCCTGCCAGCTTTCGAGCGCCGGGGAGCGCGGCTCGCCCTGCAATTCCTGCGCCATCCGCAGGGCGAGGAAGCGCACAAACGTGGATTTGCCCGTTCCCGGAAAACCAAGCAACACCATCCGCCGATCTTGGGACTGCGCCAGGGCTTTGAGCGCGGAGAGCGGTTGGGCTTCGCGTTCCCGCTCCAGAAATTCAGGATCGTTTTTGCGCGACTTCCCGTCCTTCAGCTTTTCCTCACTCGTGGTCGTGTTGAGGGCAATATACACATCCTCCAGCGAGAGGCGTAAGCGGGAGGGGTCGCCGGTATGCTCATCCAGCCCGGCCAGGCGGAGCGGGCGGCTGTCCTGGATGACGGCGTCGAGATAGGCGCGGCGGGCGGCGTCGGGGGAGGGAGCAGAAGGGGACGGGTAGACAGGGGGAGCGGGGGAAACAGGCGACACAGATTCGGGCTGGTTTTCCGGGGCAGGTTTTTTGTTGGGAGGCGTTTCCGCCGCGGGCGTTTTGGGTTCAGGAGGCTGGCGGGCTTTTATGATTTCCAGCGCCGCATAAATAACCGCCGCGAGGATCACGATGATATAGATCAGCCAGACAAAGTCAGGCACGATTCGGCTGCCAAACCAGGCAATCAGCACCAGCACCAAAACCGCAAAGGCAAGAATAGCCGTAAGCTTGCCAGCCAGCGTGTTCAAAAAATCTTTCCACTTTTCCACGGGAACCTCCCCAAACACGATTTCTTATTCGTGAACATTCGTGAACATTCGTGATCATTCGTGATCATTCGTGTCAAGAGTCTTTCCCAATCTTCTCTACTGTACGTCCCTATCTTGATGTCATTACGAGCCGCCGATTTTGCTTTTTGGCGGCGTGGCAATCTGCCGCGGGACAGATTCGACGCCTTGAAAGGAAGATTGCTTCGCCAAAACCGGCTCGCAATGACAACTGTACGGCAGAGAATCCCAATCCGGAGATTGAGTTTCAGGCAGATTATACAATGCCGCCCATTTTCCCCTTGCGATACTTTACCCCCAATATCACCAGCCCCGCCAACGCCATCCCACTCACCCCCGCCCCCGCATAAAACGAGAGTGGCCGGTAACGCATCACGACCTCACTCTCCCCCGCGGGGACGGGGACGGCGCGAAACAGGAAATTGGCGGGGTGCACTTCGGCGCGCGCGCCGTTGACCGTTGCCGCCCAGCCGGGATAGAACGTATCGCGCACCATCAGCCAGCCTGCCGTGTCCGCCGTGACCTGGATGCGGAGTTCGTTGGGCGTTTCGAAGATCAGGGCGGCTGCGCCGCTCGCCGCGCCGCAAACCCGCTCCGCCTCAGCGGGGAAATTTTCGAGGGTCAGGAAATCCCCAAAGGCGGGGTCACGCGCCATCACCTGCTCCCAGGCGGCCTCCGGCGAATTGGCCGGGCGGGCGCACGGGAACCACTGGAGGCGCGGCAACCCGCCCACGGGGTCAAACCGCACCCGCGCGGGCGCGTCCACCTCCAGCCGTTCAAGCACGGTCACGCCCATTTCGGCCAGCATCCAGGCACGGGTGGCGGCATCCGCCCCTTCGAGCGCGTCGATCCAGCGGGCATAGCGGGCGGCCAGCAACGGCTCAAAATTATTGGCCGAGGGAATGCCATCCAGCAGGTTCAGGTTCGGCAGGAGGGCCGCGCGCAGACCGCCGGGGTCGGTGGCAAAGGTATCAAAGCGGAAATAATGGTCAAAGGTCAGCGCATATTCAGCGGCGTCGGGCAGGTACAACCGGCCCTGACCCAACATGGCCTGAACTTGATCCGGGGCTGCGCCGCGATAAAAATCCAACGGGATACCGGGATTGAGACCCCACCCGGCGATCAGGAGATCGGCGGCCACAACGAGGGCAACCGACCACTCCCACCGGGCCTGCCCTGAACGGCGGGTTTCGACAGGCTCAACCCGCGGTCGAAGGGGGCCGCGCACCCGAAAGCGCGCCAACGCCCCGCTAATGATCCCCAGCCCACCGGCCAGCGCCGCGCTGCGGACAAAGGATGGTTCGATGCCCGGCACAAACGCCTTGGCGGCAGTGGCGGCCAGCAGGATGGCGAGGGCCGCCGCGATCCAGCGTCCCGCACGGCGGCGGGCGCAGGGCGACGATTCCGCCTGCCAGCGTTCCATTCCGATGGCCGCCAGCAGGGCGAGGGCGAAGACGGCCCAAATTGTGAAGCGGGTGGGCGCCTGGAACAGGTCAAATGTTGGGACGTAGCGGTAGAGGAAGGGGAAGATGGGCGTGTTTTTGCCGAGGGCAAGTGCGAAGGAGAGGAGGGCAATGCCGAGTAAAAAAGCGGGCAGTGATAAGTAATTAGTAATGAGTAATTGGTTGTTACCGGTTGACGATTTTCGTTTGAAGAGCGCTGCGAGGGCAAGGCAGATGGGCAGCAGGCCGATATAAACGGCATCCTCCCAGAAATTAACGTAGCCCCAGAAATCCCCCGTCACCGGCGAGCCAAACAGGCCGGGCGCGAGCAGGCCCAGGAAACGCCACGGCCAGAAGGAATACGTCATGGCAAAGTCGTATGCCGCACCGGTGGAGCGTTGGGATTGCAGGAGCAATTCGGCGGTGGGGAAAAGCTGGATGGCGGCGAGGGCGGCAGCGAGGAGGCTGATGAGGGCGAGGGAGAGGAGAAGCCTGCTGAGGGTACTCGCCCTAATTTCCGGGGAACTCGGGGGAACTCGAGGAAACTCGGGGGTTTTCTCCAGCGGATTGATTTCCAAGCCCTGAGTATGGTTTATCTGGCTATACGCAGTTCCCCAGCCCCAATATACTGCCCACGCGCCAGCCAACAAGAGCGTGTACCAGGCGGTTTGGGCGTGTCCGGCAAGGAAAAGCATCGTCAGCGGGAACAGCAAGTTCCCATGAGTTCCCAAGAGGACCTGGGTTGTCATGGGAACTCGTGGGAACTCATAGGAACTCGCCAGCGCATACACGCCTCCCATCACCCATGGCAGCCAGGCGACGGCAGCATTGATGCTGAGGAAATGCGAGCGCGCCACGAGATAGCCGGAGAGTGAAAATGCCAGCCCGCCCACCACCTGCGCCAGTTCGCCATAGCCGAGCCGCCCGGCCAGCCGCCGCATCCCCCACCCCGCCAGGATCAGGTGAAAGGCGACCAACACGCCCTGACCCCACGCCAAGGCGGCATCACCGCCAAACTGCCCCATAATCAGGAGCAGCCAGTTGGGCGGGTAAAAGAGCGCGGATTGGTAATTTGCGATTAAGGGCGCGCCCAACCCATTGAGCGGGTTCCACAACGGGAGATCGCCAGCCCGCAGGGCATCCAGGGCAAGTGCGCGCCAGGGCAGGAACTGGAGGCTGGCCGTCCCGTAGTAGATCGCCTGCCCGCCGAAGAGCACCGGCGAGAGCAGAATGATGGGCGTGAGGATGATCAGATGGCGAGGGGAGAAACGGTTCATCAGGACTTACGCAAAAAGACCACATGTGAAATCATAATGCTGGTCGAGTAGCCGTATGCGCCGGTTTCGATACGCAAAAACCGCTACTCAACCAGCGCATACGGCGTATCGAGACCGGTTTTGCGTAAGTCCTATTCATAAAACGTTTGAACGTGATCACGTTAAAACGTTGCCACTTCAGACAAATGACGCAATATCTTCCAGTGGCTTTTTGTGAATATCCGGTACGCGCGCATCCGCCGCCGGATAACCGATGACAAGGAGGAGGAAGGGATGCTCATGGGCGGGGCGCGCCAAAATTTGGTTGAGGAAGGCCATCGGGCTGGGGGTATGGGTCAGCGAGGCCAGCCCGGCATGGTGCAAGGCGGCGATCAGGAAGCCGGTGGCGATGCCCACCGATTCCTGGGCATAATAATTTTTGACGCGGCGGCCATCCGGGAGGAGATTGTAGTTTTTATAGAAGATGGCAATGAGGTAAGGGGCGGTTTCCAGGAACGGTTTCTCTGAATTTGTGCCAAGCGGGGCGAGGGCGTCGAGCCATTCCTGCGGGGCGCGGCGCTCGTAAAATTCGCGCTCCTCCTCTTCGGCGGCTACCCGAATCTGGTGTTTGATCTGCGGGTCGGTGATGACGACAAATTGCCAGGGTTGGAGGTTCGCGCCGCTCGGGGCAGTGCCCGCGGCGCGCAGGCAATCTTCGATGACAGCACCCTCAACCGGGCGCGCGGAAAACTCGCGCACGGTGCGGCGGCCTTTGATTTCAGCGTAAAAGGCCGCGGCGCGCTGGCGCATTTCTTCAGGGGGATATGTCTGGTACGAGGGGAGCGGGACGAATGATGGGGCTGGGGGCATGTTTACCACTTCGCCGCGGGGTCAAGCCGTGCCACCTGTTGGAGCTCGGCGAGGATGTCGATCAGGTATTGGGATTGCAGGGCGCGGCTGAGGGTGCGCGGCTTGACTTCGGGTACGGCCAACCCGGAGGCCCCGAGGAGGGGGATCACGCGGGCTTCCCAGGCGGCGCGCAATTTTTCGGGATCGGGGACCCCCCATTCCCCCAGATCAGCTCCGGTTCCAGGGTCAAACCATTGTTGGGTGTATGGCCAGAGTTCAGCGAGCGCGGTCTGCATCCGGCGCTGGGATTCTTCGGTTCCCAGCCCGAGGCGCTTGACCCAGGCTTCGGTGTGCCGCAGGTGGTAAATTTCCTCGGTGCGGATTTTGGCGGCGGTTTCGGCGAGAGGGGCAAACGGGCTGGCGGCGAGGGCGGTGAGGCGGGTATCTTCGAGCGCGTCCCAGAGATATTGCCGGAGCATGGAGAACGCCCAATCGCCATTGGGAAGCGCGCAAATCTGGGCGGCGCGAAACTCGAAAGCTTCGCGAAAATAAATGAGCTGGTCGGGCGCGGTGTGCGGGTCAGCGCCGGCCAGTTGGGCATGCAAGGCATACCAGAGGGCGGCGTGCCCCAACTCGTCGAGCGCCAGGTTGGCGAAGGCGATGTCCTCCTCCAGGACGGGTGCATGGCCGCACCACTGCGAATTGCGGTGGGCGAGGATCAGCTCATCGTCGGCGATGGCGAGGAGGTGGGCGGCGAGGGGGGAGGTGTTCAGCAGGGTCATTTTGGAGGTAGGGAGCAAGAAGCAAGGAGCAGGGGGCAGGGGGTCACGCGGCAGGCGGCTTTCGGCGGCTGGTACTGGCGATGAGGCCAGAAAGTAGACGCCCGACCTGTTCAGCCTGGGCGATCAGGGGTTGGTTTTCCTCGATATAGTTCAAATCCCTGGATAAGATTAAATAATAACGGAGTTCTTCAAGGGAGGCCTCGGAAATATTGTAAAACCGGATTTTTTCCTGCAACCCGTAACGACGAAAACCCTCGGCAACATTTGCAGGGACAGAGATTGCTGCCCGACGCATCTGGGATACAAGGCCATATTTTTCCTCCGCAGGAAAAGCTTTGGTGATGTGATACGTCATCAAGACCAATTTGTGCGCCTCCTGCCACGCAAGCAAATCTTCGAAAGTCTTCACGGCGTTCATCCTTCCCGCCCTTGCTCCCTGCCCCCTGCTTCCTGCTCCCGCTTCCTCGCTTCCATCATCATCGTCCGCACGTGATAGTGATTTTCGTGGCGATAAATTTTGCCGGGCGTGGACTCGTACAGCAGGCCAGTCTCCGCCGGGTCAGACTTGACCAGCGCCACATCCGGGATGACCCACCAGACCATGGCGGCAAGGGGGAATTTCGCCATTGCGAGCAGGAGCGCCTGTTCCGGATTGGCGGCGGCCACCTCCCCTTGGTGGATGCACACCCCCTTGTGACTGACCTTGGCAAAAATCTGGAAAGCGCCCGCCGCGCCGCCGGGGGCAGGACTGGCTTTCAGGGGCGGACGCCCCCCAAGGGGCGCGGCCTCGATTTGTTCTTTCGTCCTCGAGAAAATTTCCTGATCCCGCACCATCCACATCGCCACGCGTTCCGGCCGGCGGGCAAACACATCCCGCGCAATCAGCAGGGCCATCTCGCCATCCGGGGCGTGGACGGAACCGGCATGGATCAAGGGTTCACCCGGTGCGGGTTGTTCAAAAACGTAATGACGAGGCCATTGTGTGTTCATGGGGTGGAGGGGTGAAACGTGATAAGTGATCAGTGATAAGTAAAAGGCAGGCACATCACGCATCGCTCATTACGGCTCACTCATTACTCCTTACTTATTTTCCGTATTTGTCCGCATAACCAGCCAGCGCCGCGCGCACCCAGGCTCCGTCCTCATGCGCCGCCCGGCGGGCGGACAGCCTTTCGCGGTTGCACGGGCCATCCCCCTTGACCACGCGCCAGAACTCATCCCAATCAATCGGGCCATGCACCCATTCTTCTTTTTCCGCGTCGTAGCGCAGGCCGGGATCCGGCACGGTCATGCCCAGCGTGTGGATGTCCGGGACCATCTGGTTCACAAATGTGTTGCGCAATTCATCGTTTGTCTTGCTCTTAACCCCCCAGCGGATGAGGACGGCGCTGTTGGAGGAGGCGGTATCGTGCGGGCCAAACATCATCATCGCCGGCCACCACCAGCGGTTGAGGGCATCCTGGATCATCTTGCGCTGGATGGGTGTCCCCTGCGAATACTGGATCACCATCTCATAGCCCTGCTGGAAATGGAAACTTTCTTCGGCGCAAATGCGCACCATGGCTCGCGAATACGGCCCGTAGGAACAGCGCGCCAGCATGGTCTGGTTGAGGATAGCCGCGCCGTCCACCAGCCAGCCGATGGCCGCCATATCCGCCCAGTTGAGGGAGGGATAGTTGAACACGCTGGCATATTTGGTCGTGCCGTAGAGCAGGGCATCCAGCATGTCTTCGCGTGTTGCGCCCAGTGTCTCGGCGGCGTGGTACAGGTATTGGCCATGCCCGGCTTCATCCTGCACCTTTGCCAGCAGGATCATCTTGCGCCGGATATTGGGCGCACGCGTGATCCACGCCCCCTCGGGGAGCATCCCCACCACTTCGCTGTGGGCGTGCTGGGAGATCATGCGGATCAACTGCTGGCGGTATTCATCGGGCATCCAATCGCCCGGCTCGATTTTTTCACCGCGGCCAATGCGCGTCTCAAATGCGGCCAGACGTTCCACATCGGACTTGATTTCGCCAATTTCTTCCACAGTTGCGCCGTACATATCATTTCTCCAGTAACATATCCCGCTCAATTTCCGAAATCAGGAATGGCAGGTTGGGGCGGTTAAATGCCAATCCGGGCGCGGGGACGCGATTCTGCTTGATATTCGGCGGGGCATGTTTATGATGAGGATGGGTGCCGACCAACAATGGGTTGTTGGGGTGCGGCCGGGAGTCGTACCAGTACAATTTTTCATCATTCCGCCAAGCCTCATAGCCCCCATTTTTATTTGCTCCGGGGTAATTCCAAACTTACGGCGAGATTGTTTCCCTTACAACTGCTTTTCGCAAAGAAAACTAATTATCATTAAGCACATTGACAAGCTTAATTTGGTCACCCTTCACCTTCGTCTCGTCTAGCAGAATTTGGTAAGTAAATTGTGTTCCCGAAAGTGGTTTCTCGCCTAACCAATCCATTACCCCCTGAAAAACTGTTTCGCCATCAAGGGAATATTCATATGCAGAGAAGCGGTATACACCACCAGGAATAGGCTTATATTCTGTTATTTGACCAGAATCTATGTTCCCAAAATTTATGCGTGTAAGAACTGCTGTTGTTGTTCCAGGAACCACGATGGTGAAGTCTTGTATACTGGTGTCCCCGACGTTAGAAATTCGCAACTGCTGTGAATTTGTTGCCACATCTGAGGTAGGATTAGATTTAGTACAAGCACCAGTCAAAAGGATGATAAAAATTATGAGCAACTTATTTGTTTGCTTGTTCATGATGGTTGTTTCTTTCTAGCCCAACAATAGGGCTGGTCAGATCACTATGAGCCGGATTACATTCGGTTAAACAAGGAAGCCCGCTATTTAGTCAGCCTGTCTTGCTTACATAGACCTTTTATATTTCGAGCAGGATATATGTATTTAACGTGAGTACGGAATAAGGAAATCTTGATACAGAAGCCCGTTTTTCGTGTGATTTTAGGTCAATTCTGCGGTCATTTTGCCTGGCAGCCCCGGCTTTTTCAGGGATTTGGGCTTAATGTTCGCATATCCCGTACTGACGTTATTTACTGATCTTCTTGCATATTGGCCACTGATATTCGGATTTGTCTCTCGAGTTCGTTGACGGTATTCGGCAACAGCTTGTCGGTTCCGTCTGCCAAATACGAAGTGGCAACACCATCCGCGACCAGAAATCTGCCAGCAGGACTAACTATTCGGTATAGTTGGCGGTCGGGAGCATGAAGAGCGTCACCTGAAATATCCACCAGGAATAGGATGTACACTTCCCCGACTTGGTATAGTGGATCATCTGGTAATTCAACTGTGTCTCCCGAAGGAGAGATGTTCCCACCAGTTTGCATGACCAACAACTCTGCTGGTGCAGATCCAAAGTACACTTTGACCACTTCAAAAAGCGTATCTGAAAATGGTAACGAATCAGTCATTGTGGCGACGGGTGTCCCTTGTTCATTAAGGACAGGCAACTCTTGCGTTACGATTCTCGTCACTGGTGTCTGCATCACTCGTACATAGACGATTAAGTTAGACTCACGTACTAAGTCGGGTACTGTTCGAGCCTGGGATACCCAATAAGCGCTTGAGATAATCGGTTCATCATTAGAGCTATTAACCTTCCCGATTGCAAGCGTACCGGCAATGACGCTTACTGCAACCACAAACAAAACAAATACTTTATACCTTTGCATAATACACCTCTTTATTTGTCTTCCCGTAGCAACCAGCTTTAGTAGCGAGCATTTATAAGGTTTATATCTTGAGTTTGGGGCACACTACTATTATTCATTACGCTTGTGTTAGTGGCATGGTCTAGTGAGTAGCAATGTCCTAACTCATGTGTGGCGAGTTTTTGAATTTCCGCATTCGTATAAAAGGCAGGATTATTGGTGAAAGACCACTGATTGAGACGCGCAATACATGACTGGTATGTCACATTATAACTAAAGCCAGGAGAGAGGCTGTTTTGCCCGTTGATATTAGTAATAACTGCTAACCCTGCCCAACCAGTGTTACCCCAGCTAGAGTTATTTGTGGTAATGTGGGTTCCAGTGCAGTTATAAAACATGTTCAAGTCAGTGCTAGAGCTCCAGGTAGCGGAAGCGTTTTGAGCTTGAGTGGAATGTCCACCAACATGACAGCGGTTTAGATTATTGGTTGGAAAATATCCGTCGCCATAATAGGAGTTAATCGCTGCTTGTGCTATTGTGGTGTGTTGAAATAATCCAATAACCATGCCTAGCATAATGGCAACCTTGAGAATTGCTACTTTTGAGGTGAATTTAGTTAGGTGCATTTGATTTTCCTGATCCTTTAGAAGCTTCTATGAAGGGGTTTTTTGGACTGATTGATGATTTTGATGTCTTGTATCATTCCGTAATTTTATCACCACTTATTTGTGAACCACTACCGCCAAATTGTTCGATCAATCCGGGCTGCTCCAAAAACAGGAGGTGTTCGCTGGCCCTGAGGAAGATTCCACTTGGAAAATCAAGTTCTCCAATCAATTGCGCCGCCAGCGGGCCGCGACGGATCACGATCAGGGTTGAGCGCTGATTCACTGACATATCTCAGCCTGTGGCAGTCTTGGCCGGACAGGTGCGAGCACAAGGTTGGTCAAGCGCAGTTTGAAGCGAGGCAAACGGTGGAGCGCGATCGCCAGGCAGCGCTGGAGAA
>Ga0247727_10008095_pt1 | contig 19668 bp, 14 predicted proteins | sample WisWelCaveWW1625_FD_202498 | JGI IMG/M metagenome (GOLD analysis project Ga0247727, IMG submission 202498) | Biofilm microbial communities from Wishing Well Cave, Virginia, United States - WW16-25 | ecosystem: Environmental > Aquatic > Deep subsurface > Groundwater > Cave microbial mat | place... | reverse complement strand
ACCCGGCAAGCGGCTCAGTTAAAAGACTTGCCTGCCCCAGATTTTCCCTGATCGTCACTGATTGCCGAAATGTGCTCTCTGCTTGGTCAAGTTTATTGAGTGCCATAAGAGCGTATCCCAAATACAAACAAGACCAGGCTTCTCCTGAACGATCACCTGTCTTACGGCATAATTCAAGGGCGGACTGGGAATATTCAAAGGATGCCTGCGCTTCATTTTTCATGCCGGTAACTGCTCCCAGATTAATAAGCGTATATGCCTCCTGATAAAGACTTCCGATCTCCCGGGAAATGGACAAAGCCTCTTCGAGAAACTCTCGTGCAGCATCGAAGTCTCCCACCATACCCGCCGTATACCCCAGATTTCCCAAACCTAAACATTCTCCATAACGGTTGCCGCGCTCGCGCATAATGGCATAAGCCTGCTCGTAATAATCGCGGGCTAAAAGAAAATCACCTTGTATAGTGCCTGCCAGGATCGCAAGGTTATTTAATGCCTTGGCTTCCAAATCGGTATTCCGAATTTCACGCGCAATTCGCACTGCATCCATAAGATACTCATTTGCGAGGACAGGTTCCATTCGTTCAAGCTCGATCAACCCCATGCCGGATAGAGCTCTGCCTTCTTCCAATCTCTTGCCTGCATCTCGTGCAAATTGAAGCTCTTCTTTTGCGCGTTGCATCGCTTCATCCAGCTTGCCCAGACGCAAAAGAGCCGCTGACCATACCCTGAATGTGTCAATTCCTATCTCAATCGCTCGGGTGTCTTTGATCAAGTCCATTGCCTGTATCGAATGTTCAATGACAGCAGGATATTCACCAAGTGCATAACAATAATATGAGTACATGGACTCAACGCGAGCCATACATTTCCGATCCCCGAGCTGCCGAGCCAATTTCTCAAGCGAATCCAGATCACGGGCTTGGGATGCTCGATCCCCGACACGGTCATACAAGCCGGTTCGCTCAAGCAAAAGGTCATACTGGGATTTCAAATCATCAAAAGGCGTAAAGGCAAGAGCGCGGGTGAAAAATTCAATCGCCTGGCTATTCTGGTAAGCGTCAGCCGATGACCTGCCAGCCAGAGAGCAATACTGCTGTGTTTTTTGAATCAATGCCGCGCGCTCGGCATGATGCGCTAGTTCTGCATAATGGAATTTGACATCACCCGCGTAGATTTTTTCCAGCGCGCCCACTGCAAGTGTGTGCAATTCCTGGCGCCTGGCACGCATCTGCATGGTGTAAGCCGCGTCACGGAGCAAACCATGGGTAAATACAAAGCGATTCCCGCCATGCGGTGCCCAAATTTCAGACTGCTCTGCCTCTGCGACAATTTGCTCAATTTTCTCTGCTCCGCTTACCATTTCCGCGAGCGCAGAGATCGTAAATTCACGACCAAGCACTGAAGCAGTTTGAACAACATCCTTGACTTCGTGCGTCAGTTGATCGAGCCGCGCAACCAGCGCTGCGCGTATATCACCGGGCAGAAAGAAATCGCGCATCCGTTTGACCTGAGTCCAACCAACCTGGCTCATTTCGATCAAATTCTCTTCCTGGAGGTAACGGACGATCTGCTCAACAAAATATGGGTTGCCTTCCGAACGCTCCATGACGCGCTTTACCAGTTCGACTGCAGGAACACCGCCCAGTAAAATTTCAACAAGGCGGGCAACCGCCTCCGTGGAAAGCCCTTTAAGATCAATTTGTTTGTCTACCAGACCGCCATCCATAACACGGTGGCTTCCTTGAATTCTCGATGTGGCAATGATCACAACGGGATAAGATTCCTTCCCTTTAAGGAGGGAGCGCTTTAGACGCGGCAAAAAATTCAGCGTGTCATCATCAATATACTGCGCATCTTCAATGAACAGTATCAGGGGTTGCCTCATGCATTCAGCTTTAATCAAAGCGATCAGCGCAAGCAACGTGCTGTTGTAACGCCCTTCGGCATCGAGTTGCTCATAAAGGGAACCAGTCCAGAACAGATCAACAAGCGCGCCCAGCACAGAGTGCAGGCGATCCAATTCCCGCGCGAGGTCTGGCTCAGAAGTTGACGCGATCAGTTCCCGTAACTTCAGATCAAAAATCTGTTTTCGTTCGGCGAGAGTGTTTGCGGATGAAAAACTGAAATAGCGAAGCAGCCAACTGCGGAACGGATTGAACGATTGACGGAGGATTTGATCAGACTGACAAAGCGCCCAAAGAGTTTTGTTTTTCTCGAACAAAGCCGAAGTGCGGAAACCATGAGCCAAATGTCCCTTGCCGATCCCGGCATCACCCAACACCAGCAGCAAGCCCGCAAATTCTCCCCTCCACAGCGATTCGACAAAAGTTTCGAGATCAGCCAGTTCCTTCTCGCGGCCGATCAACTCACCCTGATAGATCAACTTCGCTTCCTGTTTATGACCCTTCAATAGGTTCACTACCTGCTCTGCGGAAAAACCCTTGAATCGCTGCGCGCCGACATATTCAATATCGAACCGCGAAGATACCCGCCGCGCAATCCTGTCGTCCACCCAGATCTGATCCGGCGATGCAGACATCATAAAACGGGAAGCAAGATTTACCCCCCACCCATAACACGTATAATCCTCACACATCATGCTCCCAAGATAACCTGCGTGGGCAATATAATATGTAACGCCGGTCGTGATGGGGAAGCCCACCCTTGCCTTCAGGTCCAGAATGAAATTCAAAGCCCTGCCAATATCATTTTCATAAGCCATTGGCGCGCCCCAAAGCATAAGCATGTTGCAACCCTTGTCGCCAAAATCAAGCCGGTTAAGCAAGCCGCCATATTTATTTCGCAACTCAAAAACAACGTTGAAGAATTCATGCAATTTCTCGCTGGGCAGGTCTGGGAATCGCATGAAAAGGTTGACAATCTGCCTGAACTCGCCGCGCAGATCCTGTGTGACGATCTCTTCGGGAACGAAGGCACGCGCTGTGTCCAGGTCAACCGGCGGGAAAACCGTCGGGGTGGCAGATGGTATCTCGACCCGGAACCTGCCAAACCGACGAAACGAACCGAGAGACCTAGTCCGTATTGCATCCCTCAAAAGTTCATTCATTTCCCCTGTAATGACAATTTCCCCCGCGCTCGCATGGTGTTCTGCATTGGCAGATTCCTCCACAGCAGCGCCGCGGAAATAATAGGTGGCATCTTTATGATCATCGGAACGCAGAATACCCCATGTAACCCCGCCAACGGCCAGGCCAATCTTTACCGAGAATGTAAATTTTCCATAAACTGTCTGACGCCCCGGGTTTTCCCCAAGCCGCTGTTGGATTTCCCAAGCCGACGCCAGCGCGCTCAATGCCATGGATTTCGCATCCGATTCAATTGGATACAGAGCCATTATGCCATCGCCAGCAAAGCTTACGATCTTGCCGCCATAATTGAAGATACTTTCAACCAGAGGATCGAACACGCCGTGCATCAACCCAGCCAGCACCTCCGCGCCATGCTGGCCGTGCTGCATGAGCGTATCTGTCATTGTGGAGAAACCTGATAAGTCCAAAAACAACCCCACGGCGGAAAATTCCCCGTTGTAACGACCTCCCCTGTAATTTTCTATGATAAGTTCGGGAACGACGCGATGCATTTCTCCTCAATCAAATGGCTCTTATTGTAGCATGTATAATAACCCTATGCCGCTAGACTCGTATCAGATACGATCATGCCTATCCTGTGGATTGCGATACCCGCTTACAGATGGACATAACTTTGGGATACGCTGTCCCGCATGCCTGGGAGAGACTCGCCTCCTTCATAGCCGCAAACTGGTGACTGGACCCAGGCAGAGTCTCCCCGAATCTTTTTACCGCGAAGCGCGCGAAGAAGAAAAGAATCATCGCGGGCTTGCCGTCCTCCTCGATAACATCCGCTCAGCGTGGAATGTAGGCTCGATCTTCCGAAGCGCAGACGGGTTTGGATTCTCGCACGCCTACTTATGTGGAATCACCCCCACACCTGACGGGCAAGCCCGTGATGCCGTAACGAAGACGTCCCTCGGCGCGGAGGATACCGTCACGTGGTCTTATCACAAGGATGCAGTGAAACTTGCCAAAGGATTGAAGAAAGAGGGTTGGACGGTTTGGGCGTTGGAGGAGGAGGATGGGGCTACACCAATCACACACGCTTCGTCCGCGGGCCTCGCTACCACTCGGCTCTCCGCTCAGCCCATAGTGTTGATTGTCGGCAATGAGGTGACCGGCATTGACCCTGACCTGCTAGACTTGTGCGATAGGATTTTATACATCCCCATGTTCGGAGAAAAGAAATCCTTCAACGTCGCTGTGGCGTTTGGGATCGCGGCATTTGCATTAAGGTGACGGTCACTTTCGCGAAGCGAGTGACCGTCACCTTAATGTTGTGTTATTATATTTGCAGGAAGACCAACCAAGAGGAGACAACAATGGCTATCAAATTGATCGTCCCAGTCAATGGACCCATCACCCAGTTGTTTGGCGAGAACCCCGATATTTACAAGAAGTGGGGTTTCCCCGGACACAACGGGATCGATTATGGCATCCCAAACGGCACTCCCATTGGCGCCGCAGTTGCAGGGACAGTGGCGGCTGTCTCGTTCGAAAATGGCGGGTATGGAAATTATGTCAAACTCAGTCACATGGACGGAACCAAACCTTATTTCACATATTACGCGCATCTCGCAAGCGCGGCAGTTGCCGCGGGACAGAAAGTAAAAGCAGGGACGGTTATTGGATTTAGCAATAACACAGGCGCGAGCACCGGTCCGCATTTGCATTTTGGGTTGAAGATCGATGGGCAGAACCCCGCGTACAAAGGCTATGTTGACCCCATGCCATTCTTTACAGCAGGAGGCGATACGGATGCTGAACAGCCGTCCTCAGGCAGTGCAGATATTCCGGATGCTGTGAAACTCCCAAGTTTATCCTTTGAAGTGACGTCTGAAGTGTTGAACGTTCGCAATGGACCCGGTGTGGAATACTCAATTGTCGGTCAATTGCAAAAAGGCGCAAAGATCACAGGCAAGCGTCTACAATCTAAAAGCGTCTGGATCGAATATGAGACGGGCAAATGGTGCGCCATCGCCTTTAACGGGATCGTGAATTTGAAAGTGAAATAAATCAATTGATATAAAACGACAATGGACCTCCGCCGTTCTGCAACGCGGAGGTCTGGTTATTAAATCTCCCTAACTTATCTCAAAAGCCATTCTTTTCCTTCTTCCACAGTTCCTGCATCTCCGGGCTGGTTTCGAGCAGGGCATCCAGCGTGCCTTCAGACTCCATGCGTCCATCCTTGAGCACAAGGACGTGATCGGCGCGGCGTAATAGCGGACGACGATGGGAAACCACCAGATAGGTCTTTTCACCATCTGAGAAGATCCGCTCCCAGAGTTGTCGCTCGGTCTCCACATCGAGGGCGCTGGAGAGGTCATCGAAGACGAATAATTCAGGCTCACGGATGAACATACGCGCCGCGCCCGCCCGTTGCATTTGCCCACCAGAGAGTTTGACGCCGCGCGCCCCGACCATTGTCTCAAGATCGTCATCGAGTTCTTCAAGGTCCCGATCCATCACAGCCAACTTTGCCGCGCGATAGATATCGTCATCCGTACGGTTGAGTCCGAGCAGAATGTTGTTACGCAACGTGTTGCTGAACAGGCGCGGCACTTGCGCGGTGTAAGAGGAACGCGGCGGCACAAAGAAATCACCGGGGGAGGTGATCAATTCTCCATTCCAGCGGATTTCACCTTTCTCAAGAGGAAGTAATCCAAGCAATGCCCGGAGCAGTGTTGTCTTTCCTGAACCGATCCGCCCGGTGATCACCGTCAGCGTGCCGCGCTTGAGGGTCAGGTGGATGCCTTCGATGCCGTTGGTCGAATTGGGATAGTGAAATGTCAAATTGACGGCGACCAGCTCACTCAACCGGTGTGATGCGTTTTTTGTCGGGTAAACCACTTCGGGAAGTGGGCCATCCAAATCCACTTTGCTGTGTTCGATGAGCGCATCCAGCGGCGCATTTTCCATGAGACGATACATACGCTGGACTGAGACATCCAGTTGCTTGTAGCGCGCGGCGAGCATACCTGCAAAGGTGGTGAGATCGCCCATGCTTTGGAGAAGATAGACAAAGAGCGAAAAATCGCCGAGCGTAAAACTGCCCGCGCGCATGGACTGACCAACGAGGATCAAAATGACGCCCGTGCCAAGCGTGGAGGTGTTGCGATAGAGCGAACTGAGAATATCATCGAACAGTTTCTCGCGAATGGTCAACCTGCGGCGTTCGTCGTTGAGTTTATGGAAATAATTGATGACGTTTTTCTCAGCCGTCGCGACCTTGACAGCCTGCACCGCACCGAAGAATTCGCCGACGAAGCCGGTCACTTTACCAGCGGCTTGACGTGAGGCGCTTCGGAAATGTTCGATGCGGCTGGTGGCGGCATTTGCGATCAGACCCACGAGGACCAGAGGCGCAAGCGCCATCAATGTGACCGAAGGGCTGATCCGCGCCATCAGGAAGATTGCAAACGCAATGATCCCCAACCCAACCAGGATGTCGTTGATCAGAATCACGAAGAGCGGGATCTCATTGACATCATTCTTGAAACGGCTGACTGCTTCACCCGCCGAATCAGGCAGAGTTGCCGCGCCCGGGCGGCGCAGAATGTGCGTGAGCAGGTTCTTGCGCAACAACGTGGACATATCCGCGAAAATGGGGACGTCCGCATAATAAAAACCATAACTGGCAAGCACACGCCCGATCCACGAGGCGAGGGCAAATGCAACGATAGCCCAAATGCCAAAGTTCAACGGCGCGGCGCCTGTCACTAGGTCGAAGAAAGCCTTGATAATCAGCGCGGGCGCGATCTGCCAGCAAAAACGGATGAGCGCGACGCAGAGAAAGTCAATGAAGCACAACCACGGGCGAAAGCGCATCATCTCCCAGATGACGCGCCAGGCAGGCAGTGCGGGGACTTTTTGAGTGAAAGTAGTTTCGGTCATAATAAATTTCCATTTATATTATCCACTGGTGGTCGAGTAGCCCCGAATGCTTTTTGAGGGGCGTATCGAAACCACCAAGTAACGAGTTAGTTTTTATTTGCATGCTATATGTTGGTTTCGATATGGCGGACGAACGCCGCCTACTCAACCAACGGATTGTCCTCACGCCAGCACCTCCTCCATCCCAGTTTGTAATAGCTGAGAAAAACGCGAGCCGGCATCAGCCGCTAATTCCTTGCGGTCGCCATATTCGCTGACCGCGCCACTTTCAAGGATCATGATCGAGTCTGCGCGATGCACGGTTCCCAAACGATGCGCGATGATGATGGCAGTGCGGTTTTGAAGCAATTTATCAATCGCGCGTTCGAGCCTTTGTTCGGTTGCTGGATCCAGACGTGATGACGCCTCATCCAAAATGACGAGACCTGGATTCCGCAGGAAGACGCGCGCAAACGCAAGCAGTTGCGCCTCCCCCGCGGAGAGAGACCGGGCTCCGGTATCCAATTCAGTATCCAAGCCTTTAGGCAGGCTTCGAACCCAATCGCCGAGTTCCAGTTCTTCGAGAGTCGCGAGAATGTGTTCATCCGAAACCGAGCGGTCGAAAAAGGTCAGGTTGTCGCGGATGCTGGCGCGGAACAACTGAACATCCTGCGTGACGATAGCTATATTGCGGCGTAACGCGTCGAGGCGGGCGTCGCGCAAGTCCGCGCCGTTGATGCGGATCTGCCCAGATGTTGGGTCGTACAGTCGGAAGATCAAACGCGCGAGTGTAGTCTTACCACTGCCGGTGCGGCCCAGCAACCCCAAAACGGAACCAGGCTTCAGGTCAAAGGAGAGACCGTTCAACACAGTGGCGCCATTAGCGCCATTTCCGTTGTAAGAAAAAGTCACATCCTCGAATTCCAGCGCGAGCGGACGCGAGGGAATCTCCGCACCGGCGCCATTTGTAATCTCCTGTTTGAAATTACGAAATTCAGTTAGACGCTCCACACATGCGCCTATGGTCTGAAAACTTTCGATCTCGTGAGTCATCGCCCAGAACGGTTCTTCCAACAGGTTGATGTAATGAACAAAAAGATACACCGTGCCGATGGTGACCAAACCAGCAGTGAAAAGCCAGTATCCGCTGAAAATTGCCAGCAATGTGCCTGTTGTGAGGGCAAGGCCCATCGCGTTTTCGATGATCCATCGTTTGAAGTGCGCTTTGCGGTTGTGGGTCAGGATGATGCCCTGATGGCGGAACAATTCGCGAATGGAGAAACCCACTGCCCCACTCGAACGGACGTCCTCTGTTCCAGCAAGCTGCTCTTCGATAAAACCGTAGAGCTGAGCTTCGGCTTCACGGCGCGCTTTTTGATGCGGCACTGCGATATCTTTGAGCCGCCCTAATATGATGATCGTGGCAAACGAGAATATCGTGAACGCCAGCCCTGCCCGCCAATCTTCGAGGAAGAGCGCGGCAAGGATGCCGATCAGCAACAATCCATTGCTCACGAGATTCAGCGCGAACTGTGAGAAGAAGGTAGCCAGTTCGGTCACGTCACCGTCAATGCGTTCGATCAGTTCACCGGGAGTATGGTCATTGTGAAAACGCATATCAAGGTTGAGCGCCTGCCATGCCAATTCAGCGCGGAGCGCATTTGTAGCTGTCCAGGCGACGTTTTCGCCAAGATAGGTAACACTCACTGCGATGACTTGTTGAAGTAAAGCAATCCCAATGAACGCCAGCGCGGTTGTGGTCAGCGTGCGCAATGCCTCACCTGCCAGCGCAGAGTCAATGAACACGCGCATGATCTGCGGGGCATAAATACGCAAGCCGATACTTCCCAAAAGCAGAATGCTCAGCAGGATGAATCGTCCCTTTTGCGGACGGATGTGTTGGGAGAGTAAGTCCCAGTATGCTTTGAAGGGTAGTTTCATGATGTTCCATTTTTGCAGGGGCGACCCGCCAATGTCGTTCACGTGTCACAACCGTTCGTGACGGGTCGCCCCTACTTGTGTGCAAATAAAAAAAACCACGGCGCAGGAGCGCACCGTGGCATAAAGACACAGAAGACGTGACCGTTATCTTATCTAACGATCTACAGGCGCACTCCGAGAAGGTAAATTGTTGGGTTTGCGTTCGGCAACGATCAATCGAAGCATGGAATGCGCTCCTTTCTTTAGATTTACTTACACGGGCAGTTTACATCAGGTGGGAGGGGGTGTCAAGATAATTGCATGACCAGGTTATGGCTTTCGCAAAGTCAGGGTTTTTTCAACGCGCCGCGTGCCGCGCCAGCAAGGACAACATCCTGAAGGTTTGTGAGGCCAAACCGAGTCGCCTGAACAAAACCTTCGGGGCGATTGGGATGTGACGGTTTATCCGCAAATTCAATCTTTACTGGATTCATCTTCCATCGCATAAATAATCGCAAGTATAACGCTGTCAAGATTATTCATCACATCATTATTCCAAAAGCGGATCACTTTGTAGCCCAGCGATTCAAGATATTTCGTTCTTTCTTCGTCATATTCCTCTTGTTCCAAATGTTGACTTCCATCCAGTTCGATGATTAGTTTTGCTTTTGGAGAGCAGAAGTCGGGGATGTAATTGCCGACGGCGTGTTGCCTGCGAAATGTAACTCCTAATTGGTCGTTCCGTATTTTTGACCAGAGTTTGCGCTCGGCGGGAGTTGACTCTTTACGAAGTTCCCCAGCCCTTTTCATTGTTTTCGGGTTGCTTCTCTTTTTACGAGGCATGGTTGCGCCTTTTTTGCCCCACCCCTACCCTACCCCAAATGCGACGAACCCCACGTCGAATTTGGGGAGGGTGTAACTTCAACTTGTTGGGCATTAATAAACATATTCATTCCTACGTCACATTCTCCTCCCCCGCAGAGACTCAACCCGCGCCACCACGCCCAAAACCGTAGGGGCGACTCGCCAGGGACTGACTCGTGCCTTGTCTGGCATGACTCTCCCGCTTGACACAACAACTGACGGCATTGAAGAGTCGCCCCTACCCATGGAACGCCTCACTCAAAACGGACTCAAACAACCCCTCCACCTGCCGCGTGGACTCGCCCATCCGCCCCCGTAGCGACTCGACCCGCGCCACCACGCCCGCATTGGTAGAGAGTAGATATTCGAGAATAGAGAATAGTCTCATATCAGTATGGCGGTTCGGCAGGACCTTCATATCCGCACATTCCCATGCGCGGAGAATTGAACAACGGGACAAGTTCGCCATATTCGGTATGTGGATGAGTTTCAGCGTGTTCATCGCAAAGAAACCATGTTCCAACTTCATTCGCTTCAATGAGACACTCCATGCAAAGATGAGTTGCTGGTTTACCGCACTCCTTGCATTCCATTTCAGGCATATTATTGCGGGACATTAAAGCGATGGGATGTTTTGTTGTGGCTTTTCCCTTGCGCGAGCCAATAACTTGAATCATGGTCTCGGATGTTGTTCCAAAATCATAAAGATGTTCCAGAGTGGGCTCTTTGGTAAATACATCATCTGCTTTGCGCGCTTTACCAACTTCATGTCCGCCCCAACTACCGACAGCAAATTGGCTCAAGTGCCCGCAACATTCCAGCCAGATATAACGCAAATACGAATCTAATTTTTCGAGCGTCGCTGACCCGCGCATTTCAAGGTCAAGCCAGAAGTCCTTATCGTGGGCAGCTTGCACACGTACATGCCAAAGCGTTTCTTCGGGTTGTTTGCTGGCATCAGCAGTTTGAAAGGCTTGCGCCCTTTTCTCACACTTTGCAAGGTGACGGGACATGCCACTTTTAGCGGTTTCTTCGCCGCAATATTGACATTTTCCACGTGATTGTGGGGTTCGCACCATGTTACTCTCCTTTTAGATAACGTCCCGAAGGTTTGCGTGGATAAAGCTTGTCGCTTGAAAAAACCTTCGGGACGGTTTAGCCATGAAACACCTCATCCAACAACGACTCAAACAACCCCTCAACCTGCCGCGTGGACTCGCCCATCCGCCCCCGCAGTGACTCGACCCGCGCCACTACGCCCACATTTTCCAACTGCGGATTGATCATTTTCTTGTGTGCGTGTTCGCCGCACATGCGCTCTTCGCTGATTTTTTCGGGGCATGAATCCCCTTTGGGATAAGTAATTCGGTGCGCTGGTTCAAGGATACAGGAAAAACCAAGTCCATGCAAGATGAATTTCGTTACAAAGGGATCAATTACAATTCGCCCGCAAGCGCCTGCGCCACCAGCACAATCGGATGCTCTGCCTCCACCCCAACCCCCTGTTGAATCTGCATCCGACATGCTGCGCCAGTGGAGGCGACCCCCTCCACCCTAAAGGGCACCTCCCCCAAATCCGACATGGATGATTTAGATGACAACCCAATGTTCACTTTCGGATTTGGGGGAGGCTGGGAGGGGGTCAGTTTACGAAGAGCAGGAAACAACTTCAACTCTCCAATTTTCATCGAAAGATCATAATGTTCAGCCTCGTAGCCAAACGTCCCTGCCATGCCGCAGCATCCACTCTCGATGAGTTCGACGTCATAGCCGCAGAGGCGCAGTAGCTCGACAGTGGCATTCGTTCCATTTGGCAATCCGTCCGCCGCAGGTCCCTCCGCGCGCTGGTGGCAATGCGGATGGAAATATATTTTAGTCGTTGCTTTTTTCTCAGGGCTGGGCGGGTGTGATAAAGCGACTACGCGCAGGTCACTAAACGCCTCAGAGCGCAAGAGGTATTCGTCCAGTAACCAGGCTTGGGCGGCGCGCGAGGCGATTTCCTGACCGCGCCCGGGGATCAAATCCACATAATCGTGTTTGAACATATAGATTTCAGGGGGCTCGACACCGATGACTGCCGCTTCGCGCGCAGGGTCAGCCTGATGCAACGCATCGAGCACGCGCCGCGCGTGACGCCGCGCCGCATCCACAAATCCCTTCGAGAGAAGCGAAGCCCCTGCTCCAATCAGCGGCAATACATGGACATCATATCCGCATTTGGATAGCACATCGAACGCAGCTCGCTCAACGTGCGGTTCGATGTAGCGAGAGAAGACATCGGAAAGAAAAATAACCCGCGACCTGCCATTCTGAGCCGACGACCGGCGAAAAATCTCTCCGCTAAACTTTGGAAATGGGCGATAAGGCGTGATTCCCAAAACCCTCGCAGCGATGTTTTTGAACACAGGCATTTGCATCATCGCATTTGCCAACGGCGCAATGGGCGAAAGCAAACCAGCGAGGATATGAAAATATCCAAAGATATAATCGCGCAAATGCCTGCGATGGGATTTGTAATATTGATTCTCAAATTCGTATTTCAGCTTCGCCATATCCACACCTGATGGGCATTCGGCTTTGCAGCCTTTGCAGGCAAGGCAGAGATCGAGAGCCTGAGCGACTGCATTTTCCATGTCATTGCGAGGAGCCGCTGGTCGAGTATTGCGAAGCAACGTATCGAGACCGAGGCGACGAAGCAATCCCGCTGTTGATGAGGGGACACTTGCACCTGACGCAAGTGCAGGTGTTGCTTCGCTCCTCGCAAAGCGAGTCGCTCGCAATGACACAGGTGACGAGATCATCGCCCTCAACAAATTCGCCCTGCCGCGCGTCGAGTGCATTTCTTCACGCGTCGCTTGATAGGAAGGGCACATTACGCCGGTATCTTTCCTGCACACGCCCTGCCCATTGCACAGTTCAATTGACGTGATGAAATTTCCACTGCGCGAAAAATCCAACGCGGGAGTCCACGATTGCGAGCGGGTATTTTCATCGTAGCGTAAATTTGAATCCATTTTCGGCGCGTCGAACATTTTGTTTGGGTTAAGCAGGTTATCGGGATCCGCAGCATGTTTCAACATTTGCATGGCGCGCGTCACATCATCGCCATACGTCTTTTGCAGCCACTCGCCGCGCGCGATTCCATCGCCATGCTCGCTGCTCATCGAGCCGCCAAGCCGCAGCGTGAGCGCGAAAGTCGCTTCGGCAATCGCGCGCAGGGAGTGCAAGCCCGCGCCCGTCCGCACATCCAACACGGGACGAATGTGCAGGCATCCGCCTGAGGCGTGCGCGTAAATTCCGCCATATGTATTATGCTCATTCAAAATGAGTTCCGCTTCGCGAACAAACTCACCGAGTCGCTCGACCGGTATCGCGCAATCTTCGATGAACGCGATGGGTCTTGCGGGCTGCGGACGCGAATCCATCAAGCCCAAGCCAACTTTGCGGATGTTCCATATGCGCGCCTGATCCTCCGCGGACTCGGCAATCGTCAACTGCCTGACGCTGGTCGAGTAGCCGTGAGCGTTCGTTGCGACACTTGCACCCGATTTGCTTGGCAAATCGCGCGTTCGGTGCAGTGAAGGTGAAGGCATATCGAGACCACGCGCCGCCTCCTTCAACGCCTGGGGCTGGTCGCCGCTAAATTCAATAATCAGCAACGCGGCAGGGTCGCCCGCTACCCATCCCATCTGACGCGCGTACGCAGGGACGCTAATCGCCGCCCGGAGTATCATCCGTGGAATAAGTTCAATTGCAGATGGGTCATAAGTTAGCAAACGCGGCACATCATCGCATGCTTCTGAGATGCTCTGATAGGAAAGGACTGCAAGAATTGTATGCTGTGGCTTCGGAACAAGGTTTACCCGGGCACGACGAATGATTGCAAGCGTGCCTTCGCTACCTGCCAGGAGAGGCGCAAGATTCGGAAATGAAGAAGGAACAGCGGGGTATTCACCATCCCACCGCGCAGGCTTCGATGGCGACCACTGGAGGAGGTAATTGAGTCTGTACCCGGCTGAGTTGCGCCATACTAACGGCCAGTTCGTTTTTATTGCATCGGTGTAATTTTCACGAATTTCGAGGAGGGTTTGAGATATCCTTGATTGCCCGCTTTCGTCCCAGGTCTCCAAAGAACCATCAGCAAGGATAATATCTGACGAAAGCAAATGGTCAGCTGTCATGCCATATAAGATCGAGTGCGCGCCTGTGGCGTTATTGGCAATGACTCCGCCCATCGTGGCGCGTTCCGCAGAGGCAGGGTCGGGACCGAACATCAAGCCATATTTGGCGGAGGCAAGATTGAGCGCGGAAAGAACGACACCGGGTTCAACAACGGCGTAGCGCTCATCTGCATTAATCTCAACAATACGATCCAGCCAGCGGGAACAATCGAGAATTAGAGAACTCCCAATCGCCTGCCCAGCGAGGGATGTCCCCGCGCCGCGCGGAAGAATCGGAATCTTATATTTTGCCGCGAGTTCAACAGCCGAGATCAAATCCTCCTGGGTGCGCGGCAGGGCAACACCCATTGGCTCGATCTGATAGATGCTTGCGTCGGTGCTGTAGAGAATGCGGGAGGCAAGATCATTACGAATCTCACCAGTGAAGCGTTGGCGGAGTTCGGCGATGAATGCGGAGGGGAGGGACATGAGAAGATTGTAATTCAAAAACTCTCATCAAAATAAACGCTGAATAAACGCGAGCGTGTCATGATTGGCACAATTGATTGGCCATTAGCTTTGTTACAAGTTAGAACATGTTTAAGGAGACTAAAATGATTAAGAGAGTTGCAGTTACGATATTTCTTGTATTCGTTCTGGCAGGTTGCGGACAGGTCAAGGCAGATGTTCCTGACACCCCAGAAGCACTGGCAACCCAGGCTCTGGTTGAAAAATATATTACCGCAACCTTGAACAAAGATGCCGATAACCTGATGGCTCTATATGCTGACGATGTATTCTGGATGGATTATGGCGGAAATTGGGGACCAGTTACCAAAGGAAACCTTGATCATGCAATGCGCTATTGGGATTCGGAACAAGATTCCAATATAAAATTTGAAACCTACATGATTACTCCAGATGGACGCTTTGCCGTGATCAACGACATTGAATCAGGGGTTGCAACGCTGTCTGGCAAGAAGGTCTCAACACCACGAGTTGGAATATTGGAATTCAAAGACGGCAAGATAATCAGCGAGACCTGGTACTACAACGGCTATGCATTCCATTAGGTCCGATACGGCGTGGGAAATGAGATCACCGTGACGGTGACCGACATCGACCCGCAAGACAAGATCATGTTCCCGCTCCGGGAAACTTTCCCTCTTATTCTTGAGCGAGCTATTAGTATCGTGGTTAGGATGGCAAGAATCCCCGGCGTCCAGTGAAAGATGCAAGTCACAACCTGGATGACCGGGGCCTCTGGAGAAACATCTTGTCAATTCACTTGCAAAGCAAAGACTTGATAAATGCCCAACAAATGGAAGTGACAGTGAATGGCCCCGATGGCGCTACTCACCTGATTCTTTGTACGGGTGTAGTAGAGTTAGGTTCCGTCAGTCACGAAACATATACTTTTTTGGTGGGGCCGCAACTTTCCCGGCGTCAATTTGTGGGAGTGATAGCCTCATGTGCGCTCTCAACGATCCAGGCTGGTAACAATAACCCTGCCGCTGACCACTCTGATATGGAACCGGGAGCCAATCTTATTTCGATCAATGCAGACTTTGATGACGATTCTGGTCAGGTGAAAGCCAGGGTTGAGGTTGCGTCTAACAACGTGATGAAGGGACTGGCCATCAGTTACAACGTGAGCATCTTGGCCGAATTGCCATTCCAATAATTAGTATCGCTCCAATGCATATTGTATAGCTTTCTCAAGCGTCATGGCTCTGCCTTCAGACCAAGCCCTGGTACATATTTGTTCATCAAGTTTGCTTCGCAGTTCCATGGACTCACGATCATAGTCACCCCTAATACCTGGCTGCAGAGGCGCACCAATTAGCATGCGTAGAGCTTCCGCGGCGCCGAAAAGTCGAGCTGCTCTAATCAATTCGTCCTGGACACAAGCAACACCACCTAATCCCTCGAGCGCAGTGATCACTTCCAACCGACCATTCCTCCTTCGCGCCGTGATTAGGCATTCTTCAAAAAGTCTTCGCGCTTTAGCGTAGTTGCCAAGCCGATGCTCGACTAACCCCAAAGCATGCAAGCCGCGTGCGATAGTGATCACGTCATCAACTTCTCGAAGCACAGGCAGGCTTTTCTCTATTAAGGATTTAGCACGCTCGTTATTACCTTGATAGTAGAGAACCATTCCAGTATACAGTTGTTGGTTGGCAATACTGCTTTTATTGTCAATTTGCTCAAATATCTCCAAGCTTTGCACAGACATCTCTTCTACTCGTTCAAAATGGCCCTGATAAAGTGCAATTAACCCGCGCAGATTAAAGATCCAAGCCATCTGCCACCGATTATCCAGAGCATTAAAGAGTTCTCCACTTTCTTCAATAAATATGGTTGCAACTTCATAATCACCCTGCAGCATGGCTAGGCTACCAGCTTTGAGAAGCGCGTCAGCATGCAATTTTGCAGGTACTTGATCACATACGGCAAGTGCTTTGCCCAACCAATAACGACCCTCTACATAATCGGATTGATCATACCAAAACCATACCAATGCAGAAGCCAAGCGCAGACTATTTTCTTCAGAACCATGTTGCAAAGACCACTGCAGAGCCACCCGCATATTTTTCCGCTCCGCCTCCAACCGGTTCACCGCACCCTGTTCAACAATGCTCCACAAAACTGGCTCTGACCGTTCTGCCAGTTCGAGAAAATACTTCAGATGCCGAGTGTGGATTTGCTCCACTTCGCCACTTTGAGCTAATTGCTCACGCGCAAACTGGCGAATCGTTTCGAGCCTGCGATAACGAGCTTCACCTGCCGAAGTCTCAACCATCACCAAAGACTTGTTGATCAGTTGCGAAAGCAAATCCAGAATATCGCTCGATTCAATACCATTCCCACCACAAACTTCTTCCGCGGCTTCCAGAGTCCAACCGCCTGCAAAAACCGCCAGCCGCCTGAAAAGAATTCGCTCTTTCTCTGAGAGCAGGTCATAACTCCATTCAATCGTCGCTCGCAGGGTTTGATGGCGCGGCAGGGCGGTACGCAAACCGCTTTTCAAGAGATTGAAGCGATCATCCAGACGTTTTGATATTTGCTCAACCGTCAATGTTTTGACACGCGCAACAGCCAATTCGATTGCCAGGGGGATACCATCCAGCCGTTGACAGATTTGGGCAATGGCAAGCGCATTATGTGGGCTTATTGCAAACTCTGGCGAGGCGACCGCCGCGCGCTCAGTGAACAGTCTCACTGACTCCATATTTGAGAGTTCATCAATGGGGAATTGAATATCAGGCTTGGGAATCTCAAGTGACGGTACACGATAAGGAACCTCGCCTGAAACCCGCAATGCCTCGCGGCTGGTCGCAAGAATGGATAGATTTTCACATGAGGTCAAAAGTGAATTTATCAGTTGAGCGCATGATTCAATGAGGTGCTCACAATTATCGAAAATGACCAAAGCAGTACGAGAGCGAAAGTAATTGATCAGCAAATCAGTGATGGATAAACTGGGGTCAGCGGGCTCGCGCAGTCCGAGCACGCTCGCGAAGGTATTGGGTACGAGCGAGGGATCACTGAGTGGCGCAAGGTCGAGGAACCAGACACCATCCGGAAACAGTTCCAATATATCTGCCACGACTTGAATAGCTAGGCGCGTTTTGCCTACTCCGCCTGAGCCGGTCAATGTAACGAGGCGGGATTTGGAAAGTAATTCGGCAACTTCCTTCAATTCCTTTTCGCGTCCTATGAAACTGGTCAACGGGATGGGAATGTTTAATTTGGAAGTCCGCTTGAAAGCAATCGCGCGCGTTTGCTCGGAGGGTTCGAGGTCAAATTCACGCAATGCCTGTACGCATCTTTCATAAGTTGAAGCGACTTTGGCGCGATCCCCCAACGCGTCGTAGGCAATCATCAGATAGCGATACGCGACTTCGGGCTTTTGCCCAAAGGAAATCCAGCGTTCAGCCCATTCGAGAATATCAGTCCAGCGCTTTTCGCTTTCAAGTAATTCCAACAGCCGCGCCATCTTCTGCTCGTAGACGGCTTGTAAGTGCTCACGCTCCTGAGTGATCCACTCATCGTAGAAGCCGGGCAATAGCTCCCCCTGACAGTTGGAGAGCGCGGCTATCAACTCATCCGCTGAGGAGGTGTCCCTCAACTTCTCCAATGTCTGTGCGTCCAACCAGTGTTCAGTTGACGCGTTGAAAGAGATACTTATATCGTCTGCAATCAGATAATCAACTTTTGACTTGGAAGAGAGGGCTTTGCGAATGAGCCAGAGTTCGTGGCGGAGATGGGCGCGCGCTTTTTCTTCCGTCGTGTCGGGCCAGAACATCCCTGCCAGTTTTTCACGGCGATGGTTTTTTCCCGTCGTCAGGATCAAACAGGCAAAAAGGGATTGAGCCGCGCGCGAAGAGATCGTGACGGGTTTGCCGTCGCACTCAATAGCAAATGTCCCGATCAGTTTGACTTCGAGCATTCCAATCCTTTGGATTGGCACAGTATATCCCCTTTTTTGAAACCCTCGCAACCGCGTGTTGGGCGGACAAACTATCAAGTCAAACGGGCGTAGATTTCATCCTGACCCACTTCCTGACAACTGCCTCCAGGGCTTTCCGTTTCTGCCTGACTTCTGCGATATTCTGAAAGCGGGCAAAGCGCACTTGTTGACCGTCGCCTTCCAGGAAGCCAGTGCCATCTTTGAGCGCGGCTCCCGTGTGGAACATCAGTTGCGCATGGCTCCTGGTTCGCACCACAATCGAGGCGATGTTGCCGTTATATATAAAGGTGGGGCATTTCCACTTGATGTCTTCTTCGATTTTGCTGTTGGCGCCCAGGATGATTTCACGGAGCTTCTCGATCTCGGCTTTATAGGGGTGGTTGAGACTTGTCATGAATTCATCAACGACGGGATTTCGAGGCATGGTTGACTCCTTACAAGGATCAAGACTCCATCATGGGCGGACATCCGCTCATGATGGAGTTCAGGCTCTAAACAATCTCGATCAGTTGTGGTTTCGACCCTGGCACACGGCGAATCTCGCCGCGCGCCTCCAGGTCCAATTTGACCGTTGTGTAATACCACATCACCGAGCCGCCGAAATTTTTCTGCAACTGGTCTTCCACAAGATCGCCCAGTTGGGCAAAGGCGGTGGGACCAGACAAACGCAAATTCTCAAGGATCGCTTCGCGCATCAGGTTGTATTTGTTCCTGTTAATGCGGACGCCTTGTTTCTCGGCTTCAGGGTGAATGGTGAGGAAATATTCACTCCCAGCCATGGCGTTACCCTAATTATTCGCAGGATTCATGCTCGTGTAAAGTCCAAGCACGTTCCCCGTTGGGTCCTGGAAAAGCGCAAACCAGCCGGTCTGCGGGATTTCGGCTTTTGGATGAATTACCTTGCCGCCTAATTTCTCTACGTTTTTCAGGTCGGCTTCAATATCGTCACTGTGGATATAGACCAGCACCTGACCAGCAGGGTTTTCATCCGAGACGGAGGGAAAACCTCCGCCTGAAGCATCTCCAGCCTCCCACATGGTGTAATTCATTTCAGGCATCGCGGTGATCTTCCACCCGAAAAGTTCCTGATAGAACTTTCCTGTGGCTTCTTGGTTCGCGGCAGGGATTTCAACGTGGACAACATTTCGTTTGGACATAGAAAACTCCTCTTTTATCAGATCAGGTTGAGTTAATCAATTATAGAACACTTTTTCTAATTCGACAACCCCCTCTGGAGAACTGCTTTTAGAATTGAAGGAATTCATCCAGACTTTGCCGA
>Ga0247727_10008094_pt1 | contig 19670 bp, 24 predicted proteins | sample WisWelCaveWW1625_FD_202498 | JGI IMG/M metagenome (GOLD analysis project Ga0247727, IMG submission 202498) | Biofilm microbial communities from Wishing Well Cave, Virginia, United States - WW16-25 | ecosystem: Environmental > Aquatic > Deep subsurface > Groundwater > Cave microbial mat | place... | reverse complement strand
TGCACAAACTCATCAAGCAAAATCTCGGCTTTCGGCTCTATCGCCGGGCGCTAATTATGGAAAATCGTTTCCGCGCCAGCCGCTATGGCATCCAAGGCAAGCTGATCGATTTTGGCAAACAGGAGGAAGTGCCGGTAGTTAATCTGTTGGATGAATTGATTGAATTCGTGGACGACGTCCTGGACGAGCTCCATAGCCGCGAGGCCATCCAGTATTTTTATGAAATCAAAAAGATGGGCAGCGGCGCCGACCGGCAATTGGCGGTTTGGGAAAAGACAAAGGATTTTCGAAAAGTGGTCGATTATATTATCGAAGAAACGCATCAGGGATTGCCGGGATAATTAAATGAAAAGTACAAATTGAAAATTGCAGATTTCAAAATTTGAATTTTGCTATTTGCATTTTTCACTTAAGCCAATATAAGGAAATCTAATGAAGTTAGACCATATATCTTTTGACCCGAGCTTAACTCCGGGCGCACACAACGCCATCGATGTCTGTTTGCAACTTCAGCCGGAGGAACGCATCACTGTGATCTCCGATCACGATTCGCTTGAAGTGGCGGCAGCGCTGATGAGCGAAGTTAGAAAAACTGACGCAGATTCGAGGGTGTTCGTGTTGGAAAACTTCTGCACCCGGCCGTGTTCGGATATGCCGGCGGAGATTCTCGCCGATTTGGAAAAGTCACAAGTGAGCATTTACACGGCGCTGGCGCGGGTCGGGGAGCTGAAGACGCGCATGCAGATGATGAACATCATCAACAAAAATAAAATTCGCCACGGCCACATGGTGAACATCACCAAACAGATCATGACAGAGGGTATGCGCGCGGATTTCTGGCAGGTGGATGCTCTGAGCCAGCAGATCATGCAAAAGGCGCGCAAAGCGCATTTTCTGCACGCGGTCACCAAAAGCGGCACTGACATCGAAGTTGAGTTTTCGCCCGAATTGAAATGGGTGAAAACCAGCGGCATCATCTCGCGCGATAAATGGGCGAACCTGCCGGGCGGCGAAGTTTTTACTTCTCCCTACAATCTCAACGGCCAGTTCGTGGTGGACGGCGTGGTCGGCGACTACCTCTGCCACAAATACGGCGACCTCAAAAACACGCCTCTGCTCATTGAAATTGAAAACTCGCGCATTACCAATCTTGCGTGCGACAACAAAGAGCTGCTGAACGATTTTGCCAATTACACCCGCACCGACGAAAACAGCAATCGCGTGGGGGAGTTTGCCATTGGCACCAACCTCGCAGTGAAAGATATCATCGGCAACATTTTGCAGGACGAGAAAATTCCCGGCATTCACATCGCATTCGGCCATCCCTATTGCGAGCACACCGGCCAGCAGTGGTACTCCTCCACCCACATCGATTGCGTAGGACGCGATTTCGATTTCTGGATGGATGGCGAACAGGTGATGAAAAACGGAAAGTTTTTGATTTTGGAGGAAGTGGCGTCGGTGAATTAGCCTTCACTTAGCCAAAAGAATTGTTCTCACACAATCCTTATCCCAGTCTTTAAAATTTCTCGCACGAATGGGTTGCTATCGTTGAAGTCTTCGGGACGATAGGGGTGAGGTTCAATCCCAGCATCGATTTCGAGAATGGCGCGATACAACTTACGCCGGTCGTCAAACCTGCTACCTTTAAAAGACGGAGAAACAACAGCCAGATCGATATCGCTCCATTTGTTCGCTCGGCCTTGTACCCAGGAGCCAAAAAGATAAGCGGCTTCAACCGGACCCTGCTTCCGAACAGTATCAATGAATTTTTTGGCAGTATTCAAAACTGTGTCAGGAGCCATTGATGGAAGTCCTTAATTGCCTTCAGGTTTTTTCCCGCATATTTGCGATACACATTTTGTAGAATTCCTGTTTTTCCTCAGGATAACGACCGGATAAATAATAATTGTTGACGTCCAATAGAAAATTATTCTGACCTTCAGTTAGCGGAAGAGGAATTTGCTGGGCTAATTTGACGAGATTATGAATCCAGGGGTGCGGTTCCGGATAATGGTTCTTATACCACAACGCTTTGAGAGCTTTTTCCAATACCAGATGCGCGACGAACAAGCACCAGGCATAATGTTTTTTTTCAAACAACGAGTCGCACACCGCCAGATCTTCGACGGCGGAGTCCAACCAGAATTTTACCGCATCACTTTTGTCCATGCGTTAACCAGCCCCAATTCTTCTATTATCGAATAATACCTATTTTCGCTGCCATTTTCAACGGATTTGATACGAAATAATACTCTCACGAGAGTCAGCGACAATGCACAGGTTGATTGCGTGGGCCGGGATTTCGATTTCTGGATGGACGACGAACTGGTGATGAAAGACGGGAAGTTTCTGATTTTGGAAGAAGTGGCTTCGAAAAATTAGTCAAAGGCTGGATGTTTTAGATCCAAACCCCGGAGTCTATCAAGATTTCGGAGTTTTTTGTTTAAAGAAACCATCAGAAATCACAAGATTTACGCTCCCAAAAACTCATTGACAAAAACAGCCTCGTTCTTTATATTGGTGCACTTCATTTTAAGAGACAAGGATGACCTCCATTTTCCAAAAAACGCTAGACATCCGCGAGGGGGAGCTGAAACGCACCGCCATTATGGCTGGCTATCTGTTCGTCATCATCGCCGCGCATAGTATCTTAAAGCCAATGTCGAGATCGCTGTTCGTGGTAAATTCTGGCACCAACGAGCTGCCGATGTCGTACATGCTTACCGCCTTGTTTGGCGGCATCGTCGTGCTTATTTACATGCAATTCTCCTCGCGCAGCCGGCTGGACCGTCTCATCAACGGCACGGGTTTCTTTCTGATTTTTAACCTGATTCTTTTTTGGTTTCTGCTCTGGCGCAAAGTTGAATCTCCCGTTCTGTTTTATTCATTTGTAATCTGGTCGAGTTTGTTCGGGGTGCTCACCACCTCGCAATTCTGGCTGCTGGCCAACTATCTTTTCACCGCGCGCGAAGCCAAACGTCTCTACTCACTTCTGACCGTCAGCGCGCTGATGGGTGGAATCGCTGGCGGCTACGCGGCGAGCTTTTTAGTGGAAGCCATCGGCGGGACGCCTAACCTGGCGTTCATTTGCATGGGTTTGATCGCCACCGCGATTTTGCTGATGAATCTATCATGGCGCAATCGCGACCACTCACTTGAAATCACAAAGCAAACGTCAGCGGTAGCCGAGATGGAGCCCGTGCTGCAAATTTTTGGAGAGGTCTTCAAACTCATCCGCGGCTCTCGCCACCTCGGCTTACTGATTGGAATCGTCACCTGCACGTTTATCTGCGTGCAAATTGGCGACTTCCAATTCACCGCTTATGGCGGCGAGCACAACTCGACGCCGGAGGCGCTCGCCAGCTTTCTCGCGCGTTGGACCTCCAATCTCAGCATCGTCGCGCTGCTGTTTCAACTTTTCTTTGCTAACGTCATTATCAAACGCTTCGGTGTGTTGGCCACGATACTCTTTCTGCCATTGGCATTGTTCGGCGGCTCGGTTCTAATTCTGGTGAGCTACGGTTTGCTTTCGGTATCGTTCATCAAAACCGGCGATGGCGCGTTCCGCCATTCCATCAACAAAGTCGGAACGGAATTGCTGTACCTTCCAATTCCAACAGAAATAAAACGCAAGACCAAAGTTTTCGTGGATATGTTTGTGGAAAAATTCGCCCGCGGTTTTGCCGGCGTGCTGCTGTTGGTTTTTCACACCGGACTTGGATTGAGCGTCGCCAATATCAGCGTTGTGACAATCGCTTTGACACTACTTTGGTTGACGCTCGCCGTGGCAGCCTATCGCGAGTACGTCAATTCATTTCGGCAGGCGCTGGACAAGCGCCGCATCGACGTCGACACGCTCTCGGTGTCCATCAAAGATGAGGCCACCATCAATTCGCTGATTGCGTCATTGGCGAGCCGCAACGAGCGGCAGGTGGTTTATGCGCTGGAATTGCTTGATTCAGTCGAAGGTGTGGATCTGTCGCCGGCGCTTCAGCCCCTGCTTGCGCATCCATCCGCGGAAGTGCGACTGCTCACTCTGAAACTGCTTCGCCACCAAAGCCAGAGCCAGCAAGTGATTCCCAATGTGCGGCTGCTGCTGCGAGACAGCGACGAAAATGTTCGGCGTGAAGCGGTGAGACTCTATGCAAAATATTCCAGCGTCTCCACGGGCGACATCATCGAAGAATGGCTGCACGACGAAAACAGCGGGCTGCGCGGCGCGGCGTTATATTATCTGGCGGAAAAGCCGGAATTGGCTGTGCAATTGTTGCGACCACAATTGGTGGAGATGTTTATGAATGGCGACCGCGAAAGCCGCAGCCACCTCGCGGACGCGCTGGGAATTTTGCAGGACAAAAACTACTACCCTCACCTGCAGCGGTTGCTGGAAGATGACGACCCGATGATTAAACTGCGAGCCATCAAAGCCGCCGGTAAAACTCGCGCGCAGGAATTTGAGCCGGCGTTGGTGCAATTATTGGCGCATCGCGATTTTCGTAAAGAGGCGCGCGAGGCATTGGCGGGGTATGGCGAAACGATTATCGAGCCGCTCATCGCCAGTTTGAAAAACCCGGAACTAGCTATTGAAATTCGCCTGAGCATTCCGCGGGTCTTGCATCTCATTCCCAATCAGCGCTGCGTGGACGCCTTGTTGGAAATTCTCTTCAAAGTTGACGAACGGCTGCGTTATCAGATCATCAAAGCATTAAATAAATTGCGGGCGCGTCACCCCCATCTGCAGTTTGATAACCGGGTTGACACGGCGTTAAGCGATGAGCTGAAAAATTATTATCGTGTTCTGGCGGCATGGTGTACAACCCAGGTCGAAGCCGACAATAACGGGTCGAAACCATCGCTGTTGCGGCGCGCGTTGCAGGAGCGGTTGGACGATCATCTGGAGCGCACGTTCCGTTTGCTCGGGCTGCGCTATCCGGCGCGCGACATTTACAATGCGTTTGCAGCGGCCAACAGCTCGAACCGCATCGTCCGCGCTAACGCCGTGGAATTTCTCGACAATATTCTTTCCAACGATTTCAAACGCATTTTTTTGCCGGTTGTGGAAGAGCTGCCCGCCGAACAGATTCTGCAGCGGGCAGATGGCTTCGTGGAAATCACCATCACGGATCGCCGTCAGATGCTGCTGCAGTTAGTTGAAGAGAACGATCCATGGTTGCGATCGTGCGCGCTGTACGAAATTTGGCAAGCGGGATTGGTTAACGATTTTCTGCCGTTTATCGAACGGGCCCGCTCCGAGCCCAACGCACTGGTGCAGGAAACAGCCTACTTTGTCATGAAACAACGGGCATGATTTGTATTCGATAATTGAAAAAGTCATTTTTTTGCAGGACATCGATGTCTTTAAAGAAGTGCGAACCGAAGACCTCGCCCAACTTGCTGCGATTGCGGAAGAAGTGCGGTTTAAACCGGGCGCGCAGGTTTATAATGCTAACGAGGCGGCCGACGCGCTGTACTTAGTCATATCGGGCAAGGTTCGCATGCACCGCGATCATCAAGAGATTAACCTGATTGGCCCGCGCGAAGCCTTTGGCACGTGGGCGCTCTTCGACGATCAGCCGCGCGTGGCCACCGCCACCGCCGTCGAAGAAACCGAGGGGCTAAAAATTTCACGCGAAGATTTTTACGATCTGCTTTCCGACAATGTGCGGATTGCAGAAGCGTTGCTGCGGTCGCTGGCACGGCGCTTGCGGTCGCTGGTGGAACGCGTGGGGTAAACGAAGGCTGCAACATAGCAATTGAAACGTAGGGGCGATTCATGAATCGCCCCTACGGCAGAGGCATAACAATTATCAGGATTCGACTAAATTTATGCAGGAGAGCTAATGTCTGAAGAACTAAATTCAACCTCGCGAGTTTTGATTGTGGATGACGAAGATATGATCCTCACCAGTTTGAGCTCGTTTCTCGAACTGGAGACCGACTATGAGGTGCTTACCTTCTCGTCCGTAAAAGAAGCGCTCAAGTATGTAAAGGAGCATAAAATCGATCTGGTGATCTCGGACTACCTTATGCCCGAGATGGACGGCATCAGTTTTCTCGCGAAGGTCAAGGAAATCGACCCGCACGCGACGCGCATCATTCTGACGGGTTATGCGGATAAAGAAAACGCCATCAAAGCCATTAACGATGTCGGACTGTTCCAGTACATCGAAAAGCCCTGGAACAACGACGATCTTAAAATAGTCATTCGCAACGGACTCGAAAAGCAAAAGCTCATGCGCGAGCTGCAAAAGAAAGTAGAAGAAATTCAGAAGGCTTACAGCGATCTGCAGGGGCTACACCGGGAAATTTTAAAGGCTTTTGCTTGACCACCCCCTGGGAGTTGTCCAAAAAGGGCAGAAACTGTCACTACGAGGAGCGAAAGCGACGAAGCAGTCCCATGATTTGAGCACAAAATCGTGAGATTGCTTCGCTTCGCTCGCAATGACAACTACCTTTTTGGACAGTCCCAACCGAAAATCCCCTCCTTCGCAAGAGGGGATTTAGGGGATGGTCTTATGCCTGTTTACTCAATTTAGATTAAGTATGCCTACACTATGTCAACCGAGCAGAAACCGGCTATCAATTACTCGCAGCTTAACGCCCTCTTCGAGGTCAGCAAGAAGATCAACTCGCAGTTGAATTACAAGTTGCTGCTCGAAGAAATCATGGATCAGGCCATCGAGCTGCTGCATGCCGAGAAAGGCCTGCTATTGCTTCGGGGCGAGTCGGATGAGTTGGAGGTTGAAGTGGCGCGCTGGATCGACAAGCGCACGATCGAGGACGTGGTGGCGCTCAGTCGTTCCGTGATCAAAAAGGTGGAGAAGGAGGGCAAGCCGGTTCTTCTGCAAAAAGTGCCGGAAACAGGCGGCGTCGATCACAGTACGAGTCTCGTGCGATTCAAAATTAAATCCGTGGTTTGTGTGCCGCTCTTGGCTAAAACAAAATTTATCGGGACAATTTATCTCGACACTACCCAGTCCGAGCATTTCTTCAAAGAAGACGACCTGCCTTTTCTCGAAGCCTTTGCCAATCTCGCCGGCATCGCGATTGAAAATGCTCGCAGTTACAAACAAATCGAAAACCTCAACACTAATCTAGAAGGCTTGGTTAAAAAGCGCACACACGAATTAGAGCAAAAGCACGAAGAGTTGAACACAGCGTATCAGGAGCTCAAGGATACCCAGTTGCACTTAGTGCGCTCAGAGAAAATGGCGTCGCTGGGAATGCTGGTGGCCGGCGTGGCCCACGAAATCAACACGCCGATGGGCGCCATCAACAGCAACACCGACATGTTCATTCGCAGTTTCGAAAAATTGAAGCCGGCGATGAATGACAAAGTAGATGACGATTTAAGAAAGACGTTTGACGTCTTGGAAAACCTGTCGCACGTCAACAAGACCGCCTGCGATCGCATCACCCGCATCGTGAAATCGCTTAAGAATTTTGCGCGGCTGGATGAAGAGCAGCTCAAACAGGTAGACTTGCACGAAGGCATCGACAGCACGTTGTCGCTCATCGGCCACCTGAGCCGGGACAGGGTCGAGGTTGTCAAAGAGTACGGCAAAATTCCACGGCTGCGCTGTCACGCCAATCAGTTGAACCAGGTGTTCATGAACATCCTCGTTAACGCTTGCCAGGCAATTCCAGAAAAGGGGAAAATCATCATTCGAACGTTTCTCAAGGACAAAGAGATTTACCTCCAGTTTTCGGACTCGGGGGTTGGCATCCCACCCGAAAACCTCCCGAAAATTTTTGATCCGGGTTTCACCACCAAAGGGGTCGGGGTAGGCACGGGACTCGGCCTTTCCATTTCGTTCCGCATAGTCGAGGATCACGGCGGCAAAATCGAGGTGGAAAGTAAGATTGGAGTAGGCTCAACTTTTACCGTGCGCTTGCCGGTGAAGTGATTCATCTATTCCAAATTTGTTTACAAACTGTTATCTGAAGGGAAAAAACACCCTGAAAGGTCTGATAAAGCAGGTTGTTAACGAGGAACAGCAGCAGTTTTTTGGTTTTTTATGCTTTAAACCAGGCCGTTTTTTTCTGACGACTGGCCGTAGAAACAGAAGGATTATTTTCAAATATTGATCTTAGCGCTTGTTTTTTTCAAAATATTTTTGTATGATGAATGTCGTATCGCGGACGGGCTGCAAAAAGGCGACTGTAAATCACCTCAGAGCGGCGGCATTTGTAGATACGCAGGTGGCGACACATCGGATTAAGTTAACCGCATTCGCTCCCACCTAACATAATAAGTGGCTTTTGCCGAACATTCTTCTCACTTATCTCTTCTGTGCTAAAAGCTCAAAAAGGTCGAGAGTAAATCTGAAGAACAAAGAGAATCCCGGGCCACCGTAAATTTTGATTCCGGAAGACGGTGATCTCTTTGCACAATCTCTCCGAAAATTTTTTAAGGAGTTTTATGTCGTTTCAACAATTCGGTTTGCATTTCGATTTACTCAAGGCTATTCACCAGTTGGGTTATCAAACGCCGACACCGATTCAACAGCAGGCGATTCCGCTCGCACTTGCAGGCCGCGATCTTATCGGTTGCGCCCAAACCGGCACCGGTAAAACCGCCGCCTTTGCACTGCCAATTTTGAACAAACTGCATTCAAAAAAAATCGGCAGAACTCGCGCGCTCATACTGACACCTACCCGCGAGTTAGCCGCTCAAATTAATGATGTGATGCAGTCCCTGACTACTTATACGAAATTAAACAGCGCCGCGATTTATGGCGGCGTCGGCATGCAGCCGCAGCAAAAAGCGCTTCGGTGCGGCACGAACATCATCGTGGCTACACCCGGGCGCCTGCTCGACCACATGAACCAGGGCATTGGGCGTTTTGATGCGCTGGAATTTTTTGTGCTTGATGAGGCCGACCGCATGTTGGATATGGGCTTCTTGCCGGATGTCAAGCGCATCATCGCGCGGCTGCCGCAACACCGGCAGACGATGATGTTCTCTGCCACCATGCCGCGAGAGATACTCCAACTCAGCCAGCAGATCTTGCGCAATCCCGCCAACGTTCAAGTCGGGCGGCAAGCAACGCCGGTAGCCGGGGTCAGCCAGTCTGCCTATCCTGTTGCCCATCATCTCAAAACCGCTTTGCTGGTGTCGTTGTTGGAGAAAACGCAAATGGCGTCGGTACTGATTTTTGCCCGCACAAAAAGTCGCACTGACCGCCTGACCCGCAACCTAAATCACAGCGGCTTTCATGCAACGTCGATTCACGGCGATCGCACGCAGCATCAGCGTCAGGCAGCGCTGGAAGGGTTCCGCAACCGGCGCTATCACATTTTGGTTGCAACCGACATTGCGGCGCGCGGTCTCGACGTCGAGGGCATTTCGCACGTAATCAATTTCGATGTGCCCCTCACGCCCGAAGATTACGTTCACCGCATCGGGCGCACCGCTCGCAATGAAGCGATCGGCGAGGCGCTGACGTTAGTATCGCCGGCTGAGGAAGATTTCCTTGCCGCCATTCAGCATTTGACCAGAACCAGCATTCCGCGCCAGACAGTGGCTGACTTTGACTATGAGAGAAATCAACAAATTCATCCAAGCTCGGGCAGCAGAAGCAGAAAAGAGAACTTCGGACACAGCGGCTCGCGAAAGCGTTCACGCAGATCGACACTGGCAAAACGCAGTCAAAATATGCGCTAATTGGCTTCACATTTAATCAACTAATTATTATCTCACTATTAATGCAGGATGGTTCACATGAAGATTTTTGTGGGTAACCTCGCTCGCACTGTCACTCAGGACGCGCTGCGGCAATTGTTTGAAACGTTTGGGCAAGTCACCACCGCTGACATCATTAAAGATAAGTTCAGCGGCGAATCAAAAGGGTTTGGCTTTGTGGAGATGCCTACCAAAACCGAGGCAGAAGCCGCGATGTCGGGGCTGAACGGCCGTGACTTGGAAGGAAAAGCTCTGACCGTTAACGAAGCGCGTCCCCGCAATGACGACCGTCGTGGTGGCGGCGGTGGCGGCTTTGGCCGGCGAAGCGGCGGAGGCGGTGGTTATGGTAACCGAGGTCCCGGTGGAGGTAGCGGAGGCCGGCGCGGCGGCAGTGGCGGTGGCGGCGGACGCCGCTGGTAGTGTAGAAATTTTGGATTGGTGGATTATTGGATTTGATGATCGGCGCTTTAATTCAGTAATCCATCAATCCGTTTCAGGATAGATTCTCCCGAATTTTGCTTTGTTGCTTTGCAAAGTCATTTTGGGCTAAATCACACCCTCGAATTTGGCATAGGAACACCATGAAAAAAGTCACCTTTTCCGCGCGAGTCGGCTTCTACGAACAAGTCAAAAAGCGCGTCAACCACCATTTTGAAGCGAATAACCTGTCTAAGCATGCCAACTGGCGCATGGTTATAAAATCGGCGGTGATTTTTGCCTGGCTCGCCACGGGCTATGTGATGCTGCTGTATGCTGCATCTTCACTAGTGATGGCGATCATCAGCGCGGTGGCTGTAGCCCAGGGCTTCGTGCTGGTCGGCTTCAACATCATGCATGACGGCTCGCACGGCAGTTACTGGAAAAACAAACGCGCCAATTGGCTGATGGGCTTCACCCTTGATCTCATCGGCGGCAGCAACATGTTCTGGCGTCACAAGCACAACATCCTGCACCACACCTATACCAACATCAACGAGTTGGATGATGATATTCAGGTCGGCAGCATCATGCGTTTCAGCCCGGAGCAAGCCTGGCGGCCCTGGCATCGCTTTCAGCACTGGTACGCCTTTCCGGCCTACAGCCTGATGACCCTACTCTGGGTGACCCTCGGTGATTTTCGCAAGTTTTTCACGGGGAGAATCGGCGACTACAAGCTGCCAAAACCCAGCGCCGGCGAATCTTTTCTTTTCTTTCTCACCAAAATTTTCTATTTCGGGTACATGCTGGTGCTACCGATGTTTTTTCATCCCGTTCTGCATGTCATCGCTTTCTTCCTTGTCGTTCATGTCGTTCTCGGGTGCACCATGGCGACCATTTTTCAGTTGGCCCACGTTGTGGAAGACAATACTTTCCCAGCCCCGGATCCAAATTCCGGTGAAATTGACAACGAGTGGGCCATACACCAAGTGGAAACCACTGCGAACTTTGCATCCAAAAGCAAGATCGCGGCATGGTACTGCGGAGGCTTGAATTTCCAAATCGAACACCACCTGTTTCCACGCATTTGCCACATCCACTATCCGACTATCAATAAAATCGTCGAGCAAACGTGCCGGGAGTTTGGGATTAAGTATGTCTCCCATCCGACCCTGCGAGAGGCGGTGGTGGCGCATTTTCGGTTTTTGCGGGATTTGGGGCAAAACGATGCGCGAGTGATAACTCGGGCGCCACAGATGTCGTCAGTGCCGGCGAGCCTTTGATTCTATCACAACCGCAGACGACCCAACACCATATTTGTCAATCGCGATTACTGGAATAGCAAAACTAATTTTCGCTTCGAACTCCGTTAACAAATGATTAGTATTTCCACACAACGTGAGCTTCAGAAGGAAGTAGCTTAGAGGAAAATATGCAGAGCCATGGCAACACGATTTTTGTGGGCATAAAGGTCAATGACCGGCTGCGTGACCAGCTCGATTCCAGCAATGCCTCCATGAAGCCGTTCTTCGCCGGCAATAATCCCGAGTATTTGCAAGTCATGAGAATTGATTCCGATGAGTACATTGGTAAGGTTACCGAAAGCGGCGCTTCCTTAGAGGCTTTGAGCAACATGCTAAAGAATGTGAAGAGCATGCTGCAGATGATCTGCCCCAAGTTTACCTTCACAGAAGACGCCATCAAGATTTTTGCCCTCACGTCTATGCTAACTAGCACCTATCACTAACAATCCACGCCATATTGCTTTTATCCTCAAAAATGCCTATTTTGGCACAAATCTTTTCAAGCCCGATTATTTAATAAAGATGTCAGGTCGTTTCAGAGTGAAGTCCATTTCAGTTAAGAAAGAATGATCGGGGCGAGCACAAATCACGCTGATGTGCGGGGATCGGTTATGCAAGAGCACATTCACTTGTTCATTGTGGACGATAATCGTTTACTCCGCGAAGGCCTCGTTTCAATGCTGGCGGAGCAAAAAGACATCATCGTCATCGGTGCGGCGGCAAGCGGCGGCACGGCCATCAAACAAATCAAGGAGCTACGCCCGGAGGTGGCGCTGATAGACATTGGCATGCCTGGTAAGGATGGGATCGAGGTTACACAAGAGCTGCATCGAGACCTGCCGGAAGTCAAAGTGGTTATCCTGGGCATGGTCGATTTAACTGATGAAATCATGGCGTGCATCGAGGCCGGGGCCTCCGGATATGTTTTGAAAGAAACTTCGTTTGACCACCTGGTCGAAACCATTCGATCTGTTCATCGCGGGGAATCGTTCTGTTCGCCGCAGATGACGGCGTCGCTATTCACTCGCATTGCCGAGTTAGCGGGCGAACGGATGCCGGGAAAAGCGCAAAGCTCCGTCAAATTAACCGGTCGTGAGCTGCAGATCATCAACTTAATCGCCGAAGGGTTGTCCAACAAAGAAATTTCCAAACGCCTCTCGATCGAAACTCAGACAGTAAAAAATCACATCCATAATATACTTGACAAACTCCAATTGCATAACCGTCTCGATGCAGTTGAATATGCCCGCGAAAGAAAACTTCTGAAAAAACAGTAAACCAGTTATCTTCCCTCGCAGGTACCAGTACTTCCGCTCCCAATATTTGATTAGGCCTATCATTAGAATAGTCCCGCTTATAGACCTTTTTTGAACCGGTCGGTCTATTGTATCTCTGCACTGGATTGTTGACATTGTTTATCAATGAAAGACAATGTCATTCAAAAAATTAAAGTGCTCTTAGCGAGCCGACCCAAGATGCTATCTGACGTGATCCGAAACATGATCGGGCGTCAGCCAGATATGGAAGTAGTGGGCGAGGTGCTTGACCCAATAGAGTTGTTGATGGCTGTCAAGGCAACGCCAGTTGATGTGGTCATTGTCATGCCGCTTGATTCTGAGGGGGAACCCAAAATATGCAGCCATTTGCTACGGGAGCACGCGCACTTGAAAATCGTGACCGTATCAGCAAAAGGTGAAGCCGCCTCTTTATACGAATCAGACTCGCGTAGAAGGCGTATTGACGAGCCCTCCGAGCCGTCCATTCTTGGCGCCATCCGTGAGTCCATTAACCTGAGCCAAAAGGAGAAAAAACCATGATCAAAGTGAGCGTACTCTTTCCGAATTCCGAGAGCAGTAAGTTCGACATGGACTATTACTGCAATCGCCATATTCCCTTGTTGCAGAAAAAGCTGGGGACCGCGTGCAGACGAGTTGCGGTAGAACAGGGGCTATCGGGGGCCGTTCCTGGCTCGAAACCGACCTTTGCCGCAATGGGCCATCTCTATTTCGAGTCGGTAGAAGCATACCAAACCGCTTTCACACCTCATGCGGCTGAGATTATGGAAGATATTCCAAACTACTCGAATGTCCAGCCGACGATTCAGGTCAGCACCGTGAAGATCCAGCGGACGAGAACAGGCCAGTGAAGCCGTGACTCAACTATTGGCGGCACACGAATAACAGCTTAATCATAAGTGGTAAAATAGTTTGATAAACATTTAAGTCAAAAAGGAGACTAATAATGAATATTTACATTGGCAATCTAGGGCGTAACGTCAGCGAGGATGATTTGAAGCAGGCATTTGAGGCCTTCGGACAAATCACATCTGTCTCAGTGATTAAAGACAAATTCAGTGGCGAACCACGAGGCTTTGGATTCGTGGAGATGTCTTCAAACAAGGAAGCGCAGTCGGCAATCGACGGCTTGAATGGCAAGGACCTGAAAGGGCAAGCCCTAAATGTCAATGAAGCCCGCCCCCGTTCAGAGAACCGTGGAGGTAGTGGCACAGGTGGAGGACGTTTCTAAAGGAAACGGTCATGAGCGCGGAGTGGAAAACATGAAGATCAAAAACTCCTATTTGCAACAGCAAGCCGACCAACTCACAATACAATAAGGAGTCATAATATGGGAGACAAAGGCAAGAAAGATCGCGAAAAGAGTAAGAAGCAAAAGACAAAACACCAGGCTGACCAAGCGAATAAAGCTAAAGTAAAACAGGAAAAAAACTTCGAAAAACTGATTCCAGGAAAAAAATAAATGACGCCCAATCCATGTCTGAATTTCAATCATCGCCGATCGGGTGCGCCGGTGCGCTTTTGTCCGCAATGCGGCGAGGTGGTAAATGAACGCATTTCAAAGCGGCTCTGTAGTGAGGAAAGCCACGACAAAAGTCGTCGCCATCAGAATTTTTTCTGTGTTGACTGCGGGGAAGTGCTCCGGCAACGTCGGTAGCAGTGGCTCATCTTAGGGTGAGCCGTGTAGCTTAGCAGGCTTTTGGGAAAAATTTCAACGAAACTTGTTACTCGAAAAACAAAAAATCAGGAGACTATACCATGCCAATCATGCCAAGAAAACCAAGCGGGACGAGATCGAAATGCTACATTCACGAGATGCAGCGCCCACTGGAGTTGCCCTACGAGCGGCACAAGTACCACATTTGCTGGGTTTGTCAATCGCGATTGTTGGAAATGGCGAAAACCGATTTTCACTTCGAACTCAATCACCAGGTGGTTAGTATTTCCGTTCAACCAGAGGTTCAGAAGGAAGCCGCTTGAAGCCGCTTAGGGTAAAATATGCAGAGCCAAGGTAATACGATTTTTGTGGGGATCAAAGTCAATGATCGGCTGCGCGATCAGCTCGATTCCAGTAATAATTCCATGAAGCCGTTCTTCGCCAGCAACGATCCGGAGTATCTGCAAGTCATGCGAATTGATTCGGATGATTACATTGGCAAGATTACGGAGAGCGGCGCTTCTTTAGAGGCGTTAGGCAATATGCTAAAAAACGTGAAAAGCATGCTGCAGATGATCTGTCCCAAGTTCACCCTTACTGAAGACGCCATCAAAATTTTTGCCCTCACCGCCATACCGGCAAGCCCCTACGGGCGCCCTTACTAAAGAAAATCAGGTTTATGATTCAACCCAAAGACCTTTATCGAAAATTAGCTGCGCTGCTGGCGAACATTGAAGAAGGAAGATCAAAAGACCGCTTCCTTTTTTCTGTTTTAGAGAAATTGGAGAACTCCTTCGCCAGGGAGCTGCACATCACCAACGGCCGCCTTTTTAGGGAGTACCGTGACCAGTTCGTTCTGATGAATCCTCCCGGTCGGCGAGAACCTACTGACGGAGAAGGCAGGATGGCATTGGATAGCGAGGTCGCGCAGTTGGTGATTAAAAATGGCAGCTATATCTATAACGATCCCGCAGTGAACATAAATAAGCACATCAATTTGCAAAGGGAATACACGATTCCCGCAGCTTTCACAGTACAAGACCGCGGTCACCGCTGGATTTTTCTCTTTGCGCTGACAAGTGGCTGGGTGCGGGAGGAAGTGGAGTTTTGCTTGAATGCAGTTCGTGCCATGTTGAATTTCCGCCTTCATTCGGACGCGATAACGAACGACGTGCAGCAAGCCGCAATTATTCAACAAAGCCTTTTGCCAAACAGCCCACCTCATGTTGCCGGATACGAAACCGCCGGGCGTTCACAGCCCGCTGACGTTGTGGGCGGCGACTTTTTTGATTTCTCCGTTTTCTGCGATGACGTATTCAGCGTAGCGGTTGGAGATGCCAGCGGACATGGGCTGCCGGCGGCTCTGCTAGTGCGGGACGTGGTAACCGGTTTGCGCATGGGTGTGGAAAAAGAAATGAAAATGGCTGAGGCCATGCAGAAACTTAATCGCGTCATTCACCGCAGCACATTGTCAGCCCATTTTATCTCTCTGTTTTACGGGGAAATCGAAAGCAACGGCAATATCGTTTACGTTAACGCCGGCCATCCGCCGCCGCTGTTGGTGCATGGATCGCAGGTCACGCAGCTCAAGGCGACCGGGTTGATTCTTGGCGCGGTGTCGGAAATCTCATTGCAGAGAGCTTTCACGCGCTTCGAACGGGGCACTGTTTTGGTGTTATACAGCGACGGACTGCTTGAACGACACAACAACGATGACGAAGAATTCGGTCTTTCGAGATTGAAAAATCTGCTTATTCAGCATCAACAGAAGAGCGCCCAGGAAATATTGGACGTAATTTATCAGACGGTTTTCACGTTCGGGAATCAAGCCAAGTGGCAGGATGACGTTACGGTTGTGGTCGTGAAGAAATTGCGTGCTTAATGAACCGAACTTCTCACCCGGCTCGCGTAATCACATGAATGAACTTCCGGTTTGAACTAATAATCAATCAGCAAAATCATCGAGTAGCTTCGGTCCCGGCTATCTCTTCCAGAATGACCCTGTTCGCTTTGCATACCACATCGTGTGCTCTCGTGATATCACGTCCTCGGTATTCACCACGAATTCATCCAACTCGGATTTTTCCCCAACATTGTTGAGAAGGTCTTCCAAAAATGACAACTCATGATAGGCAACGCTATAAGTTTTGGCGAGATCTTCATAGCGCTTGAGTTGAATCCAACTGAGGAGGCTGGCGATAACAGTGGTCAACAATCCGAGTGGGTTGTAAATCCAGCCGGGATTGACAACCATGAAGATCGCAACAATGATTGCCAGAGCCTGCAACGAGATCGTCGTCCAATACCATTTCGCCCCTTTCCTGCGATTCTCATCTGCTTTTGCGTTGTACCATTTTTTCTGATCCTGCAATCTTTCTTTTAGGTAAACATCCTTCCGATCCATAAAACTCAACCCACGAACGCGCTTCATCTCACCGCTAATTTGCGAGCTCTCCGCCGCTGATCCCCCACCGACGAAATCCGTATTTTCTTCAACCTGCTCGGCGATGGTTTTGAGCTTATCGACAAATTCTCGATCCGCTTCCGACTGAGATTTTTTCAAATCAAATGGCTCGACGCCCATCATGTAGCGCCAGGCCAGCGTCTTCACAGACTCGGCGACAGAGCGGGCGTTGAACCACGCCGCCTCAAAACGCCCCGCTCGCGACAGCAATGATGCAAAGAGACTAAAAACAAGGCACACTGCGGTCACCGCCGCGAGTATTTGAACCAGTGGAAGAGAACCTAGCGTCGTGATACCGCCACCGACCGCGCCAATCATTACCAGCCACATTTCTGCCAAGGCAAAGCGAAGGTACTTTTGCTGAGCTTTCGTCGAGGCTGAATCAGCTCTTTTGTAAAGATTGGGATAGTTAGCAGTTTCCATCGCCTCATCCTTTAAATGACTAGCGAAAGTAATTTATCGTCATATGATTTACCAAGCAAAGTTTCCAAATTGGCGTAAGAACAACGGAATCAGTTGCTTGGAGATTGTAATAAAAATGAAAAGGAAAATTAAGAGCTCTTTCTCTCTGCAACAAAATACTTCATTGTATTTGTGAAATCTTGTATCTCCGTAGCAGACAAATTAATCTTCGTTCGACTTGTTGTGAGGCGAATACTCATATGGCAGCAAATCCGCGACGCTCTGCCACCCCCAGTAGCCGTACACGGTGACCGCCAGCGGGTCATAAAGATACCCCGCGGTGTCAAAGGTCGCAAACGTTTTATTCATTACGATCCAGGAGGTCTGCGCGTGCGGCCGGAGCGACTCGTGGCGTTTTTGGGTGTTCATGTGCATGGCAGATTTATCATAATTCAGCCGCCAATAAATGTACTCCTGCTCCTCCATTTCTTTGCTGTAAACCACCTGCAGACACTCGAAGAAATGCAGATTTCGTTCAAACGGCAGTTCCCCGGCTGACAGCAAATTTTTAAGGTTGACTTCCTGAAGCTCGGCAGTGTAAATATCTTCCTGCAGCTCCGGCATTTTATAAACCAAAAATCCCGCGTTTTTCACCTGCTCCGAAGCCAGTGCCGCCAGGAAGTGGCGCAGCGAGCCGCGGTGCGTTCTATCGCGATTCCTCAGCCACTGCTTCGCTTCTTTCTCATTCTGTGGGGTTAAGTGTTCGAATTTGGCGCTGCCGGTATATTTTACGATCTCGTTGTGGAAGCTGAACGATTCGAGCAGATAAAAAATCCGGTATCCCAGGGCGCGATTTTCAATATGCAAAATGTCGCTGGCTTCTGCACTGAATTGGTTGGCCGCGTTATCGATTTTGAAATCCAAAACCTCCGGGTTCACGATTCTGGTTTTGGCGGCATTGCGCGAGGTGCCCAAAAATAGTTTCTCAAATTCTTGCAGTTGCTTCTTCCACTCCACCGGCTGGGTGGAATAGATATTTACGGCGGGCGCTTCCAAAACTTTTGGCGCCAGTTTTATTTCATAGCTTCGATCTTTGGCCGTGGTCAGACGCAAGGAAATTCGTTGTATCTCGTAGCCGATGCACGATATGACCAGTTGCTGGGTACCCAACGGCACTCTCGGAATGGAGAATTCGCCATTTTGGTCGGTGGCGGCGCCCAGCATGGTATAGGAAAGGAACATGTTGGCGTTGGCAATCGGCGCGTCGTTTTCGGCATCGAGCACCCGTCCGGAAAGGGTGATGACGGAATGACCCTGACTGAAAGCAGAAGACCCGCAAAAAAGTAAGCCTATCAAAAAAAGTGTGATTGCTCGAGACTTCATGAAAAGACTACCCAGCGGTTTTTGACTTTTCTCGGAAGAAAAGAATGAGGTCGGTGGCGACCGTATCAGCGTCGAGTTGACGCAGCATAGTGATCACTTGACCGCGGTGGTAGGTAGAATGGTTCACTACGTGCCGCATCATCTGCCACAATGGATTGGCGAACGGTTGGCCCGCGGTGTTGCGGTAGTTGATCACGCTTTTGAGTGAGCCATTTGTTAATCCGGAGACAAACGCGGTTTGATCGCGCTCCACCTCCAGCCATTGCTTGCGAAGCGTTTCATGAGTTGTAAGGTCCCATGAATCCGGCATGCCAGTCGGCGAAGCCCCTTTCCAGCGCGTCAACCAGATCCATTCAGCCGCAAGAATGTGGGCTAGTGTATCGCGAATAGAAGGAAAGCTGTTGCGCAGGTCTTTGTTAAACGAGTCGGCGCTGAGTTTAGACGCGGCTTCCAAAATGCGGTGATTCGCCCAGCGGTTGTATTCGTAAAGCTCCTGGATTTCTTTGAGCATTTTATTTCTCCAACAAAAGCAAATTAGTTTTGATTAAAATCGAGCCAAAATATATAACCCGGCAAAGTGTCTCCTAAATTGTGTTCATCTTCAAATCGAATTTTGATACGTGAGGATCGTTGAAAAAAGTGAGCGTGTTGAAATTACTGAGTTATGAAAGCATTTTCAACAAAAAATTAAGCCAGCCGAATTAACGAAGATCGTTGACATCGGCTGGTGCTCTGCGGCGGAGAGAGATTTTTTAAAGTCTTCTAACAGGATACTGAAAAACTCGTTTTTCCGCTGTAAACTTGATGGTTCGACTTCGCTCACCATGAAAAACAGGCTCAGTTCTTCACCCCGAGCGGAGTCGAGGGGTGCAGTTTTACAGTTTTTCAGCAGCCTGCTAAGGTCATTTTGTTCGGCAGGGGAGAGGAATCCATAAAATCTCGCTGATCAGGTTCCGAAATAACGGTCGCCGAAATCGCCGAGTCCGGGCACGATGTACTTTTTATCGTTCAAATGATCGTCGATGGCTGCGGTGAAAATCGTCACCTCCGGGTGTTTTTG
>Ga0247727_10008093_pt1 | contig 19671 bp, 20 predicted proteins | sample WisWelCaveWW1625_FD_202498 | JGI IMG/M metagenome (GOLD analysis project Ga0247727, IMG submission 202498) | Biofilm microbial communities from Wishing Well Cave, Virginia, United States - WW16-25 | ecosystem: Environmental > Aquatic > Deep subsurface > Groundwater > Cave microbial mat | place... | reverse complement strand
GAGTCGGCGCTGCAGGCTCTGGAAGAAATCGGTTTCACCGATGATCGGATCAAGCGGGAGAGTTACGGGTGAGGGTGAAGTCAGACTTGGGCATTGCGATTCTTCAAATCTTGATGAATTACGCCGCTCAAGTCCGACTTCGCAGCGGATGTTCCAACCCTGGCTTGGCCAAGGTTTCAAAAGATCGTGGCTGTAGATCAACACGAATGAAAGTAACGGCCAAGCCGTTGTAGGAACAGGTTTCGAGATTTTTGAATTCTTTAAGAAACACAAAACAAAATAACTATGGCCAGATCAGCTTTGTTGCTTGGCGCCAGCGGCCTCGTTGGCGGGCATTGCTTGAGGCTTCTTCTCGAAGATCAGAGCTACGGTAAAGTCATTGCGTTTGTCAGAAAGCCGATTGCCCTACAACATCCAAAGTTGGAACAGCACGTCGTTGATTTCGATCATCCAGAAAAGTTCGCTCATTTGATAAAAGTGAACGACGTTTTCTGCTGCCTCGGCACGACCATCAAAAAAGCCGGCTCGCAAGAAGCATTTCGCAAAGTCGATTTCAGTTATCCGGTGAAGATCGCGAAAATCGCGGCGCAGAACGGCGTCGAGCAATTTCTGATCATAACGGCATTGGGAGCAAATCCCAAGTCATCGATTTTCTACAATCGCGTGAAAGGCGAAGTTGAAGAGACGATCACGAAATTGCCTCTCAAGGCCATTCACATCTTTCGCCCTTCTCTCCTCTTGGGCAAACGCCAGGAACGGCGCATCGGGGAAAAAATCGGCGAGCCGCCGTTGAAAGGACTAAAGGTTTTGCTTGTTGGCCCATTTCGAAAATATCGGGCAATTGAAGCAATCGTTGTTGCAGGCGCAATGAATAAAGTGGCAAAGAAAGAATTGTTGGGAGTAAATATTTTTGAATCGAATCAAATTCAAACTATCATTGGAGGCTAAAGCGTCATGAAAGCACAAGTCATTTTCAGAAATTTTATCATCTCTTCTGCGATTCTTGTTTTCATGGAACAGGCGACCGCCCAATACGACGCCGGCAAAATCTACAACTTTATTCAAGACGTTTACAACCGCCACGACAAAAACCTCAACGACTATTTGATTGCCGAGCTGCAAGACTTCATCAGCGTTTTTCCGGACGACAAGAATGCCGCCGAAGCAGGTTATCTGCTGGCGGCAATTTACGAAGCCAAAGGGGACAAACATGAAGGGCTCGTTTCATACTTCAAGGTGCTGTACCTCCACCCCAACGCAACGAAACGAGCGGCCTGCACCGACGCGGCGCGCAAAATCATTAACACTGAAAAGTCTTACACCAGCAAGAAGGAAAAATTGCTAGCGATCTTGGATGGGCAATTCTCCGGAGAAAATGCTGCCGACCGCTATTTCACCTATCTCGCTTTTCTTAAATATCTCGATCAATCCAACTTATACAAATGGACGCTGAACGCGGGCATGAAATTCATCTCGAGATTTCCCGAGGACGCTCGTATCGACAAAGTTCTGCAATGGGTCGCCGAGGTGCAGGACAAAATGGGAGATCATCGCGAAGCTGAAGCCAGCTACCTGAAGCTTGATTACGCCTCACCGGAAAGCCCGCTTTTGCCCGAAGCTCGCTATCGTCGCGGAGTGATTCTTTACAAAGCGCTTGGTGAGAACGAAAAAGCCGTTGAAGTTTTTTCGCAGATCGTCACCGCGTTTCCTGATAGCGAGGCATATGCCGGCAGCGCTCTTTTCATGCTCGGAGAGATCAAACAAAAGAAGCTAAAAGATTACAAAGGCGCGATTGCGGATTTTCGGAAATTAGTTGATACCTATCCCAAGAACGATCTCGCGGTGGACGCATTCTTTGCAATGGCCGAGCTTCAAGAAGACAAACTGGCAACGCCAACCGAAGCCCTAAAAATCTACGACGAATTCGTGCAAAAATATCCGGGCGACGAACGCGGCATCAAAGCGCTGGAGAAGGCGGCGGATATTTACAAGAGCACGAAGATGCAGGATTTCGCCAAAGCCGCTGAATATTACGCGAAGATCGCGGAGCTTTTTCCCACCTACGAAAAAGCGCCAGACATGCTGTTGCGCGCCGGCGATCTGTGCGAAGGTAAATTGAAAGACCCGCAAAAGGCAACCGAGTATTATCAATTAGTGCTCGACAAGTTTCCGGAGAATCGTCTGGCGGCGGAGGCCAAGAGGAGAATAGGGAAATTACAGGCGAAGGCGGGGGAGTAGTGAAAGCGCAGAGGGCATAGCGCTTGGCGCAGAAAGAAGTAAAACGTAAGATTGCTTTTTTACGCATTACGTTTTACTTCTTACTTGCAAACTTGCCACTTGCAACTTCCTCACTCATACCTCAACGCCACAATCGTATCTTGCATCGCAGCTCGGCGCGCGGGATAAAGCCCGAAGATGATGCCGACCCCAGCGGCAAACAGAAAACTGACGCCAATCGCGTTCATCGAGATCAAAGTGTTCCATGCCGCCCACTTCGCCAGCAACGTCGAAGCAGTTACGCCCACAATCACTCCGATCAACCCACCGAGCAGCGATAGCGCCAAAGCTTCTAACAAGAATTGAACAAGAATGTCCCGGCGGCGCGCGCCCACGGCTTTGCGAATGCCGATTTCGCGAGTGCGCTCGGTGACCGACACCAGCATGATGTTCATGATGCCGATCCCGCCGACCATCAACGACACGCCGGCAACACCAGCAAGTAGAGAAGAAAAAGTTTTGGAGGTTTCTTCGAACGTCGCAAGAATGTCGGCTTGATTGCGGATGCTGAAATCGTTGTCTTGATTGTCGCGCAGACGATGCTGGCGGCGCATGACGCGCTCGACTTCATAAAAGGCGGTTTCCATGAGCGACGCATCGGCCACTTGCAGGGCAGCGCTGTTGATAAAATCAACGCCGAACAGTCGCATTTGCGCGGTGGCCAAAGGAATCAAGACCTGATCATCGGGATTCATCCAGCCGCCGGATTGGCCTTTGGTTTCGAGTACGCCGATAATCTGGAAATTCATTCTGCCGATGCGCAGGGTTTTGCCGACCGGGTCATCGTTCGCGTCGAACAAGTTTTCGCGAACGGTCGAGCCAATCAAGCACACACGGGCGCGGGCAGCTTCTTCCTGCGCCGTGAAGTAACGCCCGGCAACCGCCGCAACATTGCGCACCTCGCCATAGTTCGGCGTCGTGCCGACGATTCGCGTGTTCCAGTTTTTATTCCCATACTTAACTTGCGAACCTCGGCGAAACTCCGGAACGACGTCGATGATTTGCTCACATTGCGCATCCACGGCTTCGATGTCCTTGCGGGTCAACTTGACGCTGCTGCCGATTGCCGCTGTCACCGGTCCGGAGCGTGAAGCCCCAGATTCGAGAAAAAGTAAATTGGATCCCAGCGCTTGAATGCGCTGCATGGTCGCCTGCTGCGCGCCGGCGCCGAGTGCGACCATCGTGATCACCGCGCCGACGCCGATGATGATTCCCAACATCGTCAGCGCAGCGCGCATTTTATTCGCCATCACAGCGCTAAACGCGACGCTGATACCTTCTCGCAAGTCCATTTTGATTTTCCTTGCTGGTCATTTAAAACTACTTGAGGAGCAACATCTCTTTTACATCAGCAAAATTTTCTGCAACGAGCTTATAAAGATAAAAGCCGCTGCCGAGGCTGCTTGCATCGAACTTAATGTCATGAGTTCCCGCGGATTGCTTTTCATCAACAAGATTCGCCACCTCACGCCCCAATGTATCATACACAATCAATTTCACGTCGCAGCTGGCAGGCAGCCGATAAGCAATCGTCGTTGAGGCGTTGAACGGGTTGGGATAGTTTTGTTGAAGAAAAAATCCGTCCGGGGTAACATTTCGATCATCAATACCTGTTGCGGTGGCATTGATACCAATTATGAATGAGCCATCGTAGCCGCCGGTGGTTGCATTGGGCGTTATGGTCATCACCTGGTTTTCCGGATTCGCGCTTTGAAAAATCGAATCCGATGCGTTGGTCAATGAGTTCTGCCCATTTGCTACATACAGCGTGTGTTATAAACCGCGGTGTTGACGCTATCCGGAAAAGCGAATTGCGAAGTAACATACGTTGTGGAAGTCAACCGCACTTTGAAATGAACATGAGTCACTCTACTCGGATACCAACCGGGATAGATCGATGTGAACGAAGACTTGCCGTTGGCGTCGGTCATTTGAATGCCGCGCAAAAAATTCTGGCCGACCGTGCTGACTCCGCCCGGCTGCCCCGCGTATCCCGAATAGACACCGTCCTTGTCGCAATGCCAGATATCAACCAAGACATTCGGGATCGGATCGCAATTCGCATTGATCACCGTGAAAACCATGCTGAGCGGCAACCCTGTCTTGATGACGCTGGTCATCGTGTCTTGTCGAATATCTTGCCGGACAAGGTTTGGATTGAAATAGTAAGGCCCTTCGGTTTCTTGAGGAGTCAAGAAGCAGGTTGTGGCCGCCAGAGATTTTTTTGCTTCTTCGACACCCAATGCTCTGTTGAGTGGAAGAACGGAACCAAGCCCGATTGCGCCAACTCCCTTTAGCATCTCTCGTCTGTTCATATTGTCGTCCTTTTCTTAAATCAATCAGGTGGCGATTGGGCACGTTTAAATTATCGTCCGCCGCCAGTTGTGCGCTGTCCGCCGCTTTGCGTTCCGCCAAATCCACTGAAGCCGCTGACGTTGCGCATTCTTTCCATGAAACGCTGGCGATCAGCCCCAGCTCGGCTGCTGGAAAAAACCAAAACAGTCTCACCCTCCTGTAATCCGTTCACGACCTCGGCATAGTCATAATTGCTCACTCCGATTTCCACAGACCGCGGTTTGTATCCGTCATCATTTTTTACAAGTACGAAGCGTCGATTTGCCTGACCTTGGCCGTTCATGCCGCGCTGTTGAGACTGGCGTCCCATCATGCCGTTTCCTTGCTGTGATGCGCCATCGGCAAAACGCGACCGGCGTTCGCCACGCAATGAGTCCATCGCCTGGAACTGATTTTTTGTTGAAGCCGAATCCGGGCCGGCCATCGCCATCATTTGCGCGCGAATTTCGCGCATGTCTTTCAAAGCTTCTTTGGGAACAAGCAAAACGTCATGGCGATCGGTCACGGTCAGTTCCACCGAAGTGTTCATGCCGGCTTTTAGCTTGCTGTTCGTATTAGCGACGACGATGGTCACATTGAATGTCGTGACGTTTTGGTCGACTTTTGCAAGCGGGGCGATTCGACGCACAGCACCCCAAAAAACATCTTCCGCATACGCATCCGGCACGACGCGCGCAGTCTGCCCGATCTTGACTTGGCCGATATCCACCTCATCCACATCTGCATAAACATACACGCTGTCCATATCGGCAACCGTGGCGATGAGCGTGCCGCCGCTGACCGAATTCACCCCCGAGGAAATGATTTGCCCGGCTTGGACGTTTTTTTGCAAAATGATGCCATCGATCGGGGAACGCACGATCGAATCCTTGAGACGAATTTCCGTGGTGGCTTTCTGCGTCTCTGCTTTGATGAGCTGGGCCTTAGCGCGAACTTCCTCGAGCTTGACTTGATCCAATTCAGCCTGCGAAATCAATCCACGCTTGAACAACTCTTCTTGGCGATTCAGATTGCTCGTGGCCTGGGCTAGAGAGGCTTTGGCCAGTTCGAGGTCAGCCACCGCCTGCTCGTATTCATTGCGCGGATCGGTTTCATCAACGCGCGCGATGAGCGATCCTTTTTCAACGCGGTCCCCTTCCTCGACAGTCATTTCCATAATTTGCCCGGAGCCTTTGCTCTTCACTTCGACTTTCTGGATTGGCTCCACTTTGCCGGTTGCAGAGACCATTGCCGTCAGGTTGCCTCTGCTGATCGTCGCAGTTCGCGGTTGCGCGCCAGCAATCGGTTGCTCTGCCGCCTTGCGCGGCCAGAAGAAATAAACAGCCGCGATCACCACGACTGCCAAGCCTGCATAAATTATTTTCTTGTTCATGTTCGCACTCTCCTGAACTCATGTCGATTCAAAAATTTATCGGAGACAAAGTTAGGTTCTTTCGTTGTGAAAATCTATCACTTTTTCATCTTGCTATCGAGCGCACAGTCATCGTATTCTGAAATAACTGTTGCGGCATGCTCCTACATTCGTTGGAAGTAAAAAAGAATTTTGTCGTAAGCCAATAAGACTTTCAAAGTCAGAATAAAATTCTAAAAACTCGACCCCTAATAAATTGCCCGCTGATTGAAGAAACCCACCGATTAAAGAATTTATCAGTGGGCATTTTCAATTTGTGGGCAGCAGAAAGAGTATCGATTTTCATCACAGACAACATGGGCTGCCTGGCAGAAAAACTGATCTTCTAACCGGGCAACCCATGCGGAAGTTTACACGATTCATTACTAACAAAAGCTTACAACTCTTCATCATCATCGCGCATCTGCATGTGCCGGCGAAAACCGCCACCGCCGGGTCCGTCATGCATCAAGCCGCGGTCAAAACCGCGATGACCGAAGCGCTCGAACAATCGCAGCTCCTTCGCTTTCTTGCGTTGTTCCGGCGTCAGCAATTTCTGAACGGCAAGCACCGAAGCGATGCGCGAACTCATTTTTGTCGCATGTAGTTGACTCAATTCGGCAACCTTCGCATCGATCTTCTTTTGATCCGGCGCATCGGCCATCATTAACTCGCCAAGCTCGATGCGCGCCAACTCTTGCTTGGCATTCGTGTCGATGTTTTTCTTGCGCGCGTCCAGAAAGATTTGATGAATTTGATCTTTTTGTTCATCAGTAAGGCTGAGTTCTTCGCCGAGGCGCATGCCAAAACCGGCGCTTCGTTCACGCATCTTCATGCGTTCTTGTGGTTGGGCGCTTGCAAACGAGGCAAAGAGCACAACACCAATTGCAACGGCCATGACATACAAAAAGAAGCGTTTCATGTTTTTTCCTTTCATTCGATTCAACAGCGTTAGTAATCAGGGCACGTGCGTATAGGATCCTTTTCTTTTTCATATTCAGTCAGGTTCGCGCATTGGAGACGGTTCTCCGGGGACAGAGTCGCGTCTGTGCTTCCACGGCCTCCGAGGCTTGAATTCGCGAAGCATCGTTTCAAATTTCTCCTGCTGCTCGGCCGTCAAGATTGCGCGAATATCCGCGTTCAAGGAATCGCGCAAGGCTGTGTAACGAGGGTGCATGCTCATTCGCAGATCGCCAAAACGCATTCTGTAGCTTTCCAAGATTTCCTCAAGCTTCTGCTCTTGCTCGGATGTCAAGTCGAGCCTCTTGGAAAACATGCGCATACGCGGCGGCGCGTCCGGTGGACCGTCGAACGAGCGAAACTCCGGAACTCGTGGCGCCGGTCGTAACACCGTGCGGTCGAGCACGACGCCGGCAAACATGCCAAACACCAGCGTTCCGAGAAAAAAAATACTTGCCATCAATTTTGAGTTCATCGTCTTTCCAATCATTCAAGATCAGACGGTTCGAGAATCGCGAAGTGCAGCACGTCATCAGCCGTCAAGTCGCGCTCGTTGGCCGCCAGCAAAGCCAAAGCCGAAGTAGAATCTGTGGAAGCAAAATATTCTTCTGCCACGGAAGACACATCAGAAGTTGGCGAAGAAGACCACAACCAGACGACGGCGAGAAAAATCGCAAACCCCGGCATGAGTCGCTTGGCAATCCAAACAAAATCCGTGAGCGCGTTGCGCTCGCGCCTGGCTTTGAGCGTGGCGGTCAGGCGCGCGGCAAAAAACGGCGGCACGGGATAATTCATTTGCGGACGCAACAACTCTTTGACGCGAACAAGCTGATCGACTTCTTTCTTGCATTGGCCGCAGAGAGAGAGGTGCTGCTCGATCTCAAGCCGCTCCATCGCGTTCACGGCGTCGTCAACATACGCCGACAAACTTTCAGAAGGAGTATGTGCGTTCATTCCGCTTCCTCCACATACGGTTTCAAAAACTCTCGCAGCCGCTGGCGGCCACGAAACAATCTGGACTTCACCGTTCCCAAACTCCATCCTGTGATCGTGGCAATTTCATCGTACTCCAAGCCTTCCATGTCTCGCAACACCAATGCCTTTCGAAAATCTTCCGGCAATTGTTCAAGTCCGCGCTGAATGTGTTGATCAAGATCGTTCTGCTCGGCAGCAATTTGCGGCGACGGCATTTGTGCACTTTTGAAAGCCACCCGCTCCCTCGCCCATTCCGTCAACCCGTCGAGCGACAGCATCTGCCGCAGCTTGCGCTTGCGCGAATGATCGATGCTGACGTTGATCGCAATGCGAAACAGCCAGGTACGAAAAGCGGCGCGGGTCTCGAAGGTTGCAAGATGCGTATAAACTTTGATAAAAACTTCCTGCGCCAAATCTTCAATGTCCTCCTTGCGGCCCGCATAATGAAAGAGCAGATTGAACACTTGCTGTTGATATTTTTTCACAAGCTGCGTAAACGCTGCCTCATCTCCGGCCTTGAAGGCCTCGATCAAGCTCAAATCATCTTCGGCAGCATCGCTTCGTGTTAGCATTGCGACTGTCATTTTGTTCGCGGGATTTAGACGGGCGAGGGCTGAGAGAGTTCCCGATGAAATTAAGGCTCTACTATCTGTGTTCTAAAATTCGCCCAGTCTTCTCTGGAAGGATTAAAATAGCCAAAACGGATGTGGGGAAATTTCTGTTTGATTTTGTGTAGCAGAATCGCCATGTCGATAGCCTTAACAGAACCGTTCAATTCAATACTGTCAACATACCAATCGGGATCGATATTGAGATTTCGCCACTGAATCATATTCAAGCCGCTGCTATCAATCAATTCACACAACGCTTCAAATTCATCGCGTTGATCGGTGACGCCGGGAAACGAGAGATAATTAATCGAAGTCCATAATCCGGCCTTGGCGGTGAGATGAATCGTTTCGCGAACATCCGAAAAGCTGTAACCGCGCGGTTGATAATACGGCGTGTAAATTTCTTCGCGTGCACTGTTCAGGCTGACGCGAATTGAATCGAGTCCGGCATCGATCAAGAGCTTCACAGCTTCTGGCCGGCTGCCGTTGGTGTTGAGGTGAATCGTGCCGCGCGAAGTCTGCCGGCGAATTTCGCGAATCGCGTTGGCAATCAAATGCGCTTGCATGAGAGGCTCGCCCTCACACCCTTGCCCGAAACTGATGATGGCGCGAGGGGCGCTTTCGAGATGCGGCACCGTAATCTCGACGATTTCTTCGACGGTTGGCACGAAGGTGAGGCGATCTTGCGATGACGGCACGGTGTGCTTCGGCTGTTCTGAGATGCACCCTACGCACGCGGCATTGCACGCTGCAGAAACCGCAATCGGCGCTTCCCATCGCTGCAAAAATAAATTCTGCGCATTCGGGCAGTGATAACGCAACGCGCAGTTCATGCCCAAGTGTTCGATAAGACGATTCTTAGAAAATTTTTTGCGCCGCTGCTGTACAAGCTGCTCGATTTTTCGAAGAGAGAATTGCGACGGATCGTGCTTCACGTCGTCATCGATCCGAACCGCAGGAACTTGAAATTTGCCACGATACCAACACACGGCGCTGTAGGCATACAACGGCAGAAGTGGCGCCTCGATCTTTGTTTGTTTAATAAAAGCTGCCAGAAGAAAAATCGTATAAGCCGGAGGTAGAAATGCCGCAACCGCATTGGCATTCTCGATCTCTTGGATTTTCCCGGTTGCAGGATCGCGCCCAACAGCAACGCGACCGGGAAGAAAATACAAGCGACTATTTTCCGGCAACGGAATCAGCGAAGCGGGATCAATATCAACAAGATCGCGACCGCGGCGACCAAGCGCGGCAAGATCGGGATGGTCGAGGATTTCGCCTTCGGGATTTGCAAAAACTAAATGAGGGAAAAGTGATTTTGGCGACTTGCTCATAGTTGCTCGTCGCTCGTACTCTTACTCATACTCCTACTCTTACTCGCCGTTAGCTTTTCAAAAACCGAAAGCGAGTAAGAGTAAGAGAAAGAGTACGAGTAAGAGCATTCTGAGTAAAAAACTTAATTCGACGCTTTGCGGGAACGTGTGGGAATCGAACCCACCTCTCCACGCACAGGGCGGGGAGACAACGGTTTTGAAGACCGCGAAGGCCACCAGGTCCCCATCCATTCCCGAAGTGGCTCAACATTTATGTTGAAGCCGGCGCGACATAAATGTCGCGCCACGCAAAGTACCGAATTTTGATTTCCTTGTCAATTGCGTTTTCAGTTTTGTCGCTTAAAGTTTTCTTTCGATCCACAAGCCGGCGGCGCAGATCAGGAAAGAGAGAAAGAAGAAAAAAGACGGAATCGCTTCGGGCGTTCGAACAGTAATAGGATCATCTTGATTTCTCCTCAAATGGTTCTGCATGGCAAAAAGTCTTGTCGTCTCCGCTTTCTGCGCTTGTTGCATGACTTGCCAATCCGTTTTTTCATAAACATAAAACCAAAAGGAATTCCCCTCCGCCGTTGCGACTCTGTGCCAGCCCGGAACTTTTGGCCAAAATACTCCGAACCATCTTTGCGAATGAACAATGTCTTGTCGCAAGAAAATCGAATCTTGCACCCCTTCTTCCGTCGTCAGAAGTCCAACCGGCTGGGTAGAAATTGTTTCGAGGACGATCTGCACAGGCTGATCGACGATTGATGGCTGCTTCGAGGCAATCATCCAACGCTCGGCGTGGGAATTTTTTCGCGCCAATTCTGAGAGAATATGCGACCAATACGCAGCGTAATGTTGAGCGTTGCCCTCCAAAATCCACCTGTAGGAATCCCGAATCAAACTGAGACCGACCTGACCCTGACCGCGTCGATAAGCTGCCGCAACGATTCTCTCCATCTCGTCATTTACTAAAGGCTTCAATCCCCAATCAAGTTGGATGGCAAACGGCTCGGCTGGAATTTTTGTAATCGAACTGTCGTGAAGGCTGAACCAAGACGGTCGAATCATGCGATATTCCAGCTCGGGAAATTCTTCAAAACGAAAATTCAAAAAAAACTCACGATCTGAAAATTTCTGTTTGCGAGGCGATAACGCAACTTCATCCGGCATGATCAACACGCCGAGTCCGTTTTGCTCAACGGCATTGCGCAACACCTTGCGCTCGCCCACGCTCAAGCGGCTTAATGTGCGGCCATCGATGACGACCAGATCAAAACGGGCAAACAGATCAGCCGTCAGTGCAATGAGATCAACTTGCGGGTGATTTTGAAATTCAAAGCGAAAACGGTCGCGGCTGATTGCCGAGCGAATCGCCAGCTTGCCGCGATGTTTACCGATCCAGTTCTTCAGATATCGAGTTTCAAAACTGACAGAATTTTCAAGCACTAAAATTCTCAATGGCTGCGGTTCAACGACATTGACCTCAAGCTTCTCGCGAAACAAAATATCGTTATCGTATGACCGCATGAGGATTTCATATAAGAACCTTCCCGATTCGTGCGGCGTCGTGGAGAATTCGAACGGCGCATCGCCCTCCGCTGATATTTTCACCGAATCGATAACGCCTCCGGGATCGGCAAGATAGAGCGTGTTCTCCTCGCCGCTTAAGCCGGCAACAATACCGGAAACGTGCAAGCGCTCACCGGCGACTAACTCCCTCGGCCAATCCAACCATTTGATTCCGAACGACAACGGCGAAGCGTGCGGCTTTATTGAAAGCGACTCAAGCTCAGCCCAATCATAATCATTTAAACCAGAACCAATGACGTGCATGAACCTTACTTCCGGATGATGCCGTTTGAGGTAAGCGACATCAGGGATGAACTGAGCTTCTGGAAAAATTGATTTCCATTTTTCAAGCCCGTCAAAAGAAAACACTGCCGAGGGATTGATTGAATCAGCAAGAGCGCGCAGGGTTTGAGAATCAGCGCCAGGGGTGATGAGAAGCGCTTCGGTAGGTTTCGCGCGAACCAGCCAGCGTGGTTGAATCGCCATCATCATCAACGACAAAACGGCGACTACGACTCCACTGATACGCGCTGCAAGAAAACGTCTATTGGCACGACGGATTTCCTGGCGCACGAGAACAAAAATCAACAGCAAAGCTATAGCGAGAAACAACCAAAAATGGTTTCGCCCAACAGGAATTACCAACGCGCCCCACCTCATGGCCGTGAACCGATTTTTCTGAAGTAGCGATTCGAAAGCTCGAAGCCGGCTTCGGTTCTCGATGAGGGCATCGCTTGCTCTGACGGCAAAATTTGCCAGAAACTGCGTTCTACGGAGAGCAAACAATCATAACAGAGTTCTTGCGCACTTTCCGCGCTCGAAATTAATTTCCGCAAATCTGCGAGGGATTTGAGATAGCGACCTGGTTCCTCGATGGCGCGTCGCGCAAGTTCATGTCCTGCATTTTCCAGAACTCGCATTTCATCTATCATGAAATTCTTGTTGTTCATTTTCAACTTTTGCAGGATGTGTAACGCGAATCGAATTTCTGGAAAAGATTTTTCTTGCGAGCTTTCTTTGCTCGCACGCCGATCGTTGATTTTGGAAAGATCGCCGGTCAACCGCTTCTCTTCGACTTTGATCGGCGAAGGCTCAAAACCGACGCGCTGGACATAAACGCGCGACCTTTGTTGAACATCCTTAAGAAAGTTCAAAGCCCTGTTCTCAAATGGCAATGCTTCTTTTGGTTGATATGTTCTCAAGCGCAGCTCCGCGCCCCACATTTCATTCAGAGCGGCTTTCAATCGCGCCTTGATCGAAGGAGCAAATAAAGTCGCGTTTTCTTCTGAATCATGCGCGTGGGTAAATTGCTCGACAGCGCTCGTCGGGTCAGCATTAGAATTTTCTTCTCCTTCATGATCATCTGCTACTTCACCGCCTATTGCCTCGTCAAATTCATCGCCAAGAAATTGCCCGTAACGAAAACGCAACGCCTGTTGATCAATGCCAATTTCGTTGGAGCGTCTTTTGAATTCACCGTCGCTGAGATTATTTTTTTCGACAAGGAGTTTTTCCGTGTCGATAATGATCTGGCGTTGGCTGCGAAAATATTCGGGCATGTAATTGATCGCCAAGCCGCTGCTGATCGATAACGGCATCGCTGCCGTATCTTTCAACACGATAAAGAAAGTTTCTGAGCGACTGCGATTTGATTCGGGCCGCCGATTGTCTTGCGCTTCGATATGAAAATAAAACTCGTCGCCTGGCGCCATGCCCAACGCGGAGAGATCAAGCTCATGGCGCATCTCCCAGCGTCGTGGAGATTTCTTCACGATCGCATCAAACAAAATATTTGCTTCGCGAAATTTTATTGATTCTCCCGGGCCTTGCGCCACGGTGGCAACAAGCTCAGTCACGCTAACGCCATAATCATCTTCAACAGCAATTTGAACATTCACCTTTGCGGTTTGTCCGGGCGCGATTTCCGTTCGTGATGGCGGGTCGATCACGGTGATCGCAGGCGGCAAATCATCAACAACATTAATCTCATAATATTCAGATTGGATTTCTTCATTCGCGTTCGCCAAGCGCAGAGAATAAAAACCTCTTTCGGTAATTTTTTTTGACGCCGAATAAATGTTCTCACTCTGGCGCTGAAGAAGAACAGTGTCACGGTCGCTGAAATTAAGCGCGCCAGCACTTAGTGTTTGATTAGGTTCTATGTGCCAAACAAGCTGAGCGCCTTCTTCAACGCTGAGATCGAATTGGGCAAGTAAGTATTTTGCCTTGCCGGTATATTCAGGCGGCATAATCTCAACTTTGACGGATTCAATTTTCAGCGGCTCTCTTCGTTCGTCGATAGTTGAAGAATCTCTTGGCCTAGCAATGATTTTAGATAAAGTCGATGGCTTCATGCCTTTCGATAGAGGTTGTATCACAACAAAAATCAACAGAGATGTTATTGAAGCACCGGCAAAGAAAATACTTGATCGCTTCAGAGGGTGGTTCGGCAAACGATTTTTTTCGCCAGACTCCGTTAGAGTTTTTTCGACTCGCAGGAGTTGCATTCTCTCCAAGACTGTAAGCTCTGCATCAGTCTTGAGAACCAGCTCGCTGCTCTCCTCCAACTCCGGAATTGCGCGGTTAAGATGCCGTGCGATGAGTCTGGCATCGACCGATGAAATTTTTTCCGTGGCGAACAAAGCAAGAAAAACTATCGCAGCAAAAGCGAGAAAACTACTCAAGAGAAATAGAAAAGTAAGATCAAAAAAAATTCCAATCACACTTACGAGAAGAAGCGACGAACCCAGCGATTTGAGCGTCGCGTCGGCAAGAAGCATGAGCCGCCAATGTTGCGCCATGCCGTGCAGAATTTTCGTGTCGTGCTCCATACTCACGTTGATTGCCTCGCTGCCATCCATCGTTCAAGCATGAATAACAAAGCTGCTAAAATACATACCGGCAGATGAAGACTCTCGCTCGATGATGTGGAGATCAATTGCGCTTCCGAAGCGCGATGCGCCGGCATCATTTGCGCGGCGCTGATTCGGCGTTGGTCGGAAAAACCCAGATCGCTTTCACGATACGAGGCGAACGATTTATTGTGATCCAATAGCGATGCTATCCATTCTGGAAATTCTGGACTCAGCACCAACTCATTCCACAGAGGATGATACCTGCTGAAAAAGCGATAGTGCCAGCCTTCGCCGAGAGGTTCACATTCAAGTAACGGCGAACCGAATCCATCTGTCCAAACTGCGAAGCCTTGTTGGGTTGAATTAATACGCCGCCAGAGACGCGGACGGCTCGTCGCGCTTTCGATGATCATCTCAGTCTTGCACCGTTCATATTCGTGCGTGGATGCATCGTTCACGAGGACGAATCCGTTTATCTCGATACTCCGCAGCAAATCATCCGGCGTCGGATGCGATGAAAGCCAGAATATGATATTTGCTCCACGATTTTTCCTGGTTCCGTCTTTCAGGATTTCGGTTTTTGGTTCCAGCGGAATTCGAAAATATTCAGCTACGACATGGAATGCAAATTTAACATACTTCGCATCTTCTTCTCGCTGAACGTCGTGAAGAATTAAGACGTTCTGCTGCGGTTCTTTGTCGCGAAGAGTAAAACCATCATCATCGGGATGATCATCAGATTGCAACAATTTCATTCTAAATTCATGTCCATCCTCATTGGGAATCACTTCAATTGCAGGCATCCCGCTCTCTGACAAAATACTTTTTCTGGTCGGCACGTTTACATCGTAGCGCGCAAAAAATGTTTGCCGGAAATCGCTGAATCCGATTACTAAACACGCGCTGTCGTTTTTTGTGCGCCAGGCATTTTGTATCCACCGGTTTTCTCGTTGAGAAGAAATCGTCCGCCACTGCACTGTGTTGCTTAATGCCGGGCGTTCGCCGCGAAAATTCTGCAGATGGTCGTCGGTGAACACCCACAACGGCGCTTCGGCTGATGCGATGGCATCAACTTCTCGCAGGAGAGACCAATAATCTTCTTCATCAGAAGAATTTATCTTTGCATCAAAAGAAGAAAGTGGGGGAAAATCCGGGCCAAGCACGCGCAGCTCGTAACCGGCCGAGGCAAGCGAATCTAATACACTTTCAAGTCCAACAGCTTTCAGTGGTGAAGACAACAAGCTTGGCGCAATCAAAGCCCAACTCTGGTTTGACGAATCGTCTGCAGTTGAATCGTTCTTCAAATGAGGCTGAGCCAAAAGCAAAACCAATACTGTGAGCAACGCGGCTCGTAAAATCAGCAAGGCTGCTTCGTTGAGCTTGAGACTTTTCCATTGCTGGCTTTGCGAGTCGTCGAGCAGCTTGATGCTGCCGACTTTGATTCGTTTCCCCGACCTCCGGCTCAATAAATGAATCACAAGTGGCACGGTCAACGCGAGACCGGCAAACAGCCAGAGGGGTTGCAGAAAATAAATCATACGTCATGGTTTTGCATCAGGCCAGTTTCATCCTCTGGGTTAAGTACGTCCGCAAGGCAAAGTCCAACGGCTGATCGAGGGTGAAGAGTTCGTTGGTGACGCCAAGATCGTGCAGGGTCTGCTTCATTACCCGAAGCTTGTTCTGCATGGCGGCGACGTAAGGTGTGCGGGCGCGAAGGGCATCCACTTGCACGGATTTTCCGGTCTCCAAATCTTCGAACGTTAATGCCCCCTCATACAAAAAATCCGTCTCATTTCGTCCGATGATATTAAACAGAACGACTTCATTTTTTAAAGCGCTTAGTTTTGACAAGGCAGCCGTGATCTCGTTTTCCTCTTCATGCATGTCCGTAACAAAAACGATCAACTGTCTTCTTTGTTCGCCATTGAATACGCTTTCCAAATTTTTCCAGCCGGGCCAGCGGCCATGCGGACGCAACTGCTCAAGTTCATGGAGAAAGCGGTGCAATTGCTGATGATCCCGCTTAGCCGGCACGTGTGAGATTGTTTCATCGTTCACTGCATCGAGGCCGATTGCCTCGCCTTGCATGTTTGCCAGGTAACCGAGCGCCGCGATCAAGAATCGCGCATAGTCAAACTTCATTATGCCCTGCTCTTCGTGCATCATCGAGGCGCTGGCATCGAGAATGAAACGCACGGTGATGCTGGTTTCGATTTCCGACTCGCGAACAAAGTAACGGTCGGAGCGCGCGTACATTTTCCAATCAATACAGCGCAGATCGTCGCCGGGCTGATAGCTGCGATACTGATTGAACTCCAAACCAACTCCGGGGCGCGGGCTTTGATTTGCACCGAGCATGAATCCATCGACGACGGTTTTAGCGAGAAGATGAAGATCGGCTATCGCCGCAAGTGTGCGAGGATCGATGAAGCGATAGGACGAGGCTTGTGAAGTTTTCATTTCCGATGCGTTAAACTGCCGTTCGTTGAATCCGAGTTTGCGGCGAGAAAACTCCGGATGAGCTTTTACTCTTTTTCATCTTTGATACGGCTGAAGAGACGTTCGCCAAGTTTTGTAATTGTTTTCGGATCATCGAATGGCAGCGCGGCGTACATCTTACCGCCTGCAAAATGACACGGTTGGCATCGTGCGTTTAAAATGGGTTGGATGCTTGTTTTGAAATCGATTTTTGTTGAGTCTGATTTCGAACTCGCCGATGCAGGTGCGGCGACTGCGGTCTGTGCCGTTAACACTGACGCAGAGCGTGAAACCGTCTTCAAGCGCGAGCTGCCATCGCACGACGCCATCGACATGGCGAACATGAGAATGAGAATTTGGTTCATATCCACGCTCGATCTTTTATTTTAAACAAACAATGGACTGCGCGGCTCGGGAATTTGCTTGAGCAATTCGCGCGTCACATCATCCGACGTGATGCGCTCGGCTTCGCCTTTGAAGTTGATCAAGATGCGATGACGCAAGACCGATGGGGCCATGGACTGCAAATCCGGCAGCGTCACGGCAAAGCGGCCGTTGAGCAATGCTTTCGCTTTCGCTGAGAGAATCATCGCCTGTCCGGCGCGCGGGCCGGCGCCCCATCTCACCCACTCTTTGACGTAGGCAACTGTTGTCTCTGCCGGTCGCGTCGCACGAACGACTCGGTTGACATAGTTAATGAGATCATCGCTAATAGCAACCTCTCGAACCAAAGCCTGAGCGGTTAAAATCTCTTGCGCCGTGACCACGGGATTGATTTGAAATTTTTTGCTGCTGGTCGTCGAAGCGAGAATTTCAAATTCCTCTTTTTCGCGCGGGTAGTCGATCGTCACGTAGAGTAAAAATCGATCCAACTGTGCTTCGGGAAGAGGATAGGTTCCGGCCTGCTCAATCGGGTTTTGCGTTGCCAATACAAAAAATGGTTTTTGCAATTCATACGTCGTGCCGCCGTGCGTGACTTCAAACTCTTGCATGGCTTCCAGCAACGCAGACTGAGTTTTTGGCGGCGTGCGATTGATTTCGTCCGCCAAAACGATATTCGCAAAAACCGGCCCGCGGTTGAATTTGAAAAATCTTTTTCCGGTGGCGTGATCTTCTTCCAAAATCTCCGTGCCGATGATGTCAGTGGGCATCAGGTCGGGCGTAAACTGAATCCGGTTAAATGTAAGATGAACCGCATCGGCAAGCGTGCGGATCATCAACGTCTTTGCCAGGCCGGGAACGCCTTCGAGCAGGCAATGCCCGCCGGCGATAAAAGCAATCAGCAATTCATCGATAGTTTGCTGTTGGCCGATGATCGCTTTTTTTATTTCTTGTTGAAGAAGAGAAAGCTTGTGAAGCAGCTCTTTGACTTGGGTTTCAGTAGTTTCCACAATAGTTTTGCAGTTAGTTTCTCCTACTCTTACTCCTACTCATACTCGCTGTTCATCTTTGAAAAAACCAAAAGCGAGTAAGAGTAGGAGTAAGAGTACGAGTAAGAGTTTTGCTAAGCCGTCATCGCGTACATCACGATGTTTACGCCGAACTTTGTATTGTCCTCCGCCAGCCAGCGTTTGTTACGAAAATCATAATCCCATTCGCAGCCGTAATCTTTGTTGCTGTAGAGCACGGCGATGCGTCCGTCGATCTCGATAGCTTTGAGATAATCATGCACGAGATCGTCTCCCCAACCGTTCAATTCAAACGATGTGGCTGGTGGTCCGTTTTTGAATTCAAAGAAAGAACGGTATAGCGCATGATCATTGGGAATTTTCTTGAGTGCATCGTTTCCGAAAATCGTCAATATTTGAGCTTCAAAAGAACGCGCAAACAATCCATCGATGTCATGATTGCAGTCATCAACAAAAACGAAACCGCCATTGCGAACGTAAGTTTCAAAGTTGTCGCGTTCGCGTGTTGTGAATTCCACCAGCTTATGTCCCGACAAATAACAAAACGGCGAATACAACATTTCACGATCTGTCAACGCCACGACTTTTTCTTGCGTATCAACTTCGACTGTTGTGTATTCCACCAAAGAGTTCAACAGGTTCGACGGCATGCGCTGATCGACGTCCCAATCGCCGGAGAGATATTGCAGGCGCGTGAAAAAAAAATCAGCGCGACGGCGCTCGAAGAATGCGGCTTGCGTCTCAGCCAATGGAGAAAGAACTACACCGGCGGCAGTTGCAACCAAAGTTTTAAGAAATTTTGCGCGATTCATTTTGCCTATTTAATTCATAAAGCCTGAACCGCAAAGTCGCCAAGAGCGCTAAGAAAATGCAAAGATTCATTTGACGTAGAATTTCATAGAGACAACATAACCTCGAAAACCGAAATTAGGATTTCGCGATACCAATCGGATTTAGTTTCTGAGAGACTGAACTATTTGATTAAAAATAATAAAAGTCTTATTCTTCACGACTTTGCGGTTTTCTTTATGAATTCTTCAAATTTAATTGAGAATGCAGAGTCGCCCTTTAAAGCAAAGGATGCCACTCTACAATCTGAATGACATCCTTTCACGAAAATTCTACAACGACGTGTGGTTAATTATACCGCATCCGAGAGACTTGTGAAAGTAAAATCTCTAATCTTCATCGGCGGCACCATGTTGCCGTTGATGCGCTCCGGTTTGCCCAGGGTTTCAAGATTGTTCAACATGATCACCGGGCTTTCATTGAAACGGAAATTCTTGATCGAGTGTTTTATTTTTCCATTTTCAATGTAGAACAAACCGTCGCGCGTTAAGCCGGTATAAAGCAGCGTTTGCGGATCGACGGTGCGAATGTACCACAAGCGGGTGACGAGAACGCCTTTGGTCGTGTCGCGAATCATGTCGGCAAGCGTCGCGATTCCGCCTTCCATGATGCCGTTCGACGGAGCTG
>Ga0247727_10008092_pt1 | contig 19674 bp, 8 predicted proteins | sample WisWelCaveWW1625_FD_202498 | JGI IMG/M metagenome (GOLD analysis project Ga0247727, IMG submission 202498) | Biofilm microbial communities from Wishing Well Cave, Virginia, United States - WW16-25 | ecosystem: Environmental > Aquatic > Deep subsurface > Groundwater > Cave microbial mat | place... | reverse complement strand
CGAAACGAAGGTCCGCGTCAGCAACTTCGGAGTCGGAGCGGAGGTAATTCCAAATCGAATTTTGTCGTTCGGTAATTTCCATGCTCTCAAATTTAGGCGAAGTTAAATAAGCCTCGATATATCCGTCAAAGTCCGTCGGAAAGAAATCAATGGTTATGTCGGGGTCGCCAAGCACGTTAGCGCCATAGCGTCTGAACGCCGTACGCAAGCGGTCGAGAAGCTTTTTGCTTACCATCATAGTCCCAGCCATGTCATCACTCCATTGTTAGGGTTAAATAGCCAATTGTTTAAATTGTCCGAAGCAGTCTGGTGTGAAGAGTCGGCAACTTGATACCGGTATATGACTTCTTTGTGAATCTCAGCGATCTTCTTAAAATTATCATACAGAAATGGCGACGCTTCCAGCTCGTTAAACAAGCCGGCAAAAATTATCAAAGCGAACAAGTTATGCGTTTTAAGAACCAGTGGCAGACGCTCCAGCTTGAGCACTTCGCAGACTTTGAACTTGAGCCGCGCCTCCACGATGTACGGCCCGAGATAGACCGACGCTGTCCATCGTCCCTGTTTGCGCAGCGCCTCGAAATCTTCCTTGCGATCGCGCGCGAGTTGCGCGAACTCAGTCTTGAACGTCGGGGTGAATTTTGTCAAGTCAATCATCATGATCTCCCGTCCTCCTTTGCCAATATACTGAAATTGCCGACAACAAGCAAGCGCGCTCAAAACAAAAATGATTCGCCGGTTGGACGAATCATTCTTGCGAAACAACTGGTAGCGGCAGAGGGATTCGAACCCCCGACCCGCGGATTATGATTCCGCTGCTCTAGCCGACTGAGCTATGCCGCCGGGGTTTTGTCACTGTTATTCTAATTTAAAAAGAGTGGCGTAAAAAGCAAACACTTTTTTCTGCAACTACCTCCAGAAATTGAGCATCGATGACACCAATCTATAAGAAACTGTAATCGTTTGGTTTGTCAGGGAGCCGGTATTTTTCTATGTGTTTCCATATTCTTTCAAAATTCTTTCAAAATCAATTCTTTCAAAATTTTGCTTGACTTTGTTAGCTGATTGTAATATATATAAAACTGGCAAAAATAGATAATGATAGGGATTTACAGTTTTTCAACCACGCACAGACATCTCTGTGTCCTATCACCTCAACCCTTATTAGACTAATTCAACTTTTCATAAATGGCGCTAAGGCAGTGGATTGGGCAATGGGGATATCTGTCAAAGTTTAAAAAAAGGCTAAAACCTCCAAGGCAACATCAATGTCTTCTATGAGAAAGATGCGTTAAATTGGTTTGAAATTATGCTCATGCGACTCGTGTTGATTTTAAATTTTATTCCGCTCTGTTTGCTCCTCTCCGCCTGTGGCAAGAGCACCGTTGATCTGCGCGAAGAGATTCTCAAGGCCTTCGATGACCCGCGTCAAGCCGGAGCGCCTTTGCCTGATACCACTAAAGAAAGTGATCGCGGCCAAGGTGCTATCGAGAATATTTTCATTTATGTGGATGGCTCCCAATCGCAGCAGGGCTTTGCTAATCCCGCTGGAAGTTTGATCCGCACTTACAATAAAGTCGTGAATGCTGTCATCGACAAAAGCAAGGTGGGATGGCCCGGCGCCAATACGCAAATTTATAAATTTGGTCAAGGTTTGGTTGGCTCGCCGATCACTTTGCCGGTCATTATCCACAAGAGTGACTTTTATAATCAACCTCAAACCGATTTGGCAGCCGTAATCGAAAGTTTTTCCCTAGCTAGTGCCAAGCCATCCTTGGGAATCGTTATTACCGATGGTGTGCAATCGGTGTCGAAAGAGCGAGGCACTTTGGGACGAGCGATCAATGCGATTAATACATGGATGCAGCGCGGCAATATTTTTGGCATGATGATGTACAAGAGCGAGTTCCATGGCAAGGCCTTTTCAGAAATTTCAGGAAGAGAAATAGGGTATTATAATAATGAGCATGGCGATCGGCCATTTTACTTACTCATTCTCGCACCGCGTGAAGAGGAATTTGAGAAGTTTTATAATCTTCTGCAAGGCTCTAATCTCGCACCGGATAGCCTGTTATTGTTCCCGGATTTGCGGGCGCAATCCATTGCTTGGGCCCGACCCGTCGAACAGAACATGTTTGAATTGCATCATGTCGACCCGACGCAAGAACCGAAATTTTTTTGGCTGCAGAAGCAAAGCTCGGCCCGGGTTTCACGTATTGCCTTTAGTTTTGAGCTACAAGAGAACAAATATTGGCGGTCGGATCCGTTGCGTGCGAATATCAACCCACTCCACGTTAATGTCGCCGCCAAGCGTTATTTTAACATCATGAAAGAGTGGCAAGCTTTTGGCCCTCCGGGGGTTGAGTTTCTAACAGACAGTACTTCTGTGAATGGAAAAAAAATTTTCGTATCCATTACACTCAAAGGTTTCGAGGAGAATTTACAGCCAGGCGCTATCGAGGCGATTCGCATCAGGATGCGACCACGCGTTGATGGCGTGATTCTGCCGCAATGGGTGTATGAGGTTTCAACGCAAGATGACACGCGGTTGCAAAATTATAATCGCACTTTTAACTTTGACAATTTCGTGCGCGATATTTATTCGAGTTATATCGAAGGGCTGCAGACCGATCTGGCGGATTTTTATATTGCAACCATGAATTGACCGACCGCCTTCTGTACGGCGGCAAACAAGCTGATCTGAAGGGAGGTTATTATGCTTTATCGTTTTTTTCAAGGAACTCCACCTGAATTCTTACAGCTCCAAAACTCAGTTCAACAATGGCAGCGTTTCGCTCAATTTTCCTTTTTTTGTACACTTATAATTGCCATTGTGGCCGGCCTATTCACCATCGGGTATTTATATCGTTTTTATAAAATACACTCAGCCGGTCGTGTTTATGGTATGTCCAAAGCATTTTGGATGCTGGCCGGAGTGTTTGCAATTTTGCACACGATTCTCATCTATTGGCTGAGTTACCTGGTATTTGCTGGCAACGACTTTTCGCTTGTATTTTCCACCGAGCTTTGGCGCGTTCGGCTTTTGAATGCCATTGCTTCCGTCGTAGAATTCTTTTTGATCTTCTATTTAACTGCCAAACTCGTTAGCTTTATTCCTTTTAAAACTCGCACATTGGTGTGGCCACGTTAAGTAATGAAAGGGCATTGATATGTCTTGTTACGCCATTGGCATCGGCGGCACCGGCGCGCGTTGTGTCGAAGCGTTGGCGCATCTGTGCGCCGCCGGATACGGGCCGAAAGATGAGTTGAATGTGTTGATGGTTGATCCCGACGCCGCCAACGGGACCACCAATCGCGCCATCGCCACCATCCGCGCTTATCGCGATGTGTATACCGCGCTCCACGGCTCGACTAGTATTCAGGATAGCAGTACTGTGGACAAACAAAAATTTTTTCCAACTTCAATTCGTTATGCCGATGATCTCGTTTCCGATTTGAAAGTGTGGAGTCCGCCCAACCAATCCAGTTTTCAGGAATTTCTCACGCCGGCAAATCAAAGTCTCATGGAAAAAGAGCGGAAACTCCTGAAGCTATTTTACACGCAGGAGGAATTGGATTTCCGGCTGGAGGCCGGCTTCCGCGCCCGTACCAATATCGGCTCGGTGGTCATGGCGCAATCGCTGAATAAATCGGTGCTCGAAAAAGAACCGTGGAAATGGTTGACGGAAAAATTATCACGGGAAATCAACGCCAACAATCCCTGCCAGATTTTTGTCTTTGGTTCCATCTTCGGCGGCACTGGCGCTTCCGGCTTACCGATCGTCGGCCGGTTTCTACGTGAAGAGACCAGGCTGTCGAACAACCCGCTATTTGCGTTGGGTGCGGCGGTGATTCTGCCATATTTTGATTTCATTCGCCCAGCGGCCGGCAAAGAGCTGGTGGCCTTGAGCGATTATTTCTTGCTGAATACGCAGACGGCGCTTAAATACTATCAAAACGAAAAGAATCTGATTCACTACCATGATCTGTATTTAGTCGGTGAAGAAAAATGGCGTTCTGCCGGCGAAGGCGCGGTGGGCGGCCGCGATCAGAATAATCCCAGCCATTTTATCGAGCTGTTGGCGGCGTTGGCGGCGGTTGATTTTTATCATGAGAAACCGACGCGAAAATCTCCGCCGCAGCGCCAAACCTATTTTTACGCGGCACGGAATACCGCTGAAAAGGTGGAATGGAACGACTTGCCGATTGCGCGCAACGACCAAAACATTGCTCAACAACAGAAAAAACTGCAAATGCAGTTGGTTTATTTTACCACCGCTGCTTACGCCTGGAAAACGTTCTACAAGCCTTTGCTGGAAGATCAAAAACTGGCTGCCAAGCCATTTCTGGTTCCCTGGTATTATAAACGATTCATCAAGGTTCATCCCGAAAAGATGAGCTTGACCAACGACGATGCTCGCAAGAAATTGAAAGATGTTTCGCAATTTTTTGAGATCTATTTGCATTGGCTGCTGGATATCCATCAATCCGGAACCGATCAGACAACATTGTATCTCTTTGATGCCGCCAAGCTCAAGACCGAGCGTCGCGATAACCTTGGCACGCTCGCATTGGATATGGGTGAGCAAGGCAAGATGCTGGAATATGATCATCTGTGGAACATGATTTTGGATACCAAACCACCGGATTTCCATGAGCCGCTGCCGCTTCTCATGAATATGTTGGCCACGGCGACACAAGTCTTTTGTGACCAAAGTTATAACTTTACTAAAAATTGACGAGAGTGGATATGGTGACAACACTTTATCTGCCGAAAGCGCATAATCCCAATATCGGCAATCCGAAAGTTCAACAATGGGTTTCCATGCCCGAAAACGGCGCGGACGAGTTGGCCTCAAAGCTCGGTATTCCGGATCGCCTCTTGGAAAGCCAAATCATCGGCGCCATTCCCACCCCATGGGCCCGGATGCTGCTTTTTGAGCAAGCGCTGCTGGACGACAGTCATCCCTTGCACAAAAGTATCCTCGCGGAATGGCGAGGGCTGTTGGCTTGTTTTTGTTATCACAACTACGCCGGTTTCAAATTTACGGTTGAACCAATCAACTTAGACGAATTGCGGACTGACAACCGCGATTCCAGAGTGGGTGAAGCTTTCAAAAAGGCCAAGCCCGATTCGACGCCGACTTGGGAACGTTTCGATTTGATCTGCATCAATGATATCGTCGTCGGCGCTGCTTCCCCGCGCACGATCGTTTTTTGCACGGCGGAAAATCTGAACCTGCGGAACGTGCCCTGGATTAAAGCGGGGCGCTTTATCGATCCGCTCGAATATTATCAAAAAGAAGAAGACCGCCGGCTGTTGGCCGGATGGTTGGATGAGGCGATCACGAAAATCAATAATTCATACGAGGACCTTCCCAATAAAGGTAAAATTGTCGACCTGCTAGCAGCCTGGAAGAGCGACGCCAAAGTTTCTGAGGTGATCAAGGAAGCCTATACGGCGTTTCCCAATTTCACTCTGTCATTGTTGCCGCTGACTCCCGAAGGTGCCGTGAGGGATATTCGAAGTGACGTGATGCTGCAGCCAAGTAAATCGTTTGCTAAACCGCCGCTTCTCGTATCCGAATTGATTCTTAAAGATGATGTCCGGCGCATTTATCAGGGTATTCGCGGCAATCGACAATTAGCTCAACAATTACCAAAGGGTTTAAGCGGGGATCAATTCAGCAAGGAGATTCCGTATCCCTGGCTGAATCCTGATGAGCTTTTTACCGATGTTCTTGTGCAAGTTACGACCTTGAACGCCAATCATACATACTTTTTGCAACTTCCCAATGATGAACGCACATTTTTGTTCCCACTCAAACGGGAGATTCTAGATTATTTTCATCCGTATGAATTACCCCAGCGGGTGAGCATCAGGCCGGCCGGCTCCGGGATTCAGGTGATTTTGCGCCTGCCGATCACCTCGGGTATGCGGCAAGAAGAGGTTTCCCGGACCTATAGCAAACTGCTGCCGTTAGGGAATGTGAATAACAATCCGGAAAAAGGAACCATCATTTATGTTGATACGCCGCCGGTGATGGAGATGTGGCCTAATTTCCAACACGAACAATGGAAGAAGCATTATCTGTTTATTTCATTGGGAATTTCTGCACAATCCGGTATGGACTTGCAATTCGCGCTCTATCCTGAAGCCCCGCAGCCAAAGCTTCGTCAAAAGGGCTCCGCCGGCACAGCCGTAGCCCAGGAACTGGTGTGGAAAACTGAAAAAACTCCGGAAGCCGTGATTTTTTATCTGAAAGAGGCGGCCGGCATTTTACCGATTTGCCAGCTTCAAACTCTTAAGTTGAGCAATGTGCAAGTTGATTGTAATGTCGCCGTCGATTTTGGCCAGTCCAATACCACGGTTTTCTGGGCGCCGCCCAACGCCCAACAAGGCGCACAATGTGATAAAGTTGTTTTTAAGTCGCGCAATATTCCGTTGACCAACGTCGTACCTGCTACACGTGAGAATGTGTTGCGCAACGGCTTTCTTCCCGGCACCGATATAACCACGAGCCTCGATTCATCCCTTATCACTTTTCCGAAAGTTCCGGACGGCAACAAGGGTATCATTAACGGCAACATCTATCTGCCCAATGTTTTTCAGGGCGAATACTCCGAAGAGGCGAAAGAACGGATCTCCGCTGGCTTGAAATGGGCTGATGATCGTGGTGATAATGATAAAGTCACCATTCTCTTGGAGCAGCTTGTCACGATGATTGAAGCCGAGGCCTTGGCCGACAATCGTAATATTTTGGAATATCGCTGGGCCTATCCCCAAGCCTTTAGCGGCGAGATGGTCACGACCTTTCAGGCGCGATGGAATACGCTTACTACTGGCAAGAAAAACACGGAAAATACGGAAAGCTTGGCGATATGCCAATATCTTGCTGGGACCGCGGCCCAAAATATTCTTCACGGGAATAGTTTGTTTGGCATTGATATTGGCGGCAGCACTACGGATATCGGTGTTTGGGCGCGCAATCAAATGGTCATTCGTGATTCCTGCCGATTGGCCGGCTGGACACAGTCGAAGCTGTTGTGTCATAACAAGGACATCGTTGATATGATGATGAGACTTCTCAATGCCCGGATAGAAATGCCGGTCGACAATACGATTCTAACCGACCGTTCTGAGAATAAAGTCGCCATGTATTGGAATCGGCTGCTCCGTTTTTGCAATGAAAAAGGCTTGCTGGAGACTTTTATCAGTGAGATTCAGGCTAGTCGCGATGAAAATTGCCGTTTGGTGGTGACCGCCGCCGTGGCAACGTTTAGTGTCATGGCTTTTTATGCAGGAATTTTGGCTGCCTCTTATTTCAAATCGGAGCACGTGACTCTGCCTGGAAATAAACCTCGGCTCTATTTTACCGGCAACGGCGGTAACTTGCTTCTATGGCTACCCGGCGGGCGCGGAAATCTCAATATCTTTCTCTGGCCGCTATTTCGCGAAGGCTATATGATTGTTCAATCGAGTTTGCCCCATGGCTGGGATTCAATTGAGGTAACACTACCGTCCCATCCCAAGGATGAAGTCGCCATCGGATTGTTGTTGAAACAAAGCTCGTTGCAGGAAAAATCGCAAAACCTTACCATAACCGGCGATAGCGGCTTGAAGTTTAGTCATAATAAGCGTGAGTCGGTGCCGCCTCACACGCATTTAGATGCCAAACAATTTGCCGCGTTGGAGGTTCCCCAAGGCTGGACAAGTGATTCGTTAAAAAGGTTCGTCGACGTATTCAATCGGACTTCGCGGGAAAAAGGCCTAGGTCTGCGCGAGCTTCCCGATCCTGGTAAAATGCACAGTATTGGCGATCATTTGCGTGATAAAGTAAGCCGAGCCAATGCCGCCATCAGCCAGAATGATGAAGGCAGTGGCGTCAAGTTGGAGTCCCCGTTTGTCATCGCGGCGGAATCCTACTTAAATCAAGTCGTTGAGCGAGGAAGATGGTAACGTCTCTGCATTTATCAAAGGAGTTGCCCTTTGCATATCGACTCGTTGGATCGACAACGTCACTGCCGATACGCGATTATAGTTGTTGTCATCTTCTTATGCATGCCGGTTGCGACGATCAGTCAAAATGCCGTTCCTTTTGATCGCCATCACATTATTTTGTGCTTTGACGCGAATGGGAATGGCGGCAAAATCGACTTGCTCTCCAAAGCCGGTGAGAAAAAATTTGCTATCGCCCTGCATGCCGTTTTTGATCGTCTTCGCCAACCGGAATCAAGCCAAGTTACAAGTGCCATCTTTGACCCTTCACGCCAAGACTTGGCAACTATCCTTTTTTACGTGCCGGATGTGCGGAATTTACGATCAATTCGTGATTTTAATTTTGCTCGTGATTTCGTGTTTTTGTCTTCAAATGAAAATACGATCGCGCAGGAAAAATTATCAGAGATTGATGATTTCATTCAAACCTACAAGAACATCTTGAGCCGTCACAAACGCAATGATGGGTTAAATCTCTATCAAGAAGCCGCTGCCGCCAGTGTATTGTTTCTGGCGCAATCTCAATACGCCGATCGGCTTAAGCCCGTCGATAAAATTTATGTGATCAATTTTTATTCCGAAAATATCAATCTAGATTCAGCGCGCAACACGTTGGAGAGTTATATTCGCAGCGCCTGGGAGGATACCGTTAATTCGTCAGGCGCCGCTGCCAAACGCGACTCGCTTGTTCAGCAGCTTGCTGCCATTAAAAACCGTGAACGTGCAATTGAACATAAAATCATCAAGCATGTTAATGGACTAAAGTTTCACTACGTCATTGCTGAGTATAATCCACTACCATTGGCTGATCTTCACTTGTTGAAAGAATCTTGCCAAAATCTCAAGCTTGAACAAACCGGCAGCGGGAATTACAGGGCAATCGTTGATTTGGCCGACTGTCTGTTTGATCCGCTCCTAAGCACATTACAACCGGAGTATTGGAGATTGCAGCTTATTGACGCAACAAACAATAAGGTTGTTGCACAGAATTGGGGCCGATTTGATCGATCCTTCGTCGCTGAGACGTCCAACTTATCGTTACAACTTGTCAATTCGAAAAATTTATTGGGCAGATTGCAAGTCGCCACCTACGTCACCGCGCCTCTCGCGCTCAAATCACGCTTTAAAGAGGTTATTGATCTCAAAGTTTCTCGTGCTGCGCCTGAATTTTCCTTGTCGGATTTGATTAAAGCCAACTGGAATTGGATCGAACTGTTTGTCTGGCTAGTGATTTCGCTGATTCTCGCGTATATTGTCAGGTCGGTGCGGAAGATCAAGGGCTCATTATCGCAACTGCCGCAGCAACTGTTGCAAGATTTTGAGGCGAGCCTGATGAAAATGATGCAGGGCAATAAACTGCGGAGCGATTGGCCTGCAAGCGATACCTCGTCACGAACGTCCCCTCAACTTGTCAACCAAACCGCCGAAACAACGCCTCCGACCGAGGGGTTTCGCGAACGCGATCGCCCTCCTGCCCCTGCTGTTCAATCGAATACGGAACAGTTCGACGCGCAGCAAGCTTACGAACGAACCGTTCAACGTTACTTAACGAGCGTCGAATTTATGGAGAGATATAAAAACGATGCCAGGCGCGTCAGCATCGAGCTTGAGCAAGGGTTTGGCAGCGCCAGATTTGGCGGTTTGAAAGAGATTCCTTACGGTGATTTTTTGCTCATTTCGTCGAGCTCAAATTGGTTCTTGTACCCATATTTCGGGGTTTTGAGCCCGGCTCAAGAAAACAGCGCCAAAGCGTGTTTTGAGTGCCAGCCCGGCCTTTTTGCCGTGACGCGCAACCTGCATGATCTGACCATCACACCGGCCATTCTTGAAAAACATGCCGGCCGATGGCAATTAAAGAAAAAAGGAAATTTGGCAGTCAATTAAAAGCAACCAATGGGTAGATGACAATGCACGATGATAAATACTTTCGTTTTTTTTTAGCTTCTTTAGTATTCTTCTTTCTGTTCACGGGCGAGCCAAGAAGCCAAAATTTGCCTCCCTCTCCCTCTGAACGCCATCATGTCATTCTTTGCTTTGACGCCAATGGCAACGGCGGCAAGATTGATATTTTGTCCAAACGCGGTCAGGAAAAACTGCGCGAGGCGGTGCAGGCATTGTTTAACCGGCTGCGCCAACCGGAATCGCGTCAAGAAAATAGGGCGATCTTTGACTCTTTGCGCCAAGATTTGCTAACCACCCTTTATTATACGCCCGATGTTCGCAAGTCGCGAAAGATTCGTGATTTTACTTTTACGCGTGATTTTATTTTCTTGCCCGGTGACGAAAATGTCATTGCTCGAGAAAAGCTGCCGGTTGTTGGCGAATTCATACAAGCCTATGCGAATATCCTGACTCTGCACAAACGCAATGATGCATTGAATCTCTATAAAGAAGCGGCGTCAGCGAGTGTATTGTTTTTGACAGATCCTCAGTATGCCAATCTCCTCAAACCTGCCGATAAAATTTATGTGATCAATTTTTATTCCGAGAATATCAATTTGGACGCGGCCAACAACACGTTAGATCTTTATGTTCGTAGTACTTGGCCAGACAGCACAGATTCGCCAGGTTTTTCGAAGAAATACAACTCTCTTGATAGCCTGCTTTCCCCTATCAAAAATCATTTGAACCCAATTGAACATAAAATCGTCGATCACGAAAACGGTCTGAAGCTGCATTTTACCATGGCCGGTTATGAGCCCATATCGAGGTTTACTTTTTTTAATAATCCCCAACGACTCAAGTTCAAAAAACTGCGTGGTGACACAGTCGAAGCTGAGATCGCTTTGCCGAATTATTTGCTCTCGTCTCTTCCTGCGCCTATCCGGCCGGAATATTGGCGATTGCTCATCATGCAGAAGCCGTTTCGCCAGTCGACCGGCGACACGACAACCGTTGATACGTTGGCGCAAAATTTTGGCTATTGGGACCAGATTGATCATGCGTATCTGAAAGCGCCCCGCTCTCGGTTAGCAACGTCTGATACCGCAAGCTTGCAAGTAACTGCCTATGCAACGGACCCGCTCGCCCTCAAAGCGCGCCTCAACAATGTCGTCTCAGTAAAAATTTCTTTTCCGAGTTGGTGGGAGCTTTATGGAGGGAGGATTATTTCGCTTATTGTGCTAATCATTGTCGTCAGTTTGGGATATTATATTTATATGTTGATACAGAGAAGAGAGCGACGGCCACAAATCAGTCTCTACTTGGAAAAAGTTCCTTTGGCGTCGAGATTAAGAATTGACCTCAATAGCGATAATCCCCAATTAAACAATATTGCCACGCTCAAACTGAATAATACCTCGCCGTACAATCGCTTTCAGAAAGATTTGCGATTTCGCTATGGCGTGGCTAGTGGGAGAATAACCATTCAGACGGAAGTTTTTTGCGGTGCGCATCCTATCCGCTTCAAGCTGTCCGTGGCAAAGCCGTTGGTTGGCATCCAGGTTTCCAAAGACGGCCAGACGGTTATCGTTGATACACACGAGAGTATTTCCATACCCGGGCGCGAAGAAGATGAACCCGGCTGGGCACAGCGAACCAGCGTTGAAACGCGCATTATCAGCATTCAGTCGAGCTTGATTGAAGATGTTCTCGATTGTACCAATCCAGATGAAGAAGTCGATGTCGATTTGAAAATCACCGCACGCTGCGCCGGCGCTGACGGGGCCCCAACAGCGACGAGTGACGCCATAAACGTACCCTTGCGGCTGGTACGGCAGCATACCCAGCTTGCTATTGCCGCCCGCAATGATGTCAAAGAAATCTCCTACAATGACTCGGCGCCGCAACGGATTTGTGATTTTGTTTTTACTGTTCCATCGGAAACGGCCAAGACGTTCTCCGTACCGATCACAGCAACCTTCCGTCTGGGAAGTTCGAATTTTTCTTCGAATCTATTCCCGTTTGAGATCTACGACGATGGCAGCCTCGTCGACAAGATGACCATTCGGAAACTACTGCCCAGGCAGGAAAAGTTGTTCTCGGTTTTTGTCAATTGGGGTAAGACTGATTTCAAAGCTCCGCTTCACGAAGGCGAGAAAGCGCCTTTGAATATTCATCTCTTTCTTGAACCCGACCCAGTGCCCGTAGGATTGCAACCTAAGCAACGCGTGGAACTGGAAGACTTTGGCTATCCTCGTCCTCCACACGTATTTTACGTAACACCAGACCAGCGCAAGCCGCATCTTAGTGTGGAAATTGCAAAAGCGCATCAAGATTACTTTGAAAAAGATCGCCGTGATTTGCCTGCTGACGCGGTGTATAAAGATGAGGTGTATGATGTCATCTTCCAAAAAACGTCCATATTGCATCCGATCAAATTTGACTTTGATCCGGTGGCCATGGATCTGCAGACCGGCTTGACCCGCATTCCGCTTGCCGTGCTCACCATTCATTCGCATCGCAGCACACCTAACATTGGCGAGATCAAGAGAATAATAATAGATTTCAAGAAAAAAGTGCATGCTGATTTTATCCAATTTGAAATTGGTGACGAGCGCGAGAATTTAGCCGAGCTCGTTCGCGATGGAAATGACGCGCGTTATGAGCTCCGGTCTGAATTTATCCCCAGAGGAGAAAATCAAAAAACAGAAATATATTTTTATATTGATCGCGGGAAACTGCGCGATACCTTGCGCGCCGGCAAGTTGAGCCCGGTCTACAAAATTCGCCCGGCGGAAGACGGCAAGTATCGTGATGCCGAGATCATTGAATTAGACGGCAAGCCTTATGAGCTCAACCTCGGCTTCGTTGTCGAGGTGCACAAACCGGGGAAAACGCCATTGCCTTGGAAGCTCGATTGGCTTATCAGGCTCTCCCCGCAGAAGAACCAATTCTGGATCAGTATAGACTACGGTACCTCGGCTATTGCGGCGGCTTGTTGGAATGTGAGCAGTCCCTATGAACAGATTACCGAGCTACCACTAATTGAAAAATGGATTGACTACGAAATCGTTAAGACTCACCAACAGGTGATAGACGACCTTGAGAGAGCCAAAGCCAGACTTGAGAAAGCCAACCTTGATATAGACCCACTTGAGAAAGACAAAGCCAAAACCTATCTTGAGATACCCAAAGCTAAACTTGAGAAAGCCAAAGCCGACCTTTTGGAAAAAGTTAGTTTTCTTCCCTCGCGTATGCGCTTGTCGGAGTCAAAATCGGACGTTCGTCTCGGCCAATCTAATTTTGTGCAATTTGTCAATCCTGAGAATGTCGATCCTAGGTGGCAAAATATGCTTGCGCCCCTTAAAACGATGATCAATGAACCCGTCATTAATTTACCGCGATTAATTGATTTTTACGACCATGATGGCATGCCAGTCAAAAGCGAATTACCAAAAACCAATTTGGTTCTGCGGTCGATGTACTATCATCTCTTTCAGCATTACATTATACCGAGTATAAAAGATTATTTGCGCAATTTTGTATGGAGACCGCGTTTTAGAAAATTACGAGATCAGCGGGACAGGCGTTTTGTCGCTTTGGAGGAATATTTAGCGCGCTTTGTCATCACGGTTCCTAATTCCTTCACCTATTGGCATATTCAAAAGCTGCGAACGCAGCTTGAGTCGATTGCAACAGATTCCAATAACACCGTGATGCCGGGAAACCGAACCGAATTTGTTTTTCTCAGTGAATCCGAGGCGGTTGCCTATTATTATCTTAAGGGACGCAGACAAGGGCACATCCCCACGCCAAGGTCGGCAAAACCCAATGGCGAAGAAGAGTATATTCTGATTTACGACCAAGGCGCGGGGACATTGGATTTAAGTTATATTCGCTTGACCAACATTTTCAGCGCCGGCGAGCCCAAGACCACGATCGAGATTTTGAGTCAGGTGGGCGTGTATGCTGCCGGCAATAACATCAATTACGCTTTGGCTGAAATTATTGAAGAAGGTATCAAAGCCCAAAAAATCAAAAATGAAAACGGTGATGAGATTACTTTTAAGCCAAACCGTTCTCTATTACCGGTGGTTGTTAATGAATCCCAACAGAATCGCCATTTTTTGGAATCATCCAACACCTTTAATAATGCGCTTTTGCTTTTTCATATTGATTTAGAGAACAGGTATAAACGAACCATTTCCGACAAGAATGGTTTTGATGTAGATAAAGACCGGCACGATGAAATCTTCAGCGGCGGTTTTAAGGTGGAATCGGAATACGTTCGTAATAAGTTTTACACCGATGCACGGAACGGTAGTAAAAAGACCCCCCCTGCTCTTGTACAGCGCATGACGACCGATATCATCGATAGTCTTTTTAAGTTGTCTACGTTACCTCCAGAGCTGCGGCAAAAAGGAAAATTTCCGCTTGATCGCCTCATTTTTTCCGGGCGTTCCACCGCTTTTATGGATTTGCAAGGTAAGGTCCGTGACACTGTTCAGCGCTGGGCTGCAAAGGAGATAGATCACTTTGCTTTCGATGAAACCGAAGCGAAAACAGCGGTCTCCCAAGGCGCATTGTATTATGCTGCTGAAGTTCTGGCAACCGAACAAACTTTGAAGGCAAAACGCCTTCCCATCTTTGTGCGTTACGTCGTTCGCGATACTGAGAATGGCAAGCCGATTTTTCGGGAGCTGCTCTCTCCACATTTTAAATATGATCCGAATGCCAGGTTATTCAGCAATAAAAAACGCGTATCTCTCATTCAATCCAAAGACGTGATTCTCTACGAGACGAAAAAAGAAATTGATGAGTTAAACGTGATTGATGAAGAGGCGCAGCGACACGCGATCATCGAGATTTGTCGCGTTCCCCGGGACATGATCAAAAGCCTTTCTGTTGAAGTGGAATTGAAGATGATGTTGGATACCGGACGATTGATCTTCAGAGTAGACGGTATCGAGCCGGCGGAGGAATTCATTTGTCCGCCACCCAAAAACGAACCGGGTTATGAGGAAGGGCAATGGCCATATATTTTCATGTCCGAGACCGAAACTGAGTCCACAACGGCCACTCCTCCGGATAGTGGTGAGTTAAGCGAAAATAAGGATCTATATGTAAAAAACTAAATTGTCACTAATATTGTAGTCCTGCCCCCTTGTGAGGGCACTGTCGCGAAGCCTTCGAAAGCCACTCACAAGGGGTGGGGACTACGTAAAAGTTGAAAGTTTATTTTCATACAGGCCCTAACTTGACAATGTTAAGTTAACGATTTTGGTGTATAGGAACTCATCCCCCAGCCCCTTCTCTTGGGAAGAGAAGGGGTGAAAACTGGTACGAAGCTCTGAAAGTCCCCTTCTCTTTTTAAGAGAAGGGGATTTAGGGGATGAGTTCTTTAAGTTATACTCGTTAAGGGTGAGAAGGTAACAAAAAGCTTTATGTAAATTACTGTTTTTATGAATCTGTTTTTACCATGACAGTTACAAATTCACCCGTAACGAGTATAACATTGTCAAGCTAAGTCTGCTGATTGATCTCTTTTGTATTTGTTGTCAAACGGAGAAATGATTATGCTAAAATTGTCTTGCTTTCTTCGAACATACACGCGGGGCGTTTGGCTATTCATTTTGTTAAGCCTTTGCAACTTTGGGCAAGGAAGGGCGGCGCAGATCGATATTAAGTTCCGGCGAATGGACGATGCGCGTATAGTTATTTATGGGAAAACAGACAGTCTGATCGTTGGCCAAAAGGAAGCACTGGCGGAAAAATTGAATGAAACAAAAAGCTTTTTGTTGAACATCATCGGTAATCAACCCGATGATGTTAAAGCCTTGCAACGCGCTGTTGGGCTTAGTGATAGTGTGGCAGATGGAGATCTAGGTACAGCCACCCTAAGGAGACTTTTTGCAAAAATCAAGAATCTGGATATTCAAAAACCCATTACGTTGGTTGATCCAACGACAAATACGAAGTATATTTTATCTTTAAAAGAGATTCCAAAAGAAAAGAAAACGGTTGACACCACTGCGGTTGGTTGGTTCGTGAATGGCCAATTGTTGCGCATTGGTTACGTGCAGAGCTTGGGCAAAGAAGTTGATTCGCTCAGGTTTTCATATTTCCCGCCGCGAGGACTAAAAGTTGATACCCTAAGCTTTCAAAGCCAAGAGAAGGTATGGTTGGCTTTGCGTCAAGATACCGCCAAATCCGAGCTCATCCTCATCAAAGCCGATTCCTTTATTAAAGCCAGTTTTGACAGCCTTTTAGTCGGCTCATCGCTTAATTTGCAAGCTGAAGTCCGAACCTTATCAACCGGAGCTCGCGCTGATAGCACTATTGTTGCAGACTTTTGTCTTTTGCCGGATAATCAAATCGCTTTACTTGTTAGACAACCATCTTTAGTAAAAACTCCCGACGAAGCAGAATCGTGGTTTCGTCGTACTATTCGTACTACTTCAAAGTGGTTTAATTCTGCTATTGTAAAATGGAAGAACTGGCCTCTGGAAGGGCAAGTTGTATCTGTTTTAACATTAATCGCGTTGATAGGCTTTGTAGGGTACTTTCGGTATAAAGCTCGTGCACGCCGTACGGTAACGGTAGGTGAACGCGAAATGCAATACCGCATTACACAGGAGTGGTTCAAAAACTTTCAAGAGCGTTGTCCCGATCTCTTCATCAAGCCAGCTCCTAGTGAGCAGCCCCAAGAAGAAACCTCCGCTTCGTCTAAAGGCAAATCTTCAAAAAAGCAGTTAAAAGCTGCCTACAAGGCTGCAGAGGAAGGAGAAATCCAAGCTGCTCATTCAGAGAGTTTTGAACCAAACTTAACAGCGCTTAAGGGGGAAATTGTTAACCTGATTATGACCGCTTGGAACGCGCGCAAAGCAGAGCTGGCAGAAACATTGGTTGAAGATGAGCACCAGGAAAAATTTATATCCGGTCCGTACGACGAACTTCTGTATCGTGTAGACGGGCTGCGCAGATATCTTGAACAGATTCGACAACAAGCGTTGGAATTGCTGCAAACGAGGCCTTTTCTGTTCGGCGAGGTTAAAGCCGACAAGCAACGGGCCTTGGAGACTTTGAATGAACGTTTGGGAGGATTTGAAAACACTTTGCAAGCTTTACAGGCGCAAGTTGGCAATGGTCATTTCACTTGGGATGCCGTTGTTGGTACAATCCAATCGCATCTCAAAACCGGCAAGAATGCCGAACAGAAATTGCAAGAAATTTCCAATGTGGTTCCACCTATTTTTGCGCCGCCGCAAGATCAATCTGCGTCGTCTGCTGGCTCACCAACCGAGCGCAATGGACATGATTTGCTAGGGCTGCTTACGGCTCTGGAGCGCTGGAGCAACAATTACAACCGCAAGCGGCGCCAGGAATTTGGTGAAGACTTGGATAAAAAAATTCAGGACCTGCTTCTTCAACACTACTTATTATACGGTATAAATGAAGTGGAGGAGGAATTAGGACGCTCGCAAAGCTATTTATCAGGAAAGCTCATGACGCAAGAAGAGATTCGCAAGCGCGCACTGGCTTTCAGAGAGAGCAAGAATCTCAAAACGAATATGGAAGAATTTGAAAAAGCGGTTATTAATGAAGTGAGCCGTTACCCGGCAAAAGAACAGTTCCAGCCTCTGCTGCAGTTCTTGCAAATCCGCTTCAACGAATTGAAGCAGATTCTGGTCAAGCAACCGGATCTGGCAGAGATTCATAAAAAACTTGTGACTATGTTTTATGCGCTCTCCGAATATTACCATGAGCTTAAAAGCCAGCGTGATTCGTTGGTGCAATGGCAAAGTCGTTTGGAAGAATTACGGACGGGACTCGCACAAGCCTCCGGCTTGAAACAGGCCCTTGATCAGAAAGCCGTTTCTCTTCAAAGCAGCATTGACGCCCTCTGTGTAACAGATAAAAATTTGAGTGGTGCTGTTGAACAATTGTCGTCGGAGAGATTAGCCTACGAGAGAGCCAAACAGCAATACGAGGCTTATAAGAAAGCGCTTGAAGAAAAGTGGAATACGGATTTGGGTAAAGAAATAAATATTCGCGAAAGCAAATTGCGCGAAAAATACGCCAAAGAAAAAGAAGACTTGGAAAAGCAAATAAATCAATGGCAGGAGAAATTGACGGCGCAACAAACTGCCTGGGAAACGGAAAAAACGCAAATCAGGAAAGACCACCATGCTGAGCTGCAGAAATTGAAAAGCGAGCTGGATAACCGGTTGGGTATCTTGAATCAGGCGGTCTCGAATGCCATCACGATTGAAAATAGCTTTCGCAAGGCGGAAAAGGAGTTGCACGATCGCATTGCTGAATTGCAAGATGACCTTGCGAAAAGAGATGCTGAACGGCCGGTGCAAAGCCAGCTCGAGGCTGAATTTAAAAGCGTCAAAAAAGATCTCGCTAACTATCATGAGTTTATCCGCTTGCCTTATTCATTGCACATGGCGCGCGAATTGTTTTTGGCTATGACACCTTTATTTGATGGCCGTTTACAAGGTTTAGCTGAAGCTAGCTATAGCAGCTTGAATGATGAATACAAAAAGCTCCGCAACTTTTTCGACGTACTCGCAACAAAGCTGCGCCTAGATTTGGATTCCAGCAATCCGGCCCATATCAATGATTTACGAGCAGCCTTGTTGGAATGTGAGTCGAAACGGAAAGAGTTCATCAAAAACTTTGTGCTGGTTTTAGTCACACCTTTTTACCGTTCGTATCAGCTTGCTTATCATATTTCGCAAACCCAAAATGATTTGCGTAAAGCCATCATCCAAAATTACTACCGTTTTAAGGCTATTACAGCGGAGTTGGGAGTGCATTTGCACGACATCATTATTTTTGAGACCAGGCCGGATGGCAATTTTCACGAAGCTATAGGAATCGGATGCACCACGCCGGTCTTACAAGATATTTATAATCATCTTCGTCAAAAAGGTTTTCTTCCGGCGCCGTGTATCACCGATGTGCTCCGAATTGGCTTTGAAAGCACCGTTGAGGGTATCGAATCGGAGAGAAGCGTGGTGCGCACCTCCAATGGATGAAGACGTCAGTTTGGTTGTCATTGCCTTAAGCTCTTTCTTTTCGCATATTCTTCAAAGAATTAGTTTTTTATTGGAGAATCGGGTTATAGTAGACACATATATTTTGTGCAATTCGTAAGAATTAAATTAGCGTCTGGACGGTATCTCCGGAAATCTCTCGAATTTTGAATTTACGTATATGTTCAGAAATAACCGTCCGGACTTTTTACGAGTTACTCATCCATCAAAATGTCCCTCCGAAAAAATCCCTCCATTCTCTATTTTTTGTAATGCCTCAGTTACGGGTGGACAACGACCTTTCGACCGATTGAAAAAAATTTCATTTTTATAAAAAAAGACTGGCGTCTTAATTTTTCGTTTCGTATCTTCTTCTCATCATGGAGAAGGAAATACGCATTCGCGGTCGAATCATTACCCACACGGATCTTGAACTGATTCGCCATCTGCTTCGCACCCAAGGCCACTTGGGTCGAACCCATCTTTCCCAACAGCTGTGCCGAATCTGGGATTTGCGGCAGGCCAACGGCGCTTATCGTGAAATCGCTTGTCGCGATCTGTTGCGTCAGCTTGAGCAACGTGGCCTTATTGTTCTGCCGGCGCTTTTAAAAAAGCCTTCTCGTAAACCCGGCTATCGCAATCACACCTTCCTACCGCAAACGTTTGATACTTTCCCGCTGCAAGGCCGGTTCGATCATTTTGCTGTGCCAACGATTGAGTTGGTTAGTCGCACACCCAAAGAACGATTCT
>Ga0247727_10008091_pt1 | contig 19675 bp, 8 predicted proteins | sample WisWelCaveWW1625_FD_202498 | JGI IMG/M metagenome (GOLD analysis project Ga0247727, IMG submission 202498) | Biofilm microbial communities from Wishing Well Cave, Virginia, United States - WW16-25 | ecosystem: Environmental > Aquatic > Deep subsurface > Groundwater > Cave microbial mat | place... | reverse complement strand
AGCCGGCAGCAACCTCGCCTTCAACGAATGGAATACCGGCTACTCGTGGTACGGCACGAACCAAAACTTCGCGTACACGGCTCAGGGATTCATCTTCAACACGTCGCACTGGCCGGCCAATGGGCATATCAAGTCCACCGACGACCTCTGGATCAACACCGAGAGTTATCCTGCCGGCGTCGGCCAATCCGCGCGGGTCGTATACAGCACGGACGACGTGAACTGGTTCTCGAAGGACTTCGAGAAAGCTGGCGTCACCGGCAACAATGATTGGTGGCACGCCAATCTCGGCAAGTTCCCGGCTGGCACCACGGTGCGTTACGCCGTCGAAGTCGTCGGCGATGGCAACGTCTCGCGGTGGGATAGCAACAACGGACAGGATTACCGGGCCACGGTCAGCACCGCTCCCTCCGTTCAATGGGCCGGCAACGTCTGGAACTGGCCGCTCAACGGTCAAATCAAGTCCACCGATGACTTCTGGGTGAACATCGAGAGCTGGCCTGCCGGCACCGCCACTTCGGCGCGCGTCGTGTACAGCACCGACGGCACGAATTGGTTCTCCGTCGATCTGACGCGCAACGGCACGACCGGCAACAACGACGCGTGGCACGCCAACCTCGGCAAGTTCGCCTCGCGCAAGACGATCCAGTACGCGATCGAAGTTCGCGACGGCGCGAACCATTCGCTGTGGGCCAGCAACAACGGCGCGAACTACCGCGCTACGGTAAATTGATGTGACAATGACCGGCACAATCTCCGGGAGCCGTTTGGCCCGGGTGACGCAAACAAACGCACTCGCGATGGGCGTTTTGGTCGCCGAGTGTTCCTACCTACGGAGGCACGGGTCCTCACCACTCGCGCCTCCGACTCTTTCCAACAATGTCGTGGCCAACAACCGCAGGCGGTCGCAGATGTGGCAACACAGGAGTCCGTGCTCGTGAAAACAAATGCAGTGAACATGATCGGGATGAACGCGCTGGCAATCGCGCTCGCAGCAAACACCTTCGCGGCCGGGCTTGCCGCCGACAACGCCGCGGACAGTGCGTACAACGACGGTTGGCAGACCGGCGACAACGGCGGTACCGGCTGGGGCGGCGGGTGGAGCTTATCTACGTCGGTCCCTCCGGACGTGAACAAAGCCGGCCAGTTCGTCGGTTCGTCGCAGGGAAATGGTTTCAGCGACGGCAACATCGACACCGCCGGCCGCGCGTGGGGCGAGTACGCCAACAACACGTACATCGCCACGGCGACGCGTCCGTTCAATGGCGCGCTCAGCATCGGGCAGACGTTCAGCATCGATATCGATAACGGATTCCTCGATTCCGGCAGCAGCGTCGGCTTCACGCTGACCGGCTTCGGCGATCCCGGCGCGACGGATCAGTTCAGCTTCTTCTTCCAGGGAGGATCCTCGAACTACAAGGTCAGCGTCGGCCGGTTCGTCTGGTATTCGGAGACGGATACCGGCGTCGGCTTCACCTCGAAGGGCGTGCACGTGGAGTTCACACTGACCGGCTCGACGAGTTACTCGGTCGCGATCACGCCCAACGGCGCCTCGACCACCGTGTTGACCGGCAACATGGTCATCAGCAGCCCGATCGATCATGTCGAGCTTTACAACTACAACGCCGGTACCGGCTCGGCCAACGACGCGTTCTTCAACAATATCGCGATCGTACCGGAACCGACGACGGCGATGCTCGTCGGCGCCGGGCTGGTGAGCATGATCGCGCTGCGGCGACGCCGGTCATGAACGTTTAACGGGAGGCCACGATGCCGACTCAACGTCACCGCGAAAACGATTTCGTTGTCGCTGTTGTCGCGAGTTGGTTCATCTGGCAGGGGGCGATGGGGGCGGCGTGGGCTTGGACCACGCTGCCTTCGCGCAAACAAGACAACCCCTCGTTCGCTTACACGCCCTCGCCGGCCGACTGGCGCGCCAAGCCGATCTACCAAATCATCACCGACCGTTTCGCCAACGGCGATACCGGCAACGACAACGCGCGCGGCGGGTTCGATAGCTACAACGGCCACGCCGTCCATGGCGGCGATTTCAAGGGCATCCAATCGAAACTTGATTACCTGAAATCGCTCGGCATCGGCGTGATCTGGATTTCGCCGGTCACATTCGCCGTGGACCGCGACGGCAACGGCAACATGCCCTATCACGGCTACGCGCCGTTCGACCTCAACCAAATCGAGTCGCACTTCGGTTCCCTCCAAGACCTCCGCAACCTCGTCGACGCGGCCCACGCGCGCGGCATCTACGTCATCATCGACATTCTCGTGAACAACTTCGGCGACCTCCTCTCGTCCCGGAATGGCAACAACGCGCAGTACAACGCGGCCGGCAACTGGGACATGTGGTGGCATCGCAACTACACGTACCCGGCGCCCTTCGATACACTCGGCCGATTTCACAACAACGGCGCGATCAACAATTACGATGACATCAACCAGTACATCCGCGGCGATCTGACCGGCGGCCTTGACGATCTCATCACGGAGGATGCCGGCGTCCGCATCGATCTGCTCGCGATCTACAAGGCGCTCGTCGCGGCAACCGACTGCGATGGCTTCCGAATCGACGCCGTTAAACACGTCGAGACCGGCTTCTGGGATTTCTTCCTGCCCGACCTTCGCAGCTACGCCGGCACGCTCGGTAAAACAAACTTCCTGATGTTCGGCGAAGTGTTTAGCGACAACGATAGTTTTGTCGCCTCCTTTACCGGCCCGACACGGTTTCAATCCATGCAGTATTTTCCGATGCAATCCACGATGGCCGGCGTGTTCAACACCGGCGCGCCGACATCGCAGTTGACCGACCGGCTGAACGCGCTGGCCGGCTACGATGCCGAGGCGCGCGGCCAGATGGTCAGCTTTCTCGGCAACCAAGACCTGTCGCGCACTCTGACCAACAAGGTCGCGCTCACATTCCTCTACACGGCAACCGGCATCCCGTGCCTCTACTACGGCACCGAGCAAGGTTTCAACGGCGGAAGTGATCCGTACAACCGGGAAGACATGTTCGACGGCAATTTCGAATTCGGCCCATCCAACGGCGACAACTTCAACACCGGCCACGAACTATTCCGGTACGTCCAAAAACTCAACGACTGCCGCGTCGCGTTCCCCGCGTTGGTGACCGGCCCGTTTACGCAACGCTGGCAGAATGCTTCTGGGCGCGGCATCTTCGCGTTCACGAAATCCGACGCGCTCGTCGTTCTCAACACGTCGTCGGACACGCAGACTTGCTACCCCGGCATCCCCCGCCCCACCGGCACCATATATATCAATGCTCTCGATCCATCCGAGACCCTGACCAACTCCGGTGGCAGTTCGCTACCGGTCACGATGGGAGGACAATCCGCGAAGATCTTTGTGCCGGTCGATCAACTCAATCTGCGCTGGGTCGGCCACACGTACAACTGGCCGGCCAGTCCGCTCGCGAGTCAGGACGTGTGGATCAACTCGAGTTCGTGGCCGCAGGGGGCCGGCACCGCCGCGTTCTGCGCGTGGTCCACGAACGGCATGGCGTGGACAACAAACGCGATGCCGTATGGCGGCCTCGACGTAACGAATGATTGGTGGCACGTCAACCTCGGCAAGTTTCCGGGAGGCACAACGGTAAGATACTCCGTTGGCGTCACGGATCGCGTTACCGGCACGAATTGTTGGGACGACGCTTACCAGACCACAATCGCGGCCGGGCCGATGCTCACGTGGATCGGCAACGTTTCGAACTTTCCAGCCACCGGTCAGATGTGGCCGACGGATGATTTGTGGGTCAACATTCAGGGTTACCCGCAAGGCGCGGCGACGGCTGGTCAGGTCGTGTTCAGCACGGACAACGCCACGTGGTTTGCGACGAACATGACGTTCGATTTGCCGGTCGGCCTGAATGATTCATGGCACGCCAATCTCGGCAAGTTCGCTGCCGGCAAAACAATCCGGTACGCGGTCAACATGCTCGACAGCCGTGGCACATCGTTGTGGGCCAACAATGGCGGCGCGAATTACGCCGCCTCGGTGAACACGCCGCCGGCTCTCGGCTGGATCGGCAACGTCTCAAACTTCCCGGCCGATGGCCAAATCACGACAGGGACAGACGTGTGGATCAACATCGACAGCTACCCGCGTCATAGCGCCGTATCGGCGCGCGTCGTTTTCAGCTCCAACGGTGGCGCGACGTGGTACTCCACCGACATGAGCTTGGCCGGGGTGAACGGTAACAATGATTGGTGGCACGCCAATCTCGGCAAGTTCGCCTCCCGGACGACGATCCGGTATGCCATCGAGGTGCGCGACGCGGCCGGCGCGTCCCGTTGGGCGAACAACAGCGGGGCGAACTACTCTATAACGGCAAATTGAGGGAGACCATACTATGACAAGGACACTGCTTATCACGGCAGATGAATCGCGGGACAATTCGAACCAAGTCGCCGTTCGTCTGGTTGAGGCGCATCGGCTGGCGGTGGCGAAGTTCGGCCTTTATCCACGAAAATCAGCGACTCGACTCGCCTGTTCCGGCAAGAAAGTGCTTGCCTTCGGTGGGTCGCCTTTGCTAGCTTGTCAACAAGCACGGGGATTCATCGAGGCGTAACCGCCCGTGATTTTTTTGGAAGGTGAAGTAAAACGGTTGAACGTCGTACTGAACTGGAGTTCAAAGGCCATGATGCCAAACGTACTTCTAAAGCAAGTCGTCCTCGCCGGATTCTTTTCTCTCGCGAGCCTCACTACCACCTCTGCCGTCGATACTCAGGTCGGCAATGTCACCAACGTCACGTTCACCGTCAACTCGGCGAACGGCAATACCAACGTTGATTTCTGGATCAGTAACGGCGGCGTTGCCGAACTGACGCCAGTTGCTGCGGATGTCGTTCGTGTCCGGTATTACTTCACGGCGTTGTGGTCGAAGGAAGAGCCGATGGTCGCGAAGCAGTCCAACCAGTGGGCGGCGGTCAGCGCCACGTTCACCGATCAGGGCAGCACGTATCTTATCTCGATGCCGCAACTCGATGTCGTCGTGACGAAGAGTCCGTTCAAAGTAGATTTCAAGGACAAGACCGGCTACTACCTGTCGCAGGATGTCGCCACTTACTTCAACTCTGCGTACGGATACACCGGTCAGAGCGGCTTCAGTTCGGGCGATTACAAGCTGAAGACCATCAAGTCGATTTCGTCCAATCAAGCCATCTTCGGCCTCGGCGAATACGGCGGCCCACTCAATCGGCGTGGCCGGGAACTGGAATGCTGGAGCGTCGGCACGTACAACTGGGGCGAATTTCAAAATCCCGAGTACATGAACATGCCGTTCTTTTACGGCGTGCAACCGGCGAACGGCAGCATCCCGGCTTTCGTCTATGGGGTCTTCTTCAACAACCCCTGCCGACCTTTGTTTTCATTTGGCACCGGTAGGACCTCAAGCACTCAACTGTCTTTCGAAGCCGGCGACGGACAGATGGATTACTTCTTCTTCGGGGGCGGTGCGACTCACTCAATGGCCGGAGTGATCGACCGGTACTCGGAACTTACCGGCCGCGCGACGTTCCTGCCCAAATGGGGTCTGGGCTATCAGCAGAGCCGTTTCAGCTACGAAAGCCAGGAAAAGGTCACGAATATCGCCAATCAAGCCGGTCTGAATGATTTCCCGCTCGATGTCGTTCACATGGACATTGATTACATGGATGCCGACGGCAACTTCAATATTGGCGACGGACAATTACGGCAATTGACGACGAATTTCAAGTTCCCCGACCCCGCCGGCATGATCAGCTACTGCACAGCGCGCGGCGTGAAGGTTGTGCCGTTGATCGAGCCGTGGTTGGAGCCGGGCGACACGACGTTGTACAACGACGCCAACGCCAACAGCCATTTCATCAAAGACAATGCCGGTGCGACTGTCACGCGTGGCATCTACGTCGGCAACGTGTCGTGGTTCGACTACACCAGCACGCCGATGCGCGATTGGTGGAAAGGCAAAATCATCAACTGGTTCAACTCCGTGCCCTTTGCCGGCATCTGGAACGACCTGACCGAACCGGAAGGCGGCGATCAAATCCCACAAAACGGCCTGCTGTGGCTCGATGGCCGGTACGGTACGTCCACCACCGACTCGCGCCGGCAGTGGTCGAATGAGCACAACTACTTCGGTCTGCGCGCCTCCGGTCAAAGCTTCGACACGATGAAGGAGAAGTACCCCACCAAACGCCCATTCGTGCTGGGTCGTTCCGGCATCTCCGGCCTCCAACGCTACGCGGTGAGCTGGAGCGGCGACACGGCCGCCAACTGGACTTACCAGCGCACCACCATCCGGTTCGGCATGGGCGCGATGATCGCGGGCGCAGGCTGGTATGGCAACGATGTCGGCGGTTTTGCCGGCTCTCCGACCGGCGAGTTGATGGTGCGCTCCACCGAATGGAACGCGCTGACGCCATTCTTCCGCAATCACGCCAACAACAATAGCGCCGCCCGCGAGCCGTGGGTTTTCGGTGAGCCGTATAAGAGCATGCTGCGCGACGGCATCAAGTTCCGCTACAAACTGATGCCGTATCTCTACACACTGGCCTACAACTTCACGCAGACCGGCGAGCCGATGAACACACCGGCCGTCTTCAAATTCTACGGCGATAATAACACCGCCAATCTCAACGACTACGAATTTATGATCGGCGATTGGCTGTTCGCCGCGCCGGTCTATAACGAGGGCGCCACCTCACGCTCGGTGTATCTCCCCTTCACGTCCGGCATCGAATGGTACTACTGGCCCACGCGCGACGCTTACACCGGCCTGAAGTTCACCGGTGGCCAGACCGTCAACGTCAGCGCGCCGCTCGGATCATTGCCGTTGTTCGTGCGCGCGGGTGCGATTATCCCGATGGGACCGTCGTTGCAGAACATGACGGCGTCCGCCGGTGATTCACTCGACCTCAATTGCTGGCCGGCCGGCAACTCGTCCTTCACGCTCTACGAAGATGCCGGCGAAGGTTGGGATTACACGAACTCCACCGGCCGCGTGCAGACCACGTTCACCAGCTCGCGCGGCTCGACGAATTGGGATTTCACGGTCAGTGCCCGGGTCGGCACCTACAACCCCGGCCGCAGCAAGTACTACATCTACGTGTACAACCCGCAGACCGTGACCGGCATCACTCTCGGCGGCTCAAACCTGACGCAGGCAGCGGATTTCCCGTCGCTGCAAGCGGCCACGCAAGGTTGGGTGATCACGACGGACAGCAAGCTCGCCATCAAGATTCCGGACACCGGCGCGCAACAAGTAATTCACGTGGATTGGACCGGCACGCCGCCCACCCCGCCCGGCCCCGGCTTGGGCCTGGCCGGCACGTGGAACGGTTGGACCAACGACTTTGTATCGCCGTGGCAACTCGGCAAGATTTCCCCGCCCGGCACGCCGGCCGCGGTGAACTGGTACACGAACGCCATTTCTGTCAAGAGCTCCGGAGGCGACATCACCCAAGGCACGTACCAATTCAAACTCCGCAGCAATCACGGCTGGGGCACGAACTGGGGCTTCAACGCGGCTGCCAACGTCGCCATCAACGGCACGAGCACGCTGGCGCCAAACGGTTCCACAAATTGCGCGATCATCGTTTCCAACGGGTTCGTGTACTCGTTCCGGCTATTGGAGCCCACGCCGAACTCGAACGCCACCATCGCGGTGATGAAGACCACGACGAATCCGGTCTCCGTCGCATTCAGCGGAATCAACCCCGCGTTCCCGACGTCGAGCGAGCAGGCCGTCATCTCCATCACGCTCAGCGCTCCGAAGTCGCCGGAAGAAAACATCTACGTTCGCTGGACCACCAACAGTTGGGCCTCCAGTTCCTTCCAACTGGCGGTCGTGACCGGCAATCCCCTCATCTACACCGCGACGCTGCCGGCCATGCCCAACGGCATTACGGTCAATTACTACATCCTGAGTTCGACAGCGACGACCGGCACCGGATTGAGTCATGCGACCGCTGACCTGTTGACGCTCGCCCTCGATACCAGCGGTGGAATCAACTTCACGTACACCTCCGCCACGATGCCCTGGCCGGGCGTTGGGTACGCCAGCGATCCGTCCATCAACATTCACCACTGGAAAGAAGAAGCCGTCATCGGCAACGGTCACATGAGCGCGATGCTCGACCAAAACGGCACGCTCTACGACATCTACTTCCCCAGCGTCGGCGCGCGCAGCGGCACCGCGACCGCCAACGAAGGTTACCGGGGCCCGATGGCTTGGCCACCGGACTGCAACAACCTCGACTTGCAGGCCAACGGTCAGATGAACGTCATCGCCGCGATGGGTGGCATCGCCGTCCCGACCGGCGGAAGCAATGCAATCTATTGGCTCAAGAACACCACCGGCACCGACTACACCGACATCGGCCAACGTTGGGTCAGCGACGACACGGACGTCGTCGTCACTTCCAATCGCCTCAACGTGGCCGGCTTCAACATCAAGGTTCAACAGTACGACTTCATCCCGGCCGAGAGCGCCTTGCCGCTGATCACGGATGGCACCCGCACCAACCGGGCCGTGTACATCAAACGGTTCTTACTCACCAATCACGAAGCCGCCGACAAGACGGTAAACTTCTACTGGGATGCCAACTTTAACATCAAAGGCGATAACGCCTACGACGAGATGTTCTTCGAAGGCACCATCGGCGGGACGAACTACAACGCGATGGTCGCCCGCGACATCACCACCCGCACCGTGAATGGCTCGTGGTGCGCTCCGAACGGCTTCGGCGGCACGGCCGGTTCGGAATACGATCCGGCCGGTACCGGCGCCTGGGTCAAGAGCAACTCGGTCTATTTCGCCACGGTCATAAAACTTGTCACCAACGGCGTCAGCGGTGCCGGCTCACCGGCCGACGGCAGTTGGCGCGACCATACCGCCACCGACAATCAGGAAGGCTGGATCGGCAAGAAAGTCACCATCCCGGCCGGTCAGACGGTCGAGTTGGACGTGATGACCGTCGGTTCGTGGGACATCTTTGCCGGCGCATCCGGCACGCACGCATTCTGGGGCCGACGCATGATCTCATGGTTCTACGGCAACAACATGGCCACTGCGCAGACCGCGACCGAAGGCTATTGGTCGAACTGGGTCAACAGCGGCGTGACCGTGAATTTCCCGGATAGCAACTACGACCGACTGTTCAAACGCTCGCTCATCGTCAGCAAACTGCACGCGGACCCGGTCAGCGGCGCGGTCATTGCCGGCATGCACAACGGCGCGTATCCCTACGTTTGGCCGCGCGACGGCATTTACGCCGCGATCACGTTCGATCGTACCGGCCATCCGTCGGAATCCTCCGACTTTTACCGGTGGCTGAACAATGCCCAACGCCCGAGCGAACCGTGGGGTCCCGGCTACTTCTACCAGAAGTACACCACCGACGGAAAACCGGTCTGGCAAAGTCCACAGGTGGACGAGACCGCGAGCATCCCGTGGGGCATGTACTACCATTATCTCACGACCGGCGACGGCGCGTTCCTCACGAACAACTATTCCCTCGCCTACTCGAGCGCCCGCGCCTCCAGCGAGGACAGCGTCCCGGGCGGCAATCAGCTCTACTTTGATGAGACCGCCGGTAACCATCTGATGTGGAGTTGGAACGTGTGGGAAGACAAGACCAACGCCCATCTCTACTCCAACGGCAGCGTCGTGCGCGGATTGCAGGATGCCGCCAACATCGCGGACTTTGTCGGCCAAGCCACCACCGCCGGCGTCTTCCGCGCGCGCGCCACCGATATCACGGGCGACAACTCGAAGGGCATCGTCAAACGCATCAACGACAAGGTCGAGCCTTCCGACATCAGTCACCTCGGCTTGGTCTATCCGTTCGAAGTCCTCACGCCGAACGATCCGCTCATGACCAACGTCGTCGAGTGGCTGCACGGCCGGCAAAGCGCCGGCGGCTTCACCGGCACCGAAGGCAACCTCGTCGAAACCGCCGGTGACAATGCCGGCATGTTGCGCCGCTACAACCACAAGATCGGCGGCGAACTCGACACCTACTGGAACGGCGGCCCGTGGACGCTCTCTTGCGCTTGGTACGGTATGTATTACGCCCGCTGGCAGGATTACTTCGGCGGCAAGGATCTCATCAACACAAACAAACTAATGCTCGACAAGATCCTCACCCGACTCGGACCGCTGGGTCTTGCCGCGGAACAGATTGCCGGCAGCGTGAGCGAACAGAAATACCCCGACTTCTGGCACCAGGCCGCGTGGCCCAACGTTTGGGAGTCGCACTCCACTCTCGTCGATCAAATGATGATGTTCCTCGACTACAAGCCCTTGACGAACAACACCTGCTACCTCGCGCCCAAGTTGCCGGGCGGATGGCCGGTCATCAAGTTCAACAACATCCCCTACCGGACCCAGCGATTCGATGTCACCGTGACGGAAGCCGACGGCGGCTGCAGCCATTACACACGCGCCGACATCAACAAACTCACGGCGGGCGCGCTGAATTACGACATCTATCTCCGCATTCCCGGCGGCCTTGCGCCCGCGATGGTCGTGACGAATAACGGTTACTATGCGCCATCGCCGGCCGACTACGACACCGCGACCGGCCGCGTTCACATCAAGGGCGCGCTCAACAGCGGCGCCGGCAACAACGTCATCGCCGTAACCTACGACATCCCCGGCTGCGGCCCGTGCCCATGCTCCGGGCTGAGTGATTGGGATGGCGACGGCGCAAGCGATTCGTTCGAGCTCTCGAACGGCTCCAGCCCCGTCGACGCCGACACCGACAGCGACGGCATGCTGGACGGCTACGAGTTCAACAATAGCTTGAACCCGAACAGCGATGACAGCGCCCTCGACAAGGACGGCGACGGCCAGAGCAATCTCGCCGAGTTCCAATCCGGCACGCTCGCCAATAATGCGGCCGACGCCCTGCGCATCACCAACATCGTGCGCCAACCGAACGGCGACGTCGTGGTCACCGCCACGAGCGTGGACACACGGAAGTACGCATTGCTGGCTACCACGAACCTCGCGACACCGTTCGCCACGATCAGCACGACGAACACTGCCACCGGCGCCACGATTAGCTTCACCGACCCGGCGCCGGGCGCAGCCGGCAAGCACTACAAAATTCAGTACATTCCGTGACGACGGCGCGTCTGCTGGCGGCGTTGAGCCTCTGGCTGGCCGGCCCGGCATTCGGCTGGACTACGTTACCGGCGCGCACCAACGACGTGCCCGGCTTCGTCTACCGGCCCTCGGCGGCGGACTGGCGAGACATCACGATCTACCACGTGATGACCGACCGGTTCTCCAACGGCAATCCCGCCAACGACACCGCCAACCCGCGCGGCACCGTCAACTACACCGATCCCGACAAACTGCACGGCGGCGACTTTGCCGGCGTGCAACAGAAACTTGATTACCTCCAGACGCTCGGCGTCAAAGCCATCCTGCTCGCGCCGGTCCTGCACAACACCTGGGGCGCCTATCAAGGCTACGGCACCGGCGACTTCAACCAGATTGACCCACACTGGGGCAGCCTCGCCGACTTGCGTGCACTCATAGACGCGGCCCACGCGCGCGATATCTATGTATTTTTCGACATGGTCGTGAATCACAATTCCGACCTCATTGACTCGACGGATGCCGGCTTCCCCGCCTACCGGGCCGCGCCCGAATACACGCCGCGCTGGAAACCGGACGTCGGCACGGTCCGGCACGAAGCGCCCTTCGACACGTTTGACAAGTATTACATGCACGGCGAGATCTCGAACTGGAACGATGACGTGCAGGTCGTGCTCGGCGATTATCCCGGCCTCGACAGCCTGCGCACGACCAACGCCCAAGTCCGCGCCGACTTCATCACGATCTACAAAGCTCTCATCGCCGCGACCGATTGCGATGGCTTCCGCGCCGACACCGCGCGGCATGTCGAGATGGGATTCTGGGACGCGTTCTTACCGGCCATCGCCAACGCAACGGGCAAAACCAACTTCCTGGTGTTCTGCGAAGCCACCAAAGGCAGCGAGCCGGAGCTTGGCCCGTACACGCAGAGCAACCGGTTCAATTCCGCCATCAACTTCCCGTTCAACGGCACGATCAACGCCGTCTTCGTGGACCGCGGCGATACCGGCCGCTTGACGCATCACACCTTGCCGGCCCAACTCACCAACTACTCCGCGCGCGCCCGGTATCAACTCGTCAACTTCCTCGACAGCCACGACGAGATCCGGTACCTCAACCAACTCAGCAACGATGTTGCCCGGCTCAAAGTCGCGCTGACATACCTGCACACGACGATTCACATCCCGTATGTCTATTACGGCACAGAGCAGGGCTTCAACGGCGGCGATGATCCGTACAACCGAGAAGACATGTTTGCCGGCGGCTTCGAGTCCGGCCCGTCGGTCGGCGACAACTTCAACTACACACACCCGCTCTTCCTGCACCTCCGCCAACTCGATCTGCTGCGCGCCACCCTCACGCCCTTGCGCCGGGGCGGTTACGTCGAACGCTGGAGCACCTACCAGAGCACGAGCGGGCCGGGACTCTACGCGTTCAGCCGCGCCAACGACACGGACGAAGTTCTCATCGTCTTCAACACCGCCGGCACCGCCAAGTCGCAGTCTGGCATCCCGGTCGGCTTCGCGGCCGGCGCGTTACTCGTCAACATGCTCGACACGACCGACACGATCACCGTCGCGGCCGGCCAAGTCGTTTCGGTGAACCTCAACATGCAAACGTCGAAACTCTATTACCCATCCGCCCTCGCCCCGGCGATCCCGCCGAGCGTGACATCGGTGTCGCCGGCATTCACGACCAACAACGTCGCCACCACGACCACCATTTCGCTCACGTTCGACAAACCGATGAACAAGACGGCCACGCAAACGGCGTTCTCGGTTTCACCGACCGTGCCCGGCGCGTTTGCGTGGGCCAATGGCGACACGCAAGTGACGTTCACGCCCGGCCAACCACTCGGCGCAAATACCCGGTACACGTTGACGCTCGCGGCGACCGCCGCCGGCACGAACGGGCAGGCGCTCGGCGCGGCCTTCGTATCGTATTTCGATACCGGCGGCTACAGTTCGATGAGCGTGGCCGGCACCTTCAACGGTTGGAACCCGGGCGCGAACAACATGACGCTTGTCGGTTCCCATCTGTGGCAATTCGACACGACGCTCACCAACGACACCGGCGTACAGTTCAAATTCGCCGCGAACGGGGCGTGGACCATCAACTGGGGCGAGACGAATCAAACGCAGCAGACGCTGCCGATTACCGGCACGGGTGATTTCCTTGCCTCCACAAACATCCTCGTCGCCGGCACGCTCAACGGGCCGTATCGCTTTCAGTTCAACGACCAGACCTTCGCCTACGCGCTGGCCGTGCTCGCGCCGCCGGTCGTACTCGGCGTCAGCCCGGGCAACGCCGCGTACAACGTCGCGACCAACGCCATCGTGTCCGTTACATTCGACAAAGTGATGGACCGGACGAGCACGCAGTCCGCGTTTTCGCTGTCGCCATTCGTCAGCGGCACATTCGCGTGGTTCGATGGCGACACGCGCTTCGAGTTCACGCCGACGGCGTTCGCCAAGCACACCCACTACATCGTCAGCGTCGCCACCGGCGCGCTGGGAACCAACGGCCAGCAATTAAGCGCGCCATTCAGCTCCGCGTTCGATACCGGCAGCGGCTACGCCACGATGAGCGTGGCCGGCACGTTCAACGGCTTCAGTCCCGGCGTCAACAACATGAGGATCGTCGGTCAAAACCTCTGGCAGTGGGACACCAATTTCGTGAACGTCGCCTCCGGCGCGCAATTCAAATTCGCCGCCAACGGCAACTGGGGCGGCACCGGCAGCGGCGTGGATTGGGGCGACAACAATCAGAGTCAGTTCACAGTGCCGATGGCCGGCACGGGAGAGAACTTTGGCGCGAACATCGTGGTCAGCTCGACTCTCAACGGCGCCTACCGGTTTCAGATCAACGACCAGACCGGCGCCTATAGTTTGCAAGCCGGGCCGGCAGACAGTGATGGCGATAGGCTGCCGGACAGTTGGGAGCAATTGTACCCAACCGCCGGCAACCCGGCCGCCGACACCGATGGCGACGGGTTCAGCAATCTTCAAGAGTTCAACGCCGGCACCAGTCCCGTGAATGCGACCGATGCCTTGCGGATCGTGTCCATCGCGACGAGCGGCGCAAACGTGCTCGTCACGTTCACGACCGTGACCGGCAAAAACTACGCCGTCGAGTTTCGCGGCAACGCCGGCTCCGGCCCTTGGACGCAGGTTGGCAACGCCGTGGCCGGCACGGGTGCGCCGGTGCAAGTGACCCACACCAACGCGGCTTCGCAGTCGCAACGCTTCTACCGCGTGCGCCTGCTGCCCTAGCCTCAGACGAACGCCAGCTTCTTGAAGTCGGCGCCGAGGATCGGCTGCGACTTTGCACCAAGCCAGTTCTCCAAGAGCGTGGCGTACACGCTGCGGAAGTCGGTGTGGAATTTCACGTCGCCCCGGTCGAGGTCACCGGCCGCAAGGCCGGGATGATTACCGTACACGCCCGGCTTGATGCGGCTGCCGAAGACAAACAGCGGCGCGCCGGAGCCGTGATCGGTGCCGCCGCTGGCGTTCTCGCTCACCCGCCGGCCAAACTCGCTGAACGTCATCATGAGCACGCGGCCATCGTTGCCTTGTTTCTTGAGGTCATCGTAGAACGCCGCCACGCCTTCGCCCAACTCGGTAAGCAATCGTTCGTGCGCGCCCTTTTGGTTCGCGTGCGTGTCGAAGCCGCCCATCGAGACGTAGTAGATGCGCGTGTCGAGTCCGCCGGCAATCATCTTGGCCACCATCTGGAGTTGCCGGGCCAGACCGCTGCCGGGATACGTCGCGCCGCCGTGATATTTCTTCGTGACCTCGTGCACCCGGTCGGAACTGAGCTGCGCGTTCATCGCGACGCGCGAAAGAAAATCAAGCCGCGCAACGCGCGGATCGCCAAGATCGCGCGTGACGATGCGATTCAGCCGCTCGAACGTGGTCTCAGCCTTCTGCGCGTCGTTGGCTTGGTCGCTGATCGGAATCCAACGGAACGAGTCCGGGCTTTCGAGCGCAACACTCAGACCCTTTTTCGATTTGAGCGCGACCGGCATCCAACCGCCGACATTGACGCCGGCCACGGGATTCATCCGGCGCATCTTCGGATCGCAACCGGGGCAGGCGTTGTCAAGGTAGCTGCCGAGCCAGCCGTATTCCGTCGTGCGGCTTTGCGGATCGCCGGTCTGCCAAATCTCCATCGACCGGAAATGCGACCGGTCCGGATTCGGGTACCCGACGCCCTGCACGACGGCCATGTTGCCGGCATCGTAGAGCCCCTTGAGTTTGTCGAGCTTCGGGTGCAGGCCGATCGTGTCGTTGAGCTTCAAGACGGAATCCGCCGGCACGCCGAGGTTCGTGCGGGCCCGGTAATACTCGTCCATCGCAAACGGGACGACCATGTTCAGACCGTCGTTGCCTCCACCCATCTGAACAACGATGAGAATCCGGTCATCGGGGATACCGGGTATCGATTTCGTACCGGCCGCGCTGACGGTCCTATCGAGCGCGAGGACAGTGCGCGTAAGAAAGAACGGCGCGGTGCCGCCGGCGGTGAGGAACAGAAGATTGCGGACGAATTCGCGGCGCGTCTGGATGTTATCGTAGTTCATGGCGACCTCAGCACAGTTGATACTCCGGCATGCTCATGACCAAATGCGCGACGGTGGACGGACGTTCACTAACGCGCGTGCGTTCGGTGTACTCAATCAACATCGCGCGACCGGCGGCGCTCACCGGCGCCTGCAACAGCCGCGCAACGAGCGCGTCCACCAGCTTCGGGCCGTCGGCGGAGATGTCCGGGCCGTAGAACTTCTCCAGCTCGGTCTTCGGCCGGGCAAACCGGGACAAGCGTTGCCGGCGTTCGGGGCCTTTGGCCGGTAGCGTGCCGCTTTCGGGAATCTGTCCCTCGACGAGGTAGCCGGCCATGTTGTAGCGCATCAGCAACGAATTGGTATTGATCCATGTCTCGCCGCCATCCCAACCTTTGACGTTTGGCGGGAACAACAAATCCTGTCCGAGCAACCGCATCGCGACAGCGAGCGCACGTTCGTTGATCTCCGTGCCAAGATACCGGACGGAACCGAGAACGAGTTGGGCCGGGCTTTTGATCTGCGTGCGCCATGCTCGCGGCGAATAGAACACCTCGGATTTCAGCAACGCGCGCAGAAACGGCTTGAATTGATAGTCCTGCCGGCGGAGCGCAACGGCGAGCTCGTCCACGATGGCCGGCTCGGGATCGTCGTACACGAAGAACGCGAAGAATTTCTTCGCCATCCACCGGGCCGTGCACGGTTGCTGGAGAATGATGTCGATGACGTCATCGCCGTCGAAGTTGCCGCGCCGGCCCAGGAACGCTTTCTCGCCCTCGTCGTGTTGCCGGTCGATGATGGCGAACTCGTCGCCGCGAAACGTCCAGCCGGTAAAGGCGCGCGCGGCGGCTTTCACATCGTCTTCGGTGTAATTGCCGATGCCCATCGAAAACAGTTCCATCAACTCGCGTGCGTAGTTCTCGTTCGGGTGGGATTTGCGATTGGTGTTGTTGTCGAGGTACTTCAACATGGCCGGGTCGCGCGAGATGCCGCGCAACAGGTCGCGAAAGCCGGCCAGGCAGTGTTGCCGGAGAAATTCGTTCTGCGCGTACATGTGCCGGGCGTTCTTCACGTCGTTGGCGCTCGTGGCGAAGTGGCCGTGCCAGAACACCGTGAGCTTTTCTTGCAGCGGACGTTGCGTCCGCAGCATCCGGCCGATCCACCAGCCCCGGATGTCCTCGATGGCTTCGCGATTGGAGCGAAACAGTTTCTTCTTCTCCTCCTCGCTCAGCTTGCGAACGTCCCGGAGATTGGCGGGATTGTCCGGCAGCGTCGGCGGCGCGACGACTTCCTCGATCTTGTCGAAATCGACGAGCGCATCGACGCTTTTGTCCAAACCGGCCTTCGCCGCGTGGTCGATGTCCGCCGGCAAGCCGCCGAACCCGGCCCGATTGAGCAGGTGCGCGGCGAGCGTTTTGCTCCACGGTCCCCGGTATGGTTCGAGTACGCTCATGGCGGCGTTCGGCTTCTTAGTGTATTCCAACACCACAGACGCGGACGAGTTTCTTTTCGTTACAAGGTTACGGCGGCTTGCTAGGATGCCCGCGTCATGAAAACGCTCTGGGCATTGCTTATTCTAGGACTTACGGCCACAAGTCACGCTGACGTGGTGACGCTCAAGACCGGCGCGAAACTCACCGGCACACTGGTCAGTTATGGCGAGGCAACCTTCGAACTACGGCTGACCGATGGACAAATCAAGCGCCTCGAGGCCACGAACGTTAGCCGCATCGAGTTCTCCCCTCGTCTGACGCGATCGGTGCTGCAGACGACCGCGCAAGGAAAGGTCGAAGGAAAACTCACGACCTACGAGGATTCGATGTTCAATATCGAAACGACCGGCGGGGGCAGCATTGGTCTGGCCGGCGACATGGTGACCACCGGTGATTTCGCCTACCGGGGAACTTCGACGGGAACGCCCACCCGCCCCGGCGAGACGGCGCCACTCGTGAAGAAAGTCGCCGTGATCACACACGGCAACCCTGTAACTCTTTCCAAGCACATCGTCTCCGGCAAGGTGACGATTGTGGATTTCTACGCGGACTGGTGTGGCCCCTGCCGGCAGCTCGCGCCGTTCCTGGAGGACATGGTCAAAAACGATCCTGATCTGGTCATGCGCAAGATCGACATCGTCGACTGGAATACGGCCGTCGCCAAACAGTTCGCGATCAACTCCATCCCGCGCGTTCAAGTTTATGGGCGCGACGGAAATCTGGTCGGAACCAGCGGCTCCAATACCGACACGATTCGGAAGTTGGTCGCAAAGGCGAAGGCCGGCGGAAGCTAGATGGGCGATCCGCGAATTCTCAAGTTGGCGAAGCTACTGACAGAGTATTCGCTGGGATTGAAGCCACGCAAAGTCGTGTGGATTCGCGGTAATGCCATCGCGGCGCCGTTGATTCGCGAGTGTTACCGGGCAGCATTGCGCTGCGGCGCACATCCATTTGTCGAGACGACGGTGGACGGCCTCAATGAGATTCTCTACCGCGAAGCGAACACTGAACAACTCCAGTGGCTCAACCCCATCGCCCGGTACAAGTACCAGAAGATTGATGCGTACATCGGCATCTGGGCGGACGAGAACACGAAGGCGTTGTCCGGCACGAATCCGAAACGCGTCGCGGTCGCCGACGCCGCGCACGCGCCGCTGTTGAGGCTGTTTCTCGACCGCTTCGCGAAAGGCAAGGTGCGCTGGGTTGGCACGCAATGGCCGTGCAATGCCAGCGCGCAGGACGCGGACATGTCGCTGGCTGATTACGAAGATTTCGTGTACGGCGCCGGCCACATTGACGACCGGGATCCGGTCGCTGCGTGGAAGCACATCTCGAAGGCGCAGCAGACACTCACCGATTTCCTCAACAAAGCCCGCGAGGTGCGCGTCGTCGCCGAAGACACCGACATTCGCTACCGGTTCAAGGGGCGCAAGTGGATCAACTGCGACGGCAAGGAGAACTTCCCGGACGGCGAAGTCTTTACCGGGCCGGTCGAAGACAGCGTCGAGGGCCACATCAAGTTCAGCTTCCCGGCCGTGCACGGTGGCCGGGAGGTCGAAGGCATCCGTTTGAAATTCGAGCGCGGCCGGGTCGTGAAATCCGAAGCGAGCAAAGGGCAGGAGTTCTTGCGCGAGATGCTGGTGATGGACCGAGGCGCCTCTTACCTCGGTGAAGCCGCCATCGGCACCAACTACAATGTGAAGCGCTACACGAGGAACACGTTGTTCGACGAGAAGATCGGCGGCACGGTCCACTTCGCGCTTGGGCAAAGCCTTCCGGAAACCGGCGCGAAAAACAAGAGCGGCCTGCATTGGGACATCGTGTGCGATCTGCGCAAGGGCGGCGAGATTTGGGTCGATGGAGAATTGATCCAGCGCAACGGCCGCTTCCTCGATAAGCGTTTCCCGCGACCGTGAACTTCGAGGTTGTTTACGCCGCGGCTCACGCCGAGTTCCCGGACACTGAGCCGCTCGGCGGCGGCAAAGCGGTCGCCGATTACCTGATCCGCGAATGGCCGGGGCCGTTGACGGTGCTGAGTCCTTCCCGTTTTGGCTTGGCCGGCCCCCTCGCCGAGATGTCCGAACTTCAGTACGCCCGCTTCTGCCGGCAATTCGAGCGCGCCACGACTGCGGAGATTCTTAGGCGCGATGCCGGCCGTTGTGTTGTGCTCACGAACGACATCAGCGAGGGACCGGACTTTCGTGCCATCAAAGATTACCGGGTCGTCAGCATCTGGCACGTGGATGTCGTCGAATACTTCACGAAATTTTATCTGCGCAGCGTGATGCGACCGGAGACGGTGGCCAAATTTACCGGCTGGCCGATGGGATTGATCTCCGGCAAGCAGCGCGATTGTGTCCGTCACTCGGCACGGATTGTCGTACCCTCTGCGCCGATGCGCGATGTGATTGTGCGCTGCTATCCGTGGTGCCCGGCCGAGAAGATCGCGGTGTTGCCGTGGGGCAACATTGCGGCGCGCCCGGCGGTCGCGCCCTACCGGAC
>Ga0247727_10008090_pt1 | contig 19679 bp, 20 predicted proteins | sample WisWelCaveWW1625_FD_202498 | JGI IMG/M metagenome (GOLD analysis project Ga0247727, IMG submission 202498) | Biofilm microbial communities from Wishing Well Cave, Virginia, United States - WW16-25 | ecosystem: Environmental > Aquatic > Deep subsurface > Groundwater > Cave microbial mat | place... | reverse complement strand
GACCGATTTACGTATCGCGCGTGATATCCAGCGGGTAGCCTATAAGACGGCCCCCGACCACGCGAGTCGTCGTGGAAGACCTCCTCTCCGCCGCGCTCTTCCTCCTCTTCGTCGGCGGGGTGACCTTTAGCTGGGTCGACTGGCGCCGGCGCGCGCGGAAACTTCCCGCGCGGGCGGTCCTGAGCTGGTCGTGCCCGAACTGCTTGATCGTGAACGAGGGGGACCGGTCGATCTGCTGGTCCTGCGGTGCCGGCGTGACGCTCAACCTCTTCGGCGTCGGATCGAGCCACCAAGAGAGCTGGCGGTGCCCGGCGTGCCGCGCGTGGAACGGTACCTCCCGACGGTCGTGCTGGTCCTGCTCGAAAGTCCCCGGCGAGGCGCCGAAGCGACCGGCGTAGGCTCAGAGGACGCCCCGGTAAAGCCCGCCGTCAATCTGGATGACGTTACCCGTGAGGTAGGACGCCCGCTCGGACGCCAGGAACGCGACGAGGTCGGCGACCTCCTCGGGCGTGCCGAACCGGCCGAGTGGGACCTCCCGCATCGACTCGGCCACGGCGGCCTCGAGGTCCTTCCCCTCCCGCTCCGCGCGGATCCGGGTGAGCTCGATGAGGCGGTCCGTCGCGATGAAACCCGGGGCCACTGCGTTCACGCGGATGCGGTCCTTCGCGAACTCCCGCGCAAGGGTCTTCACGAGGCCCACGACCGCGGGGCGCATCGCGTTCGACAGGAGGAGGTTGTCGAGGGGCTGCTTCACGCTGATCGACGTGATCGCGACGATGGACCCGCCCCCGCGGGATCTCATGGACGGCACGGTCGCGCGGACGAGGCGCACGGCGCTCTGCAGCGTCAGCTCGTACGCCTTCGACCACGCCTCTTCGGTCAGGGCGTCGAAGCGGCCCGTCGGCGGGCCGCCCGCATTCGTCACGAGGACGTCGACCCCGCCGAAGGCGGCTTGGGCCGCGTCGACGAACGCCGCGACGTCGTCCGCGTTCGACACGTCCGCCGCGACGGCGAGGACCTCTGCGCCCGTCTCCTTGCGGATCGCCTTGGCCGTCGCCTCGAGCGGGCCCGCGTTCCGGGCGCAGATCGCGACATGGCAGCCCTCCCGCGCGAACGCGTGGGCGATCGCGCGGCCCATCCCCTGGCTCGCCGCGGCGACGAGGGCCGTCCTCCCGCGCAGCCCGAGGTCCATCGGGCGAGGCATCGCTCGACCCGCTAAGAAGGATTCGGCGCGGCGCGGAAGAAGCCGCGCATCTCGCCGATCGGCTCGAAGCCGAGGGTCTTGTACATGACGTGCGGCGTCTCGAACAGGTTCGCGAACAGGAGGATGTACTCGCACCGCTCCTGGATCGCGCGGTTGCACGCCTCGAAGATCATCGTCCGGCCGACGCCCTTCATGCGGAACCGGGGGTGCGTCGCGACGTTGTCGATCACGGCGAACCGACCGCGAGGCCACACGCTGACCGTCCCGGCGGGCTCGCCCTTCAGGTACGCGACGTAGTCCTGCATCCCGACCGCCGCGGCCCTCGCGGAGAAGATCGCGTAGGACTGGCGATGGACGTCGTCGGAATAGCCCGACTCGTCGTCGATCGCCTTCGAGATCCCGCGGAAGTCCTCCGCGGACGCTCCGCGCCCGACCTCCCGGATTTCGACGTCGGGATTCACGATGCAGGTCGGCAGGCCGACCCGCGCCATGCCGACCTCCGCGGTGGGCCGGAAGCCCTCCGCCGCGAAGGCCTCCTGGGCCTCGTAGGCCTCCGTGGCGTCTTCGAACACGAGGGACCGGAAGCGGATCCCCGCGGCCCCAAGGACCTCGTCCATGTCTTCGAGCACGCGCGCGGGCCCCTCTGGCGGGAGCCGGTCGACCCGGGCGAGGTTCGCCACGTAGATGAGCGGGTACGGCTCCCCGCGGAAGAGGGTGCCCCAGGGCCTCGGCAGGACCGTGACGCCGGCCTCGAGCCACGCCCGCTCGAAATCGAGCATGACGCGGAACAGCTCGCGCGTGTCCACGTCGAAGCGAAGTGGGGGGCGGGAATGAACGTTGTGGTCTCCCGCCGACCGAGGCGGTACTTTCGCCCACCCCTCCGAACCCCTTTATACCGCTGCCCCCTACGGAAGGGGCGAGGCGGGAAATCGACATGCCTCAGGAACGTGACATTGTGAAAGAGGAATTGGCAACCCATGTCCGGGACATCACCCGGGCCTTGGGGGGCAAGCTGAGTGAGCAAGAGATCGAGAAGGAACTGTCGAGCTACCTGAACGTCTACCGGGTGTCGCTCGACACTGCAAAGCGGTCGATCGTCAAGAAGCACGGCGGGAATCCCGCGAACCTCGCAATCGGGATCGGGAAGACGGTCCGCGAGCTCATGCCGGGGGAGCAGAGCGTGAACCTGCTCGTCCGCATCGTGAGCCTTAACGAGAAGGACGTCAGCGTGGAGGGCGGGTCGAAGCACATCCTGTACGGGATTCTCGGCGACCCGACCGCGACGGTGCCCTTCACCGCGTGGGAGCCCTTGAACGGGCCGATCACGAGGGGCGACGTCCTGCGGGTGCAGAACGCGTACACGAAGGAGTACCGCGGGCAGGTCCAGGTGAACTTCGGCGTGCGGACGATCGTGACGAAGGAGAAGCCGGACGCCCTGCCGGAGGTCAAGCCCACGCCGGGCATGGGCCAGCCGTATGTCGGCAAGCCGACGGCATTTGACGTCGTCGACCTGCGCGAGGGCGCGTCGAATGTCGCCCTGACGGCCCGCATCCTGAGCGTCGAGACGCGGGAGGTCGAGGTCGAGGGCACGCCGAAGTCCGTCTTCTCCGGCGTCCTCGCCGACGGGACGGGCAAGTCGCAGTTCAGCGCGTGGAAGGACTTCTCGCTCAAGGAGGACGAGGTCGTGCGGATCGAGGGCGCCTACGTGAAGACGTGGCGGGGCATCCCCCAGCTCTCGTTCGACGAGCGCGCGACGGTCACCCGTCTCGCGTCGGACGGCCTGCCGCCCGCCTCGAAGCTCGGGGAGAGCCCGCGGATGTGGGTCGAGGACCTCGCGGAGCGCGGGGGCGGCGTCGACGTCACGGTGCGCGGCATCCTGATCGACATGCGCGAGGGGTCCGGCCTCGTGTACCGCTGCCCGGAATGCAAGCGCGTCCTGCGCAAGGGCGCGTGTCGCATCCATGGGGAGGTCAAGGGGAACGCGGACCTACGGGTCAAGGCGGTCGTCGACGACGGCTCCGGCGCCCTGACCGCGGTCTTCAACCGCGAACTCACGGAGGCCCTCCTCGAGAAGACGATCGACGCGTGCATCGCGCAGGCGAAGGAGGCCATGTCCACGGACGTCGTGAGGGATGAGCTCGCGGACATCCTCGTCGCGCAGCCGATCGAGGCGCGCGGCAACGTGACGTCGGACGAATACGGGCTCATGATGATCGTTCAGGAGGCGAAGATCCTGAAGGTCGACGTGCAGGAGGAGGCGCGGGAGATGCTCGAGGGGCTGGAGGGGTCCGCGTGATCCGCGAGGTCGCGTGGCGCCTCTTCTCGGGGGAGTACAACGACGCGACCCTCGAACTCGCCGGCGGCGGAGACCGCGCGCCGTCGTACGTCGTCACGCCGCTCGGCGCGAAGGTCAACCGGGTCTTCGTCGTTGGCGTCGTCACGGACGTCGAGAACGTCGGCTCGGAGATGCAGCCGATGTGGCGCGCCCGCGTCGCCGACCCGACGGGGACGTTCCACCTGTACGCCGGGCAGTACCAGCCCGAGGCGTCCGCGGTCCTGTCAAAGCTCAAGCCGCCCATGTTCGGCGCGATCACGGGCAAGTCGCGGACCTATACGCCGGATTCGGGCACCGTGTACACGTCGATCCGCCCGGAGCGAATCAAGGAGGTCGACGGCGCCCTCCGGGACTACTGGATTCTCGAGGCGTGCCGCTCCCTGAAGAAACGGCTCGAGGCGATGGCGGAGGCGCAGCGGATGGACCCGCCGACGAAGGACGCCCTCATGAAGCTCGGCGTGCGGGAGCCCCTCGCCGACGGAATCGTCCAGGCCGTCGCGCACTACGGCAAGGCCGACCTGGCGCGGTACACGGCGATGCTCGCGGAGGCCCTGCGCTACCTCCTGCCGGAGTTCCGGGAGGACCGCTCCCCGGAGGCCGCGGCCGCCCAGGTCGAACCCGCGCCGGCGCCGGAGCGCGAACCCGAACCCGACGACGGCAAGGAGACGGCGGTCCTCGAGGTCATCACGTCCCTCGACAAGGACGGAAAGGGCGCGCCCTGGGACGCCATCCTGACGGCGTCGAAGGCGAAGGGGATCGCGAAGGAGGACCTCGAGGAGGCGATCAACCGCCTCCTCGACAAGGGCCTCGTCTACGAGCCCGTGCTCGGCCGGATGAAACGGATCTGACGCCTACGTCGGGGGCAGGTACGCCTTGCAGGACCAGCACCGTCGGGCGGACAGGCCGACCCGCGTCCCGCACCGCTGGCAGCGGCGCAGTTCCGGCAGCTCCTGGATCGCCCGTTCGACGCGCCTCACGCCGAGCTTCCCCGTCGAGAGACCGCCGAGGCCGCACAGCCCCGCGAGGCCCAGGGCCAGGAGGAACTCCCAGCCGCTCGGCCAGAGGAGCCAGCCAGTGGGGCGGAAGATCCATTGGAAGAGCAGGAAGCCTGCGAAGCCGCCGATCAGGGCGCCCGCGAAGCCCATCGAACCGAGGAAGCTCGCCCGGCCCGCGATCATCCCGACCCCGAACGCAGCGAAGGCGAGGCAGAACACTTGGAGCTCGAAGTACGGCAGGCCGAGCACCGGGAACAGGAACACGGGGATCGCGAGCACGACCGAGAGGCCCGCCGCGGCCGTCATGGTGAGGATCAGGCTGAAGATCGGATTCCTCACGTTCGCCATGGACCCCGAAGTCAGCGCGGGTTCGAGACTTAAGCGTGACCGCGTGGTTATCAACGTGTGAAAATGACGACGAGGCGCCGGCGCCTCCATGCGACGATTATCATTTGTTATCAAGGATAAATATCAGCTGGCGCGCCTGCGTCGAAGGCCATCAGCGGCCGCCGCGCGTTTACAAAAAGGTCTTATCGTCGCCGCGCCGCTGACGCCGGTCGAACGGGATGGCTCTAACGGAAGGCGACGTCCTCGATAGCCCGGGGCTTCTCCCCAAGGAGACGCCGCTCGCCGCAGCGGTCCGGAAGGTGCCCACGGGGATCGCGGACCTCGACGCGATCGTCGACGGCGGCTTTCCGGCGGGCTCGACGGTCCTCCTCGTCGGGGAGGTCGGCGCGGGCATGCAGGAGTACGTCTACACGGCCGCATCGAAGATCGCCCTCGTGAACGAGCGCCCGGAGGCGTGGCACCACTACCTCGGGGACCACTGCGCCGACTCCGACCTGCCGAATCGGATCTGCTACGTGACGTTCGCCCGATCGAGGGACGTGATCCTCGAGGAGCTACGGGCGGGCTTCAACGCGGAGTACTACGAGGCATTCCGCGGTCGCACGACGTTCAAGGACTTCTCCTCGTGGTACTTCCGGCACAGCGTCGTCCCGCCGGAGTGGACGGACCAGGAGGACGTCTTCGAGACGCCTTCGGGGAACGTCCTCGAGGAGCTCGTCGCGTTCCTCGACGAGAACGCCGAAGGAGCGATCGTCGTGATCGACTCCCTCACGGACCTCGCGATCGCCGAGGCCGTCGAGATGAAGGAGCTCGTGACCACGGTCAAAGGGCTCCAGCGCGTCGCGAAGCGATGGGACGGGCTCGTGTACCTCCTCCTGACGCGCGGGATTCTGGAGAAGCGGCACGAGCTGATGCTCATGGACTCCGTCGACGGCTGCCTCGCGTTCGAGTGGAAGGGATACGCCAGGTCGAGCAACCGCCAGCGGTACATGTACGTCGAGCGGTTCACGAGCGTCCTGCCGCACCTGCCGAGGGAGAAGATCGCGCGGTTCCCGACGCTGGTGTCCTCGACGCACGGCCTCGTCGTCGTGTACATGGAGCGAATCTCATGAGGCGGTCGGCATGAGCGGCGCGGCGGCCGCGGAGCGGATGGGCGGCGAGGTCCCCGCAGACCGCGTCCTCACGGGGGTCGACGGGCTCGACGACCTCCTCGGCGGGGGCGTGCCGCGCGGGCACGTGATCACGGTCATGGGCTCCTTCGGCACCGGCAAGACGACGTTCGCGCTCCAGTTCCTCGTCCAGGGTCTCGTGAACGGCGAGAAGGGGATCTTCATCAGCCTCGAGGAGGACGTCGACTCTGTCGTCGCGACCGCCGCGTCGTTCGGGTGGGACCTCCGGCCGTACTTGAAGGACAAGCGACTGCACATCGTCAAGCTCGAGCCCGCGGACGCGAAGACGACCGTCACGCGGATCAAGTCCGAGCTCCCGGAGTTCATCCGCAAGTCCGGGGCGACGCGGGTCGTCGTCGACTCGATCAGCCTTCTGAACATGATGTTCCCCGACGAGACGGAGCGGCGCACGCGCCTCTTCGCGCTGTGCCAGCAGCTCCGGTCCACGGGCGCCACGTGCCTCTTCACCGCGGAGGTCAAGGATGACAACCCCCGCTCGTCGCGCGATGGGCTCGTCGAGTACGTGAGCGACGGTGTCGTCGGCCTGCGCTTCAACGAACGCGAGAACGGCGAGGTCCAGCTGGTCATCCAGGTCATCAAGATGCGCCGGCTCCGCCATCCGAGGTCCGTCAAGCCGTACAGCATCACGGACCAGGGCCTCGATGTCCACGGGGACATGGAGGTCTTCTGAGCCTCGCGGCGACCAGCGGAAGGGTTATCCTTCTGAGGGCCCGTACCCGATTCCGCGAGCGCCGAGGAGGGGCGCGTCGAAATACCCAACGCCTGGGCCTCCGGGGGGAGGTGAGAGAGGCATGCGCAGCGCGACAATCGCAACGTTTGTTCTCGTGGGATTCGTCCTGTTCGCAGTGGCTCCCGCGCAAGCGAAGTCGTCCACGACGCCGTTCACTGCAGCGGGCGTCTTTGCACCCACGGGGGACCCCGTGCGGTTCTGGATTGACGAGGACGGTGTTCAGCACATCCGGGGACAGCCGAATGCGGGCACGCTCTCCGGCGGCCTTGTCGGGTCCTTGACCTTCGAGTTGAACGCGAACATCGATCCCGCGACGGGCGGTGGCGACCTGCATGGGCCGTTCGCGATGACAACGAACATGGGGTCGTTCGAGGGCAGCTTCAGCGGCATGATCACGGGCGGGCTCGCGTCGGTCGAGTTCGTGGGCCAGTCGAGGGACGGCGCGAAAATCATGGGCACCACAACAGAGATCGCACCGATGGTACCCGCGGTCTTCGAAGGGACGATCCTGAGCCCCCACGGCTGAGGGCCCTCTGTCCCGCGCTCGTCGACGGGGTTCCCGTATCGCACGTGGCGCCGCCCCCACGAAGGCCATATATAGAGACCTCCGTGTGGAAGGGACGGCCTTTCCGTGAAGCTCGTCGTCTTCGACCTAGAGAACACGCTGATCTTCAACGAGTTCCTCCCGGAGCTCGCGGCCCTCGTCGAGAAGGAGGCGGAGGTCGCGGCGATCACCCGTGCCGGGATCGACGGGCGGATCGACTGGGAGCAGGGCTTCCGGATGCGCGCACGACTCCTCAAGGGGCTCACGCAGGCCCAAGTCCTCCGCGCCGCACGGCACCTCCGGCCCGTGCCGGGCGCGCCCGAGTTCATGGAGTTCCTCCGGAGCCAGGGCCACAAGGTCGTCCTCGTCACAGGAGGCCCGAGGGAGGTCGCAGAATCGGCGATGGCGTTCTTCGAGGCCGACGAAGTGTACAGCAACGAGTTCCGGTACGAGGGCGGCGTGTTCACGGGCGACGTTGTGATCAACGTTGGTCCGCGGACGAAGGGCGAGATCGTCCGCAGCCTCGCGGCGAAGTGGAACATCCGGAAGGAGGACATCCTCGCTTTCGCGGACGGCCTCATGGACGTGCCCCTCCTCAGCGAGGCGGGCGTGCGACTCGGAATCCGGTCGGAAGGCAAGCTACGCGACCACGTGGACTTCGAGGCGTCGGACTACAACGAGGCGCACCGATGGCTCGAGGGGAAGGGCGCGCTGCGGCCGAAGAAAGATGCGAAGGCCGACTGATCCCGGGCCACCACAATCCCTTTACCCCTTCTCCGGCTATCGCGGCCCGTGAGGTTCCTTCGGAAGGGCAAAGTCAAGGAGGTCTACGAGGTCTCCGACGGCGAGCTCGAGTTCGTCTTCACGGACCAGATCAGCGTCTTCGACAAGGTGATCCCGAGCCTCGTGCCCCACAAGGGCGAGACCCTCTGCCGCACATCGGCGCACTGGTTCGAGGTCGTCGAGGGACTCGGTGTGCGGACGCACTTCCTCCGCCTCGCGGGCCCGGACCGCATGCGCGTGCGGCGCGTCCAGGTGATCCCGGAGTACGACAAGATCGGGCGCGACACTAGGAACTTCCTGATCCCCCTCGAGGTCATCGCACGCTACTACCTCGCAGGATCCATGTTCGACCGCGTGAAGTCCGGCCGCGTGAAGGCGGAGGAACTGGGCTTCCCGAAGGGGCATGCACCGAAGTACGGGGACGAACTCCCGGAACCCTTCCTCGAGGTCACGACGAAGCTCGAGAAGGTCGACCGCGAGCTCACGCGCGACGAAGCCCTCGCCATCTCGAAGCTCTCCGAGGACGAGTACGACGACCTCGTGGCGGCGGTCCTGAAGATCGACGCGAGGCTCAACGCGGACGTCAGGCAGCGCGGGCTCATCCATGTGGATGGAAAGAAGGAGTTCGCGTTCGATGCTGACCGCGAGCTGATGCTCGTGGACACGTTCGGCACGGCGGACGAGGATCGATTCTGGGATGCCGATGCGTACACACGCGGGGAGCAGATCGAGCTGAGCAAGGAACACGTTCGGCAGTACTACCGAAAGATCGGCTACCACAAGGCCCTCATGGACGCGCGCGCGGCGGGGAGGCCGGAGCTGGACATCCCGCCCCTGCCGTCTGACGTCCTCAAGGAGGTCAGCGACCTCTACGTCGGCCTGTTCGAGCGGCTCACGGGTGCGAGATTTCGATAGTCGGGACGCACAGAGCTTTTTATCGACTCACTTCATATCGACCGTTGGCGGGGGCCCTCCGGATGGACCTGAGCATCTACCTGAACGGGAAGTTCGTCCCGCAGTCCGAGGCCAGGGTGAGCGTCTTCGACCACGGCCTCCTCTACGGCGACGGGATCTTCGAGGGCATCCGCGCGTACAACGGGCGGGTGTTCAAGCTCGACCGCCACATGGACCGGCTGTACGCGAGCGCGCGGGCGATCGACCTCAAGATCCCGCACACGAAGGACGAGATGGCGGGCATCATCCTGGAGGCGTGCCGGCGGAACAAGATCAAGGACGGCTACATCCGGCCGATCATCACGCGCGGACCCGGCGACCTCGGGATCGACCCGCGGAAGTGCAAGTCCGGGCCGACGGTCGTCGTCATCACGCAGCCCCACATCGCCCTCTATGCGGACGACGTGTACGAGCGCGGGCTCAAGGTCGTGACGTCGTCGTACCGGCGCGTGCCGCCCCAGAGCCTCAGCCCGTCAATCAAGTCCCTGAATTACCTGAACAACATCATGGCCCGGATCGAGGCAAACCAGTACGGGGCCGACGAGGCGATCATGCTTGACAACCAAGGCTACGTGGCGGAAGCGAGCGCGGACAACTTCTTCATCGTGCAGAACTCGAGCCTGGTGACGCCCTGGACGTCGACGAACCTCCCCGGGGTCACGCGGGAGACGGTCATGGAGCTCGCGCCGAAGGTCGGCGTACAGGCAATCGAGCGGCCCTTCACCCTGTACGACGTTTGGGCGTCGAGCGAGGCGTTCATCACGGGGACGGCCGCGGAGATCGGCCCCGTCGTCGAGGTCGACGGCCGGCTGATCGGGGACGGGAAGCCGGGGAAGGTCACGAGGAAGCTCATGAAGGCGTTCCGCGAACTCGTGGCGACGACCGGCACGCCGATCGAGTGAGCCATCGCGAGGACGTCGCCCGGCAAAGACTTAATCGGGCGCCTACATCGCCCCGCGGACGCGCCGGAATGAAGTTCCTCGAGCACAAGGCGAAGGAGGTCTTCGCCCGCTACGGGATCCCCGTCCCGCGCGGCGTTGTCGTCTCCTCACCGGAGGACATCGTCGACCCGCCGCTGCCATGTATGGTCAAGGCGCAAGTCCTCACCGGCGGCCGCGGGAAGGCGGGCGGCATCCGACCCGCGTCGACGTTCGAAGACGCACGGAACGCCACCGCCGAGATCCTCGGCATGGAGATCCGTGGCCACCGCGTGAGAGAGGTCCTCCTCGCGGAGCGGATCGACATCGAGAAGGAGCTGTACCTGAGCCTCACAATCGACCGCTCCGCCCGGGAGCCGCTCATCATCGCGAGCGCCCTCGGTGGCGTCGACATCGAGGCCGTGCCCCGCGACCGCATCTTCATGGAGCACGTCCCCACGAACCTCGGCCTCCAGCCGTACGTCCTCCGCGGCCTGCGGGCGAAGCTCGGACTGTCGTCCGAGATCGGCGACCAGGTCGTCGACGTCGCGCGCAAGGCGTACGACCTCTTCCGCAAGGAGGACGCGGAACTCGTCGAGATCAACCCGCTCGCCGTCACGCCAGAGGGACGCGTCGTCGCAGGGGACGCGAAGCTCGTCGTCGACGACAACGCGGAGTACCGCCATCCGGAGTACGCGGCGATGGACCAGGACCGCACGCCCCTCGAAGAGGAGGCCCACGACAAGGGGATCACGTTCATCCAGCTCGACGGGGACGTCGGCGTGATCGCGAACGGGGCCGGCCTGACGATGGCGACGCTCGACATCTTGAACCTCAAGGGCGGCCGCGGAGGGGCGTTCCTCGACCTCGGCGGCACGGATGACCCGAAGAAGGTCCAGGATGCGTTCGAGATCCTGATCAAGGCCCGTCCGTCCGTGATCCTGCTCAACATCTTCGGCGGCATCACGAAGGCGGACACGGTCGCGCAGGGTGTCAAGGAGTCCCTCGATACCCTCGGCGCGCGCATGCCCGTCGTCGCGCGGATCAAGGGCGTGAACGAGGACCGCGCGAAGGATATCTTGCGGGAGATCGGGATGCATTCTGCGGAGACAATCGAGGAGGCCGCGGAGCTCGCCGTCAAGGTCCGAGCGGAGGGCGCCTGACGTGGCCGTCCTCCTGACGAAGAAGACGCGTCTCCTCGTGCAAGGGATCACGGGCCACCAGGGGACTTTCCACACGCGCGCGATGCTCGACTTCGGGACCAAGGTCGTCGGGGGCGTGACTCCTGGGAAAGGCGGCACGAAGGTCGAGGGGGTGCCCGTGTACGACAGCGTGCGCGACGCCATCGCGCGCAAGCGAGCGAACGCGTCGATCGTCTTCGTTCCCGCCCCGTTCGCGAAGGACGCGGCGATCGAAGCGATCCAGGCGGGCGTCAAGCTGCTCGTGATCATCACGGAGCGCATCCCGTTCCACGACGCGCTCGACATCATGCCGTATGCGCGGAGCAAGGGGTGCGCGGTAATCGGCCCGAACTGCCCAGGGATCGTCACGCCGGGCGAGGCGAAGGCGGGCATCATGCCGAACCACATCTTCCGTCCCGGCGACATCGGCGTAATCTCGCGGAGCGGCACACTCACGTACGAGATCGTGAACGAGATCACGAAAGCGGGGATGGGTGAGTCAACGTGCGTCGGGATCGGCGGGGACCCCGTGAACGGCACGGACATGGTCGAGGCCCTCACGCTCTTCCAGAAGGACCGCGCTACGAAGCGAATCGTCCTCGTCGGGGAGATCGGCGGGACCGCGGAGGAGGAAGCCGCCGCGTTCATCGAGAGGCGCGTCACGAAGCCCGTCGTCGCGTACGTCGCGGGTCGCACGGCGCCGCCCGGCAAGCGGATGGGCCATGCCGGCGCGATCATCCAGGAAGGGCGCGGCACCGCGGAATCGAAGCTCAAGGCGTTCGAGGCCGCCGGCGTGCCCGTCGCGGACTACCCCGCCGACGTCGCGAAACTCCTCGCTTCGACGTAGTCGGAACGCATCGCGTGCGCGCGTACGCGCGCGATTAGTGTGATCGAATCATACGTTGACGCGGTCCCGCAAATCGTTATATAGACCCCCTCGTGTGCGAGTGAGCCCGTGCGCCGACTCATCGTGACGGAGAAGTTCAACGCCGCCGTGCGCATCGCGACGATCCTGTCCGACGGCAAGGCGAAGCGGACGAACGTTGGCGGCGCGACGGTCTTCGAGTACACGCAGGGCGCCGACAAGGTCCAGGTCATCGGGCTCCGGGGCCACATCATCAACCTCGACTACCCCGAGGCGCTCAACGACTGGGGTCGAGTCGACCTACGCGAGCTGATCTGGGCGGAGCCGGCGAAGGTCGTCACGGAGGGGAAGATCGCCGCCGCCCTCAAGGCCCTCGCCCCGCAGGCGGACGAGGTCGTCATCGCGACGGACTACGACCGCGAAGGCGAGCTAATTGGTACCGAGGCCCTCGGGATCATCACGGCCGAGAAGCCGGACGTCCGTGTGAAGCGCGCGCGGTTCAGCGCGCTCACGAAGTGGGACATCGAGCGGGCCTTCGCCGAGCTCGCCGACGTCGACTTCCCGCTCGCGTGGTCCGCCGAGTCCCGTCAATCGATCGACCTCGCGTGGGGCGCCGTGCTCACGCGCTTCCTCTCCTTGGCGTCGAACCGCGTCGGGAGAGACTACCTGTCCGTCGGGCGCGTCCAAAGCCCGACCCTCGCCCTCATCGTGGACCGGGAGCGGGAGATCGAGAACTTCGTGGCGCAGGACTACTGGACCCTCCACGCGAGGTTCCGCAAGGAGGTCGACGGCCAGCCCGTCGAATTCGAGGCGGCCCACTCGAACGGCCCCTTCTGGGCCCGCCGCGAGGCAGAAGCCTCGAAGGCCCAGGCGGACCGCGCGGACCGAGGCGTCGTCCGCGAATACCTGCAGAACGAACGCGAGGAGCGACCGCCACCGCCCTTCAACACGACGATGTTCATCTCCGAGGCGAACCGCATGGGCTTCGGCGCCGCGCAGGCGATGCGGATCGCGGAGGACCTCTACCAGTCCGGCGTCATCTCGTACCCACGGACGGACAACACGGTCTACCCGTCGACGATCAACTTGCGGACGGTCCTCGAGAAGCTCCAGGACTCCCCCTTCGCCGACGAGGCGCGCGAGCTGGCGTCCCAGGAACGACTCACGCCGTCGCGCGGGCGGACGCAAGCGACGGACCATCCGCCAATCTACCCCGTCGCGGGCGCGACGAAGGCGAAAGTCAAACGTCAGGATCACTGGAGAATCTACGAGCTCGTCGTACGCCGGTTCTTCGCGACCGTCGCGCCGAACGCGCTCGCCCTCACGTCGGAGGCGAAGATCGATCTCGGAGGGCAGGGGTTCCAGGCGGAAGGCTACACGATCAAGGATCTCGGCTGGCGCAAGTACTACCCGTACTGGCAGGTGCGCGAGGCGAACCTCCCGCCGCTCGCGGTCGACGAGGCGCTCGAGCGCGTCGGGCCCGTCGACCTGCGCGAGGACCGGACGAAGCCACCGCCGCGGTTCAGCGAGGGCGCCCTCGTCCAGGAGATGGAGCGGCTCGGCCTCGGCACGAAGTCGACGCGGGCGGACATCATCAAGAAGCTGTACGACCGGAAGTTCATCGATGGCCGCTACCCGAAACCGACCGTTTCCGGCCGGGCGGTAGTCCAGGCCCTGGAGGACCACGCGGAGCGCATCACGCAGCCGGAGATGACGGCACACCTCGAGGAGGACATGGACGGGATTGCGCGCGGCGTGCGGAACCGCGAGGACGTCGTGCGCGAGTCGCAGCAGATGCTCACGGAGGTCCTCGAGATCCTCCAGACGAACCGACAGGCGATCGGCCAGGAGATCGAGGCGGCTCTGCGCGAGCAGAACTACATCGGGAAGTGCAACGTGTGCGGCGAGGGCGACCTCATGGTCGTCCGCTCCCGACGCGGCTCGAGGTTCCTCGGCTGCAACCGCTACCCCGCGTGCCGGAACACGCACCCGCTCCCGCAGATCGGCACGATCCAGAGCGCGGAGGAGAACTGCCCCACGTGCGGCTCGCCGATGATCACGCACACGGACCGCGGGCGCACGACGACGTTCTGCGTCGCGTCCGCCTGCCCGACCGTGCGGGAGAAGTCGTTCATCGGCAAGTGCGACAAGTGTGGTTCCGGCGAGCTCTCGATCCGGCACGGCGTCCGCGGGAAGCGGTTCGTCGGCTGCTCGACCTACCCGGCATGCGACAACTCGTACCCGCTCCCCCAACGCGGCCTCATCGTGCCGACGGACGAGCGGTGCAAGGCGTGCAACCATCCCGTGATCAAGGTGATCATGCACGGGCGCAGGCCGTGGGTCCTCTGCCTGAACATGGAGTGCCCCGCGAAGAACGGGAAGGGCAAGAAGGCGAAGGCCGCCGGGCCGAAGACGCCCCGGAAGCCGCGCGCCTCGAGGAAGAAGACCACGTCGGAAAGTGTCGAGGCGGACATCGCGGCGGGCTAGGGCGCCCGCATGAAGGCCTTGAACTCGTCGAGGCTCCTCGGCTGGAGCGTGTAGTTCGTCCGCTTCTCCTGCCCGATCGTCGACCGCGACGACGGCCCGTAGTGGTGGCCGGGGCACACGACGAGGTCCTCGTCCATCCGGCGGACCCTGTTGAACAGGGAGTCGTACATGTCCTCGACGCTCGACCCGGGAAGGTCGACACGGCCGCAGTCGCCGACGAAGAGACAGTCGCCTGTGAACACGTGCCCCGCGACAATGAAGCACGAGGAGTCGGGCGAGTGGCCTGGCGTGTGGACGACCTTCACCTTGAGCTCGCCAACGGGGACGATCTGGTTGTCCTCGAGGACGAGGTCCTTGCGTACCTGGCTGAGGCGGTGGGCCGCGACCTTCGCGCCCGTCTCGTCCGCCAGGCGTTCGTTGTCGAACACGTGGTCCGGGTGGTGGTGCGTGTTGAAGATGAACGCGATGTCGTAGCCGTTCTCCGACGCGGCCTTCTGGAGCACCCGCGCGTCGAAGCTCGGGTCGACCACGCCTGCCGTCTTCGTGAGAGGGTCGCCGATCACGTACCCGAAGTTCTGCATCGTCCCGATGATCCGCTGCTCGAGGAACATCGCCGCCCGTCGAGGGGCGCGGGCCTCATGAGGTTTGTGCAGCCCTAGGGCCTTCGCGGCGGCGTCTGTGGCGGGGCCGCGGGCGGCGGCTGCGGCGCGTACGCCCGCGCGTAGTGGTCCCGCCATGCCTGGTCGACGCCCGCGTAGTACGCCTGCCACGCCTGCGCGTTCTCCTCCCACGCCTTCCGCACGAGGTCCTTCCGCTTCATCGAGCTCGTCACGCCGAGGGACACGAGGAACGCGGTGCCGAGGATCACGATCCCGCACGTCGTGGCGAGGCTCGGCGGTCCCGTCAGGTAGCCTCCGGTGATGGCGACGAAGCTGAGGACCCCCGTGACGATGGCAAAGGTGATGTAGCCCGCGATTCGCCGCGTGATCCAGCCCATCGCGGCGCCGTGTCGGCGCGCCGGCGAATAAGCGTTCCGAGGCGAGAATCAACGGGCGAACGGATGCTCCGCTAACGCACGCGCACGACGGAGTAGCCGCGCCCCGCGAGGAGATGCGCGATTGCGGACCAAGTCGTCCGCGAGGGATCGAATTCGACGAAACCCCGGTCCACGACATAGTTCACGTTCGCGTCGAGGACGCCCGGGAGGCGCGTCAGGACGCGGCCCACGTCGAGGGAGCAGCTCGCGCACTCGAGGCCGCGGATCGAGAACACGGCCCGTTCCGTCGAGGCCATCACGGACGGCTAGGCGTCCGCGGGACATGGGGTTGTCGGAGCCCTCCCGTAGGATCGGACAAGTCCCAAAGGCGCATTCTCGCCTTTGATATCATGTGAGCCGGGAGAGGATAGCCTCAAATGGCCTCACTCGATTCCCTCCCCCTTCCCGAAGTGGTTTGGGGAGAATTGAATCATGCATCGACGCAGAACGCTTCTTGTGAGTTTAGTGCTCGCCGGATTCGTGGCCGCGTTCGCCTCGCCGGCGGTGCTCGCCGCGAGCGACTCGGGCGGCCCCATGATCGTGTACCTGAAGGCACCCGCGACCGCGGACCAGCTCGCGAGGCTCCAGGCGAAGGGGTTCAACGTCGGCGTAGCGTACAAGAATCTGCCCGCCGTCTCGGGCAACCTGCCCCAGGGCCGCATCGCGTCCGTGTCCGCGCTCGACTTCGTCGTACGCGTCGCGCCCGACACCCCGCGGGAGCTCCACGGCGGCGTGGGCCGGGAGGACTTCGACACGCCAATCCCGATCGCGAGCACATACAACCTGGACTTCATCGACCGGGAGAACACGGCCGCCCGAGGCGCCGGCGTCTATGTCGCGATCCTCGACTCGGGCCTCCTGCCGAACTGGCGGGACTACCTCGACGCGGGTCGCGTGCGGTACGACCTCGGCCGCGCGTTCACCGGCGCGAACGGGAACCCCGTCCCCGACATGCTCGCCCGGGACCGGAACGGGCACGGCACGGCGACGTCGGCCACGGTGATCGGCTACAAGCTCCACGACAAGTCTCAGACGGGCCAGTTCGGCCTGTTCTTCAACGAGCCGGCCACGGGTTCGGTCGGCACGTACGCCGTACCGGGCGTCGCACCCGAGGCGACGATCATTCCCGTCCGGGTGTGCGACGTCGGGGTGTACTGCTGGGACAGCTCGATCTTCTCCGGGCTCGACTACGTCGTCAGCCTGAAGAGAGGCGACGCCGCGAACGGCGAGCTCGAGGGGGCGCCCATCGTGATCAACCTGAGCCTCGGCGGTCCGTCCTCCTCCCTCGAGGAGGAGAACGTCTACAAGGCCGTCACCGACGCCGGCGTGCTCGTCGTCGCGAGCGCCGGCAACTCGGGCGACGCGGGCATGGGTTGGCCCGGCGCCTACCCCGTCGTCATCAGCGTCGCGGCCGGGGGCTGGCGGAAGCAGTTCTACGGCGCCGAGATGGTCCTGAACAACCAGTGGTGGCTCGACGACGTCCCGGAGGGCGAGGCCTCCGTCGCGGAGTGGTTCGTCGTCTGGTGGTCTTCCCGCCAGTACGCGGACCGCGGGCAGGAGCTCGACCTCACTGCGACGGGCCGGTTCATCCTCCTGCCGTACTTGTGGTCCGGCAAGGCCGTCGTCCCGGCGGACCCCGAGCCGGCGGACGGAATCCCGAGCGAGTACACGTACATCAGCGGCACGTCGTTCTCTTCGCCGACCACGGCGGGCGTCGTCGCGCTCATGCTGAACGTGAACCCCGCCCTGACGCAGGCCCGGGCGGAGTCGATCCTCCGGACGACGGCCCTCCCGCTCCCCGCGGACTCGTGGGTCGCAGGCTTCCCGTTCCCGGCGTCAAACGCGTGGGACACGAGCAAACCCGGCGGGCCCGGGACGAAGACAGGCTGGGGCCTCGTCCAGGCGGACGGGGCCGTCGCCGCGGCATCCGGCGCGTGAACGGAACTAAGCCCACCTCCGAGTGGGCCCCTTTCCTTCTTTCCTCGATTGCCTAGCGGCAGAACCGCTCGACGTACTCCGTCGTCGTCGCATCCGCCGCGTGCAGGGTCGCGTCGGCGATCCCCGGGACGCCGCACGTCATGAACACCGTGTCGCGTGTCGCGAGGGTGACCTTCGTCGCGTCGGCGTCGCGGTACGGGTAGATTGCGACGAGCATCCGGGCGTCCTGCAGGACGACCTCGTGGCCCCGGAGGACGACGGGCTCCGCCATGCCGATCCCGAGGAACGTCTCACCCGCGCGCCCGAGGCGCATCGTCAGGTCGCCGGCCACGCGGGCCTTGTCGAACGCCGCAATCGCGACGTGGGTCTTCATCGAGGCGAGGTTGTACGCGTCGACGAGCGTGTTGATGCGCGGGAGGTCCTTGCCCTGAACGACACGCCGGAGGAGGGCCTCCGACGCCGGTCGGATCTTCGTGGGGTCGATCCCCACGCGCCAGTAGAAGTCCCGATACGCGCGCAGGGACGGTTCGTCCTTGAGGCTCTCCAATTTCAAGTGCTCCCGGAACTCCCGCACGAGCACGTCGACGAACGCGTCGAGCCTCGGATCCCGCTCCCTCACGGTCAGCCCGCGGATCTCGACGAGGTGCGCGTCGAGGCCGGGGAACTTCGCCCGGAGATCCGGATCGACGTCGAGACGCACGGGCACCCTCACTTCGCGCTGTAGCCGCCGTCGACGACGAGCTCCGCGCCCGTCATGAACGATGCCTCGTCGCTCGCGAGGAACACGATCGCCCGCGCGATCTCCTCGGGCCGGCCCGCGCGCCTCATGGGGATCGGGGCGGTGAGCCACTTGTAGTAGCCCTCGAAGCCCCGGCCCGAGCGGACCGCGTCGCGCTCCATCATCGGGGTCACGACCTCCCCGGGGCAGATCGAATTCACCCGGATCCCGTCCGCCGCGTGCTCGAGGGCCATGCACCTCGCGAGGAGGATCATCCCCGCCTTCGAGGCGCAGTACACGGACGAACCGGCCGTCCCGACGAGTCCGGAATCCGACGAGACGAGGACGATCGCGCCCCGTTTCTGGCGGACCATCCCCGGCAGGGCGTACTTCGAGCAAAGCCACGCGCCCTTCAGGTTGATGTCCATGACCGTGTCATACTCCCGCTCCGTGAACGCGACCGCGGGCTTCTCGATGTAGATCCCCGCGTTGTTGACGAGCACGTCGATCGGCCCGAGGACCCGCTGCGTCTCCGAGACCATGCGGCGCGCGTCACGAGCCTTCGACACGTCCCCCCGGACCGCAAGGACCCGCCCGACCCTGCGGAGGGCCTTCTCCGCCTTCCCCAGCCGGCCGGCGTCCCGCCCGGAGATCGCGACCTCCGCGCCCTCCTCGAGGAACGCCTTCGCCGTCGCGTACCCGATGCCGGTCGAACCGCCCGTCACGAGGACGACCTTCCCCTCGAACCGCCCCATGCGCCGGGAATCGTGGCGAGGGTTAAAGGCCCCCACGGTCGCGACGAGAGGTTCATCGCCCCTCACACGTTGACGGAGCATGGCGCGCTCGTTGGACGGCCGGGTGGCCCTCGTGACGGGGAGCACGGGACCGGGGATGGGTCGAAGCACGGCGCTGACCCTCGCGCGCGAAGGTGCCGACGTCGTCCTGAACTACGGAACGAACCGCAAGGGCTCGGTGGAGGAGCACCGCCGCGTCCTGACGGCCGTGAGGGGCTTGGGGGTCGACGCGATCCTCGTCCGAGCGGACACGCGCCGCGCGGCGGACGTGCGCCGGATGTTCGCCCGTGCGAAGGCGGACCTCGGGCCCGTGGACGTCCTCGTGAACAACGCGGGAGGGGCGTGGGATGTGCGCCGCGACCTGACGAAGGTCGACGACGCGTTCTGGCAAGGCGTCCTGAGGGCGGAGATCGACGGGATGTTCCACACGATCCAGGCGGCCCTCCCGGACATGCGACGGCGCAGGTGGGGACGCATCGTGAACCTGGGCATGGAGCGGTCCGAGGAGTTCATGGGGCCGCCGTACGACTACACGGTCGGGAAGATCGCTCGGCACGGGCTCACGCGGATCCTCTCCGAGGTCGAAATCGCCCGCGGCGTGACGATCAACGCCGTGGCACCGGGCTACATCCCGTACTTCACGCTCGCGCAGGCCCTCAA
>Ga0247727_10008089_pt1 | contig 19681 bp, 22 predicted proteins | sample WisWelCaveWW1625_FD_202498 | JGI IMG/M metagenome (GOLD analysis project Ga0247727, IMG submission 202498) | Biofilm microbial communities from Wishing Well Cave, Virginia, United States - WW16-25 | ecosystem: Environmental > Aquatic > Deep subsurface > Groundwater > Cave microbial mat | place... | reverse complement strand
CAACGACGGACGGAGTCAGGAGTCACTGATCTGAATGAAAGGGAAGGTGCAGGCGCTCGAACCGGTTTAGGTACCGAAGACGCGCCACAGAAAATCGGAATTGAACGGTTTCTTGCATCTCTGGGCGATGCTGGGTATATTTTTCGTCACACAACGGGTTCTTTGTCCGAATGCACCTTCCATCACCATTGCTTCGCGGCACGCTGATCCGCCGCTACCGGCGTTCGCTGGCCGACATCAGGCTCGATAACGGCGACCGTATTACGGCGCACGTCTTCAGTCTCGGGAGCATGGCTGGGTGCAGCGAACCGGGACGGCCGGTGTTCGTATCGGACAGCGGCGATGTGACTCGCCACCACCCGATGACGTGGGAACTGATCGATATGAACGGCACGTGGGTTGGCGTCAATCCGACCGTCTCACGAAAGATCCTTCGGCAGGCGCTTCTCGACGGTGCTATCCGGAATTTGCGAGGCTACACCATTCAAAGCGAGGCGACCCAAGGGAAAAAAAAACGCGTTGACTTCGTCCTTCAAAACATGAAAGAGAACTGTTTCATCAACGTTCACGGCGTCACATGGGCAGAGAAGGGGTGCGCGTGGTTTCCCGATGTGGCAACAGAGCCCCCGAGAAAATCTCTGAATGATCTTGCAGATATCGCGAGACAAGGGCACAGGGCGGTTGCTTTTTTTCATGTGTTGCGTGAAGATTGCAGGAGGATGAAGCCTGCGGCTCACATCGACAAGGAGTACGTCAAGATTCTGCGTCGGGCGAAGCGTGCGGGAGTGGAAATACGCGTCTTCCGCGCCGGGGTGAGTCCGTCGGAGATCTCCCTTGGTGTTCCCATTCCGTGCGTCATCGACTGAAATGGCAGGGGAGCTCACCGGGTTTCCTCCGACAGAAAAACGTCGCGAAGTGTTTGCAGACATTATCGAAGGACGGATCGTCAAACGTTCCAGGCACAGCCTGATCTGGGAGAGAAGGGATTGCACGTTGGAGTTTGTCGAGGTTCTGAAACAGAAAGGGTATATCCCCACGCTCGTACGTGATGTGAGTATTGAGCCGGGTCAGCGTGTTCCGGGGTTCTATGTTGAAGAGACCAACGCGTACTTCGGATGGATATTCTGGGAGAAATTTTCCCAATTCCGATTGCGAAAGCTGTTCGGGAGTATCGTTCGGAACGCGAAGGGGGATTGGGCGATCCAAATTCCCGAAAAACGGACGACCGTCGTCTACGCCAACTCATCGCTCAAGTCTGACATGGATATCGACAATCCTTCAGGCTTCTGACCGTGCCGGAGCTGCCAGATCTTCTGCATATCCAGAGATACCTTCGGAACAATGTTTCCGGAAGAACCATCACCGGAGTGGACGTCAAGCAGCCTGTCGTTCTTCGGGTGGCAAGCGAGCAATCTTTTCACGCAATGCTTTCAGGAAAGACAATAGGCGCCGTGGAGCACCACGGACCGTTTCTTTGTCTCACCATGAACACTGGCGTGGAGGTGGTGATTAATCTGATGGTGGCGGGCAGTCTTCAACACCAGCGGGAGGGAGAAAAGCCCCGAGGCTATCTCTGCTTTTCCCTGGAGTTCGAGGATCACACCTTTCTTCATCTTTGTGATGAAAAATTGATGGCGAAGGTCTATGTTGTGCCCGCGGGGGACTATACGCTCATACCGAAATATGCAGACCAGGGAATTGATATTCTTTCGGGTAAGTTCACGCTTGATCGTTTCCATGCACTCGTGCCACGGGGTAGGAGAAGGCAGGTCCGGGTATTTCTGCGGGACCACACGCTCCTGAGCGCGATTGGAAATGCCTATGCTGATGAGATTCTCTTTGAGGCGGGGATTCACCCGAAAACATTTTTGGGAAAGCTTGCACCCGACCGCATCGAGGCCTTGTACAATGCAATCCGTTCGGTCATGAGATGGGGGATCGATGAAGTGGAAAGGGCCCGGGCGCCGATCGACGTGAAAGTGCGCGGGCATATGAAAATCCGAAACCGGAAGGGTGAACCGTGCGTACGCTGCAGAGCGACAATCCGCCGTGAGGGAGTCCGGGGCTACGACACATATTTCTGCCCGGTTTGCCAGCCCGCCACGCGCAAGCATTTTCTCGACTGGACTACAGTTTCCTGAGGCTGGGAAAGCCACCTGTCGGCACCGACGCTGTCGACCATACGGCCCTCACACTCTGAGTGTTTCTATCCGTAATCGATCAGTCATTTTTGAACAATCAAAGGAGTTGCGATGCAGATATCCGTTGCTCTTGTAACAGCACTTTTCTTTTTCGCCTCCATGAAGTCCTATGCCGGGGAGTTCATCCCATCGCAAGATGTCGTCAAGGCGATGAACGCTGTCACCCCGTATTCACTCATGAGTCATGTACGCTTTCTTTCCGACGACCTGTTTGAAGGGCGAGCGCCGGGGACAAGGGGGGATGTTCTTGCCCGAAGCTACATTGCTACGCAAATGGAGATGCTCGGTCTACAGCCGGGAGCACAGGATGGATCGTACTTTCAACGCGTCCCGATACTTTCGATGACCGCGGATCCCTCCACAAAGCTTACAGTAAAGGGTAAAGGAGAAACCCTCGATCTTATTTATCGCACAGACTTCGTCGGTGTTGCCGGCGTTCAGGAGCCACAAGTTGAACTCATCGACGCAGAGATGGTATTTGTCGGCTACGGTATTGTGGCCCCGGAGCAGGGATGGGACGACTACAAAGGAGTGGATGTGCGTGGGAAGGTCCTCCTGATGCTGAATAACGATCCGTCGCCGGATGATCCGAAGATCTTCGGTGGCAAAACGAGGCAGTACTACGGACGGTGGACGTACAAGTTTGAAATCGCTGCGCGGAAGGGAGCGGCCGGAGCGGTTGTCATACACACAACAGAATCTGCGGGATACGGATGGAATGTCGTGGAAAGCTCCTGGTCGGGCGAGCAGTTCGAGCTCGCACAGAAACCCGGAACACCCGCGACACGATTGAATGCCTGGACAACGTTCGAAACAACCAAGCGGATTCTTGCGATGGGGGGGAAGTCGTATGAGGAACTCTATGGCAGCGCCCAGGAGAAATCGTTCAAGCCTGTCCCGCTTGGCGTAACACTTTCCACGGTGATTCAAACCACGTTGAGGAGTGTCGAAACAACCAATGTGCTCGGGCTTCTTCCTGGCTCCGATCCAAAGCTTAAAGACGAAGTGGTAATATTCACGGGACATTACGATCACCTTGGGGTCGGTAAGTCCATTGATGGGGATTCGATTTACAACGGAGCGTTGGACAATGCAACGGGCGTCAGTGCGATTCTGAATATTGCGCGTGCGTTCACCTCATTGAATGAACGTCCGAGGCGGTCGATCTTGTTCGCCGCAGTGGGGGCTGAAGAATCGGGACTTATTGGATCGCAGTATTACGCCGAGGACCCGACGTTTCCGCCGGGAAAGATTGCCGCGAACATCAACATCGACGGGACAAATATTTTCGGACGAACACATGATATCATCATGGTCGGTTTGGGCAAGTCCTCGCTCGATCAAGTGTTGAAGAACGTGGCAGCATGGCAGGGGCGCAAGGTGAAGCCGGACCAATTTCCCGAACAGGGCTTTTTCTACAGATCGGACCAGTTCAATTTTGCGAAGATTGGTGTCCCGTGTATGTACCTGGACCCCGGAATCGATTATGTCGGCAAGCCGGCCGACTTCGGCAAAAAGAAGGTCGAAGAATATATCGAAAAGAATTACCATCAGCCGAGCGACGAAATCGGGTCCGATTGGGACTTGAGCGGCGGAGTGGAGGATGTGAAACTGATCTTCCTCGTCGGCCTTCAGACAGCGAACGATGAGGCCATGCCTGCGTGGAACAAGGGAGACGAGTTTGAGGGTGCACGTTTGAAAGCACTGGGAAATTGAAGCATTGAGGGAGTGGCTGGTTTTTGATTGTCTGATCGGGATAGGATGACAGCAGGAAATTCAGCGCCGCCGGTCTCCGTTCCTCTGCACGAGAACAGCGGGCTTGCCAGACGGCTGTTCCTCCCCTGAAATGCATCTGTTGTTCGTTGGAGACCGGGCGGGTGCTGATATATCACAAATACGGAAACAGGAGGAAATCGGATTTCCGCTGTTGCTTGTGAGGAAACCAATAGCGTATCTTAACCTAAACCCGCCAATAAGATTGATTCATTTATTCATTGTGACATTGACGATTGGGTGGGTCGGTGGGATTACAGGAACAGTTGAAAGAACGGTCAAAGCGATTTGCAGTTCGCATTGTACAGATCGTAAGGATTCTTCCCAAATCAGATGAAGCTCGAACGATAGGTCGACAACTGTTCCGATCAGCCACATCGATCGCTGCGAACTATCGGGCAGCCTGCCGTTCGCGTTCAAGGGCTGAGTTCGTCGCAAAGATCGGGATTGTCGTTGAAGAAGCGGACGAAACTGTTTTTTGGCTCGAATTGTTACGGGATGCCGGTATCCTTGACAGCAAAAAACTCGCACCGGAACTCAAGGAAGCAAACGAACTCCTGGCGATATTCGCTGCGTCTCAAATCACCGCCAAACGAAACTCCTTAAACCGAAGAGTCAGCCAAATGATTCAATGATGCGATGACAAAATCGTCAATTCACTAAGGGTCTTTCTCGCATGATTTCCACCATCACTGAATTCGCTTACCTCTGGGAGCCTGAGATTGAGCGCACCCAGAAAATACTCAAGCATCTGACGAACGCGTCGCTGTCCCAGGCCGTTAACCCGGAGGGCAGGACGCTCGGACGGCTTGCATGGCACATCACCACGACAATACCGGAGATGATGAACAGAACCGGATTGAAAATCGCGTCACCACACCCCGACGCTCCTGTTCCACCGACAGCCAAAGAAATCTTCAGTACTTTTAACCACGCATCGATTTCCTTGATCGACCAGATCAAGGCAGGTTGGACCGATGAGACTCTGAAGGTTGTGGATGAAATGTACGGAGAGAAATGGACGCGCGCATACACGCTACAAGCATTGATCTTCCATCAGATTCACCATCGCGGACAGATGACGGTGCTGATGCGTCAGGCAGGATTGCAAGTGCCGGGTCTCTTCGGTCCGGCGCGTGAAGAATGGGCCCGGTGGGGAATGAAACCACCGGAAGTGTGAGAAGGATTTGTTGATCGGGTCATTGTGTGATTGACGATTGGAGTGAGCGAAGTATTGGTTCGGTCCTAAGTAGAACTGGTGGAATAGGAAATGAATCATTGGAACATTGCATCATGGGCGATTGGGCATGGCACTTTCAAGAATCTTTCGGGAGTACAACATTCAATACTTATGGAAATGTCTCGCAGACTGTATCGGACTGTAACCAATGATTCAATGGTGAGATGACTCAAACGTCAATTTCTCCTGATCGATCCCGGCCCCTGAATCTCCTCATCATCGGCTCAACCGGCGGCACCGGACGTGAGCTTGTCCGGCAGGCATTGGAACAAGGGCACATCGTCACCGCGTTTGCCCGAAAGCCTGACAAGATCCGTCTTCACCACGCGAACCTGAAGATTGCCCAGGGAAATGTCCTGGATTACGCTTCGGTCGATCGGGCCGTCGCCGGCCAGGATGCCGTGCTTTGTGCATTAGGGCATAAGCGTTGGGTCATCAAGACCAGCATCCTGTCGGAGGGAACGCGGAACATTATCCGCGCGATGCAACAACATGGCGTGAAGCGTCTCGTTTGCGAGACCTCGCTTGGTGTTGGTGACAGTGTGGGGAGACTCGGGCTCCAGTACACGCTTTTTCTTATTCCTCTTCTGCTCTTTTTCTATTTCCGAGATAAGGGTGTGCAGGAGCGTTACATAAAAGAGAGCGATCGGGACTGGGTGATTGTCAGACCGGGGTTGCTGACAAATGGGAAAATGCGTGGCAGGTACAAGCACGGGGGCAAAATCGGCAATTATATCTGGAGCGTCCGCATTTCCCGTGCAGATGTCGCGGACTTCATGCTGAGGCAGGTTGCGGAAAACAGCTATCTTCGGTTGGCGGTTGGCGTGGCGTATTAGGCACAGGTCAGCATGCTCGTCCTTCGGGCTTTTCTGTTCACGCTTTTTGTTCCCGGTTCGGTGGCGACCGGGATTCCGTACCTTTTGTCCGTTCTCTTCCCAGCCCGAGTCGACATGGGATGGGTGCACTACGCCGGCATCGTGTTTCTGATTGTGGGAGGGATTCTCTATTTTGCCGGGGTCATCAGGTTTGTGGTCTCCGGCAAAGGAACGCCGGCGGCCTGGTTTGCACGGCAGTTGAGATTCATTATTGGCGAAGAACCGACTGCACTTGTGGCAAATGGGATATACCGGCGAACCCGGAATCCCCTGTACCTCGGAGTTGTGTCTGTGGTGATCGGACAGGCGGTCTTTGCCGGGGTGACCATGTTGTTCGTTTATGCCCTTGTTCTTTGGCCTCTGTTTCACACGGTTGTTGTTCTCCTCGAAGAGCCGCATTTGAGAAAAAAATACGGAGAGCAATACATTCAGTATCTCAATTCAACCCCCCGGTGGTTGGGTTAGCCACTACCCGTTTTTAGAAGAAACCTCCGCTCACAAGTGTGGGCGATACTCATGAAACCTCATCCAATAGATCTCTCGTCGGGAGCCAGGAGAAAACTCAGAACCGTCGTGAGCGTGACGGCACTGTGCACAGTCTTTGCCGCAATCTATCCGCACCTGTTCGAAAGCGGGAGGTCTTACTTCATGGCGATGCACGCCACACTCAACGGCATGGTTGTGGGCTTTCTCGGCGGACTCTCCATATCGCTGGGTGACGTGTTCTATTTTCAGGTATCGGGCAGACGTCTTCGGTTCCCTGTCTTTCTCCTCACACAAACCCTGTTTTACCTGGCGGTCATCAACATCTTTACACTGTCTGTGATGGTGTTTCACTATGTCCTGTTTCATGACAACAGTATGAGGGAGGCCGTAGCCACCGAGGAAGTACAGTATTTCCTTCGTGGCGGCGACTTCATCAGTATCAACATCTACGGGCTCGCCCTTATTTTCATGATCAACTTCTTCCGGCAAATCAACAGGATGCTGGGGCAGAACGTGCTGCTGCATTACTTCACCGGAAAATATCACAAGCCCGTTGAGGAGGAGCGCGTGTTCATGTTTCTCGATCTCAAGGCATCGACGTCCATCGCTGAGCGACTCGGACACAGGCGATACCACCAGTTTCTGAGCGACTTTGTCTACGATATCACTCCTGCCATCGTCGAGAGCAAGGGGGAGATCTATCAGTACGTTGGTGACGAGGTTGTCGTGACCTGGACAAAGGAGAATGGCGTGCGCAATGCAGAATGTGTCAACTGCTATTTTCGGATCGCCGCATCGATTGCTCTGGCAAGCGATGCCTATGAGAGAAAATACGGGTTCGTACCCGAGTTCAAAGCGGGATATCATTTCGGAATGGTGACAACTGGTCTCATTGGCGACGTCAAGCGTGACATTGTGTTCCATGGTGATACGGTCAATACCGCTTCACGTATCCGCTCGGAGTGCACGGTGGCGAAGCGCAACCTTCTTCTTTCGAATCATTTGCTTCAAAGGGTAGCTATCACCGACTACCTGACACCGGAAAGCATCGGCAAGATCAAGCTGAAGGGAAAAGAAGAAGAAATCGAATTGTACACAATCAGGGAAGCGGACTGAGGAGCACGAGGGTTCTTTTGGGCGGTCGGGTAAGCTGAAGACGCATGTGCGACTCAACAAGGAATTGCTTCCTGTTACCGCGGAGGGAAATCGACATGACATATCGCGAAACGATGCAGGAGCTTGAAAAGCATGGCACCGCACAGAACGTCAAAGTGTACAAAAGGCACGGGGCGGGGGAGAACCTCTTTGGTGTCAGCTTCGCCAACCTGGAGAAGCTTCGCAAGAGAATCAAGGTCGACCATGATCTTGCACTCGACCTGTGGCAATCGGGCAACGCCGACGCAAGGTCGCTAGCGGTGATGATCGCCGACCCGTTGAAGATGACGAAGAGGGATCTGGAATTGTGGGTGGGGGACACGAGGTACTATATGTTGATCGATCTCATTGTTTGTTATCTTGCGGGGAAGAGTCTACATGCCCGCACATTGATGGAGAGTTGGACCTTGTCGAACAATGAATGGTTTGGTCAGGCGGGATGGGACCTGTTGGGGATGATTGCCATGCAGGAGAGCGCACTGAATGACCGCTACTTTGACAAATATCTGTCCATGATCGAGAGCGAAATCCACCATGCGAGAAACCGGACGCGCCATGCAATGAACTCCGCGCTGATTGCGATTGGCATCCGAAATGGCGCTCTGGAGAAAAAAGCCATTGCTGCCGCAAAGCGTATCGGGAAAGTGGAGGTCGACCACGGGGAGACCGGCTGTAAGACTCCGGACGCTGTTCAATATATACTTAAGGCTGCTTCCAGGAAGAAGAAGGGATCATCGGTCACCAAATGATCCACTCCCTCAATCACCAACTCATTCAATTGATTTCATGTTCCTCGGTCATCGTCCTGACTTACCGCTGGCTCCCGGAGGAGGAGTGCTTGTTGGGCTGGGACTCTGGAACTCAGTGGCATGGACGCTGATCGTTGAGTTAGCGCTGTTCGGGACTGCGGTTGTGCTTTACGTGCTTGCAACGCGCCCCAGAGATCGGACGGGAACGTTTTCTCTTGGAGCACTTGTCGTTTTTCTGATCGCAGTATACGCCACCAGTGTCTTCGGTCCGCCGCCGCCGGATGAGAGAGTTCTGAGCATGGTTGCCCTTTCGGGATGGTTCTTTGTTCCCTGGGGATATTGGATCGACAGACACCGGCAAGCGTGGTAGACCGCAATGTCAGTTAATTAGGAGGATCTTTTCATGAAAACCGCTCTGATTTTTTCTCTCGTACTTGCTTCATTGTCTCCTGCATTTTCCGGGGAACAGGGGCGTCCTGTTCATACCTATTCCATCGTCGCTCGTGATACTGTGACGGGAGAAATGGGAGTTGCCGTACAATCGCACTGGTTTTCCGTCGGTTCCATTGTCACATGGGCGGAGGCGGGAGTGGGTGCGATTGCCACGCAATCGTTTGTCGATCCTGCTTACGGTCCGCTTGGACTGGATCTGATGCGCGGGGGAAAAACCGCCAAGCAAGCTCTGGAAAGTCTTGTTGCCACTGATGCTGGACGGGATGTGAGACAGGTTGCAATGATAGATGCGAACGGGATGGTTGTGGCACACACCGGAGCAAAGTGCATCCAGGGGGCGGGACAGGTTGTCGGCAGGAATTATTCTGTACAAGCGAATCTGATGCTCAACGACAGGATTTGGCCTGCGATGTCGAAGGCGTATGAGAGTGCCACTGGCGATCTGGCCGACAGGATGCTGGCAGCGCTTGATGCTGCTGAGGCGGCCGGGGGAGATATCCGGGGGAAGCAATCGGCAGCTATTCTGATAGTGAAGGGAACATCGACCGGGCGGCCATGGGTTGATCGAGTGATGGAACTTCGCGTTGAGGACCATCCGGAGCCGCTGAAGGAACTACGCCGACTGGTGCAGGTGCACAGGGCGTACGATCATATGAACCGGGGAGATCTTGCTGTGGAGCATGGGGACGTCGATGGTGCGCTCAAGGAATATGGCGCTGCACAGGATTTGTTTCCCGACAATCTTGAAATGAAGTATTGGACGGCGATCTCGTTGGCGAGTGCTGGAAGGGTGGAGCAGGCGCTTCCGATGTTCAGAGACGTCTTCGTGCAGGACATGCACTGGGCTACGCTTGTGCTGAGACTTCCTGCTGCCGGAGTTTTGAGTGATGATCAAGAGCTGATCAAGAGAATTCTTTCAGTGGCTCCAAAGCAGAGTCCGGTTCCAAGATAAGTCTTTGACTCTCTGGATGAAGAGTGGTATTTTGAACCATCCTGATGATTACAAATCCTGAACTGGTCAGACAATTTGAAGATGAGTATCTTCGAAAAGAGGAGCTCACCGCTCAACAACGCTTTGCCATTCTTGAAGGCGTGTACCGGCTGGCTGTCAAGGCTGGTCATTTCCGTCCCGAGCAGATTCTCGATGGTATCGAAAACGACATTGCCCTTGCCAAGGCTTTGAACTCCGATGTTCGAATCCCTCCTCGCTAAGCTCGCGGGATCTGGAGGATGTACGAGGAATGCTGGCCAGGAATGTCACGTGCGATGGTGAATACATCACCCAAACCCTTCAGGCGTTTGAGCAGACCCTGTCAAAACCTTTTGTGAAGATATTCAGGGATGTTTGCACGAACACCCGCTGATGCTTCAGGCACCCTCCTTTTCGGTTGATGATGATTGATCGATTTACCGGTGTTCTTGAGATAGAATCAAAACGCTTTGGTTTTGTGCGGAGTCTCGCGCAGGAGCTTGAGGCAGACCAGGGTGATCCCTATGTCCCGGCTGCTTTCGTTTCCCGGTACGGTCTTCGCTCAGGCGTTTTCATCGAGGGAACAGCGAGTCACAGGGGGAAGAAGAGTCCGGAGGTGAGCACGATTGAACGCGTCAACGGCCTTACTCCCGAAGCCTGGGGGAAGGTCCTGGAATTCTCCAGACACGATGCGATTTCCCCGCGCGAGCTCATCAGGCTTGAAGGCTCTGACAGCCATCTCTCGATGCGGATTGTCGACCTTTTTTGTCCCGTCGGCAAGGGACAGCGTGCGTTGATTGTCTCTCCGCCCAAGGCCGGGAAGACGATGCTCATGCAGCAGTTGGCTCATGCAATCAGCACGAACAATCCGGAGATCGACCTTGTAGTGCTATTGATTGATGAGCGGCCTGAGGAGGTTACCGACATGCGCCGGTCGATCAAGGGTGAGGTGTTTGCCAGCTCGAGCGACAGCGAGCGGGGGCGGCATGTACGTTTGGCGCAGCTGGTTTTGGAGTACGCAAGGAGGAAGGTGGAAACGGGTGGCGACGTAGTGTTGCTTCTCGATTCGCTCACGCGGCTGGGTCGTGCGTTCAATTTGTACCAGCGGAGCAGCGGTCGAACGTTATCGGGTGGGGTGGATGCGCGGGCTCTAGAGATTCCGAAACGGATATTTGGCGCGGCGAGGCAGTGTGAGGGCGGCGGATCGCTCACCATCATGGCCACGGCGTTGGTCGGTACAGGATCCCGGATGGATGAACTGATTTTTCAGGAGTTCAAAGGAACCGGGAATATGGAGCTGGTGCTGGACAGGGAGCTTGCAGATGAGAGGATTTTTCCCGCCATTAATGTTAACGATTCGGGCACGCGACAGGAGGAGTTGTTGTTCGGGGCCGCCGCAGCCCGACACCAGGCCTTGCGCCGTTTACTCGCACGGAAGCCTCCCCGCGATGCCATGCTGGCCGTCCTCAAAATGGTGGAGCAATATCCGACGAACGAAATCTTGTTGGGGAAATTCTAAGGTTTCCTTCAGTCACTCTGTGACGTGGTATATCCGCTTCGATTTTTTGGTATCGGTCATGAATGCCCGACCTTATATCATTCGGTCGCTCCGCGACCGCGGGAGTTTTTCTTATGATTGCATGCCGCCGTCCCGAAGGGACGGCTTGAGAAGAGGCAGACCATTCATGGTCTGCACAAGGATGAAGAGGCGTGTTCAGGCGTCGGGTACCGAGGCATGGAACATCACGCCGTGCGGTCTGGAGGGATCATCGGAATCTCTACACCGAGATTCTTCGCGTTGTCGATTGCCCGTTCGTAACCTGCATCGGCGTGTCTGAGTATCCCCATGCCCGGATCATATGTCAAAACTCTTTGCAGTCGCGCACCCGCGTCGTTCGTCCCGTCGGCGACAACAACCATCCCCGCATGAATTGAAAGCCCCATCCCCACACCGCCACCGTGGTGCACGCTCACCCAGCTCGCTCCACCTACGGCGTTGAGGAGTGCGTTCAGGATCGGCCAATCGGCAATGGCGTCGCTCCCATCCTTCATTTTCTCCGTCTCCCGGTTCGGTGACGCTACGGAACCGCAATCAAGGTGGTCCCGTCCAATGACAATCGGAGCCCGGACTTCTCCACGGGCGACAAGCTCATTGAAGATCATCCCCATCTTTGCGCGCTCACCATATCCAAGCCAGCAAATTCGAGCGGGAAGTCCCTGGAAATGAACGCGTTCTTGAGCCTTTTGGATCCAGCGGCATAACGGTGCGTTGCCGGGAAATGTTTCCATCACCGCACGGTCGGTCCGGAGGATATCCTCGGGATCTCCGGAGAGCGCAGCCCAGCGAAAGGGACCCTTGCCGTCGCAAAAGAGGGGACGAATATACTCCGGTACAAATCCGGGTATATCGAACGCGCTCTTCAGTCCGTTCGTCTGTGCCTCGCCGCGGATGTTGTTACCATAATCGAACGTCACGGCTCCTCGTTTCTGGAAGGCAAGCATCGCCCGTACATGATCGACGATGGATTCCTGGGCCAACCGCACATATTTCCTGGGATCTGTCCTCCGCAATGCAAGCGCTTCCTCATACGAAATATGAGCCGGAACATAGCCGTTGAGTGTATCATGCGCCGATGTCTGGTCAGTCAGGATATCAACGACAATATTTCTTGCTGCAAGCTCCGGAAGAACATCCGCGGCGTTTCCAAGAAGGGCGACTGATTTCGCTTCTTTCAATTCCTTTGCCGTTTGCACTCGCAGGAGTGCGTCATCGAGACTGTCGGTCATCTCATCGACATAGCCGGTCTTCAGGCGCTTTTCGATCCGCGAGCGATCGACCTCAACGGCAAGACACGCGGCGCCATTCATGGTTGCGGCAAGTGGCTGGGCTCCACCCATTCCGCCAAGTCCCGCCGTGACGAGAAGTTTTCCTGCCAGCGTTCCTCCAAAATACCTGTTGGCAACAGCGGCAAACGTTTCGTAGGTGCCCTGCAGAATTCCCTGTGTGCCGATGTAGATCCAACTCCCTGCGGTCATCTGTCCGTACATTATGAGCCCTAACGCTTCAAGTCTTCGGAACTCATCCCACGTGGCCCATTTCGGGACGAGCATGCTGTTGGAGATCAAGACACGCGGGGCATCCGGATGGGTCCTGAACACGCCAACCGGTTTCCCGGATTGGACAAGCAGCGTTTCATCATTCTCGAGGCTCTTCAGACTCCGGACGATCGCATGGTAGCAATCCCAATTCCTCGCCGCCTTTCCGACTCCTCCATACACGATCAACTCGTCTGGCTTCTCTGCAACGTCGGGGTCGAGGTTGTTCATCAGCATGCGTAGTGCGGCCTCCTGGAGCCAGCCCTTGCAGGTGAGAGTCGTACCTCGTGGAGCTCGAATGACAGAGGAAAGTGCGGTTGATTCTATGATTACGTCAGACATAACACTGCTTTCTCGTTAGGAATCACTCCCGATAGCTCTTATAGGCTATGATTGAGATCTCAAGATTTGCTCCCCTCGGCAGGTTGCTCACTTCCACAGTTGCTCTTGCCGGATAGTTCCCCTCTTCAAAATACCCTCCATAGATCAGATTCATCCTCTGGTAGTCATCCATGTCCCTCAAATATACTGTTGTGCTGGCAACGTGCGACGAATCGTACTGTTTTGATTGGAGAATCCGCCTGAGATTATCCAATACCTGTCGCGTTTCCTGTTCAATATTTCCGTTGACCAGCATACCCGTTTCCTGATCGATTCCTATCTGACCGGACACAAACAGGAATCCCCCGATCTGGACTGCCGCACTATACGGCCCGATGACATCGACCGGGGCCGCAATGGTTCTTTGCATCGCCCTTCCCATTTCTTCACGAACCAGTCGCCGTACGTCCTCTTCGCTGGGACTGCATGAAAGCAGGAACACCGGAACTATCGGGCTTATTGCGATGCGTTTGAACAATTGAAATGCGGAGTGCACAGGATGATTCCGTTCAGAGAATTGTCTGAATGGATTCAAGAAAACGGTCTACCTCGGCGAATGTGTTATAGATATGCGTCGAGATCCGGTTGCAGTTGAGACCGTTCTCGGGCACCATCCGTGTGATGATCTTGTGCTTTTCAAGCAGCTGGGTGTACAGCTTGTCGTATTCGAGAGTTTTCGGACGGAACGCGACGACGGAACCGTAACCACCTACCTCGTCCGGCGTCAGAATCTCGAGCCTGTCATCAATGGATTTCAGTCCTGCGCGGAGATGCCCGGCAAGAGCCTGTCCACGAGATGAAACGTTCTCCATCCCGAGATGATAGAGAAAATCGATGGCCGCACCAAGTCCGACATAGATGGCCGAGCTCTGGGTTGCAAAATCAAATCGGTGTGCATCAGGCTTGAAGGTCACTGTCCCTTTCTTGACATCCCATCCAGTATCGACACCACCGCCAACCCAGTAGGGCTCGAGCGTTTCGATCACATCCTTTCGTACATACAAAAAACCGGTCCCTTTCGGCCCCATCATCCATTTGTGTCCGCATGTCGCGAGGAAATCACATCCCATATCCCTGACGTCCAGCGGCAACATCCCGGGCGTGTGCGCTGCGTCGATCATCACCCAGAGACCTTTGTCGTGACCGAGGGTGCAGATATCCTTTGCGGGAAGCACCTGGCCGATCGTGCAGGTGATATGTGGAACGGCAATCACTCTTGTCCGCCGGTTGATGACGGAGTTCATCCGTTCGAGACTCTCTGCGGATTTTTTGGATGGAGTGAAGGTTCTGATGACGATGCCGTCGCGCCGCGCCCGTGCGAGCCAGGGCAAAGCATTGCCGGCATGTTCATGGTCGGTCATGATCACCTCATCTCCTCGCTTCAGCGGGAGTCCACAAGCGACCACGTTGATTCCCTCGGTGACGTTATGCGTCAGGGAAATCTCCTCCACCTCGGAGTGAATGAATCGCGCGATCTTCGGTCGCACATCCTCCCAGCCGCCGTACCGGGCTGTCCGGTCAACGTCCTCCATTTCTTTCGTGATCGCATCGATAACGACGTACGGCGAGGGTCCCATCGTCCCGTTATTGAGAAACAACGGATCGCGTCTCAGCGGGAACTGATCCCGAACGACCGTCCAGAAATGCTCATCCCCCCCTGGAACGGGCTGGTCGTTGGCGATGATGTACTTTGCCCGCGCCTCAGGGGGAAATGCGTACAGACTGATCCCCCCCAGCATACCTCCGGCAAATGTTCTGATGAAGCCACGCCTCGTCAGTGCTTCAGCTTCCATGAGTTGTCCTCCGTGGATGCGTTACAGTTTGTACCCGATCTTCCTGAGAAGTTGCTTGCGGTTTGTGATATCCTGTTCGTTTTCAATTCCCTTCGTGGTGAAACCGTCAACGATCCCAACGATGCCACGGCCCAGACCGGTCTCTGCGACGAGTACGTCGGTTGGGTTGGCTGTCGCACAGTACACCTGGCACACCTCGGGCACATTTTTTATCACGTTCAGAATGCTGATGGGAAAGCCGCCTTCTAGCATGATGATGAACGTATGGCCGGCTCCGATGGCCAGTGCGTTTTTCTGCGCGAGCTCAACGAGCCTCTGTTCGTTACCAACGAATCTGACCAGTGCCGGTCCCGAGGCCTCGCAAAAAGCGATTCCAAATTTGATCGCAGGGTTGGTCTGGACAATGGCTTCATAGAGATCTTCCACGGTTTTGATGAAATGAGAATGCCCCAGGATGAAGTTCATTTCTTCGGGCTTTTCGATACGCACAATGGAAAAGTTCATGAGAGGCCTCGTACAAAGGCACGTTCCTGTGCCTGTTGCAGTTTGGGGGAGATGAGCCACCGCAACCGGGCATTGCGATGGGCGGAATGGGGTGTGAGCTCGATGTATGCAACGGAACAGGGCTGCATCTCCACCGAGGCATCCGATTTCGAGATCACGTATGAAATGAACCCGCTCATATCGGGTTGGTGCCCAACCGCGACCAAACTTTCACAGCGAGCGGTCAGAAGCTCCTCGAGCAGTTCCTCCGGTCTGAACCCCGGGCTGAGGCGGTCCGTGCTCCGCACAGCCGGCTTCATGGGTAAATGTTTGCTCATCACCTCTCCGGTCTGGACGGAACGGAGCAGAGGACTGGTAAGGACGAGACCGATGGATGGATCGGTATCCGCCAGAAGTCGTGCCATGGCATCGACCTCTCGGGCTCCTCGCTCGCTCAGCGTACGTTCAGCGTCGCGTGTGATGATCCCACCAACTCCTGTCGCGTCACCGTGTCTCATCAGATAGAGGTTCATTGGGGTCGACAGGTCATGGAATAAAAGCTGTTGAGGAGATGCATTCCGTGATTGTGTAATTCCCGGCTTCAGAGCGGGAGACAGGCGCGAGCAAGTTACAAACTCCGTTGTTGAAAATCAATGACGGGTCAGCGGCCTTCTTGTGTTGATTTTGAAAATGGATTTCTCTACATAACTTCTCAAATGTTTGTTGTCCTGCGCAGGTCATCTTTGATGCAATTGTCCTTTCTTGATCGGTCGAGACTCGTCGCTCAGCGGTTGCGCTTGCATGGTGCCGCCCGGGCATTGTACAACGCCGTCCGCTATGCCGGTGCTATCCGGGAAATTCAGCTTGAAGGGATCGCTTGTCGATTCTCCGTTACTTCGGGTACTCTTGCAGAACACGTTGAGGGGTTTTGCGGCGAAAAGGACCTTCTCATTGACTTTATTCATCACCTCAACAGGAGAGATGTTGTGTGGGATGTTGGTGCGTCATTTGGGATGTACAGCATCGTTGCAGGCTGCAGGCTGGGAGCGGAAGGGCGGGTTGTTGCCTTTGAGCCGGAGCCCGTCATGCGGTTGTTGCTCGAAGGGAATATTCATTTGAACAAGCTGGACAATGTCACCGCCCTTCCCTACGCTCTCATCGATTTGGAGGGGGAGACCACACTTTATCCACCGGATAACCCGAATGTCGGCACAGGGGCGCTGGTACAACGGCAGGATTATCGCCTGAGGCGAAAGGGGATGAAGATTCAGGGGCGGCGGGCTGATGTCCTTGTTGCTGCCGGAGAGGTTCCCCCGCCGACAGTCCTCAAGATTGACGTCGAAGGAGCCGAACGACGGGTACTCGATGGCTTTGGTGTTTTGTTGAAGGCCCCCTCCCTCCGTGCGGTGTACTGCGAAGTGCATCCCAAACTCCTTCCGCTGTTCGGTCATTCCGTTAAGGCCGTCGAAGAAACCCTGACGCAATCAGGATTTCACATCGCATCGAACACGGAGCGCGGAACGGAGCGTCACATCATCTGTCTTCGGGAGATCTGATGCCTCCTCCTCCCCAATACATTGCGACTCTTGAACATGCGGCACTTCGTCCGTACAAAAATCTTCGACGCCCACAAGATCACATCGAAGGTGGAATTTTTGTTGCAGAAGGAGAGAAGGTTGTCCGTAGACTTGTGAACAGCTCGCTCACCCTCGTCTCGTTTCTCCTGACATCGGAATGGTACGACGAACTTACTGCGACGGAGAGCCGTTTTGTCCAATCGTCTGCTGGTGTATTTGTGGCTGAGAAACGACTTCTGGAACAAATCGTCGGCTATCGCCTCCACCAGGGCATCATGGCTGTCGGCAGGGTTCCCGCGGAGCCATCCCTTACCGATCTGGTTCAGGAAGGATCAGAGGATGCAGTGCTGGTTGTCGCTCTCGATGGTCTCATGAACTCTGAAAACGTCGGCGTGCTGGTCAGAAACTGCGCGGGGTTCGGCGTGAAGGCCGTTCTTGTGGGAGAGACGTCGAGCGGTCCGTACCTTCGTCGCGCCGTTCGCAATTCCATGGGGGCAGTCTTTCAGCTGCCGGTTGTGCACAGTAAGAATCTTCAGGCCTCGTTGAAGGAACTGAGAGCCTTGGGGACAACAATCGTGGCGGCAGACCCAAAGGGTGAAATGCCGATCGAGAAGATGGACTTTCGCAGGGCCAGCTGTATTGTGTTCGGGAACGAAGAGGCGGGTGTTACAGCCCGTGTCCTCAACGTATGCGATCACCGTGTGTCCATTCCCATGCGCAACCGAACGGATTCACTGAACGTGGCGAACGCAAGCGCAGTGTTCCTCTATGAAGCCAACCGGCAACGAAAGAAATAGACACGCGAGCTCACGCGAGAGCCTTACCCCGCGTTCAGCGAAGTTCCTGCCATTTCCCGAACCCCCAGGTAATCACTGAAGCCATTAGACCCGGAAACATCGGCTCGATGCCGAACGGGTAGAGCGACGAGCTTCCAAGCTCTTCTGTCCAACCGAAAACCAGCCAGCCGGTTGATGTCAACCAGCCGATGAGCATCGCGGCGAATGCAAAACGGGGTGGCACCCTCCATCGATCGAAATAACTTGCGACCAACGGCAGCAACAATCCCGGGATAACTGCAGTGCCAATCACATACCAGAGTTTGATGACGGAAGGGGTCAGAAGACAGAGCATGATCGAGAGCAGAGCTGTAGTGATGATGCCGTACTTCGTGTAGCGGTTGACGGGAGAATCGTCTTCGCTCTTACGCAGTCGCCAGAGGATGTCACGGCCAAGCGAAGTTGCGGAAACAAGTGTCATCGTGTTGAGGGTCGACATGATTGTGGCAAACATGCCGGCATAGAAAACTCCCTTTGCCACTGGTGGGAGAATTCTCTCGGCGAGCAGAGGATATGCCATCACCGGCTGTCCAAGCCCTGGAACCGCGGCCCTTGCGTATAGTCCAGCCGTTGCCGTCATAGCGTCGAAGACAAGCCAGAAGGGGATCGAGAGAAGGATACCGTTGCGGGCCACGCTGCCGGACTTTGAGGCATAGCACCTTTGATGAAACGACGGATCGACAAGCGTCCACATGGCAATCAGACCCCAGACCACAATGAACTGGGGGGAATTTCCTCCATGCCAGGTCAGGTGGAGGGGAGGAACGTGCTGCTGGATGAAGTCGATTCCTCCGAGCTCCAGAAACGCAAAGGGGATTGCGAGCCCGAAGCCGGCGAACATTACGACAAACTCCACTACGTCGGTGTATACGTCGGCCCGAAACCCTCCGAACCAGAGAGGGGTAATCGTCAGCACCGTTCCCAGGATCAGGCAAGGAACGAAATCCCATCCGAGGACGATCTGGAACAAAATGCCGATCATGAGAACATATGGAGCGGGAGTGGTCAGGAGAAAGGTGAGGAAACCACCGAGCAAGGCGGTGTTCCGGTCGTACGCCACTTGAAGTCGGTCGGGTATGGTCAGAAGATTGGTCTCCCGTATTTTCTTTGCCAGAAGAAATGCAAACAATGCGGCGAAAAGATAATAGGGTACTCCCTGCACGACCCAGTTCGAGAGTCCGTAAAGATAGGAGAATTCTCCGACGCCGAGGATACCTCCATACCACGTGGAGACAAGAGTCATAACAAACACGGGGAGGGTAAGGGACCGGCCTGCCAGGAGGAAGTCCAGGCTATTCGATTTCCTTCTGGTTGCGAGGATCCCCACAGTCAGAATAAGAATGAAGTAGCCGGCAAGGACTGCGTAATCGGCAGGAGCAAAGGTTGCCATGGGTATCAGCGATACCGTCTATGGAGGTTTTCGAAAACGATCAGCAACATCGGGCCACGTTTCACCAGGACGGAAAACGGTGAACGGGTGACAACGTTGCTCACGCCGATTTGACCGGTGTGCATCTCCGCGTTGCGAAGAGGGTAGCGCAATCCTGACAGGGTGATTCCCGAGCATCGGCCAAAGGGGATCAGGCTGACGATGGCTCCGCGCTGAGCTGTGA
>Ga0247727_10008088_pt1 | contig 19685 bp, 24 predicted proteins | sample WisWelCaveWW1625_FD_202498 | JGI IMG/M metagenome (GOLD analysis project Ga0247727, IMG submission 202498) | Biofilm microbial communities from Wishing Well Cave, Virginia, United States - WW16-25 | ecosystem: Environmental > Aquatic > Deep subsurface > Groundwater > Cave microbial mat | place... | reverse complement strand
TGGGTGTAACACTCAAGCTTGGAAAAAGGAAAATAGGCTCTTACGACTCACTCCCAGGATCGCGCCAGATGTGAATGAATGGTGGTTGTGCGATCGAGGACGTTTTAGCATCCACCTTCTCTCAGACGACCTTCGTTTAAAAAACATTAGCCGGGCAGGAAAGGGTGTAGATGGAGCTTCTCCGGAAAAAGCGCTGGCTCTGATCGCCGCGGATTTGAGGAGAGTGCAAAAGCATGCACTGGCTTTTATTGCCGACCCTTCTCTGACAAATGAGGAATTCTTTCTTTTAAAATCTTTGGCCAAAGGAATCTTAGGCGCGCGACTTTTTGTGCCTGTGGCCATGCAAGCACGCAACGCAGTGGAAAAAGTGAAAACCTCCAGGCTTGAAGCTACATTTCCGCGGGACCTTGAGCAGGCAAAGGCCGTTTTAATCCTTGGAGAAAGAATCGAGGACGACCACCCTGTCTTGGCGCTTCGTTTGCGCAGGCTTTGTTCTACTAAAGGATTGCAGATGATCACTGCTGGAAATTTTATTCCCGACTTGAAAGATGTGGTTACGGGCCACTTTTCCCTGGATGATTCTCAAATCCCTTCCTTTTTTTCTGCTTTGGAAGGGATTGCAAAGGGCCTTGATCCTCAATGGGAGAATCGGGAAGATAACCATCTTTGGAATATTTTGAAGGAATCAGCCCCTCTTTTTGTATTTCTGTCCGATCGTGTTTTTAACTCAAGCGTGCTCATGCCGATGGATCGATGGCTTTCTGCTTCGGCCGCTCGTTTAGAACATAGACCTTCGATTTCTTTCCTTTTAAGAGGTGCTAATGCCAGAGGTATGATAGATCAATGGGATGATCATGTCGCCCCGCTGGCTTCGTTAGAAACTGAAATTCAAAATGGAAAAGTCCATGGACTTTTTTGGTTTGGCGAAACTCATTCAAGTACAGTATTCGATGAATATGCCCGCGGGATGAGAGTGTTTGTCCAATCTGTTCTTCAAACCAAAAACGCCCATCGATCTACCACGTGGCTTTTACCTTTGGATTTATCTACGGAAAAAAATGGCACCTATACAAATACCTTTGGAAGGGTGCAGACCTTAAAAAGAGCCAATAGGGTGGTAGAGAAAGGCTGTTCGACATTTGAAATTCTGAGTGCTCTCCAAAATGAGTTTGGAATCGGAACCGCTCACTTTTCAGAGGTGTATCGAGAAGTGGCCAGCACCGTAGGGAAAGGGTATCCAAAAACAATGTCCGAGATTCAAGAATTTACCAAGACGTATCACCATTACGAGAGAGCGTTATGGCAGTGAAGGTTGCTCCACGTCCCAATTTAGGGGCCTGGGATCGTCTTTATATTCCAGCCATTTTGAAAAGCCTCATGATCACGTTTCGTCACATCTTTCGACATAAAGTCACACTTCAGTTTCCAGAGCAAAAATGGAAGTTTCCATTTGGTTATCGGGGCTATCCTGCGTTGGTTACAGGAGAAAATGGAATTGAAAAATGCGTTGCTTGTAAACTTTGCGAGGTTGTATGCCCTCCTTTAGCGATCACGATCCGAATAGGAGAATATCCGAATCAAGATCAAAGAGAGAGAATCCCGGCTGAGTTTGAAATTGATATGGGTAGATGCATTGTTTGCGGCATGTGCGAAGAGGCCTGTCCCGTGGATGCCATTAAAATGTCTGACACACATGTGATGTCTTCTGCTTCAAGGGAGAGCGTGATTTTTAGAAAGCAGCTTTTGTTAGAAAATTATCAAACCATCGAAACCATGCGTCCGTAGATTTTTATGAGTTCAGATTCCAATAAAGTCATTTATTTAAAACGCCCCAAGAAGTTTACGTTAGAACAGGCAAAGGCATTGATTTCAAAAGTAAAGAAAGTAACGGAGGAAGCGGTTGAAGAAGTCACACCTCTTATGAATGAACTTCAGCAAGACTCTCTAGATCGTTTTGAAAAAGAAGAATTGGTTCAAAATCTTCAAGAGAGAATTGATGAGTGGTCTGATGAAATTGTAGAGTTAGGTGCTCTTACAAAGGGACTATGGCTTGTCGATTTTGATTCTGGAAGTGGCTACTACTGTTGGCAATATGGAGAAGACGACATAAGCTTTTTTCATGGATATGACGAGGGATTTTCCAGAAGGATCCCTATTCAATAGTCAATGCAGATCGGACCTTATAAATTATCGTCCATTGAGACTGGGTATATTTGGTTGGATGGTGGAGCCATGTTTGGGACTGTTCCCCGTGTGCTATGGGAAAAGTCCAACCCTCCTGATGACAAAAATAGAATTAAATTAGCTATGCGAGCCCTCCTTATTGAGGGAGAAGGAAAGAAGATCCTCGTCGATTGTGGGGTAGGGGATAAGGGTGGAGAAAAATTTCGACAACTCTATAATGTGGATCTTAAAACCGTCAATTTAGAGGCATCTCTAAAAGAAAAGAACTTAACACGAGCTGATCTCACTGATGTGATCCTGACACATTTACATTTTGACCATGCTGGTGGAGCGACGTCATTAACGAAAGACGATTCATACAAGGCAACGTTTCCGAATGCCACGTACTATTTACAAAAACGGAACTTGATCATTGCGCAAAAACCAAACGTTAGGGAAAAGGCAAGCTATCTGAAAGAGAATTATGAAGCTTTGCTATCTGAAAATCGCCTCCATCTGATCGATGGACCCCAAATTTTATTTCCAGGAATTGAATTGTGGGTCTCAAATGGACACACAGAAGCCCAGCAGCATGTGAAAATTTCAGACGGAAAACAAATGTTGTTTTATGGAGGAGATTTAATTCCTACCGCTACTCACATTGCTCTACCTTGGATCATGGGATATGACTTGCACCCATTAAAAATGTTAGAAGAAAAAGAAGCAATCCTGGGACCTGCGCTAAAAGACCAATGGATCATTTTCTATGAGCATGATCCTTTGGTTCCTGCAACTTTTGTGATTCAAGGTAAGCATGGTTACCAGCGAGGGGAGACGGTCACTTTATAAATGAATTCAATTAACATTACAGTTTTTCCGAAGAATATCTGCCTAAAAGCCAGGCGAGGCCGCACGATTTTAGACGTACTCAAAGAAACCTCTATTTCGATTCCTCATGAATGTGACGGAAAATGCACGTGTGGCACCTGTTATGTGACAGTGGAGCAAGGAATGGAAAATCTCTCTCCTAAACATGAATTGGAAGACCTACATTTGGAAAAACAGAGTGATCACGGCAATAAGCGCTTAGCTTGCCAGGCACGTATTTTGGGTGAAATTGTTATAAGGCTCATTTGATGCTTAATTTGGCTTTTATTCTGTGTTTTAATTTTGCGATTGGAATCATCGTGTCTCTCCTATTTGTTCGAAGGCAAGACCTGGAATCACGTTTTTTTAGAACCAACGGCATCATTGCAACTATTTTTATGCTTGTTGCCTTTTTTATTGGGAGGGAAAAGTATTTTGTTTCATACGAACTGCTTATCATGGTTGTTTTACTCATCGCTTATTCTGTCAATGTGTTTTGGTTGCCTGTATTTGTTGAAAGACTAATGCTCTGGGTTGTAGCGATAGGAGGGGGATTCATCCTTTGGCATACCCTACCTCTTTTAGATTCGACTGCAATTTGGCGCAAAGCAGATTTTGGAACCTTACTTGTTGGAGGAATCTTAATGGGCATGTGTTTGGTTGCCATGAACGTAGGGCATTCTTATTTATCTTCTGTAAAACTTTCCATGCGGCCTCTTCGGACAACCACCCTTGCCATTGGAAGCATGCTGATTTTTCGTTTGGTGTTGATCTCCATTTTCATTCCCGTTTTGGTGAAAACAGTTCCGCAAGCCGCTACGGAAGTTTCAAAATTGTTTGAACTACAAAATGTTACTTTGTTGGCTATAGCTCTTGTGAGAGTTCTTTTTGGAGTATTGGGCCCTTTGGTTTTGTTTTACATGACTTGGGAGACCGTCAAAATAAAATCCAATCAATCCGCGACAGGCATTTTATATGCTTTACTGGCGCTGGTTTTGGTTGGAGAAGCCAGTGCATTTTATCTTACATTAACGACTTCGCTACCCATCTAATATGAAGATTCGTCCAAAGTGTCTTACTTGTGGTTCTTTTTTTCCTTCCATTGAAATTCTTAAAGACAGCCCTGTTAAACTCGAGCGTTCTTGTTCTTCTGGGCACAAAGTGGTTTTTCATATTTCTGAATCTATAAAAGAAGAATCACTTTGGGAGTTCTGTCCAGTTTGCGAAAATCCAGACAGCTATCTTTCGAAAGACGTACCTAAAAAGGTTTTTTTGGGGAGTTTAATCATCTTTCTTGGTATTTCTCTGTACTTATTGTCAGTTGAATGGGTTTTGGGGATAGGCCTTCTCTTTGCGCTAGCGGCCATGGATCTTGTTTTATACCGAACCCTACCTGATCTATTGGTATGTTATGGATGTGGGAGCGAAGCGCGAAAATTTGTAAGGACAGAAGATCAAAGGCCTTATGATCCACATGTAGGAGAGCGGTATCGACAGCAGAAGCTTTTGACGAAGAAGCAAATTACTTCTACTTAATCTTCTACAATTACACTTTCAAGTGTAGTCGAAGTCGTAGCCATAAAATAGCGTTGTTCTTGGCGATATATCGACGCACTTGAAAAGATTTTTGCTCCTGAAACAAAATGGCTAGAAGGGCAGAAGTATCCCAGTAGAAAACTATTGATTTATTCTTCATCACGAAGTTTTCGAATCAACTGGGAACTGGAAAGAGCTCCTTTCTTTAGTGGAATTGGCTTCCATTCCAGGATTTTAACAACATCGCCCAAAGGGAGAGGAGGAATTTTACTCACTGAAACAATCTTTGCTACCGGCCGATTGTGATCTGTAATGATGATTTCCTGCCCTGCCGCAACCTCTTTTAGTAAACTCGATAGTCGCGCTTTGGCTTTTGCTACATTGTATATTTTCATTGAGTAAATCTAGTTATAGTTATAGTCATAAATTTGACTAAAATTAAAAGTCTTATTCCGACCTCGACTCACTCCTTTTTGGAGAGTGATATCGGCAGAGAGGGTATTGGCAAAAAAAACAGGTTATTTCTTTTTAGTCTTCGACAATCACGCTTTTAAGTAAGCTCGAAGTGGAGGCCCAAAAAAACAAGGGAATTTTTTCTTTCTCTCCTTCACCCAGTGGATAGATCCCATCTCCACTCAAACTTGCGTAAATACATTCCACTTTTGCATCAGAGATCTCTCCTAACTCAAGTTTTGAAAGAAGGTCTTTATCCTTGAGCTTTTCGGTGTTGACGATTCCAGTCTGAACATCAATCGCTCCCCACAAGTATTGATTCTTTATGACCGGCACGCAGCCAAACCTCGCTGCAGTGGAAACTCCGGCATGGATCGGATCTGTTTTTCTTACCCATAATTTCCCAATTTTTCCTGGCTTGCTTTTTGAAATTCGGATCGGACTATTAAGGGGCATAGGACTTTCATCTTTACCGTAAGGCATATAGTCAAGGGGAACAATGTAATGCGGTGAGGGTAATGCGATCGGTCTTTTAAAAAGATATTTTGGAAAAAGATTGGTATCGGATCGAACCGACGATTTGAGCGTGATTCCTGAAGGAAAATATTCGAGCCACCCATAATCATCCAATTTATCAACGGTCAAAAGACTGCTACTGCTGCCGGATGAGAGCGTGAATTCAACATCACTGTTTTCGCCTGTTACAGCGGTCAAAATCAGATTGGCTTCTCCGTCTTCACCAACTAAATTACCATTGGGTACATCTGTTCCCTTTCTAATTGATGAATGAGTGAGCCCGTCGACAGACTCTGTTTGGGAATCATGTGTGAAGATCCTGAATCTAGCGTCGTAATTCTCCAACCAGTTATCATGTTCATCTTGACTCATATCAAATTCGAGCGTGATTTTAAGGATTGCACTTTCTTGTTTTGGAGTAAGTGAAACTGTGGTATCAAGCTCTTCACCAAATCCAAGCAACTTCGTGTTTTGGCCGTAAAGATTTAAATTTATAGCTGCAGGGTTTTGTTTTGGCGTCACCGGAGCTGCCAATGTAATTTTATTTCCTGCCTTATTTCCTTCATCTCCTGTCGGGGTATTTTGCGAAGGTTCTTCTGTCACTGAAACAATGTTGTCGTTTTGATCCTTTCGACAATTGAACACAAAGGTGAGGAGAAGTAGAGTAACCCCGAGCTTTACCTTTGGAGACGCCTTTTCCACGTAGCAGTTATAATGCAGCGCGTATGCCAAAGGCAAGGCAGGTAACTATCTAGAATTGAATAATTTTTTTATTAAAGATCAAAAAAAAGAAAGCTTTGCGACAATGGGATTCCCTTTTTGAGACAACTGTTTCTCAAGAAGCCTTAAATTGAAAAGCTAGCTCGGCCTCATCATTCCATAAACAAACAATAGGATTTCGATCACAATCAGTCCCACAATAGCGGACTCCAAATAAAGTGTCCTTCGAGTGCTTGAAAGGTCAGCTAAAATTTCAACTGTGTCTTGAACGGTTCGAAGCTTGTATTCGAGGGTGCGATATCTTTCCCGAATTTCAAACATATCGATCATCTGGCGATAAAGGTGCTCAAGTGTTTGGCTTTCCCAGGTTGGATCTGGGTTATCAAGAATATACGTTGAAGCGATGATTTTTTGTTTGGTGTTAAGACAAAAGCCGATGAATTTGACGAGATCTTTATCCTTTACTCCGGTCCTCCCCTGTTTTTCCAAAATATCCGTAATGGTTCCTGATTTTTTCAAAAGATCGTCAGCAATGGTTTCAAAATATTCGAGGGCCGTGGATTGTGCTAAAACCAAAGAAATAATCTGAATTTTTTCAAACGTGATCTTGTTAATGACAACTTTTCGAAAATCTATGGTCAGTTTTTCTCCGAGTTCTAGAGAAAACTCCTCGCTTGTGACGATCGCCTCTTTGGGGAGGATAAACTGACGCATGATGGAGAGTGTTTGTTGTTCTCTTTGCGGGTCTACACCAAAAAAGACCATGGACCCAAAATTGTAAATCGTGATGTACTCATGTTGGCCATATCGATAAACAAGTTCAGTTCCGGAAACACGACATGGTTTTTCTGAAAATAGTCCCAGAATGGAGGACAATTTGAGAGTTTCAGTTAGATGGTATGCCCGAAAGATCTTGGGTGTGGGAGTTTCTGTGATGATGGCTTTTTTGTTTGTCATATCGTGTCACCGAGACCCTGATGAAAGACTCATTAAGGCCATCTTAGAACAAATCCGCCAATCGACCGAACAAAAAGACTTTGATGCGTGTCTTACGTTTGTGAGTGAAGATTACCAAGACAATCTTGACCTTCGGAAACACCAGTTGAAGGAAAGGCTTGAGAGAGCTTTTTTAGGATATCCTCGCCTTGAGATTCACCATGGAATCTCGAAATTTGAAAAGCAGGGATCAGGGATCCGCGTTGTTTTGAAATTTAAAATCACGGGAGTTCAAGGAGATCGGAAAGAACGCTTATTTGGTGGAGCTTTGTTAGCCAAAAGTCTGACAGTGGATTTTGAAAAGAGAGAAGGAGAATGGAAGGTTGTGAATAGTACGATCGAAATCCGAAGAGGATTTTAACCCAATCTATTACTTTCAATAAAAAATTAGAGGTTATTATATATATTGATATCAGTATTATTATAATATATATTGATATAATAATTGGAGATTGGTATGAAGTGTCTACGATGTTTACAAAGCTTAGGAAATGATCCAACTGCTTATGGTTTACATCTAAGCTGTTTCACAACGTGGTTTAAAGTCCAAGAAAACGCAAAGTTTCTCAGTCTAATTCGAAGAACTACAAAGTCTGATTCAGGGGATAAAGTATCGCCAGAAAATACTAGTTTTTTCCATGGTAAGTTCAAAAAATACTCCGCGGAACTCGAAGGAGAGTCTTATATTTTGAAAATGAGAGAACCAAAAGCTCCGGAGCTTCCAGAAGTAGAGTATGTTTGTAATCAGATCGCATCGCTCTTGAGCATTCCTGTTGCCAAACATTTCGTGATCGACTTTGAAGGAGATCGAGTTTTTGTAACAAAGAACTTTGTTCGAAGTGGATCAGGGGCTATGAATCTATCTCACGTTTATCATTTTCGTCCAGACGATCAACATACTTGCGAAACATTAGTCCGTGTCATCAAGGAGCAAACCAAACGACCTTATGATGTCGGTGTGTTTGTCGATACAATCTTATTCGATGCCTTAGTCGGAAATCACGATCGACATGGGAGAAATCTTGGGTTCATTGTTACCCCTGGAAAAGTGGAGTTGGCTCCTATCTACGATAATGTTTCTTATCTGGGACTTGAATCAGGTTCCCTATTGAAAGCTGACTTTAATCCATTCGGAAGAATCGCAACTCACCATACTGTTGAACCAAGTATGAAAGATTATGTTTTAGAGTTTCAAAGATTAGATTTTAAAGATCGAGTAAAGGACTTTTGGTCGCGGATCAAATTCACAAATATTGAAGGCCTCATTCATCGGAGTTTTTGTAGCGACTTGATGAAGGACGCTCTGAAAAGATTGATCACAAAAAGATACAAGGAGCTTGAGGATGTCACTAAAAATGGATAATTCTCGGCTTCTTGTTTTCCATGAGGGCCGAAAGCGCAGAATATTTGTAGGCGAATTATCGTATGATCAAAAAAAACACCGATATGAATTTGTATACGATTCCAAATATAGCTCCTCGAAACGAGCCATTCCCGTTGGGCCGGAGCTAGATTTATTTAAACGAAAATTTGTCTCTTCAAAAGATGAACTTTTTCCTTCTTTCCAAGATCGTATACCTTCGAAAGCTAACCCCGCCTATGAAGATTATTGTAAAGCTCAAGGAATATCTCCATCGGAAGAGAATCCCATGATCTTATTGAGTACGATCGGTAAACGTGGTCCTTCCAGTTTCATTTTTGAGTCTATTTACAAAAATGAATTCTCAAAACGAGATTTGATTGAATTTAGGAAAAAGATTGGCTTAAGTTTAAACGATGTCGCACAAGCTTTTGACTTTAACTGGTTAACTCTTCAGCGGATCGAATCTGGAAAAAGTGAAGACTCAAATAGCCTAAAAAGGCTACAGATTTATCTCGAATTCCCTGAAGTAGCCCTCCGGCAACTGAAAATGACCGGTAGCCGTGTCCACATCAGTGTATTGAATCGACTTTTGGACTATTTTGAAAAATTAAAACTGAAACGCTTGTAATATTCTAAAAAAGACTATCATTTGCTTATTATCCAAAAAATTCCAGAATCTTGACGGTTATCACCAAGAGAGTAGGTTATCGCGCTGGTATTTTTAACATCTGCAACAAAAGGAGTATTCAATGAGAACTTGGTTAGTGACATCGATATTCATGGCAATTTGTGGCTTTGGGTTGGCGAAAGCTCAAGAAGCGACAACTGGGGAGGAAGTAATAAAGGAAGAAGCAAAAAAGTCCCAAGAGGCAGTTGAAAAAACTCAACAAGCCACTCAAGAGTCAGCAAAAGAGATGACCACGGAAACTCAAAAGGCATCTAAAAAGCATGTTGCCAAAGTTTCAAAACATGCCAAGAAAAAGGCTAAGGCAAAGACCGAGGCACGGAAGAAAGCTGCTGGAGAAGAAGCTGAAAAAGCAATCGAAAAAGCCGAAGAAGTTACGGAATCGGTTCCAACAGCGCAATAGTTAATCTATACTTTTATAATCTTCTGATGCGGAAGATCATCTCGCATCAGAAGATGAAAAGGCAGTTATCTAAACTTCCTTTGTGCTCGAGCAACGAGCCTTTCTGTCTCTCTCTTCTTTAGGGCGGCTCGTTTGTCGTATAATTTCTTACCTTTGGCCAACCCCAGTTCTACTTTTGCCCGGCCGTCCTTAAAATACACTCTCAAAGGAACGAGAGTATATCGATTCTGAGACAATTCTGCATGAATTCGAACAATCTCTCTTTTATGCATAAGGAGCTTTCTTTTCCGGACTGCTTCTAGACCAGAATGGGAGGAAAACTTGTAAGGATTGACATGAACCCCTTCCAAATAAAGCTCTCCATTTCGAACATGAGCATATCCCTCCTTCAATTGCACATTTCCTTTTCGAATGGATTTAACCTCGCTTCCTTTGAGTTCCACTCCAGCTTCAAAAATTTCGAGAATCGAAAAGTTGTGCCGTGCTTGCCGATTTTCTGCAACGACTAAAATTCCGGTTTTGCTCTTATGGGATACGGGCATTGGACTCTTCTGGCGAAGCCACGCCTCCGGAGACAATAAGTTTAAATGCATCTTCTACAGTCATTTTCAGTTCTTTCACTTCGTTTTCAGCAACCATGATATAAAAGCCACTTGTAGGGTTCGGGGTAGTGGGAATAAAAACGTTTAACATTCTCTCATTGAGTTGGGTTTGCACTCCTGTCGGGGCTAGCCCGGTGAGAAAGCCGATAGCATAGGCCCGCGGTCTAGGAAACTCAACCAATACGACTTTTGAAAACTGTTCCCGATTTCGACGAGTATAAGTATGAAGGGCATCTTTAACGACTCTGTAAATGACTCGCCCTAATGGAATTTTTGCCATCAAGGTATCGCCATAATGGATGAGACGATTCCCAATGTAGTTTCGACTCAAAACTCCTGTGAAAAATATGATAAAAACGGTAAAAATCACACCCAATCCAGGTACATGGAACCCTAAAAGTTGATCTGGATGAAGCTGTTGGGGGATTACATAAAGAAATCGTCCATGACTCACTTCAAGAATTCGATCAAAATAGTCGACGATAAAGAGAAGAAATTTTATGGTGATCACAAAAGGCAAAAGGACAATAACGCCAAGAATGAAATAACGTCGAATCCAGATTCGGAGAAGGTCGGAAAATGTTTTTGCAGGCATGAAAGTTTGGACATCTTAGCGAGGTTTTGGTGAGCAATAAAGGATTAACCTATTCTAAAGCAGGCGTGAGCATTATTCGTGGAGACCGGCTGGTCGATCACATTCTGCCCCTAGCGAAATCTACGCATCGAGAGGAGGTAGTTACTTCAGTAGGAGGATTTGCAGCGCTCTCGAAGATTCCCGAGAAGTACAAAAAACCCTTGCTTGTGGTCTCGACAGATGGGGTGGGAACCAAAGTTTTGTTAGCTAGGGAGTGTCATCAGTATGACACAATCGGGATCGATCTGGTAGCTATGTCGGTAAATGACGTTTTGACTCTTGGAGCGGAGCCGCTTTTGTTTTTGGACTATTTTGCAACAGGAAGACTGGATCTCAAGGTGGGAAAAGAGCTGATCGCGGGTGTTGCAGAAGGATGCAAACAAGCAGGCTGTGCCTTGGTGGGTGGAGAAACGGCAGAGATGCCCCAGGTCTATCGAAAAGGGGATTTTGACTTGGCCGGCTTTTGTGTGGGCGTGATTGAGGAAGGTCAACTGATTGATGGTCGTCAAGTCAAACCAGGAGATTACGTCATTGGAATTCCTTCCAATGGAATTCATTCGAATGGATTTTCGTTGGTTAGAGCAATTTTGAAAAAGGAGAAGCTCTCTTTGCGCGTTCGACCTTCTATTTTAGAAGGAAAAACATTAGGGGAGGAATTACTGGTGCCTACAAGGATTTATGTTCCTGAAATTAGAAAATTGATGAAAGAAATGACCCCCAAAGCCATGGCTCATATCACGGGAGGGGGCATCGAAGGAAATTTGTCTAGAGTCCTTCCAGATGGAGTAGAAGTTGAAATTTCAAAGAGTTCCTGGGATATTCCTAAAGTTTTTCTTTATATTCAAGAAAAGGGTCGCACTCCGCCCTCAGAAATGTATCGTACATTTAACATGGGAATTGGATTTGTCATTGTTGTAGGACCATTAAGCAAGGATTTTGCTCTCAAAAGCATTGCTGGAAGTCGAGTGATCGGAGACGTTAAAAAAGGGAAAGGTAACCCTCGAGTGGTTTGGAAAAGCTAAAACAAGTGTACTTCCAAGTAGAGCTAATGAGTTATGATTTCACTCCACTTTCGTCTCCACCTAAAGCAGGATCTTTACCTCGATAAGTAATGAGGCCATGAGTGGGATCATAAGGAGAAACCCCGACGGTCACGTCATCGCCCAGGATGACGCGTATATGTTTTTTCCGAAGTTTTCCCGCAAGTTTCGCTGTCAAACGCATCCCCTTAGGACCTTCTATTGTGAAATTTCCCCCTGCCAGGACTTCCACAACCTTCCCTTGAATTAAAACCAAATCGTCTCTTGCCACATCGATATCCTTTTGTTAATCAGTCTCCTTACCACGGAGTATAAAATTTGAATAGTATTGACGGTATTCGGGGGAATTCGTTAATGCACAGAAGAGCTAGTTTGGGGCATGGGGGCCCCTTTTTTTGCAGCATCGGCAAAAAGATAATGAGCCACATTGATACTAAAATCCTCAGGATGAAGAACATCTTCGATTGAAACGGAGTGTGCAGATCCATTTTGTTCGGCTAAATCGATCTCGTGGCCCTGTTCGATGTGATTTCCTTTGGCATTGGCAACAATCTGAATTTTGGGAAGCGCTAGTTTTTGAGGATCTTTGTTGACTTCGACTACAACAGCCAATTCCTGGGTATTGAGGCGAACCAAAGTGCCTACTGGATAGATTCCAACTGTAGCGACAAATGCTTTGACAAGCAACGGATCAAATTTAGTCCCTGCATTGTCCATCAAAATCTTTAACGCTACCGTAGGGAGCATTGCTCTTTGGTATACTCGATTGGTTGTCATTGCATCATAAGCATCTGCAATGGCCACCACTTTAGAATAAAAATTCATAGGTTTTTTGAGTCCAGTGTCGGGGTATCCGCTACAATCATAGTTACGATGATGTTCGAAAGCAGCGATCATTTTTTTGATATCGCTTTCATTCACAGCTTTTAACGAAAGCAATGTTTTTACGGATTTCAAAGGGTGAGTCTTCATGACCGCCCATTCAGATTCGTCGAATTTTCCCGGTTTATTAAGGATTTCCTTGGGTATCGCAAGTTTCCCATAGTCGTGGAATAGCGCCGCGATTCCAAGTTCACCAATCTGTTTTTTGGTGAGGCCAAGATTCTTTCCAAAGGCAATGGCGATTACACAGACGTTTACAGAATGGTTGAAGGTATATTCATCATAATTTTTGATGTTGGATAGGCCTAGAAAGGAAAACCCCTCATCTATACAGATATCCACTAGGTTATAGACAACCCGCTTGGCTTTACGGGTTTCATATCCTTGGGCCGACCCAATTTTAACCGCAGATTCTTTGATGACATCCAAGGCTTTTACATAATTCTTAAGCGCTTGCCTTTTTTGGATCACAGCTTTAGATCGATCTTTTCCTTGAGCGCTAAATTTTTCCAACCTTTCAAGAAATTCAATGGAATGAATCCCCTTTTGCGCGAGAAGTAGATTGAGTTCCTCGGCTCCGATTTTCGTGGGATCATTGTTCCTTGAAAATAACCTGACAAAATCAATCAATTCGGGAGTAGACGGAATCTGGCTGAAACTCAACCCGCCGATATTTTTATTTTCAAATTCCTCTTTCATATACTGAAGAATTGAAAAAGAAGAGACGTCCGTTCGAATTTTTTCGCCATTTAGGTACAAGTCCGTTTCAACAGCCTCCAGTCGTAGTACATCGTATGTCTCCATCATTTCCTTGAGCAGAGACTCTAAATGTTCAAGAGGAGGTCTGAAGGCTTGGTTGCTCGGATCATGGATCTGAGCCGTTTTGAAAAGCATGAAAAGATGGTTTACAAAAGTCTTAGCAGGACTAACCATAAGACTAATGGCCCTCTTGACTTGGAGCCCCGGGAGTTCCAGACATATGCCGAAGAGCAGCTTCGCTATATCTTCTTACGGATTTGTTTCTTGATCGAACTCCATTTTCGAGCGTTTGTTTTGCCAGCGGAGAACCAACAACACTTAATGCAAAAGTTGCGCATTGATACAGATCATTCAATTCTTGCCGACCAAACCAGTTTTTGGAAGATAGGATACCGGATAAATACGGAATAAAGTCGTCTCCAACAATCTTAGCAACAGCATAGAAGTAAGCTTTTCTTTCTTGAAGAGATTTGCCTTGAAATGGTTTTTGCTGGATTTCTTCCGCTAAAGATTTTGCAAGGGCGCGATCTTGAGATGTGGAAAGCAAGCGCAAAGATAAGAGCCGAATTTCCTCACTGGAATCCTCCAAAAGATTAGTTAAGATGCGGAAAGCTCGAGGGACCTTATAATTCTTTAAGATAGCGATCGATTCTTTGCGAATGGTGAGATTCTGATGTTGGATCAGAGTTGAAATAAGGTCTAGTACTTTCTCATTTTTGAGAGAGGAAAGAATAGATAATGCCGTTTGGATCACTTCATGATCTTTAGAGGATAACATGGGCATGAAAATGCCAAGATCCCCCTTGTGAAGCCGAGCGATACCTTTACAGACAACTCTCCTTCGATTTAAGTCCACAATATTGTTAAGTTGCTTTAAGAGGTCTGGTATGGCTTGAGGGTCCATGAGACTCACAAGCGTTTCCAAGTCCTCTGCATTTCCAATCTTTTCTTGGTTAACAGATAAGATCAAAAGATTTACCCTAGATGCAGGCCAGAGAATTTTTATGGCTTTACGCAAAAGTTGAGGGTCTTTTTCTGCCAGAGCTATTTTTCTAGAAGAAAACTGGTGAACTTGCTCCATCATGATCCTGGCAATTTGAATTTGCCCGGTTAAGAGATTGTTTTCCAAGATGGTTCCTAAGATTTCAACGGTCTTTTCAAATTCTTGTGGATCCTGTTCTTCTTGAAGCACCGCAAGCATCATGTCCAAAAAATCTAAGATGAGCCGGGAAGGTTTTTCGCATTCCAATAAGTCACTACGGATTTTGTTGAATTCTTCTTGAGATACCACTGTTCTTTCTTGAAACAAGGCCCCCACACTTACAGGAGTTAGCGTGACTTTGAAATCTTCATAGATATCTTCGTCAGGTTCTGTGGATGGGCCCCGATAAGAAGACATCTGCGGATCCAATACCTCTTCAATTTTTTCGGTTGTGGATTTCTGTTCGATCGTTGGTTCATCGAGAAGGGAATCAGCAACGGTATACCGAATATGATCAAATTCTTTTTCCCAAAAAAGCGTTACGGCATCTGCGTCTTGAAATTTGTCACTCTGGCGCGTGGCCATGGCTGACAAAAACTCAGCAGTTTCCTCACTTGATAAGCCTTCTCTAAAGCTTAAGGAACGAATTCCATCACTGAATAAACGAAAAGCAAAACTCTCCTGTTGATGATTATTTTGATACACAGAAGTTTCATCGATTCGGAGTTCAAACGGTTGAACCAAAAGTTCCAATTCGTGGTGATCCTCAAGAAACGGGGTCAACAGATCCAGCAGTTCCTGGTGATGGCGTAAAAGAGTAGGGTTGTTTTCGGCATACAATTTTCTGGAACGAATATTTCGATCTAAAGCTCTCACAACTTGGGAGGCTTTTTGAAAGTATTCTTCAGTATATTGAATATGTTGAGAACTTGATGCCATAGAAGACTACAAATTAATGGTACCAGATCTTTACCTTTCCCGAAAGGAAGTCTGAGAAGGTTGTTGATCCCAATCCAAAACGGGTTAAACTCTGATCAAAGTTCGTAATGCCATGGACTCATACCGATCGATCTATTACATAGGATTTCCTACAGTCACAGCTTTTTTGTGTGGATTTTCGTATTACATAGGGTACAGCCGAGGGAAACAATCGAGTTCTATTCCTGTCCCTATTATGATGTCGTCTCCTGTGATTCCTAATGTTGAACAAAGCGATTCAGACAAGACGTCAGCGCAGTTTACCTTTTACAAAACATTGAAGGAACAGGGCACATCTCTTCCTGTGCCTAAGGAAGAAAATTCACAAGGAGCAAAGAAAGAGGTCGCTTTGGTCGAAGATGAAACTTCCAAAGCGCACGATGCTGATACAGTGGTACAGGTCAGTGCATTCAAAGACATTGGTAAGGCTCATGAAATGATAGACAACTTAAAGAATTTAGGTTATGAAGCTTTTACTCAACTCAAATCCCCAAAATTCAATGACGGATGGCATAGAGTTTTTGTGGGGCCCTATGATACCCATGAGAAGGCCTCTGAGGTAGCCAATGAACTTGCAGATAAAGGTTTTACCCAAGGCTTTGTGACACAACTACAATCTAAACCTTAGATGACAGACAATTATCATCGAATCATTGTTGCGCTAGACTATCCGAATCAAAAAAAAGCAGAGTCTTTGTTAAGCCTTTTGAAACCTGAATTAAAACTGGTCAAAATTGGCTCGATTTTATTTAGTTCCGAAGGGCCAACTATTTTGAGGTGGGTCAAAGATCTAGGACTTGGAATCTTTCTAGATTTAAAATATCACGATATTCCTAATACCGTTGCAGGCGCTGTTGAAGGAGTATGTAAAGTTGCCCCTTTATCGCTTCTTACCATTCATGCAAGCGGAGGAAGAGAAATGATTCAAGCGGCACGCAAATCAATTGATCAATTGAAACCTGATGAGCGACCTAAACTGCTGGCTGTAACCATTCTGACGAGTCTAAATGAAAGGATTTTGGACGAAATTGGTTTTGTGCCTGAAAGTCCGATAGAACTTGTTGCCCGTTTAGCGAAATTGGCTATGGAATCGGGAGCAGATGGAATCGTTTGCTCTGCTTTGGAAGTTTCGCATCTTAAGAAAATATTGCCTTCAAAAACGGTCTTTGTGGTTCCAGGTATTCGCAGTCATTCCTCGACAACAAAAGATGATCAGCAAAGGGTAGCGACAGTTAAGGCTGCCCTTCAGGCAGGCGCAACACATTTGGTTGTGGGAAGGCCAATTACCCAAGCCGCTGATCCAAAAGAAGCTTTTCTTTCGTTGGTACGTGAGGCTAAAAGTTCGTGAGCCAATCGTCTGTAGAACTCTTTGTCTATGGACGCCATGTTGTTTTAGAAGCTTTAGAATCCAATACCACTCGTGTTCATCAAATTTGGATGGCGCCATCTCATGAACACAATGAGAAAAAAATATTGGAGCTGACCTCACCAAAAAACATTTTGACAAAGAAGGTTCATAAAGAAGAACTCACACGCCAATTTAAGACAGACAAACATCAGAATATCGGAGCCCGAGTGAGTCTTAACACCTTTGCATCCATGAAAGATTGGATTCAAAGTGCTCCAGAAAAAAAACTTTTTACGGCACTTGCTTTGGACCAAATTGTTGATCCTCAAAATGTGGGTTCCCTCTTGCGATCCTCCCATTTTTTTGGAATCGACGTCGTCATCATGACCAAAGATCGGGCGGCCTCTATCACAGGAGCAGTGGCTAAAGCCTCTTCCGGCGCTCTTTTTTCAGTGCCAATTGTTAGAGCCGTGAATCTTGCAAGGGAAATGGAAGCACTTCAAGAACATCAATTCCTGATTTTGGGATTAGATCCTGATAGTAACCAAACATTGGACACAGCTGAGCTTGGAAAACAGAACATAGCTTTTGTGGTTGGAAACGAAGGCGAAGGACTTCGTAGCCTTACAAGAAAAAAGTGTGATTTGCTTGTGAGTCTGACGAAAACCAAGGAAAGGGAAAGTCTGAATGCTTCGGTGGCAGGGGCCATTGCTTGTTATGAAATGAGGAAGCGACAGGAAGTCTAAACAAATAAGAATAGACGACGAAGTAAAACTTTACAAAGCAGACATCATTACGTCTGTTTTCAAAAAATCAGTGTCTGTAGCCAAAAGTGGCTTGCCTTGATCAACCGCTAAGGCATAAGCAAAACAGTCACCTAAGTTAATGGGAAACCGATGATGAGCATGAGCAGCGATTTGAGATTGTCTTATGCTAGGAGGAATAAACTCGATCGAACTCTTGTAAATTTTTTCTTCCAATTTTGGAAAATCGTTGGGAAGTCGATCTAAGAGCAAGATCAACACCTCCGTTAAGTTTACTGTGCTCATCTGCAAGTTGTCTGAATTCGAATTCAGGATCTCCGCAATTTTTGGGGCCAAAGGTTCGTCAAAAAAAATAGCTAATACTGCGGAGGTATCAACGACCATGGCCGGGTTTCCAAAGGTCGTCATGCGTTTGAAATTTTGGTCTAGGGTTCTGTTCCAAGCCTTTTGCCATTCCCAACCATGTCAGATAATCAACCTTAGGCCGAGATTTCTTAAGTGCCTCTACAGCTTCGGCAAAAAGAAGGCGAATGGCCTGCGTTTTGTTTGATATATTTCGGGCTTTCATAAGCTTTCGCAAATTTCGTTCAAATTCAGGCGTCACATTCAGATTAATTTGTGCCATCATTATAATATACAGGACCTGTACAGTATAGTTCAAGACCAAAATCGGTCTTCAATACTACTCTCTCGCCAAAATTATCAACACCGTTGAACAGATAACTCCTCTTCATACCCTTATCTCAATAACTTACGCACCTATGTGCAGAAGATGGGAAAAATTGATTTTGACACGTCGTATTGGTCCGTGTAGCTAGGCAATATGCTCTTTTTGAAGTCATTCTCAGGAGCCTTGAAATCCCCAGCTCCATGGTTGTGTGGAAGCATCTTCTTTATGTCCATTGCTTTTGCTGAAGATAGCCTGGTGGCCCAGTATGGGCTTTTGGCTCCAGATTCACCACTTCGTTTCCAGCAACCTGATAAGACCTCTAACATCTATCATAAAGCCGATAAGAATTTGTATATTGGAAAAACGCACACTGAGGTTCATGCTCTTCCTTTTGAAGTGCCCAGTTTTTTTGAGGCTTTCAAATCTCTAATTTATACTGCGGATCTTCCAGGCGTGGGTGGACTGGCTCTTATGGGCGAAAAAGGTCAACCTCAAATGTTCTTTGTGCCAGAACCTAGAACCGGAACGATTCAAATTGTCATCCCTCAGTCTGAGCGTCCTCCGTATGGCCCCTACTTTTCATTCCAGAGTGCACTAAATGCCGCAGTGGTAATAAACCAACAACTTGGCACAAAAATTTTTGACTCCAGTTTTGGTAATCGACTTACGGCTATTTTGAGTTCGTCAAATGTAGTTCCTGAGATTTTTCATCCTGTCTTTGAAGCATGGCTTAAGTTTCAGTTGGTCCAAAAGGCTGCCTATCTCATGGAATATGCAAAGAAGGAGCTGAGAGTCAGCATGGAGGATGATCAAGGACTGTCTTGGAGGGCTTTACAGTTAAGGAAAGGTCTACACCCTGATGCAGGCATCCGGAAAGACAGTCCATTTTCTTTGAATTGGCGTTTTGCATCTTTGAAAAAAATAGATTTTTCGCTTTTGGCAAAAATTGATGCTGAACTTTACAGAGAAATTTTAAGACTTGCAAAATTATATGGAAAAAGCGCTTCCGGGCTCATCAGAGCGAATGATAGTCTTGACGAAGACTTTCTCACAGCATTCTTACTTACTTTTGTTAAAGATATGAATCAGAGCCGTGCATCTGAGATTTTTCGACGTCACGTGGAAGCCATAGGTGAATTGCATCGGTTCAGGGGTATTGTGACGGCCATGGGAAGGCAGCTATTCTTTGATCAAGCTTTCTCCCATATCTTATTGGGAGAAAATGCCAATACCGACTTGCTGTACGCGGCCATGTCGATTATGCCAAGTCATTTACAAGGTAGAACTGGTCATATTCTCAAAGGAAATTATCCGAAAATAAATG
>Ga0247727_10008087_pt1 | contig 19686 bp, 19 predicted proteins | sample WisWelCaveWW1625_FD_202498 | JGI IMG/M metagenome (GOLD analysis project Ga0247727, IMG submission 202498) | Biofilm microbial communities from Wishing Well Cave, Virginia, United States - WW16-25 | ecosystem: Environmental > Aquatic > Deep subsurface > Groundwater > Cave microbial mat | place... | reverse complement strand
CGTCCGTGTAGATGTCCCCGAGGATCCCCTTGGTCTTGCTCAGGGTGCGAAGGACATCCACGTAATGGTCGGTGAGCGCAGTTCCGCTCTTGTCGCGGAGCTTCGGCCACTCGCACCCTTTCGGTAGCTCCACCTTCCGCTCGTCCGCCATCTTGAGGAAGAGAAGGAAGGTGATCTGCTCGATGTAGTCGCCGTAGTCGATCCCGTCGTGGCGGAGCGTGTGGCAGAACCCCCAGAGCTTCTGGACGATGTCGCTCATGCGGCAATGGCCTCATTCAAGGAGTCGAGGAGGGGCAGTAGCTTACCTCCGAACGTCCGGTCTGCGGGCACCCAACCACCCGCTCGGCTCAGCACGGGCGCCAGGTCGAAGTCGGTCCGGTCGATCGACAGGTTGACGATCATGTGCTCGCGGATGCGTCCGAGCCAGGCCTGCTGTTCTTGGGTCAAGCTCTTCCCGGCGGTGACTCTCTTCAGCGCCCGGTCGACCCTCTCCTCTGCCGTGAGAAGCGGCTCTTCTTCCTTGGCCGCGTGCTTCACCATGGAGATGATGTCGGCCAGGGCCTTCGCGTACTGGATCCGGTGCGCCTTCTGCAGGTTCTCGACGGTGAACCGCTCCGGAGCGGCGACGAGCTTCTGCCGCAGCTCCGCAAGGGCCTGGGTGCCCCAGGCCTTCGGCCGGTCGAGCAGGATGCGGATCGCCTCCACCTTGGCCGGGTTCTCCTGGACGAACCGGCCGAACGCCGCCAGGTAGTCCTCGGGCTTCATCTCCTGGCCGCGACCGTCCTTGATCAGGAGCTCCGAGGAGACGTGATCCTCGTAGTCGACCGCCTTGATGAAAGTGCGTTTGCTCCGCGGGTAGCTCGTGAAGAGGTGCTGAAGCCCCTCATCCCTCAGGATCGCCATCGTGGCCTTGAAGTCCCGGCGAAGCCGCGCCGGAAGCTCCGACGCGAACCGGCCCACGTCGCCATCCGGGATGCCATGGGCTGCGAACAGCTCTCGCGCCTCACCAGCCATCTCCTTCTCGATGCGCTGGAGCCTCCGCACGAGGCACCGGATGTTGTAGTCACGATCTCGGTTGGCCCAGATGTCCTCGATGATCTCCACGATCGTCCGCCCCGGCTTCAGCGGCGCATCCGCGGTGATCGAGGTGGCGTCCCGGAAGTAGCGGATCAGGGTCCCGTCGAAGCAGTCGAAGACGGTGAAGTGCGACTTGTCAGGGTACTTCTCGCCCCTCCGGGTACCGCGACCCAGCATCTGCTCGAACAGAATGCGGGACTTCACGGGCCTCAGGAACACGATGAACTCCAAGTCAGGGATGTCCACACCCGTGGAGAGCAGGTCGACGGTAACGACCACGCCGGGGTTCGGCCGGTTGCGGAACTCGCGAATCGCCTGAAGCGGACGGTCCACGCGGCCCGTGATCTTGCGCACGAACGACTGACCCTGCCCGAACGTCTCGACGGCGAGCTCGACCAGCTGATCGGCGTGGGACGTGTGCGGCAGGTCGTTGGCCGCGAAGATCAGCGTCTTGGGGAGCCGGCCGTAGGCCTGCTCGTGCTCCAGGGCGTACTTCTTGATCTCGTCAAGGATCTTGCGGTTGGAGTCAGGGGATGTGACCTTGCGCTCGACATCCTCGACCGGGAACGGCCGCTCATCCTCGAGCCGGTCCAGAGTCTCGGAACCGGTCTCCGGATCCACGAGCTCGACCTGGTCGTCCGTTTTCAGGAAAACCCCGTTCATCCGAACGTCCGACTTGATGCTCACGACGTCGTAGTCCACGAGGAACCCCTCGCGGACTGCCCGGGAGTACTCGTACCGGTAGACGACGTCGTGGAAATAGGCCTTGGTGTGGGCGGCCGGTGTCGCGGTCAGGCCGATCTTGATGGCGTCGAAGTGGTCGAGCGTGTTACGCCAGAGGGATTCCTCGGCGGTCGTGTAGCCGCGGTGGCACTCGTCGGCGATGATCACATCGAACGCGTGGATCGGGATGTCGATGCGATCCGCGTCGTCGTCGATCTCGTTTCCTTCACCCGACCAGACAGCCGCGCGGCCGAACAGATTGATCGCCATCCGCTGGATCGTGCACACGTAGACGAACGCGTGCTTGGGCTCGGGCTTCTGTAGATACGACGCCGGCAGCACCTTCGGGTCGAACTTGTCCTCTTCGCCGAAGTCCTCCCGCTGGAAGCGCTGGCTGTAGACTTCGTAGATCTTGTCGAACTTCCGGTTGGGCTCGGGCTCGAACGATGCGAACGCACGAACGGCCTGGGCCGCGAGAGCACGGCGGTCCACCATGAACAGGATCCGCTGGCCGAGCCCCGACTTCATCAGGCGGTAGATCTGGTTGACGAGCGTGAAGGTCTTGCCCGTGCCGGTCGCCATGGCCACGAGCATCTGGCGCTTCCTGTCTCCGATGGCTTTCTCGATGGCAGTGTTCGCGTCGACCTGATAGGGCCGCAGCCTGTGATGCTGGTTCGCGTTCTCCCCGAACCATGCGCAGGCCCGGTCGAGGTCGTGCGAGAGCATCTCCCGCAGGGCCGCTGGCGTGTGGAAGCCAGCGATCCTGCGGGCCACGTTGAACTCGCTGCGGACGTCCTGGAACCAGATGATCTCGCCGTTGGTCGAGTAGAGGAACGGGACTCGGCAGCCGTCGAAGTCGAAGGCGCTACCAGCCAGTCCCTTCCCGTAGCGCAGCGCCTGGGTCAGGACTCCCTGCGGACCAAGAGTGACCTTCTTGGCCTCGACGATGCCAAGGGCGCGGCCGTCGACGCAGAGCGCGTAATCGGCAGGACCGGCGTCGGTCGCGTACTCGGTGATGGCGTGGTGCGTCAGGCTCGCGAGATCGTGGCCCGCGTCACCAGGGACGATCTCCCACCCGGTATCCCGCAGCTTGGGATCGACCCGGGTCTCGCGAGTTCGTCTCTCGGACTCCCTGTCAGACACGCCTCACCATCAGCATTGCAAATATCCCCACCATCGCTGGGGCTGGATTGTAACGCGGCACGCCGTGCGACGCAGACTTCGGATCCCAATCCCCGTTCCGTGCCGGGAAGCCCTCCAGGGAGAGAACTGCGATGGGCTGCATCTGTCGCCGGGCACGGGTGGTAAGATCTTCAACCGGCGCAGTCCCTTTCCACCGCGGCCGGATTCGGGTCCGCCGGACGGAAGTGGGCCAACAATGTCCAACGCGTTCACTCGATTCAAGCTCGGAGTGGTCACCGGGCCTACCTACGAAGGCCCCGCAAATGACTTCCACGTCTACGACTTTCCCGCGGAGTTCGAGAGGCCGTCGCGCTACAAGAGCGAGCAGATCCCGGTCCACGTCCGCTTCCGTAGCATCCAGGTGTACAACCGAGACCCCGAGCTCATAAAGAGCCTCGCCCATTGGATTGCGGAGTGCCGCGTGATCCAGCACTTCGCCGAGGGAGCGGAGGAGCCACCTACTCGTCGCTTCGACGTCGACCAACAGGAAGTCGACGAGTTCTTTCGCGAGGTCGATCCGGCCAAGATCGACATCGACTGCTGGATCGATCTTTCGTCCCCGCCGAAGAAGATCGGGTTCTGAGGGCGGAGGCCGTGCTGAGCGGCAGAGACCCGGCGGTGCTGCCGGGGTGCGTGCAGTAGTGGGGAGGGGTTGATGCGCCGTACTGGACCCCGAACACTCCCGGTGGTCAAGGTCCTTTCGCTGCTCCTCGCGCTGGCTGATTCTCCGGCGCTGGCGGAACTCACCGACGAACAGATCCAGCAGCTTCTCGAGGAGGGTGCGCGGGCCGCATCGGTGGAGGAGGCTGGAGCGTTCGTGTTCGTGGACAACGAGATCTCGCCCAAGTACTGGACCGGCATCCGTAGAAAGGGCGAGTCCTTCGCCCCGTACTGCTTCCTTGTTCAGAACCCGGAGCACTGCATCCGGAACATCGGCTACACGGCCAGGATCAGGGGCGAACCGCAGGACATCGCCGACGTGCGATCGCGATGCGACGACCACGGCGTGCGCGTTGCCGTGGTGCACCGGAAGCTCGCCCGGTCGTTGATCACCGACGGACGAGGAGACTCGAGGACCCCTGGGATTCTCATCGTGGATCTGTACGTCACGGCGAACGGCGGGCAGAAGTACGAGCCGAACTCCCGGGAGGGCTTTGACCGATTCGGCCTCGGCAACGCCACGGCACTCTTCGCGGACGATGCGTTTTCAGGCGACCGAATGGTTGTAATCGTGGCTCGGCTCGACGGCGGCGGCGACGTGCGCGCGGTCGTGCCCAAGAAGGTCCTTCAGCGAATCCGGCGATGAACGGCGTGTTGAGCGGAAGGGACCCGGCTGCGCTGCCGGGGTGCTTGGGGCCGTAGCGAATCGAAGGGGCTGCCCTTGTCACGGAAGGCAGACCTGACCGGCTCACATCTTTGCAATTATCTCGGCGCGCTTCGCTTCATACTCTGCGGGCGAGATGAGTCCTCCATCCAGCATTTCTTTGAGCGACTTGAGGCGTTGAACGGGATCCGCGGGGACGTTGGATTGCTGCATGGCCGCCATGCTGGGTCCAGGTGTACTCGTCACCACAACCCCGCCCGCGGCAGCACGCTTGTCCTCAAGCTCTCTAGCTCTGCGCTCCTCGCGGACACGCTCTTCCATCTCCTGCGAAAGAGCGTACAGGCGTCGAGCTTGCGCCTTGGGAAGGTGGTCCACTGACACCACCCTCCCCGAAAGCGTTCGCATTGCCAGAGTCGCGCCCAACACGTTCTCTTGAAGGCGTGCGTCATGGAGATCGCGCCATGGGTAATCCTCGAAGGACACGCGCCCAAGGATCTTCGGCCGATAGGCAATGAACCGCTTGTTCGTTAGCACGACGCTCGCGGGCGCCATGTTCAACACAGGCTTCTTCTGCACGGCGATGTAGAGAACCTTCTCGCCGGAGGTGAGGATCTCCTGCACACGTGCATGCACCGATTGAACGATCCCAGGATCTTGCTCCTCGCTGAGGAATGATCGGAGGGCATCTGGGACCCTGCCGACGCTCCGGTCCGTTTCCGCCATTTCTCCCCTCCCTGAGCGTGCAGTGGCTTGCTGCGCCGATTATAGCCGTAGGCCTCACGGCGAGCGTGGCGATTGAGCGCGAACACTCCTGCTCGCCTCATTTTCACCTCGGCTCTCTCCGTCCGGAAAGAGCGCGAGAGCCGGTGTGGTCTCTCGCCGGCTGTCAACCATCCGGTCGCGCGAGTCGGCTGTCCGGAAGAGCCGACGCCGCCCGCGGGCCCGTGGGAAGTCCGCGCCTTTTCGCGCGGAATCGCGGCCTCGCTGTTAACCGCTCTCCCCCGCTTTTGGTTCGAATGATAGGCGATCACGGGGGTCGAGCGAAGCGAGCACCTTCGTGATTCGCGGCGGACACGAAACCGCGGGCCCCTATGGGGAAGTCAATCGGGGCGTGGGGCACGCAGAGGGACGGTGCGGGCGTGGCTGGGAGCCCCCGCGATGCCACGGATCCGGCGAAGCACCCGAAGATACCGAGGCGTGGGGGCGGTCTCCATGAGGGGTAGCGCGCGAGGCGCGGACGGTGGCACCGGCGGCGACGCGAAGGGCCCCCGCGAGTTCTCGTGGCTACCGGCCGGCGGCGTCATGGAGGAGACCTCGGCGGTAGCCGGGCCGGGATTCGGACGAGGAGGCCGTTGCAGACGGGGCAGCGCAGGATGTCCACGCCGGTCAGGCGCAGCAGACGCTGCCACCAGGCGAGCGGCGGGTCGGGGGGCTGGTTGTGGCGCTCCTCCTCGGAGTTCGGCACGAGCAATGCGCGAGCCGTGGCGAGTCGGGTGTGCACACAGCGGCCGGCGAGCAGTCCGTAGTGTCGGATGCGGACGAAGCCGTGCGGCAGGACGTGGAGCAGGAAGCGCCGGATGAACTCGCCGGCAGCGAGCGTGAGCCGTTTGCGTTGGGAGCCATCGGCGTAGTCTCGAAACGTGAACGTGACCTGCCCGTCTTCGAGCTCGACGAGCCGCTGGTTGGCGATGGCGACGCGGTGCGTGTAGCGGCCGAGATAGCGGAAGACCTGCTCCGGTCCGCCGAACGGGGGCTTGGCGTACACGACCCAGTCGATCGCGTATAACCCGTCGAACAGCCGCTTCCAGGCCGAGGGCTCGTGGAGTTTCGCTGTGGGCCCCTGGAGCTTCCCCTGTCGGCGGGCCTCGCCGAGGGCGTGCAAGAACTTGCCCCGGAAGAGTCGGCTCAGGACCGCCACGGGCAGGAAGAAGCCGTCTCGCGCCGCGACCCAACGACCGTCGTCCTTCGTGAGACCTCCGCCCGTGACGACGCAATGCAGGTGCGGGTGGAATCGCAGCTTCTGGCCCCAGGTGTGCAAGATCGCCGTGAAGCCGACGTCGGCTCCGAGGTGCTCGGGATCGCGGGCGATCGTCAGGAGCGTGGCGGCCGCGGTGTCGAACAGGAGATCGAAGACGACGCGCTTGTTGGACAGCGCGAGGGGGCGCAGGGCTTCGGGAAGCGTGAACACCAGGTGCCAGTACGGGATCGGGAGCAGGTGTTGGCGCCGAGCCTCGAGCCACTCCGCCTTCTTCAAGCTCTGGCACTTCGGGCAGTGCCGGTCGCGGCACGAGTTGTACGAGACGCGGACCCGCTCGCAGCTCGTGCAACGGTCGACGTGTCCACCCAGAGCGGCCGTGCGACAGTCGACGAGGTGTCGCCACACTTGGGCCTGCCGGTCGGAGACGCGATGGTCTCGCCGGTAGGCTTCTCCGTGCGCACGGAGGATGTCGGCGACCTCGAGACGAGGCCGCACCGCCGCCTGCTGCACCGATCTCAGCCCAGCACGCGGCCTTCCGGTTTCTCCAGCAGGTCCAACGGGGTGCGCACGCGCGCGATCAGGCCATTGGTGACCTTGGCGTAATGCGCCGTGGTCGTGACCTGGCAGTGTCCGAGCAAGGCCTGGATCACCGTGACGTCCGTGCCGGTCTCGAGCAGGTGCGTGGCAAAGCTGTGACGCAGCAGGTGCGGGGTCACGCGCTTGCGCAATCCCGCGTCACGAGCCGCACCGTGCAACGCCTCGCGCACGCACTGCGGGGTGACCGGTCCGACATCCCGGCCCGGAAAGAAATAGTCCTGCGGGCGGTGCGCTCTCCAATACACGCGCAGCGCGTCGAGGAGCCGTCGGGACAGCGCGACGAACCGGTCCTTCCGGCCCTTGCCCAAGCGCACGTGAATCAGCATCCTGCACGCGTCGATGTCGGCCGGCCGCAGACGGCAGGCCTCAGACACACGCAAGCCCGCGCCATACATCGTCATCACGAGCATCCGATACTTGTCGCTGCGGAACGCTTCGAGCAAGCGACGCACCTCGCTCCCGCTGAGCACCTCGGGCAACGGCCGGGGACGGCGATGGCGCGGAAGGCACGGGATCTCGAACCGCCGACGCAGCGTGACCGTGTACAGGAACTTCAGCGCCGAGTACGCCTGACGGTACGTGTTGTGACTGACTTGGCGCTCGTCCAGCAGGTACAGGAAGTACCGGCGCAACTCCCGGTCCCCCATGGTCTCGGGTGACCGCCGAAAGTATCGGGCGAATCTCGTCGCATACAGCACGTAGATCCGTCGCGTCGTCGCGCTGTAGCCCGTGAGCCGGAGATCCTCTATCATCCGCTCCTGCAGCATTCCCATGGGACGTCCTCCTTAGTGGGCGATTGTGTTGTGGTAGACCCGAGAGCCTACAACGGAGGGCGTCCTGCTCTCTCTCCTGCCGCGGAGGACGGGCTTTCAGGGCTCTCCGCGAAGACGAGAGAGCCAGAGAGCGCCGCGGGGCGCGCAACGGGGCGGGAGAGCGGCCAAGAGAGTCACGGCCTACCGCGGGGTCCCGAAACACGCGGGAACTCCGCAGACCGACGCGCCTTCTGAGCTACCGCCCGCAGCGGTTTCGTTCCGGGATCGGTCTGGCTCCTGAGGCAGGACTCGAACCTGCGACCCGGTGGTTAACAGCCACCTGCTCTACCAACTGAGCTACTCAGGATCGGACGCGATGCCGCCGCGCTGCGGCACCGGCCGGGTAAAGTTACCACCGGCGCCAGGACACGGTCAACCGATGTGCGGAATCCCGCTTCGCGCAATCGCTACCCCGGTCACTCGTAGGGTCCAAGCCGCGGGTCGCGCCGCGCGAGCGCCTCGAGGAAGCGTTCGAGCGCCTGGCCGCGGTGCGAGATGCGCTGCTTCTGCTCCGGGCTCAGCTCGGCCGTGGTGCAGCCCGACGGCGGATGAAAAAAGATCGGGTCGTAGCCGAACCCGTTCGTGCCGCGCGCCGTCTCCGCGATGCGCCCTTCGACCGTACCCTCGAATGTGGCGAGCGTGCGTCCCGCGCTCGCAACAGCCAGCACGCAGCGGAAGCGCGCCGTCCGCCGCGCGGCCTCGGGGAAGGAGGCCATGCGCGCGAGCACGAGACTCGCGCGTCCCGCATCGTCGAGACCCGGTCCACCGAAGCGGGCCGAGCGCACTCCCGGCGCGCCGTCGAGGGCATCGACCTCGAGCCCCGAGTCGTCGGCCAGCACGGGCCACGGGCTGCGCCGCGACCACGCCTCGGCCTTGATTCGTGCGTTGTCGGCGAACGTCTCCCCTGTCTCCTCGACCGGTGTCCGGTCGGCGAGCGAGTCGTGGCCGACGACCTCGATCCCCACCTCGCCGAGGGCGCGCGCGATCTCGCGGAGCTTCCCCGGGTTCTCGGTCGCGACGACGAGCCGCGTCATCTAGCCAAGAGACCGTCGAGGGCGGTTCCGAGCGCGGCGCGCTGCATCGCGAGCAGCCGGTCGATTCCGCAATCGGCGTGCGCCAGGAGCTGGTCCAGCTCCTCGCGCCGGAACGGGGTCGTCTCGGCCGTTCCCTGCAGCTCGACGTAGCGCCCATCGTCCGTGCGGACGACGTTCATGTCGACGTCGGCCCCCGCGTCTTCGACGTAGTCGAGGTCGAGCACCGGCCGCCCCTCGACGATGCCCACGGACACGGCGGCGACCATGCCGCGCAGCGGCGCACGGGAGACCGTCCCCGCGGCGCGCAGCCCGGAGAGAGCCAAACACAGCGCTACGAAGCCGCCCGTGACGCTCGCGGTGCGCGTTCCACCGTCGGCCTGGAGCACTTCACAGTCGATCCACACGGTCCGCTCGCCGATCGCCCGGCGATCGAGCACGCTGCGCATCGCCCGGCCGATCAGACGCTGGATCTCCATCGTGCGCCCGGACGGCCTGCCGCGGGTCGATTCGCGTGGCGTCCGTGTGTCGGTGGCCGCCGGGATCATCGCGTACTCGCTCGTGATCCAGCCCGCGCCCGTCCCGGCCAAGAACGGAGGCACCTTCTCCTCGACCATCGCCGTGCACAGGACGCGCGTCCGCCCGATGCTCAACAGGACAGAGCCCGCCGGCTGGCTCAGATAGCCCGGAACGATCTCGACCGCGCGGAGCTCGTCGGCCGCGCGCCCGTCGTGGCGCTTCATGACCCGGTGCGCACCGGCGCGTCGAGGCTCGCCCACTCGAGGCAGCGGATCGTGCGGCCGAGGAACCGCTCGGCCACGACCTGGAACGGCTCCGGCGCGTCCGTTACATAGAAATGATGCTCGGGCGTCGCGGCTCCGCCCCGTGCGGCGAGCGCCGGGGCGCCGCCGAGCAGCCCCCCGACCTCGGCGGCCACGCTCTCCGCGGAATCGACGAGCGCGACTTTCGGTCCCATGATCTCGCCGATCACGCGGCGCAGCAGCGGATAGTGCGTACAGCCGAGCACGAGAACATCCACACCGGCTCGCCGGAACGGCTCGAGATAGGCTCGCGCGACGCTGCGCGCGACCTCGTCGTCCGTCCACCCCTCTTCCGCAAGGGGCACGAAGAGCGGACAGGCCTGGCTGAGCACCTCGGCCTGTGGATGCAGCGCCTGGATCGCACGCTTGTATGCGCCGCTGGCCACCGTCGCGCGCGTGCCGATCACACCGATCCGGCCGCTCGCGCTCGCTTCGACCGCACGGCGCGCACCGGGCTCGATCACGCCGACCACGGGGACCGACGCTGCGGCACGCAGCGCGTCGAGTGCCACGGACGACGCCGTGTTGCACGCGACGACGACCATCTTCACCCGCTGCCGCTCGAGGAACCGCACGGCCTCGAGCGAGTACCGGACCACGGTCTCGGCCGACCGCGTCCCGTAGGGGACGCGCGCCGTGTCGCCCAGGTAGACCATCGACTCGGACGGCAAGGCGCGCTCGAGCGCATGGAACACGGTCAGGCCGCCGACGCCCGAATCGAACACGCCGATCGCCCGCGGATCCACGACGCGGCTCAGATCGACGCCGGGATCACGAGCGTCCAGTCGCCCGGAAGAGGCCGACGGAGATCCATGTGACCGTTCAGCGTCTCGATCGGCGCGCCCTCGACGAGCAGACCGACCTTCCGCACCTCGGGCACGTTGGCGATGACCGAGTCGACGATCGCGAACACGGTGAGCATCTCCGTCGTGCTCCCGCCGCTCAGCGTCGTCAGCTCCGACGAGAAGTCGAGGTACGCGACACCATCCGCGACGACGTACGCCTGGCGCAGCCGCGTGCCCGGCGGCACCGCGGGCAAAGCCCGTTCGCCGGTCGGCCCGGACAGGAGGTCGGCGACGATCTGCTTGATCCGGTCGCCCGGCGTCCGCGTGACGAAGATCTCGCGCCCCTCGGCGACGAGGCCGCTCGCGTCGGCGCTCGGAAAGAAAATCCGGACCTCGCCACGAGGAACCTGGCCCTCGGTATCGCCCGCGCTCGCGGGCTCGACCGGCCCGTCGAGCGACCCTGCCGGGGCTGCTCCGCCATCCGCCGCTCCCCCGGAATCGCGAGCGCAGCTTGAGATCGCGAGCACGAGCCCCAGCGCGAGGACGACAGCGGCGGCGCCACGCGCCCTCACCGCGCGTCGGTCCCGGCAGGGAGGCGCGAGCCGGTCAGGTGGTCCACCCGATCGAAGTACTCCCGAATGGCGCCGGCGATCGCGCGCGCGATCCGGTCGCGGTGCTCGGAGCCGCGGAGCCTCTCTTCTTCCTCCAGGCTCGAGATGAACCCGGCCTCGACTAGGATCGCCGGCATCGTCGCACCCATCAGCACCCGGAACGGCGCTTGCCGCACGCCCCGGTCGCGCGTGCCGGCCAGCTCGTTCAGCCGCCGCTGGACGCTCTCGGCAAGCTGGCTGCTCTCGGCCAGGAACTGGTTCTGCGCCAGGTCCCACAGGACGAGATCGATCGCGCTCGGCTCGGCATCCGCCGCGGCGGCGTTCGCCCGAACGCCCGCGGCCTCGTTCTCGAGCGCGGCGAGCGTGCGCGCCTCGTCGTCCGTGGCATCGGTCGCCAGGTAGTACGTCTCCGCGCCCGAGGCGTTGCGGCGCCCCGAGGCGTTGAGGTGGATCGACAGGAACAGGTCCGCTCGATTGTGGTTGGCGATCCCGCTGCGCTCGTCGAGCCCGACCAGTCGATCCTCGTCACGGGTCAGCACGACGTCGATGCGCGCGTCGCGATCCAACTCGTACCGCAGCCGCCGCGCCAGGTCGAGCGTCACCTCTTTCTCGCGCAAGCCCGAGGGGCCGACCGCCCCCGTCTCGATGCCGCCGTGGCCCGGGTCGAGAACCACGATCTTGACGCGTGGATCGCGCCGGGACGGGATCGCGGTCGGCGCGTCGCCCGTCGAGCGCGTGCCCTGGAGGTCGAGGATCAGGCGGAACGGGTTGCTCAGCTCGAACGACTCGTATCTCCGATAGCCCGGCCCCGTGACGAGAACGAGCCGGCGACCGTCCTCGAGGTCGTAGCGCGCGAGGATCGGATCGCCGAACCGCTTCGACGCCGGATCGGCCTTCACCGGCTCCGCGAACACCACCTCGATCGACCCGTCGGCCGCACGGACCTCGTAGCCCACGGGGGTCGTGTGCGTCAAGACGATCCGCGTGCTCGCGCCCGCCGAGTCGACCGACACGCGCACGACCGGCCGCTCGGCCCACGCCGGCAGCACCGCCGCAACCAGCGTCAGCGCGATCGACGGGAGCGCGAGCCTGAGGTTCGTCTGCGGCAACGGAGCACGCTCCCTGGAGAGAAGTCGATCAAAGATTGTGGCACAGCGCGCGCGCGCGCAACAACGGATCAGGCGAAGCGCACCTGGTAGATCGGCGGGAGACGCGCCGGCAGGCCGGTCCAGCTCTCGCCGCCGTCCTCCGAAATCCACAGCCCCCCGGTCGTCGAGCCCAGCGCCAGGCGCTTTCCCGACCCGTCGACGTCGAGACCGTGCCGATAGACCAGGTCGTACGCCTGCTCCTGGGGTAGACCGCGGCGCAGCACCTCGAACGTGCGCCCGCCGTCTCCCGTCCGGGCGACGACGACTCGGCCGTCGACCGGCACGCGGCACTCGTCCTTCACCGCCGGCACGAGCCAGGCGGTCTCGGGGTCGGCCGGGTGGACCGCGACAGCGAAGCCGAAACACGACGGCTGAACCGCGGTGACCTCGTTCCAGCTCGTTCCCCTGTCGACGCTGCGGAACACGCCGTTGTGGTGCTGAACCCACAAGACGTCCGGTGCCGCGGGACACTGAACGAGGCGGTGGGGGTCCTGGATGCTCGGATCCTCGCGCCGCTCGGGAGGCATGTACGCCGCGAACATCCCGCGGGTCCGCACGTCCCACGTGCCGCCGCAGTCCGTCGTGACCCAGACGCCTCCGCACGACACACCGACCGCGACGTTGCTCGCGTCGCGCGGATCGACCGCGATCGAGTGGATGCCCGGATCGTCGTACCCGCCGCCGAACCATTGCTGGCGCTCGGGCCTGTGCCACAGCGATTCGACGAGGCTCCACGACGCCCCGCGATCGACCGAGCGGAAGAGACCGCCGGGGATCGTCCCGGCCCACAGCGCTCCGGGTTCGGCCCGGCCGCCCGGCTCGAGTGCCCAGATCTGGAACACCGACGGCCCCGCGGGCGTGGCGTCGAGATCCCCGACCGCGCGCTCGGGTGGGTAGGCCGGCGTCGGAATCTCGTCCCACGTCGTGCCGCCGTCCGACGACCGGCGCAGTTTCACGCCGAAGTGCCCGAGGTTCAGGCCGGCGTAGAGCGTGCCGTCGCGCGGGTCGTCGAGCACCGCGGTGACCGGGTCGCCGAGGAACGCTGTGCGGGCGACGGTCCACGAACCGCCCGAGCCGCGCTCGAGCGCGAACAGTCCCTTGCGCGTCGCCACTCGGATCCGTTCGCCGGCCGTCATCGCGTCACCCTCCCGACAGCGCCTGCATCACGAACAGCTCGCTCGATGGCTCGACTCGATCGCTCATCCGCTCGCGATCCTCGATCATCTCGCCGTTGACGAACACCACGACATGTCGCCGCAGGCGTCCCTGGTCGTCGAGGACGTATCCGCGAAGGCCCGGGTTCGTGACGAACACCGCGTCGAGCGCCTCCCTCACGGTCGCGCCCTCGACAGCAAGCGCCGGCACGGAAGCGTGCCGCTCCAGGTTTTGCGTGAAGCGGACGTGGGGGATGGCGGCCTCAGTCGGCTTTGGGCGTCTCGGTCGAGTCCTTCGCGGTCTCGGGAGACGCCGCGGGCGGGGTCACGGGTGCAACAGCGGGCTGCGCTGCGGCTGCCGGCTGCGCTGCGGTTGCCGGCTGCGGCGCGGCTGCCGGCTGCGGCGCGGTTGCCGGCTGCGGGGCGGTTGCCGGTTGCGGCGCGGCTGCCGGCTGCGGCGCGGTTGCCGGCTGCGGCGCGGCTGCCGGCTGCGGCGCGGTTGCCGGCTGCGCGGCAGGCGTCGGCGCCGCGGGTGCGAGCGCGGCGACCGAGCCCTCGAACCCGTAGACGTCCTCGACGGTCTTGAAGAACCCGGCGCTGCCGACGGGCGGCGCGGCTTTGGGCTCGCATGCCTCGGGGGCGGCTCCCTCCGCGGGCTTGGCCAGCTCACCGGCCTCCTTGGCCTTGGCAGCCTCCGCTTCCTCTTTGGCCGCTTCCTCTCTCTTCTTCTTGAGCTGCATGTCGGTGGCAAAGGCGGGACCGGCGACGAGCAGGGCGAGGATGGTGGCGGCGATGATGCGTCTCACGGGGGCTCCTTCGGTTTCTCGCGTGCGTGTGGCTCGTATTCTATACCCCCAGCTGGATCTTCCGTCCAGTTGAGCCCAAGGTGCCGTCACGGACCGCAGAGGATGCGTGCGAGGAGGTAGGACACCGCGGCCAGCACGCCCCACTGAGCGGCCCCCGCCGCGACCGGGCGCCACCCCGCCTCGCGCAGGTCACGAAAGCCGGTTTGAAGCCCGACGCCCGCCATGCCGACACACAGGAGCCACAGGTCGGCCCGACGCAATGTGGCGAGTGTCGGCTCGGGCAAGAGGCCGGACGAGTTGACCCCCGCGAACGCGAGGAACGCGACGAGGAACCACGGCACGACCGACACGTGCGCCTCGCCGACCTCGCGCGATCGCCTGCGCAGCCACCAGCCGAGACCGAGCACGATCGGCGCGAGGAGGCAGATCCGGGCGAGCTTGACCACCGTCGCCACCCGCGCCGCTTCTTCGCTCACGCCGAACCCGGCCGCGACGACCTGCGCCATCTCGTGCAGGCTCGCCCCGTCCCACACGCCGTAGAGAAAGTCGCTCATCCCGGCCACGCGGCCGAGCGGCGGGTAGGCGACGATCCCGATCGTGCCGAGGAGCGTGATCACGCCGAGCGCCAGCGGCGCGTCGCGCTTGTCTCCACGCACGACCGTGTCGGCCGCGACGACCGCCGAGGCCCCGCAGACAGCCCCGCCGACGCCGAGCAGGATCCCGAGCTTCTCGGCCACGCCGAGCCGCCGCGCGATCCACACGCCGAACGCCAGCGCCGCGGCGGTCGACACGACGACGACGGCGAGCGCCGGCGCGCCGATGCGAACCAGCTCGGGCAAGCTCAGCCGGAAGCCGAGCCCGGCGACCGCCCAGCGCAAGACCGGCCGCTGAGCCATGCGGATCCCGTCGCCGGCCCACGGGGGCGCGTGGAGCGCCGAGCGCCAGAGCATCCCGAGGAGGATGACGAGCAGCAGCGGCGACAGGTGCAGGCTGTCGCGGATCGGCCGCAAACTGGCGAGCAGGAACGCGCCGGCGGCCAATGCCGCGCACAGGAGGAGGCCCGGAAGGACGCGGCCGGCCGCCGCGAAGGCACGCAACGGCGGCTCAGGCCGGCGCCGCGAGCGCGCAGACGTTCTTTCCCAGCTCGAGCTCGGCCGCGCGATCGTCAACCGCGTCGGCCAGACCGAGGTTCAGGCGCTTGATCTCGACGTACTGGGGTGGGAACTCGGGCAGGCTGGCGAGGATGTAGCGGGCGAACGGATCGAGGTCGCCGAGGGCCCGTCGCGCACCGTCGTTCCCCGCGCGCAGATCCGCGATGCTCGTGACGTACGCCCCACCGTCGTCGGCCTCGGCAGGCGACGAGAAGTGCCCCGGAAACACGATCGTCTCGCGCGGGAGATCGAGCAGCCGGCGCAGCGATGCGTGATGGAGCGGCGTCCACGCCTCGGCCCGGCCTCCCAGGTCGGGCCGCGCGATCGACGCGACGAACAGCGTGTCGCCGGCGAACAGGAACCGCCCGTCGAGTCGCAGCGCGAGGGCGCCGATCGTGTGTCCGGGCACGTGCAGCGCTTCGAGCACGCTCGCACCGAACGGGACGCGCACGCCTTCGGTGAGCGGCTCGTACGGGATGCGCGCCGGCACGAGATCGATCGGATGGATCGCGTCGTAGGGATGGAGCCGGTACGGCGCCCCCACCGCGTCGGCCAGCGCACGTCCGCCGCTGACGTGATCGGCGTGGGCGTGCGTATCGATCACCGCGACGATGCGCGCGCCGCGTGCCGCGACCACCTCGTGATACCGCTCGAGGTGGCGCAGCGGGTCGATGACGACCGCCGCGTCTCCGGACACGGCGATCCAGCTCAGGCAGCCACGCGCCGGCCGCGCGATCTGCAGCACGGCGAGATCCGGCTCGTCGACGACCGCGCGCACGTCATACCAGTCGCCCCAGGCCTTCGTCCCACCGGTCAGGCTGACCGCGTCGTACCCCAGGGAGCGAAGTCCCTCGGCGACGAACGCCGACGTCCCACCCTTCGCGCACACGGCGACGACGAGTCGACCGCGTGGGATCGCGTCCGCCAGGTTCGCCTCGACGTAGCGCGCGATCGCCCGGGGCAGGTCGTCGCCCTCGACCTCGGCGAGCATCCGGGTGTACGGCGCGTTGAGCGCCGTGACCTCGGCCGGACCCTCGATGCGCCAGGCCGCGAACTCCTTCGCCGCGCGGACGTCGAGCAGGAACGTCGGCTCGCGCCGCGAGAACCGCGCGAGAAGCTCGGCCGGACCGAGATTCACTCGCTGCCCTTGCGTACGAAGAACACGAGCCGACCGCCCTCGTCGCGCGTGTCGAGCAGCTCGTTGCCCGTGTCCTCGGCCCACGCCGGGATGTCGGCCAGCGAGCCGCGGTCGGTGGCCACGATCCGCAGCACCTGCCCCGGCGCGAGGCCGCGCATCGCCTGCGCCGCACGCACGACCGGCATCGGGCACGAGAGCCCGCTGGCGTCGAGCACTTCATCGTCTTGGATCTCGGCCATGTGAGTCCCCCTCAGATGAACAGCGTCAGGTGCGCCCGCCGGGCGGTCGACAGGAATGCCGCGGCTCCGCCGAACTCGACCCCGGCCACGAAATCGTCGGCCTCGTAACCGAATACTTCCATCGTCATCTGGCACGCGATCAGCCGCACACCCGACTCGCGTGCGACGTCGATCAGCTCGGCGATCCCCGCGACGTTCTTCTTGCGGAACATCGACTTCATCATCGCCGTGGCCATGCCGGTCATGCCCGGGAGCGCGCCGACGATATCGGGTACCGGCACGGGCATCGGCATCCCGGGGTTTCCCACCGGCGAAACCTTGAGCTTGCGCTCGAAATCCTTGTGAATGACGTTCAGGCCGTAGAACGTGAAGAACACCGCCACCTCCATCCCCGACGCCGCGGCGGCCGTGGACAGGATCAACGGAGGATAGGCCCAGTCGAGCGTGCCCTTCGAGGCGATGATCGCGGCCTTGCGCGCCGCGGGATCCTTCTTCAGCGCGGCCGCGATCTCCTCGCGGACGATCCGGCGCAGCTCTTCTTCACCGAGCTTCGTGTCGAGCATCGAGACACCCCCCGGGCGTTCGATGCCGATTATATGGGGCCCTGTGGGTCAGGGCCCGCGGCCGCGACGCGTCTGACGATCTCGACCGTCGGGCCGACGGAACCGGTATCGACGTGCGTCCGACGCACGGAATCTCCCGCTTTCGGTGCGTTCGGCCGCTGGTATCGCTCTTGCCTTCCCTCCGCCGGGCGCGGTTGCGCGGAGGCAAGAGCATGATCGTCGCGCGGTCCACGCGTCTCTTCGGTGCGAGCCTGGTCGTGGGCGCGGTGTGCCTCGGGAATTCGACCGGCGCACAGCCGAGCACGAACCGGGTGACGCCGCCCGAAGCCGCACGCTTCCTGTCCCAGGCGACCCTCGGTGCGAACTGGGAGGAGATCCACCGCACGGCGGAAATCGGCCTCGCGGCCTGGCTCGACGAGCAGCTGCGCCAGCCGGTCGGGCGGCACCAGCCGTACCTCGACGAGCGCCTGAACCTCGGGCTCGAGATCGAGACCGCGACGCGCCGCTGGGCCTTCTGGCAGCAGGTGATGGAATCGCCGGACGCGTTGCGGCAGCGCGTCGCGCTCGCGCTCAGCGAGATCTTCGTCGTGTCCGACGGCGTCGACGCGCTCGCCGACAACCCGATCGGTCTCGCGAACTACTACGACATGCTGCTCGAGCACTCGTTCGGGAACTACCGTGACCTGTTGCGCGACGTTTCGCTGCACCCGGTCATGGGCGTGTACCTGAGCCATCTTCGCAACGAGCGGTCGGACCCGGCGCGCGGGCGCTATCCCGACGAGAACTACGCCCGCGAGATCATGCAGCTGTTCTCGGTCGGGCTGTTCGAGCTGAACCTCGACGGCACGCTGCAGCTCGACGCCGGCGGCAAGCCGATCCCGACCTACGACAACGACGACATCACCGAGATGGCGAAGATCTTCACCGGCTTGTCGTTCGCCAGCCCGACCGCCGAGTTCCGCGGTGGCGACGCGATGTGGACGCGGCCGATGCGGATGTACGAGGCCTACCACGAGCCGGGGCCGAAGCAGCTGCTCCGCGGCCGCTACGTCCCACCCGGACAGTCGGGGATGCAGGACATCGAAGCTGCGATCGACAACCTGTTCCAGCACCCGAACGTCGGCCCGTTCCTGGCGCGCCGGCTGATCCAGCGCCTGGTGACCTCGAACCCCGGCCCCGAGTACATCCGCCGGGTCGCTTCGGTGTTCCGCGACAACGGACACGGGGTGCGCGGAGACCTGGCGGCGATCGTCGCTGCGATCCTGCTCGATCCCGAGGCGCGGACCTGGCCGACCTCGACCAATACCACGCGCGGGCGGCTCGCCGAGTCGTACCTGCGTCGCGTGCACCTGGCTCGTGCCTTCGACGCCGCGAGCCCCGCGCGCGAGTATCCGATCGACGATTCCTCCGCGCCCGTCAACTTCGGCCAGCGGCCGCTCAGCTCACCGACGGTGTTCAACTTCTTCCTGCCCGATCACCAGCCGACCGGCCTGATCGCGGATGCCGACCTGTACGCGCCGGAGTTCCAGATCCTCACCGCCGTGACCGCGATCGCGAGCGCCGACGACCTCGACACCCAGATCCACCGTGGGATGAACTTCGACGACAGCGACTTCCACGAGGTGCGTCTCGACCTGAGCGACGAGATCGTGCTCGGATCGAACGTGCCGGCGCTGATCGATCGGCTCGACTTGCTATTGCTCTACGGACACATGAGCGGCGAGATGCGGCAGATCCTCATCCAAGCCGTATTGCAGCTCGGCGATCCGACCGCGCGGGCCCAGCTGGCGACGTATCTCGTCGCCCTCTCGCCCGAGTTCGCGGTCGTGCAGTAGGAACGGGAGAAGCTCATGCGCGACGATCGTGAGGACGGAGCCCCGTCGGACCCTACACGCCGGACTTTTTTCGGCCAGGCCAGCTGCGCCGCCGTCGGATCGACCGCCCTGCTCTCGACCGTGCTCGACATGGGCATGTTCAACGTGCTGGCGGGCAACCCCGCGGACTACAAGGCGTTGGTGTGCCTGTTCCTCTACGGCGGAGCGGACTCGTTCAACATGCTCGTCCCGCGGGGCCTCGCGGAGTACGACGAGTACGCACAGGTCCGGCGCGATCTGGCCCTGCCGCGCGACACGCTGCTGCCGATCGCCCCGGCCACACCCGACGGCCGGGAGTATGGGCTGCACCCCGGGATGACCGAGGTGCAATCGCTGTTCGGCCAGGGCCGTGTGGCGCTCCTGGCCAACGTCGGAACCCTGGTCGAGCCGATGACGCTCGATCAGTACCGCAACGGCTCGGCGCGCCGGCCGGTGGGGCTGTTCTCGCACTCGGACCAGGCGATGCACTGGCAGACGTCGATCCCCGACCAGCGCACGGCGGTCGGCTGGGCCGGCCGGATGGCCGACATCCTCGAGGGGATCAACCACAACCCCAACATCTCGATGAACATCTCCTTGTCCGGGAGCAACGTGTTCCAGTCCGGCAACCTGACCGCGCACTACACGATCACCGAGAACGGCAGCCGTGGCCTACGGGCCTACGGCGGGACG